>Ga0224512_10000656_pt1 | contig 35688 bp, 39 predicted proteins | sample SF_May12_sed_USG_4_FD_169103 | JGI IMG/M metagenome (GOLD analysis project Ga0224512, IMG submission 169103) | Sediment microbial communities from San Francisco Bay, California, United States - SF_May12_sed_USGS_13 | ecosystem: Environmental > Aquatic > Marine > Sediment | place: USA... | reverse complement strand
CTCGCCGTCGAGCCCGACCTTGCGGGCCGCCACCTTGAGGCCCTCGGGATCGAGACGCTGCTGATCGCGGAACATCTCGTCGTGGAGCTCCCAGAACTTGCCGCCGTCGCGGGCGCACAGCGCGGCCTCCGCGGCGCGCTGCGCCTTGGGGTGGATCGAGCGCAGCGGATTCTGCAGGAAGGCGACCCGCACCTCTTCGGGATACCTCTCGAGGAGCCGATCGAGAACCGGGTTGAAGCCCTTGCAGGCCGGACACTGGAAGTCCGAGAACTCGACCAGGGTCACCGGCGCGCTCTCGTTGCCCTTCCAGGTAGCGCTCGAGAGGTCGATCTCGAGACGGAGGGGCTCGAAGAGGATCTGCACGTCGTGCTTGTCCCGCAGCTGGCGCAGGAAGGCTCCGTACAGGGCCTGGACGCGGTCCCGCTCGATGGCCGACCGGATCTGATCGGCGAACTGCTCCTCGGTGCTGTCCGGCATGAGGCGGGACTTGTTCTGCTCGAACCAGGCGCTGACGTCGGCATCGCTGGCCGGCACCAGCTTGGCCGTCACCTCGGCGTCGAGCAGCTCGTCGGGCGTCAGCTCGCGCTGCGCGGCCTCGAGCTCCACGAGGCGCCGCTCGACGAGTGGCCCGACGGCGTCCTCGAGCACGCGATGGCGCTGGCGCTCGAGCTCCTCGAGCTGGGTCTCGACGCTCGCCTCGAGCTCGGCGAGCGTCACGGCCTCGCCGCCGATCATGGCGACGGGAGCATTCTCCTGCGCGCGGACGGGCGCCAGTGCGAAGAGAAGGGCGAAAGACACGAGAGGGACGGACGGAATGGGGCGACTCATCTTCGGGGAGCTCCTCGTACTCGTGGAGAGACCGGCATGTGGAGAACCGGCCTCGTGGAGAGACCTGACTTCGTGGAGAGACCTGACTTCGCGGAGAGACCTGACTTCGTGGAGAGACCTGACTTCGTCGAGAGACCTGGCTTCGTCGAGAGACCTGGCTTCGCGGAGAGGCCGGGCTTCGCGGAGAGACCGGGCGCGCGCGAGGCGCGAAACAGCCCGCCGACACTAGCCTTTCGCGGGAGGCCTGCCAAGTCCCCCGCGAGGCCGCCCGGGCGAAGTCGCGGTCGAGAGTCCGCAACCCGATAGACTCCCAGGCCGCGACTTCGACGAGACGAAAGGAGCGACATGCCTTCACCCTTCTCCCGCCAGGTGATCTTCTGGCTCTTCCTGCTCGGCGGACTGATGTTCGGCCTCGGCTGGGCTCTGCTGCCGGTCAAGATCGGCACCTTCCTCGAGCCGGGCGACTTCGCCGCGGTCCACGCGGTGATGCGCCCCTGGATCTGGATCTTCCGAGTCCACATCTTCGGCTTCGTCACCGCGGTCATGGCTCTCGTCGCTCTCGGCTCCGTGCTGCGCGACGAGGAGGTCCGGGCTCTGGCCTGGCCCGGCATCGCGATCGCGGCGGCCGGCCTCGTCGTCGGCGCGCTCTCGGCGGCCTTCTACTACCACCACGGTGCTTGGGGCGCGCTCGCCACGGCCGGATTCTCGCCGGCCGAGCTCCGGGCTCACGTCGACTCGCTCGCCACCGACACCGAGTACGTCACGTGCCTCGTGCGCTTCGCCCGCGTCTTCGTCGGGCTCGGCCAGGTCGTGCTGGCCCTGGGGCTGCTGCGCGGCGGTGTCTTGCCGCGTTGGGTCTCCTACGGCGCGATCCTCCTCGGCCTCGCCGCCATGGCCCTGACCATGGGACTGCCCGACGACCTCGAGCTCTATGCGCCGGTCTTCTATCTCGACTGCGCCTGGCTCGCCGGCGTGGGTTTCGCCGCGCGGCGCGCCGAATCCTGGCCGGCGTCCGGGCTCCTGGGCCCAGCCGCCGCGAGCGGCGAGCGAGGCGCCCGCTAGCCGTCGCCCCGCGACCAGGGCGGCACGACCTCGTTCGACCGCGCGTAGGCGATCAGCTGCCCGAGGTGCTCGTGGACGTGGCCGATGGCGACCAGCATCATGTCCTCGACGGTGCCTTCGCGGCCGAAGATGTCCATCGCCGCGGCCGGGTCCGCCACCGCGTCGAACGCTTTCGCCAGCTGCGCGTTGCCGGCCTCGAGCGCCGCGATGCACTCGGCCTTGTCGGTGATCGCCTCCATGCCCTCCGGGTCGACCCCTTCCGGCACCGGGACGCCGAGCCGGGAGGCGAAGAAGTAGTCGGCGCTCGCCAGGTGCATGACGGTCTCGCTCACCGAGCGCACGCCCTCCATGGGACGCCAGCCCCAGTCTTCCGCGGGAATCGCCTCCGCCAGCTCCACCGCGCGGCCGCCGGCGAACGCCAGATTGCGCGCGTAGGCGCCGGGCTGGGACTCCTCCTCCTGGGCCAGCGCCGGCAGGGCGGCCAGGAGGACGGCGAAGGCGCACCGGACAACGGTTCTCTTGCGGATCATTCGAGAGCTCCTTTCGGGTCGTGGGAGTCGAGGAGCGGGATCATATCGCGAAGCGGGCGGCTCGGCCGCCGTCAGAAGAAGCGCTCCGCCACCTCCGGCCCGACGTCCTCGAGGACGAGCTGCAGGATCGCGATGTCCTGCCAGTGGCCGCCGATGTAGCCGATGTCGCGCTGGATCCCCACGACCTCGAAGCCCATCTTGCGGAACAGCGCGCGGCTCGCTTCGTTGTCGGCCCAGACCCGCGCGATGAGGTGGCGGTAGCCGGCCTCCCGGCAGCGCTCGATCAACGCCTGGACGACGCGCGACCCGAGCCCGCGGCCGCTCTCGGTCCGGCGCAGGAAGACGGACGTCTCGGCGCAGCGGTTGTAGCCGCCCCGCGGGCTGTAGAGCTTGAACGCTCCCCAGCCGATGACCTCGCCGGCGCGCTCCAGCACCACGTAGCCTTCGCGGTTCGTGAAGCCGGCCATCTGGCGGCGGATGTCGGCGGCGGTCTGCGGCGTGACGACCATCGTCGCCGTGGCGGCGAGGATCGACTCGTTGAAGATGTCCGCGATGGCCGCGGCGTCCGCCGCCACGGCGTCCCGAAGATCCAGCGTCTCCTTCACCGGGTTCTCCAACGAGGGCCTCCTGGGCTCATTCTCGCCGCTCGCCAGGGCGGACGCCAAGCCGGCCGCCACCTGGGGGCCGCGGCTTCCCCTGCGCTCGGCGTCTTCCGTGGAGTAGGGTACCGGCAACGCCGATGATCGGGAAGTCGACAGAGCTGCGCTGGATCGAGACCGGGATCGCCGCCGGGATCGCGGCCAGCGCGCTCTATCCCCTGATCCTGTTCGCGCCGCTCCCGTTCGTCGCGACCGTGACGCTGGCGGCGCTGCTCGGACCCGCGATCGGCGCGGCCAGCCTCGGCCTGCGCGCGCTCCTGCGGCTGGGCGACGACTCGGTGGCGAGCACGCTCGGCGCGGTCAGCAATCTCCTCGCCGGCGCGCTCTTCACCGCCATGGTGCTCGTCCAGCTGGCCGTCCGCCACGGCCAGCCGCCGGCGGCGGACGGCCTCGTCGGCGTGTGGCTGGGGCTCGACGTCGCCTGGGACGTCTACATCGGCCTGGGGACGCTCTGCTTCGCCTGGGCGGCGGCCCGCCACCCGCGCTTCGGCTGGCGCTTCGCGCTCCCCGGCCTGGCGATCGGCGCCCTCGTCGTCGCCCTCAACCTGTGGACCTTCCCCACCCCGCCGGCCGAAGCCGGCTCGGTCGACGTCGGCCCGCTGGTCGGGCTGTGGTACCTCGCCGCCACCGTGCAGAGCTGGCGCAGCCTGGGCTGGGCGCGGGAGCGGACCGGCACGCCGCCCGCGTGACCGTCACTCCCGCCGCCGCCGCGGCCACCCCACCCTTGCGGTTCGCCGCAGGTCCGACTCGCCGCGCGACATGGCGGCCGTCACAGAGCCGGCGCGCCGACACCTGTAGACTCGCCCTCTCGAGAAGGAGGACCCCATGGCAGCCATCCAAAGAAACAAGACTCCCGCCGCGAGAGCCCTCGGCGTCACGTTGGCGCTGGCGTGCCTTGCCGCGGCGCCCGGCGGCGCCGCCACGCAGTGCTTCAACGTCTCCTGCGGCCAGTCCTGCACCCCCGGAGCGCCGGTCGGGATCTCGACGTTGATCTCCGCGGGGGACTTTCCGCCGGGAGCCGGCACCCCCATCGCCTTCGTCGACCCCGGTGACGGCCGCGGGCGCTGGCTGATCGCCACCCAGCAGGGCGCCATCCTCGTCTGGGACGGGCCCACGGACACGATCCTGCCGACCTTCTTCATCGACCTGCGCGACAACGCGGGCGGGCCGGTCGTCGACGGCGGCGAGCGCGGGCTCCTGGCTCTCGCCGTCGACCCGGACTACGCGGCGACGGGACGCTTCTACGTGTTCTACACCCGCAAGGACACCGGCCCGGGCACCCTCGGAGACATCGTCATCGCGCGCTACGAGCGCTCGGCCGCCGACCCCGACGTCGCCGACCCGGCCTCGGCGACGACGCTCCTCGTCATCGACCATCCGGTCTCGAACCACAACGGCGGCTGGCTGGCGTTCGGGCCCGAGGACGGCTTCCTCTACGTCTCGACCGGCGACGGCGGCAGCTCCTGCGACTCCAATCAGGGCGCCAACGGCGACGGCCAGCGCCCCGACACCCTCGCCGGCAAGATGCTGCGCCTCGACGTGCACGGCGTCGACCCCGAGGCCGGGCCGCCGGACGACTGCGGCGTGGAGGCCGGCCCCTACGCCGTCCCCTCGACCAACCCTTACTTCGGCCAGGAGCCGGCCTGCGACGAGGTCTGGGGCCTGGGGCTGCGCAACCCCTTCCGGTTCAGCTTCGACCGCCAGACCGCCGACCTCTACATCGGCGACGTCGGTCAGAACGCGTGGGAGGAGATCAACCTCCAGGCGAGCTCGACGCCGGCGCCCGTGAACTGGGGCTGGGTGTGCCGCGAGGGCTGCGAGACGGCCGGCAACGCCGAGTCGAACTGCTCGACGGCGGGCTGCCCCGTCGATCCCGGCACGATCTGCGAGTTTCCGCGCCCCGCCGGCGGCTTCTGGGATCCGATCCTCTGCCACCACAACGGCGGCTGGGCCTCGATCATGGGAGGCTACCGCTATCGCGGCAGCCAGGTGCCCTCGATCGCCGGCGACTACGTCTACGGCGACGCGGCGTGCGGCCAGATCTGGAAGACGACGACCTTGAACCCGGCCAATCCCGCGGCGATCGACGCCGCGTGCTGGGCCAGCGGCTACCAGGGCACCTTCGGCTTCGCCGAGGACACCCAGGGCGAGCTCTACGTGATCGTCGGCGGCGCCGGGCGCATCGACTGCATCCACAACGGCGACGGGTGCCCCTGGGCCGGAGCCGTGGGCGCGATCTTCGCGGACGGTTTCGAGAGCGGCGACACCTCGGCGTGGTCCACGACCGTGCCATGAGGCGCCCCGCCCCCCGCCCGGCGCGCCGCTCCCCCTGGACGGCCGCGGGGGGCTCCCTGATCCTCGCCCAGATCGTCGGCTGCGCCGGTGGCGGCCCGCCACCCGTCGTCCGCGAGGAGCCCGTCGCCGCGCTCCCGGCCGCTCCGCCGGCGACGAGCGCGGGCCCGGCGGATCCGTTGGAGCTCGAGAAGGCCCTCGAGCGGGAGCGTGAAGCCCTGGCCGCCGAGCGGGCGCGGGCCCGCGAGCTCGAGAGGATCCTGGACGAGAAGCGGGCCGCCCTCGCGGTGGCGGAGGAGCGCGCGGTAGCCCTCGAGATCGAGCTGGCGAGCGCCATCGAGGAGGTCCTGCGCTCGAAGGCGAGCGTACGCAGCGTCCAGAGCCGGGCTCTCGCGACCTCCCGCATCGCCGAGGTCCGGGTCGCGCTGCGGTCCATGGACGGGACGGGAGACGCCGAGGCAACCGGCCGGCTCGAGCGCGCCGCCGACCTGCTGCGGCGAGCCGACGACGCCCTGCGGGAAGACAACTACAGCGGCGCGGCGTACCTGGCGGAGCGGGCCAGCGAGCTCGTCCGGCAGGCGCGGACGGTGATCGAGGTCCGCGGCTCGATTCCGGGCGACGCCGGCCCGGTGATGCCGCTCGTCCGCCCCCGCCCCGTCGCGCCCACCCAGCGCGCCAACCTTCGCGAGGGCCCGGGCCTGGCCTTCGGCCGGATCGCCGTGCTCGATCCGGGCGAGCCCCTCCTCGCGGTGGCCCGCGCCGGCGAATGGCTGCAGGTCGAAGGCCGCAGCGAGCTGCGCGGCTGGGTCCACTCGCGCCTCGTCGGCGAGCGCGAGACGGTGGACGAGCCGCTCCCGGACCGCTAGCCGGGAAGCGCTAGCCCTCGTCTTCCTCGGCGCGCGGCAGCGAGCTCATCTCGATCCGGTTGCGGCCCAGGTCCTTGGCCCGGTAGAGCGCCACGTCGGCGTTGAGCAGCAGCTCCTCGCGGGTCTCGCCATCGTCGGGGTAGGTCGCCAGCCCGGCGCTGATGGTCACCCTGGGCGCCAGGTCGGCGACGGGACTCCGCGCCTCGAACGCGGCCCGGACTCGCTCCGCGACTCTCGCGGCCTCCCGCTTCCCCGTCTCCGGAAGCATGGCCACGAACTCTTCGCCGCCCCAGCGCGAGAGAACGTCCGAGGGCCGGAAGCCGGCTTTCAGGATCTCGGCGGTCCGGCGGAGAAAGAGGTCGCCCTGGAGATGGCCGAGCAGGTCGTTGAAGGCCTTGAACTCGTCGAGGTCGAGAATCAAGATGGACAGGGCCTGCCCGGCGCGCCGGGCGCGGGCCAGCTCCTCGTCGAGCCTGCGCCTCATGTAGCGCCGGTTGTACAGCCCGGTCAGATCGTCCGTCACGGAGAGGTTCTCGAGGGTCTCGCGCGACTCCCGCAGGGTGCGGACCATGCGGTTGAAGGTCCGGGTGAGGTCGCCGATCTGGTCGCCGGTGGTGGCCGGGACCTCGGTCGACAGGTCGCCGGCCGCCACGAGCCGCGCCCCCTCGCTCAGGGCGTCGATTGGGCGGGTGAGGTTGAGGGCCAGGAACGCGCCGATGGCGGTGACGAGCAGGGTCGCCAGGACGCTGATCCAGACGACCGCCTGGCGCATCCGGGTCAGCGCGACGAAGGCCTCGCCGGCCGGCTGCTCGATCACCAGCCCCAGTTGGTGAAGCCGCGAGTAGCGGAAGCTCGCGACGACCTCGACGCCCCCCGCGTCGCGGTACTCGGCCACTCCCTGCATGCCGACGAGCGCGCGGCGCACCCCTTCCGATCCCACGGCGCGCGGAGGCGCGCCCTCCTCCCGCGCGGAGTCGAAGAGCGCCTGTCCGGTCGCGGCGACGACCAGCAAGCGAGCGCGCTCCGGCTGGACCTCGGCGCGCAGGCGCTGCCAGATGTCCTCCAGCCCCCCGACGGCGATCAGCGACCCCAGGCGCTCGCCGTCCCCGGCGTTGACGGCCTGCCGGACGACGGCGAGGGGCTCGCCGTCGCCCGTCTCGAGGGTGACGCCCTTCCTGCTCTCCGGAGTCGGGGCGAGGCGGTCGCGCCATCCCCCGCCCGCCGCGCCCGCCGTGCTCGCGATCGTTCGGCCGTCGACGTCGACGACGGCCAGCTCCCGGTAGAGCCGGTAGCGCCCCGCGACCTCGTCCAGGTAGCTGCGCAGCTGCTGGCGCGTGGAATCTGCAGCCTCGGGAAGACCGGCCAGCGCCGCCCGGCGGCTCGCGTCCAGGGTGGCGCCGACGATGAAGGCGTTGGCGAAGATCTCGGCGTCCTCGACCCGGCGGGCCAGCGAGAGGTCGAGGTGCTCCTCACAGGCGGCCAGCCGGGCGTCGAGGGCGCCGTGGATCTTGTCGACGAGGATCTCGCGCGCCGTCAGGTACGACACGAGCCCGACGAGGAGGGCGGGGACGAGCGCCGAGCCGATGACCAGCGCCAGGAGCTTGCGCGCGACGCTGGCGCCCGGCCGCGCCAGGCGCTCGCCGCCGGCTCCCTCGACGGCCGCCGGCGCGAACGCGGTGTCCCGGCCGCCGTCCGGTCCGGCGCCCGGCGCCTCTCCCGGCGGGGTGCTCGCCGCCGCTGGGCGTTCACTTCGCGACTCCCTCACGCCTCCGGCGCCCGTTGGAGAACCGTTGCTCATCGCAATCCTCTCGGGTTGCGTGTCGACGACTTCCAGACCGACCGTCCCGGCTCCCCCCGCGGGCTCCTGACGGGCTGCCCAGTGTGGAAAAAGTCACACTCGGGAGAAATGTAACACGAACCGCTCTAATCGTGAACTCGCTGTGTGCCAATAGATGCAGACCGCCTGCGGTGTGCCTCCCTAGCGCGCGGGCGGGCCGGCCTGCAGGGACTCGAGATAGCTCGTGAGGTTGTAGATCCGCCAGTTCACGAAAGCCTCACGGCGGGCCGGCTTGTAGTCGGGCCGCACGTCGCGCAGCACCTTGCCCCACACGGGCATGTCGAGCGTCCCGTGGGCGACGATCGACTTCTCGTGAGTGATGGACTTCTCGACCTCCGCGAACGGAAAGACGCCGTCGTAGCCGAGCGCCAGCCGCGTCAGGTCGGGCACGGGCACCGCCAGCGCCGGCGCCGCCGGCCCGTGCCCCTTGGCGTCGACGCCGTGGCAGACCGCGCAGAGCTCGGCGTAGAGGGCCTCGCCGTCGGAATGTGCAACCTGCTCCCATTTCACCGCTTCTCTCTCGACGTCCAGCTCCTGTGTGTGCAGGGCGACGGCGCTGAGCGCAGCGACGACGACTGCGAGAACGACCGACAGTCCTCTCATCGGAAACCTCCTTGTCCAAGTGTGCTTCCGGGGTCCGCCAGGCGAGGCGCGAGGCTCGCATCTCGGCGGCCAGCGCCGGTGCGGGCGCCGGTGCTCAGGAGTCTACGCCCGCCCTCTCGCCATCGCGCCACCCTCGGAGGTGGCGGCCGAACCGCGCGCCCGGGGGCAGCGCTGCGCCCGCCCGCCCGCCCGCCCGCCCAGGGAACGCGACGTTCCTCCTCGACCGAGAGGGGGCGCGGCGGCTATCCTGCGCAGGGCTGGGAGACGCTGAATGACCGCAGAGGAGGCACCGAGCAGCGCGCGCCTTCGCCGGCGGCTGGGGACCCTCGCGCTCAAGCTCCTCGGAGTCGCGCTCGCGCTCTACCTTCTCCTGCCCCTGTTCGGGCTCCGCCTGACCCGGGTGGTGCGGCGTCCCGTGCCGCTCGCCGGCTCGGAGCTCGAGCGCAGCCGCGCCGCCGCGCGCCTCGGCGGCCCGGCGGGCGGCCCCACCAACCTCGTCGTCTTCGTCGCCGACGGCCTCGGCTTCGCCCATCTCGCCGCCGCTCGCGCCGCCCTCCACGGGCTGGGCGGCGCCTCCGCCTGGGACCGCTTCACGGCCGCCGGCTGGCACCGCGCCCACTCGGATACCGGCTTCCTGGTCGACTCCGCCGCCTCGGCCACCGCCCTGGCGACCGGTGAGCCCACGGGCATCGGCCGCGTGGGCGTGGACTCCGCCGACGCGCCTCTGCGCAATCTCGTCGAGCGGGCCGCCGCGGCCGGCTACCGCACCGGCATCGTGACCGACTCCTACGTCTGGGACGCGACCCCGGCGGCCTTCGCCACCCACGCGGCGAGCCGCGACGACGCGGCGTCGATTCTCGCCCAGCTCGCCGGCTCCCCCCTGGACCTCCTCGTCGGCGAGCTCGAGGACGTCGGCGAGGGCGCGGTCCCCGAGCTGGAGCCCACCCTCGAGATCCTGCGGTCCCGGTTCCGGGTCTTCGGTCCGGACCCGGACGGCGGCGACGGCTTCTTCGAGGAGGGCGCCGGCGAGCTGCCGGTCGCGGCGCTCTTCTCCGAAGACCAGGTCACGGATCTCGAGTCCACCCCTACCCTGCCGCGGCTGGTCGCCGCGGCGCTGGCGAGGCTCTCGTCCGGGGAGCGGCCCTTCTTCCTTCTCGTCGAGAGCGAAGAGCCGGATTCAGCGTCGCACCGCCGGGACTTCGAGCGCTTGCTGCGCGGCATGGCGGCGATCGAGGCGGCCCTGACGAGCGTCCTCGACGCCGCGGCCGCCGACGGCGAGACCCTCGTCCTCTTCACCTCAGACCACGAGACCGGCGGCCTGGCGCTCGACGCCGGCGACGGCACCAACTCGAGCCTGCGCGCGTTGTGGCCCACGGACGGCCACACCGGCACCGTCGTGCCCGTCCTCGCCTACGGTCCCGGCGCCGAGCGCTTCGCCGGGATCCACGCGACGTGGCAGCTCGGCCGCCTGCTCGCCGCGGCCGTCGAAGCCCCCGCCGGAAGCGACGAGCCACGTCCCGAAGACGGTCCCGCTTCCTGGTAGCCGGGATTCCCGCGAGGCTTCGCCTCCGATCGTTCGGTCGCAGATCCTCGCTGGCGCCGAGGCGCCAGGGAGTAGTCTTGCACCGTGGAGTGGCCCGACTCCTTCGCCGAGCTCGAGCGCGAGCAGGAGCGGCTCGCGGCGGCCGACGCGCCGCCTTGGACCCCGGCGGCCGACCGCTTTCCGCTCGCCGGCTGCTTCGTGTGCTTCCCGCGCGGCCGGTCCGGCTACGGTGCCGCGGGCGATCCGGCCTGGGCGGCAGCGGCGCTGATCGCGGAAGACGGCACCGTGACCACGGCTCTCGCCGCCGGAGCCGCGGGCGCCCGCTACGAGGCCGGTCTCCTGGCGCTGCGGGAAGGTCCCCTGCTCGCCGCCGCGGTGCGCGACTTGCCCTCTCCTCCCGCCGTCCTGCTCGTCAACGCCACCGGGCGGGATCATCCGCGAAGCGCGGGACTAGCCCTGCATCTGGGCGCCGTGCTCGACCTGCCGACCGTCGGCGTCACGCACCGGCCCCTCGTCGCGGCGGGCGAGTGGCCGGAGCTCGTGCGGGGGGCGCGGTCGCCGCTCCGGCTCGGCGGCCGCCTCGTCGGCTACTGGCTGTGTACCCGGCAGGGCGCCCGGCCGCTGGCCGTCCACGCCGCCTGGCGCACCGACGCCGAGAGCGCGGCCGCCGTCGTCCTCGGCGCCTCGGGCAGCGCCCGGACCCCCGAGCCGCTCCGTCACGCGCGGCGCGCAGCGCGCTGCGCCCGGATCGCCGCCGAGGGCGAAGCCGCGCCTACGGCGGATCGGCGCTGACCCCGAGCACGAACGCGGTGAGGTCCCACGTCTGCTCCGGGGTGAGAATCCTCCAGGCCGGCATCGGCGTGCCCCTCTTGCCGTCCCGGATGACGAGGTACACGTCGCGCGGCGTCACGGAGTCGCGCCAGTAGGGATCCGTGAAATCGACGGCCCGGGCCGAGAGATTGCGGCGCACGCCCTGGCCGTCCGCCCGTTCCCCGTGGCACAGGGCGCAATGCCGCGCGAAGAGCTCGCTGCCGCGCTGGCGCGCCGCGGCCGAGCTCAAGAGCTCGCCGGGGACCACGAGGCTCTCGCGGTCGGTCGGCCGGCTCTCACCGCCGCAGGCTGACAGGACCGTCAAACAGGCCGCGAGGATCGGCTTCGTGATGCGCATGGACGGGGAGCGGGGTCACCTCGTGGCCGAGCGCGCGCGCCTCGGCGGCGACGGCAGCGACGAGAGCCGGCAGGTTGGCGTCGACGGCGGCGGAGCGCTCGAGCCCGAGCTCCATCGTCTCGGGAACCAGGCCCAGAAGCACGAGACGGCGGGGATAGGCGTCGATCAGGCGCAGGCCGTCGAGGAGATCGGCGACGCCGATCTGGTGCACCGAGAGGCGCGTGCGCACCGCCGGCGCCACGTCGTCGCCCGTCAGCCGCACCAGCGACCCGGGTGGCGCCTCGGCGCGCACGGCGTCGACGAGGACGACGTCCTGACGGCGCTCGAAGAGCGTCAGCAGGCTCAAGCCCAGGGTTCCGCCGTCGACCGCCTGCACCCCGGCCGGCAGGTCGTAGCGCCGCTCCAGCTCGTGCACGGCGACGACGCCGAGGCCGTCGTCGCCGCACAAGACGTTGCCGAGCCCGAGGACGAGCAGCGAGCCCTCGCTATCCGCCACGCAGCGTGTCCCGATCGACGAAGCGGTACCCGGAGTAGATGAGATCCTCCCTGGGCACGAACTTGTGCCCCGAGAAGATCGACTCGACGGTGGCGTTCTCCTCCACCTGCGACATCAGCACCGCGCTGTAGACGTGGTGCACGATGAACATCCACAGCAGCCACATGACCACGTGGTGGATCCAGTGGGCGGTCTGCAGGCCGCCGAAGAGCGGCAGGAAGAAGGTGAAGACGCGCAGCGGCGACTCCACGTGGGCGCTTGCGGCGTACATGCCGAGCCCGGTGGCGATCTGGACTCCGTAGAGAACGAAGACCAGCGTGTAGAACAGCCCGGCGAGGGGATTGTGGCCGACGAAGCCCGGCGGCAGGCGCAGGGCGAAGAGGTAGTAGCGCAGCGTCGGCCCCAGCCCCTTGCGGCGGATGGCGCGCGCCGGGACGAACTTGTCCCAGGCGGCGTAGCGGTTGCCGATGAACATCCACACCACCCGGGTGAGCACCGAGAGGGTGAAGACGATGGCGGCGTAGAAGTGGATGAGCTTGGCGGTCCCCATGAGGAAGTGCTCGCTCGCCGCGCCGGGCGCCGTGAGCATGGGGTTGCCCATGTAGAGGCCGGTGATCGACAGCACCCAGATCGAGCCGGCGATCAGCCAGTGGCAGATGCGCACCGGCGATTCCCAGACGTAGACGTTGGCGAGGCACGCCTCGGAGGCCGGCGCCGGCCGGTATCGGACCTTCATTGCACCCTCACTTTCACCACCTCCCGCCCCTCGGGGTCGAGGACGTGGACGCCGCAGGCCATGCAGGGGTCGAAGGAGTGGACGGTGCGGAGGATCTCGAGCGGCTGCTCGGGGTCGACGACGGGGTTGCCGATGAGGGCCTGCTCGTAGGGCCCGGGCTGGCCCATGGCGTCGCGCGGTCCCGCGTTCCAGGTGCTGGGGACGACGCACTGGTAGTTGGCGATCTCGCCGTCGACGATGTGGACCCAGTGGCCGAGCGCGCCGCGCGGCGCCTCGTGGAAGCCGGCTCCCGTGCATTCCTTGGGCCAGCTCGACGGCTCCCACTTGGAGTTGTCGTGGATGCGCAGCTCGCCGCGGCCCATGTTGTCGGCCAGCTCGTCAAGCCACCCTTCGAGCTTCTCGGCCAGCACGAGGGTCTCGATGCCGCGCGCGGCCACCCGCCCGAGGGTCGAGAAGAGGGCCTCCGCCCCGACCCCGAGATGGCCGAGCGCGAAGTCCACCAGCTCGCGCACCCGCGGCTGCCCGGAGCCGTAGGCGACGAGCATCCGGGACAGCGGCCCGACCTCCATCGGCAGCCCGTCGTAGCGCGGTGACTTGAGCCAGCTGTACTTGCCGTCGGTGTTCAGGCGCTCGTAGGGCGGCTCCGGGCCCGTGTAGTTGGGCCGCGTCTCGCCCTGCGAGGGATGGAGTGGCTGGTCGTCGCCACCCCCGTACTCGAACCAGGAGTGGGTCACGTACTCGTTGATGAGCGAGTGATCGAGCGGCTCGACGGTGCCCAGATTCCGCCCCCGGATGACGCCGGACGGCAGGTAGAGGCTGCCGTCGAGCTCGGGGTACTCGCCGTACACCAGGTAGTTGCCCACGCCGGCACCGTAGCCCGCCCAGTCCTTGTAGAAGGACGCCACGGCGAGGAGATCCGGGACGTAGACCTTCTCGACGAACACCTTGGCCTTCTTGATGAGCTCGCGCATCGCCGCCACCGAGGTCATGTTGAGCGACGCCTGCCGGTCGGGATCGACCGGAGTCGCCATGCCGCCGACGAGGAAGCTCTGCAGGTGCGGGTTCTTGCCGCCCAGGACGGCGTGGATCTTGATGAACTCGCGCTGCCAGTCCAGCGCCTCGAGGTAGTGGGCCACCGCCATCAGGTTGGCCTCCGGCGGCAGGCGGTAGGCCGCGTGCCCCCAGTAGGCGTTGGCGAAGGGGCCGAGCTGCCCGCGCTCCACGTACTGCTGGAGCCGCTCCTTCACGCCGCCGAAGTAGGTGGCGCTCGACAGCGGCCAGTCGGAGATCGACTGAGCGAGGCTGGCGGTGGCGGCGGGGTCCGCCGACAGCGCGGAGACGATGTCCACCCAGTCGAGCGCGTGCAGGTGGTAGAAGTGGACGACGTGGTCCTGCACCATCTGCGAGGCCATGATCAGGTTGCGCAGGATGCGGGCGTTGGGCGGCGGCTCGGCGCCGATGGCGTTCTCGACGGCGCGGATGGAAGTGATGGCGTGCACCGTCGTGCAGACGCCGCAGATCCGCTGGGTGAAGGCCCAGGCGTCCCGGGGGTCCCGCCCCTTGAGGATGATCTCGACGCCGCGGAACATCGTCGACGAGGACCAGGCGTCCCGGACCTCGCCGCCGTCGACCTCGGCTTCGATGCGCAGATGGCCCTCGATGCGGGTCACGGGATCGACGACTACGTGCGTCATGACGGCTCCCCTTTCTCGGCGTCGCTAGCGGCCCCGGCCCGCGCCGCCACCTTCTGGTGCTCGAGGTCTCCCTGCTTCCAGCGCTTTCCGAGCTGGACGAAACCGTGCGCCGCGAAGGCCGCGGCGACGCCGGCGGTGGCCCACAGGCCGACGCGGTCGACGTTGGAGTGGACGCCGAAGCCGGGGAAGCCGGCGAGATGGCTGTAGAACGGCGTCATCTTGTCCCAGAAGTCCGGCTCCGCGCAGCCCATGCAGGGATGGCCGCAGCCGATGGGCCAGTTGGTGCCTTCGTTCCAGCCGACGTTGGGGCAGTTCTGGAACGTGACCGGTCCTTTGCAGCCCATCTTGTAGAGGCAGTAGCCGGTCCTGTGTCCCTCGTCGCCCCAGCGCTCCACGTACTGCCCGCCGTCGTAGTGCGAACGGCGCTCGCAGTTGTCGTGGATCGACTTGCCGTAGGCAAAGAGCGGCCGCTTGTAGCGGTCGAGCGGCGGGAAGCGGTTGAAGGTCAGGTAGTAGACGATGACTCCGACGAGGTTCTCGGCGTTGGCCGGGCAGGCCGGCAGATTGATGAGGTTCTTGATCCCCGGCACGGCGTCCGCGACGCTCAGGGCGCCCGTGGGATTGGGGGCCGCCGCCGGCAGCCCGCCGAAGGCCGCGCAGGTGCCGATGGCGATCGTCGCCGCGGCGCCGCCGCAGACCTCGCGCGCGATGGCGAGCGCCGAGCGGCCGCCGATCGTGCAGTAGGCGCCATTGGCGCCGGTCGGGATCGAGCCCTCGACGACGGCGATGTAGCCCCCCGGGCGGTCGGCCACCACCCCGGCCAGCGCCGCCTCGGCCTGATGCCCGGCGGCGGCCATGATCGTCTCGTGGTAGTCGACGGACAGGGTGTCGAGGATGATGTCGGCGGTCGTCGGCCGGCCGGCGCGCAGGAACGACTCCGTGTTGCCGGCGCAGTCCTGGAACTCGAGCCAGACCAGGGTGGGCTTCTCCTTGGTCGCGATGGCGTCGGCGATCCTGGCGCCGGCCGACCGCGGCAAGGCGAGCACCGTGCTCATGACACCGCAGAACCCGAGGAAGTCGCGGCGCGACACGCCCCGCCTCTCGAGCTCTCGAACGAACCAGGAACCGGTTTGCTCCATAGGCGGACCCTCCTCCGTGGTCGTGGACGAGCCAACGCTCTCACCGCCCTGCCGAGTCTGTCGACGCACGGAGACGTGGGATCCGACCCGTCCAAGGGACGGGGTGACGCCGCCCTTTCGGGCGGGGAAGCCCGCCGAGCGAAGGCGGGCCCCGGCGCCTCCCCGCAAGCCGGCCCGCCCGGCGGGCTGCAACGGGCCACCCTACGGGGTGTTGGACGGCCGGCCCGGCGCTGCGACCCTGGCTCGACGAAAACGCCGAGCGCGGCACCGGCCGCGGTCCCTGCGGAGGTACGACGATGACGACGGACGCAGAAGCCGACAAGAAGGCCGATCTCAGCGGACCCGGGATCGGCAGCTACGAGGAGCTGGCTCGGGTGCTGCCCGGCGACTACGAGTCGCTGCTCGATCCCCGCCGCACACAGGAGGCTCTCTTCGCGGCCAAGAGCTACATCGAGGAGGGCCTGTGCCGCGAGCTCGGCCTCATGATGGTCAGCGTGCCGCTCATCGTCGACTCGCGAAGCGGCGTCAACGACATGCTCGACCGCGACGGCTCGCGCACCCCCATCGAGTTCCACATCGCCAACGACCACGGCAAGAACCCCATCGACGCCCAGATCGTGCAGGCGGCGACGAAGTGGAAGCGGGTGGCGCTCGCGCAGTTCGGCTTCGCCGTGGGCGAGGGGCTGTGCACCGACATGCGCGCCGTGCGCAAGGACTACTTCCTCGACCACGACCACAGCGCCTACGTCGACCAGTGGGACTGGGAGCAGGTCGTCACCGAGGAGCACCGCAACCTCGACTACCTCACGGCCGTGGTGAAGAAGATCTGGCGGGTCCTCAAGGGGGCCGAGCGGCACGTGCAGGAGCTCTTCCCGCAGCTCGCCACCGACCGCTACCCGGACCTGCCCGACGAGCTGACCTTCCTGCACGCCGAGGAGATCCTCGAGCGTTTCCCGGACCTGCCGCGCAAGGCCCGCGAGACCGCGATCCTCCAGGAGCATCCGGCGATCTTCATCTACGGCATCGGCTGGCCCCTGGCCGACGGCTACCCGCACGAGATGCGGGCCGCCGACTACGACGACTGGGTCACCGAGACGGTCTCGGCGGACGGCCGCCCGATGCACGGCTTGAACGGCGACATCCTCGTGTGGAACCCCGTCACCCGGCGCCGCCACGAGCTCACCTCCATGGGGGTGCGGGTCAACGCCGAGACCCTGCGCACCCAGCTCGAGATGAGCGGCCAGCTCGACTTCCTCGAGCTGCCCTATCACCAGGCCATTCTCGCGGGCGAGATCCCGCTCTCGATCGGCGGCGGCATCGGCCAGTCGCGAACCTACATGGCGCTCCTGAAGAAGGCCCACCTGGGCGAGGTCAGCGTCACGGTGTGGCCCGACGTCCTCAAGAAGATGTGTCGCGAGCGCAATATCTTCGTCCTGGAATAGGGCTGCGGACCGGAACCGGGCCACGTCCTGGAATCGGGCAGGGATTCGAGTAGGCTCGGCGCGGGCCGTCCGACGGCACCACCGGCCGGGTGACAAGAGTGTCGAGCGCAGCAGAGAACAGGTACGACGTCGTCATCGTCGGCGCCGGCATCGTCGGCCTGGCGACGGCGCGCCAGCTGCTGCAAGCACGCCCGGAGCTCCGCCTGGCGATTCTCGAAAAGGAAGCCGAGATCGCGGCGCACCAGAGCGGCCGCAACTCCGGCGTCCTCCACTCCGGGATCTACTACCCGCCTGGCTCACTGAAGGCGAGGACCGCCATCGCCGGCCGCAAGGCCATGCTCGCGTACTGCTCCGAGCAGGGCATCGAGACGCGGATCTGCGGCAAGGTCATCATCGCCACCCGCGACAGCGAGCTCGGTCGCCTGCGGGATCTCGAGGAGCGCGCAAGTGCGAACGGCGTCCGGGCAGAGCGACTGGGACCGGAGCGTCTGGCCGAGATCGAGCCCCGAGCGGCGGGTGTGGCAGCCCTCGCCGTGCCCGAGGCGGGCATCGTCGACTACGGCGCCGTCTGTCGCGCGCTATGCCGCGAGGTCGAACGGGCCGGCGCCCTGCTCTACCTGGAAAGCGCCGTTCGCGGCATTCGGGGCGATCGCCAGGGAGTCCGAGTGGAGACCGCGAAGGGAGAAGTCGCCGGCAGGCTTCTCGTCAACTGCGCCGGCCTCCACTCGGACCGGGTGGCGGCGCTCGACGCCCCGGTCGCCGACGGCACCCACATCGTGCCCTTCCGCGGCGAGTACTGGGCCCTGCGCCCCGCGCGCCGTCACCTGGTGCGGGGGCTCATCTACCCGGTGCCCGACCCGAGCTTCCCCTTCCTGGGAGTGCATCTCACGACGACGATCGGGGGCGGCGTCCTGGCCGGCCCCAACGCCGTGCTCGCTCTCGCCCGCGAGGGCTACCGCTGGCGCGACGCGAGCCCGCGCCACATCGCCGCGCTCGCCGCCGACCGCGGACTATGGCGGCTGGCCCGCCGCTACTGGCGCACCGGCGCCGGCGAGGTCTGGCGCTCGCTCAGCAAGAACGCCTTCGTCCGCGAGCTGCGCCGCCTCCTGCCCGAGCTCGGCGCCGACGACCTCGAGCGCGCCCCCGCGGGGGTGCGCGCCCAGGCCCTGCGCCCCGACGGCGCCCTCGTCGACGACTTCGCGATCGTCGAGACCGAGCGCGCGATCCACGTCGTCAACGCCCCCTCGCCGGCCGCCACCGCGTCGCTCGAGATCGGCTCCGCGATCGCCGCGAAGGCGATGGACCGCCTGGGCCGGGGCTAGGGAAGAGACCCTCTCGGGCCGCCGCGCTCCCCCTTCCGGCGCCGGCCGGGCCGCCGGCCCGCGAGGTTGCTGTCGGCGTAGGCGGCGACCTCGACCATCTGCTCGAGGGGCCCCTCGAGGCGGGCATCCTGACTGCTGCGCAGCACCACTTCCTTGGCGAAGAGCAAGGCCAGATAGCGCAGCTTGAGGGCCGGCCGGCCGGCGATCCTCCGGTACTCGGGGTGCCCGGTGTTGACCTGCCAGCGCTCCTCGCTCGCGAAAGCGCGAGCGCCACGGCGCGGCCGGCTCGTGGAGCAGCTCGGGCTCCGGGATCCCCTCGTCCGAGCGGGCGGCCGGAAGATCCTCCGAGACCTCGACCTCGGCCTCCGCGACCGCTCGGGACCCGGATCTCGCGCGCCCGGCGTCGAGGCTGTTCTGGACGAGCTCGGCGAGGGCCTTGCGCGGATCCGTCTGGCTGAGCGCCAGCCAGCGGATCAGCTCGAACGGATCGTGGACCCGGAGCTTGCCCTTCTGCACCCCCGCGGAGGAGCGCGTCGCGCCCGGGGACGCCCGATCGGGAGCTTTGCCCATCTCTCCGAATGCTAGCGCAGACCGCTCGCGGGCCGCCGCCCGAGCAGTGCCGCCCGAGCTCGGGGACCGCCCCAAGCGCCCTCTTGACGCTCAGGTGCTACTTGTAGCACTATCGGGCCATGGAACGAGCGGGGATCCGAGAGGCGCGCCAGAATCTGTCGAAGCTGATCGACGAGGTCAGGCAGCGTGGGGAGGTCGTGATCACCGAGCGCGGCAAGCCCGTGGCTCGCCTCGTGCGCTACGCGCCCGCAGCGGCCCGGCCCTTCCCCGACCGCTCCGCCCTCCGGCGCGAGATGCCGGTCCTCGAGCCGGCGCTCTCCGCGACCGTCATCGAAGACCGCGAGGATCGGTTCTAGCACGCGAGGGGCGGCGGTGGACGGCGAGATCCAGGGCGCGGTCTATCTCGACTCGAGCGCCCTCGCCAAGCTCTATCTCCCCGAGCCGGAGAGCGACGAGCTCAACCGGGTGCTCGCCGGGCGGCGGGACCTGCTCGTCTCGGATCTCGCGATCACCGAGATCGTCTCGGCGGCGGCGCGACGGGAGCGGGAGGGCACCCTCGCGAAGCGGGTGGCGAGCCTCGTCTACCGGACGCTCCTGGACGACCGCGAGGCCGGCTACTTCCGGCAGGTCGCCCTGACCGACGGTGCGCACCGCGAGGCGGAGCGCTTGCTGCTCTCCCTCCAGGACGCCGCGCTGCGCGCCGCGGACGCGCTGCACCTGGCCATGGCGCTCCTGGCGGGAGCACGCACGATCGCCACGTTCGACCAACGGATGCGCCGGGCCGCGGACGGCCTCGGGCTCGCGGTCCTCCCGGCGCCGCGGGGCTCGCCGCAAGCTCCCTGACGTCTCGGCGCGGGCTCGGAATCAGGGCGACGCGAGCTTGCTGCCCTCGGGGGAAGACGCCGCCTATTGGTGGTCGAGGGTGCGCCCGGTCATTCCGGCTCACCGCGCTCTCCGAGCCGGGGGGCCTCGTGCCGGCCCGGCGCCGGGCGCTCGCGCGGCGTCACGTCGCGCTCCTGCCGGCCGCCGAAGGGGGCGCCACCCTGGCCGAGGTCCACCGAGACGGACACGTCGCCGCGCCGCACCGCCCGCTCCAGCCGCTGCTTCAGGTAGCCCTTGAGCAGCCTCCGCCCCGCCGGGACGAGACAGAAGAAGCCGAACAGATCCGTGAGGAGGCCGGGAGTCATCAGCACCGCTCCCGCCACCAGGATGAGGATTCCGTCCACGACCGGCCCGGCGGGAACCCGCCCGTCCGCCATCTCGGCCCGCACCTGCCGCACCACCGCGAGCCCCTGCCGCCGCGCCAGCCAGGCGCCGAGAACGCCCGTGAAGACGATGAGCGCCAGCGTCGGCAGCGTGCCCACGACCCGCCCGATCTGGATCAGCAGAGCGAGCTCGACGGCCGGCACGAGGACGAAGAGAAGCAGGAGCCAACCCACGAGGGGATCATCCCATGCCCGAAAGAAACCCGTTCCCCAAGCTCCCCCACTCGCCGCGAGATCCGGCGCGTCGATCTCGTCCTGCTCCGGGGTGATCCACCCTTGCGACGCGGTCCGCGGACCGCGGAGATGCGCAATTAGATCCATTCTTGACGTCTCAGAGCATACGGAATATCCCAAATCGTATGCGCACGACACTCGACATCCTTCGGGAGCTGATCGAGGAGGCCAGGAACCTGCTCGGATTCAAGTCCAAGACCGACACGGTCGTGCTGTCCCTTCGCGAGCTGATCCGGCGGCGGCGGATCGAGGAGCTGAAGGACCTCATGGGCTCGGTCCACCTCGAGATCGACCTTCCCGCCTCCCTCCGCCGCAAGTGATCCTGGTCGACAGCTCGGTCTGGGTCGCCGCCCTACGCGCGGCCGAGAGCCCCGAGGCGGCCGGCCTGCGCCGCTTGCTCGACGACGACGCCGTGGCGCTGGCCATGCCCGTGCGCGTCGAGCTGCTGGCCGGCGCGTCGGCCGCGGACCTGCGCCGCCTGCGCCCGCTCTTCTCCGCCCTGCCGCTGTGGATCCCCGGGGAATCCACCTGGTGGCTGGCGGACTCCTGGCTCGAGACCGCGGCTCGCGCCGGCGAGCGCTTCGGCATGGCCGACCTCCTGATCGCCGCCATCGCCGCCGAGCGGGAATCTCCCGTCTGGTCCCTGGTCCGGGACTTCGAGCGCCTGGAGGGCCTCGGGCTCGTCGAGCGGCTCCGGCCCGAGCCGTCGCCGCGGCCCTCTGGCGAGAACCCCCCCCGCGGCGTGACGCCAAAACGTCACCGTGCAATCTGCACGTAGCATCTTCAAATCGCCCGAGTGCTCGAGACCACGCCATCCGACCGCGCCCTCCTGGATCGAGAGGGGGTCTGGTAGAATCATCGAGTGCAATCAAGGAAAAGCCTGTTGTCTTCGCGCTTTAGGACCGCCATGGACCTCTTCGCCGCAGGCGAGGACATGATGCGGCTCAAGCTCGCGCGCGACCACCCGGCGCTGGCCGCGGACGAGGTCGAGCAGCTTCTCCTGGGGTGGCTCCGGCGACGGCCCGGCGCCGAGAGAGGGGACTGCCCAGGCCCCTCTCGAGCGCCCCGATGAATCGACTCCAGACCGCGCTCAGAGACATCGGCCGACTCCTGGAGCAGAGGAGGTTCGACTGGGCGTTGATCGGCGGGCTCGCGGTGTCCGTGAGGGCGGAGCCCCGTTTCACGCGCGACGTGGATCTGGCCGTCGCGGTCGAGAGCGACACGCAGGCTGAGAGGCTTGTGGGCGACCTACGGGGTGCTGGCTACGAGATTCTGGAGACCGTCGAACAGGAAGCGACCGGCCGCTTCGCCACCGCCCGCCTGCTGCCCCCCGGTGGTGATCCGGGCGGCGTAGTCGTCGACCTGCTGTTTGCGAGCTCCGGCATCGAGCCCGAGGTCGTCGCCTCGGCCGAGTCGCTCGAGATGCTCCCTGGCTTTCGAGTGCCGGTCGCCGGCCTTCCCGAGTTGATCGCGCTCAAACTGCTCGCCCGGGACGACGACACCCGGCCACAGGACGCCGCCGACCTTGCGGCTCTGACTCCTTTGGCGACCGCCGGCGAGCTGGAGTCAACGCGCAAGCTGGTCCGACTCATCGAGGAACGCGGCTACCACCGCGGCCGCGACCTGATTGCCGAGCTCGAGCGGCTGACGGACGCGTTGGGCGTTTGACCGCGACGCGACGTCGCCGGGCAGCTGCTCCAAGAGTAGGCGCCAGGCTCGTCGACGATGGCGGCCCGCACCGGATTGAGGTGGATGTCGCGCACCAAAGACCGCAGCGCTCCCTCGGTCCTTATCAAGAACGCCCGGTACCGCCGCTCGAAGAGGTGACCGCTCCGCCCGGTCTCGCCAATCGGCTGGAACCTGAGAGAGGAGCACCCAGTTGCCCCGAAGGGTCAGGGGCCCTGCGCCGAGGTCGAATCCGCCAGTAGCCCCTCCACACGAGTGAGCAAAGCCGTCACCAGATCCGCCACCTCGGCGCCCGCCTCCTCCAACTTGTAGAGCAGGAGGCTCAGGTCGTGGGTCGGCGGGTAGCTGGTCCCGAGCGACGTCAGCCAGGCCTCGAGCAGCTTCTCGGCTGCCTGCCGGGCATGGAAGCCGACGACGCGAGCGATGAAGCCGTAGAAGGCTCCACGGTAGTGCTCTCTCGGCTTGCGCCCCACACGCCTGAGGATGTGAAACCAAAGGCCGATCTTGCATCTTGCAGGCCTGGCACCCATCTCTCGCGGCGAACACCGTGACGCCCGGTGCGTAGTACAATGAGCCTATCGATAGGCACGACGTAGGAAAAGCCATGACTACAGCGACAATCTCGAGCAAGTACCAGGTCGTCATCCCCAAGGGGATCCGGCAGCAGGTCCGGATCCGGCGGGGGCAGGTGGTGCAGGTGATCGCCAAGGGGGGTGTCATCTCGCTGGTGCCCGACCGGCCGCTGTCCGAGCTGCGAGGACTGATGAGAGGGGCCGCGGCCGGCGAGGTGCGCGAGAAAGACCGGCTGTGAAGCTCGTCGACTCGTCGGGCTGGGTGGAGCTCCTGACCGACGGCCCCCTGGCGGACGAATACGCCGTGCATCTCGAGGATCCCGAACAGGTGCTGACGCCGTCGATCGTGCTGTTCGAGGTCTACAAGTGGGTCAAGCGCGAGCGCGGCGAGGAGGAGGCGCTCCAGGTGGCGGCCCAGCTGGAGAAGACCGAGGTCGCCCCGCTGACCTCGACGATCGCCTTGACCGCGGCGGATGCCAGCCTGGAGCACGGGCTGGCGATGGCGGACGCGATCGTCTACGCCACCGCCGCGGTCCACGAGGCGGAGCTGGTGACGAGCGACCGCGACTTCGCTTCGCTGTCCGGCGTGACGTATCTGGAGAAGTGAGGGGAGACGAGGCCGGTTCGAGATCGACGCCTACCTCGAGCTCAGGGCCGCGATCCCGGCCAGCGTCTGGCACAGGCCGTCGTGGAGCTCCCGGCCCAGGCGCTCCTTCTCGCGGTCGACGATCTCGAGGATCTCCCGCTCCAGCCGCTTCTGCCGGGTGACGTCCCGCGCCGTGGCGTAGATCCGGCGGCGGCCCGGCAGCGGCCGAGCGTTCCAGCGCAGCCAGCGGTAGGAGCCGTCGCGATGCCGGTAGCGATTCTCGAACTCGAAGACGCTCTCCTCGCCCTCGGCCAGCGTGCCGAGAGCCGCCAGCGTGGCGTCGCGGTCGTCGGGGTGCACGAGGCCGAGGAACGGCCGCGCCGCGAGCTCCTCCAGGCTCCATCCCAGCGGGTGGCCCAGGCCGGGTTCAAGCGCTTGAAGTAGCCGTCGAAGTCGGCGATGCACAGCAGGTCGACCGAGTGGGCGAAGAAGAGGCTCAGCTCGTCCTCGGCGGGCTCGGACGAGCGCTCCAGTTCGCGCGCTCTTCGCCCGAAAGCCGCCGGAGCCGCCTTCGGCTCGGCCTCGACCAGTTTCCCCTCCACCGTCTTGGACGTCTCGGAGCCCCCCTCCGCACCAAAGTGACGTTTTCCGCAATGTACCACGGGTGCCAGGCCTGCAAGATGCACGAGATCGGCTCCGCGATCGCCGCGGAGCGGAGCTCGAGGGGCCGGCCGGTCGGCGTTCCTCGCAGCGACCGCGACTTCGCTGCGCTGCCGGGCGCGACGTCTCGGGAGAAGTCAGAGCAGACGAGGCCTGCCCGCCGGACCTCACCGCAACACGTCGAACAACCGGCTGTATTTGACGATCAAGCTGCGGTCCGGAACCCCCGTGCCTGCGGACCCGAGGTCGCGCGCCTCGTCGTAGACCACGAAGAGCCCCGTGTTGGCGCTCTGCAGGCGGCCGAAGCGCAGGTTGGTCGCCCAGCGGTCGGCGCGGTCGTTGTACTGGGCGAGGGCCTGGACGAAGACGCGGGGGGTGAAGGAGTAGGACAGCCGCAGCCGGCCGAGGTTGGTCTCGAAGCTGCCGCCGGGCAGATCGACGTCGTTGTGGGTCCAGCCCAGCTCGCCGTTGAAGGCCTCGCCGGCGCGCAGGCGCAGGCTCGGGGCCAGCGCCACGCGATCGCCGCCGAAGATGCCGCCCGCGGTGATCCTCAGCTCGAACCCGGCGGGCGCGCCGCGGTTCGTGAAGAAGACGAGCTGCAGGTCCTCGTGGTCGTAGGTCCCCGGCGGCACGACGACGCCGGGGACGATCTCGAAGGGCTCGCGGACCCCTTCGCGCGTGAAGTTGACGCCGGTGTGGAGCTCGTAGCCGTTCCTCCACTCCCAGTGGTTGTCGACGTGCAGGTAGCCGGTCTCCTGGAAGTCGTCGAAGCCCCAGAAGCCGCGGTAGGAGACGTGCGGGCGCAGCTCCTGCAGGCCCCATGTCTTCTCCGGCCGGATGCGGTAGAGGATGAACGCGTCGGGCTTGCGGTAGCCACGCCGCGCGAGGAAGCCGACCTCCGGATTGAAGCCCTCGCCGACCTCGGTGTAGCCGACGGAGTAGGCGAGGGTCTCCGAGTCGTAGCGCGCGGCGAGGCGGAAGGCGTGGTCGTCCTCGCGGATCCCCGGGGTGTCGGTCCGCGCCACGAAGCCCGAGACCTGGCCGTACTCGCCGATCCCCCAGCGGCCGTCGAGCCCGTAGGTGCGGTTCGTGTCGTCGGCGCCGGCGAGCCGGCCGGCCCCCTCGCGGCCCACGAACATTGCTCCGATCGCCGAGCGGTTCGGCAGATCCCGGCTGTAGCGCGCCACGGCGAAGTCGTTGCGCGGCGCGACGTCGGCAGCCTCGTCGGCCCGCATGTAGAGCAGGCCCAGGTTGTTCGCCCCGGCCTTGCCGGAGAGTCGCAGGCCGCCGACGATCGGTATCTCCTGGCCCTGTGGCCCCAGACCGATGCGGCGGCTGAAGAAGAGCTCGAGCTCCTCGGCGACGCCGATCGAGAAGAGGCCCGCGTTCTCCAGGAAGAACGGCCGCTTCTCCGGGAAGAACAGGTTGAAGCGGTCCAGGTTGATCTGCTGCTCGTCGGCCTCGACCTGGGCGAAGTCGGTGTTGAGCGTGGCGTCGAGCGTCACGCCCGGCGTGACGCCGTACTTCACGTCCAGCCCGGCGTCGGAGTCCGAGGCGGTGGCGCCGCCGGCGACTCCCTCGCGGCGGCCCTTGACGAGGGCGTAGGGAGTCCATTTCAGGTTGCGCTGCGCGGGCGCCTCGACGCCCTCGAGGTCGCCGGCCAGGGACACCCAGTAGAGGTTGAGCTGGCGCGCCAGCGGCGCCCAGAAGGAGGTCTCGTTGCGGCGGCGGATGTTGCGCTGGAAGTTGATCCCCCAACGGGCGGCGCCGTTCCGGGCGTAGCGCAGGGTGCGGAACGGAATAGCGAACTCGGCGCTCCAGCCAAGCTCGGAGACCCGCGTCCTGACTTCCCAGACGGCGTCCCAGCTGCGGTTGAAGGCGTTGCCGGCCGACAGCCCGCCTTCCGTCGCCCCCGTCACCTGGCCGTCGAACTCGATGCCGGCCGGGTTGGTGCCGAAGACGAAGCCGCTCTGGCGGTCGGAGTAGGCGTCGAGGACGATCGTGAAGCTGTCGCTCTCGTCGAGCGACGCGTCGCGGCGCCGCTCGGCGACGATGATCTTCGCCGGGTCGCGGTCGTAGCAGACGACGCCCACGAAGAGCGTCTCGTCGTCGAAGCCGACCCGCACCTCGGTGCGCTCGCTGGCCGGCTCGCCCTCGTCGGGCGCGCTCTGCACGAATCCGCCGCTCGGTACCGCGGTCTCCCAGGCGGGATCCGCGAGCACCTCGCCGTCGAGAACGGGAGCGGCCGAGAGGCGCGCGGCCGTCATCGAGCGGCGCTCTCCGATCGCCTCGCCGCCGCTTGCCTGCTGCGCCCGCAAGGGCGCCAGTGCCAGGCCCAGCAAGCCGATCCCAGCGAGCGCCAGACGTCCGCCCCGACCCCTCCTCCGCGCCAGCATGGCGGGCATCCTACCCTCCCGATGGGCGGGGACGGGCCGGCGGGGCCGTTGCTAGCCTCAGCGTGCCATGCGCGAGCTCACCGACGGCTCCACCGCGATCGTGCGCGGCGCGCTCGACGCCGGGTGCGACTTCTTCGCCGGGTACCCGATCACCCCCGCCTCGCCGATCCTCATGATGATGATGCGCGAGCTCCCGCGGCGCGGCGGCATGGCCATCCAGGGCGAGGACGAGATCGCCTCGATCGGGATGTGCATCGGCGCCACCATGTCGGGGGCGCGGGCGATGACGGCCACGAGCGGGCCGGGGATCAGCCTCTACAGCGAGAACATCGGGCTGGCGATCATGGGCGAGGTGCCGCTCGTCATCGTCGACGTCCAGCGCATGGGGCCGGCCACCGGCGGCGCGACGACCACGGGGCAGGGCGACGTCCAGTTCGTGCGCTGGGGGACCGGCGGCGGCTACCCGATCATCGCGCTCGCGCCGTCGTCGGTTCCGGAGTGCTACACGCTGACGATGGACGCCTTCGACCTCGCCGAGCGCTTCCGCTGCCCGGTCTTCCTCATGACCGACAAGGAGCTCAACCTGACGGCGACCACGGTCGAGGTCGACGGCTGGCGGGCCGTGCCGGTGCGCGAGCGGCCGGCGCGCGCCGCCGGCGGCGACGCCCCGCTGCCCCCCTACCGCTACGATCCGCCGGCGGACGTGCCGCCGCTCGCGCACTACGGCGCCGGCGAGGTCGTGCGGTTCACGGGCTCCACCCACGACGAGCGCGCCTTCATCACCAAGGACCGGGCGACCGTCGAGCGGCTCAACCGGCATCTCGCGGCCAAGATCGACGACCACGGCGACGAGATCGAGCGCGTTACCCTCGACCGCCAGCCCGGCGCCACGACGCTGTGGATCGCCTATGGCTCGACGGCCGGCGCGATGCGCGCGGCGGCGGCGGCGGCCCGGGCCACCGGGCGCGCCGTCTCGACGCTTACCGTGCAGAGCCTCTGGCCGGTGCCCGAGCGGGCGATCCGGGAGGCGCTGGCGGGTATCGAGCGCGTGGTCGTCGCCGAGCTCAACCACGGGCAGTACCGGCGCGAGGTCGAGCGGGTGGCGGCGGGGCGGGTCGCCGTTTCCGGGCTCCATCGCATCGACGGCGAGCTCATCGCCCCGGAGCAGTTCCTGGAGGCCGCGGCATGAGCGCCGGCCCGACGACCATCACGCCGCTTGCGACCTACCGCAACGAGAGCCCCTACCCGTTCTGCCCGGGCTGCGGCCACACGGTCATCTTGAACCACCTGAACGAGGCGTTCAGGCTGCTGGACCGCGATCCGCGCGAGATCGTCCTCGTCAGCGACATCGGCTGCGCCGGCCTCTCGGACCAGTACTTCGCCACCAGCGCCTTCCACGGCCTGCACGGCCGCAGCGTGACCTACGCCTGCGGCATCAAGCTCGCCCGCCCGGAGCTCGACGTGCTCGTCGTCATGGGCGACGGCGGCACGGGCATCGGCGGCACCCATCTGATCAACGCGGCGCGGCGCAACATCGGGATCACGGTCCTCGTCTTCAACAACCTGAACTTCGGGATGACCGGCGGGCAGCACTCAACGACCACCCCGGCCGGCGCGGTGACTTCGACCACCACCGCCGGCAACCTCGAGCGGCCGCTCGACGTCGCCGCCACGGCGGCCGTCAACGGGGCGGGCTACGTCTACCGCGGCACGAGCTTCGACAAGGACCTGCCGGCGCGAATCGCCGAGGCCGTGCGGGCGCCCGGGTTCGCGATCCTCGACATCTGGGAGCTCTGCACCGCCTACTACGTGCGCGGCAACCAGTTCTCCCGCCAGGCGCTCTTCGCCACCCTCGACGAGCTCGGCTTCGCGACCGGCGTCGTGCGCCACGAGGAGGTGGCCGACTACGGCGCGGCCTACCGCGCCGCCAACCCGCCGCGGCCGGACTCCCCGAGCCTGCCGCCCAAGGGGCTCGAGCCGCGCTTCGCGGCGGCGCTCGCGCGCCGCTTCGAGCTCGTCGTCGCCGGCTCGGCCGGCCAGAAGGTGCGCACCGCCGTCCGCCTGGCCAGCGAGGCGGCCATCCTGTCGGGCCTCGCGGCGTCGCAGCGCGACGACTACCCGGTGACCGTCCAGACCGGGCACAGCCTGTCGGCCCAGATCCTGAGCCCCGAGCCCATCGAGTACACGGGCGTCGAGACGCCGGACGCCCTCCTCGTCCTCTCCACGGACGGCTTGAAGAAGGTCGGCCGCCACCTCGCCGCCATGGGCGAGGACGGCCGGGTCTTCGCCGTACCGGAGCTCGGCGAGCTGCCGACGCGCGCCCCCGTGACGCCCATCGACCTCTCTCGAGCTCCCGGCAAGCTCAACCGCTCGCTCGCCGCCCTGGCCGCGGTCCTCGGCGCTCTGGGCCTGCTGCCGAAAGAGGCCCTGGAGGAGGCCGCCCGTCTCGGTCCGGAGGAGTACCGGGCAGGCAATCTGGCGGCCATCGCGGCCGGGTGGAGCCTGGCCTCCGGACTCTGAGCGCCGCCCTGGAGACGCGACCGCTCGGAGGGCGCCAGGCGACCGGGTCGTCGCCCCGAGATCGGTCGCCGGAGGCCAGCCGCCCGATGTCTTGCCGGAGGCCAGCCGCCGGACGTCAGCCGCCGGCGCCGGTCGCCCCCACCTTGCCGTAGAGACGCTCGACGAGGTCGAGGAAAGCCGGCGGCCGGACCGCCAGCACGTAGATCGCGCCGAACGTCAGGGCGGCCGGAACCGGCGAGAGGAGCTCGAGCAGGACGATTGCCCACAGGAGCACGATCTCGGACATCTGAAGGTTCCCGTCGCCGCGGCCGCCAGCGCTCCTCTCCATCGCCATCTCCTTCGCCAGGTCGGGTCGGTCGTTCCGGTCTCGCGACACCCATCGTAGCGGCTTTCGCGGGGCTTCGAGGCCGGCGGACCTCCCTACCCCGCCGAGTCCGTCGACCCTTCCGAGTGGGGGCCGGCACCCACCCCCCGAGAGCGTTTCCCCGGCCCACGCCGGTGCTAGCTTGCCTTCGAGGGGGCCGCGAGCGAGGTCGATCGGGAGCACTCCCGCTCCGCCGGATCGCCGGACTCGCGGCCGCCGCCGGAGGAGAGCATGCGCGACGACGACTCGACGAACCGTTGGCTGGTGGTCGTGGGCGGGCTCGTCGTCCAGATCATCCTGGGAACCGTCTACGCCTTCAGCGTTTTCGTGAAGCCCCTCGAGCAGGAGTTTGGCTGGAGCCGCACGACGACCCAGTGGGCGTTCTCGTTCGCGCTGGTCGCGTTCGCCGTCACGATGATCCCGGCCGGCCGGCTGCAGGACCGGATCGGGCCGCGCAAGGTCGCCTCGATCGGCGGCATCCTGCTCGGGCTCTCCTTCCTCCTCGGGGCCCTCCTCGTCGCCGAGAGCCGGCCGTGGGCCCTCTATCTCACCTACGGCGTCGTCGGCGGCGCCGGCATCGGCTTCGCCTACGTCTGCCCGATCGCCGCGGCCGTCAAGTGGTTCCCCGACAAGAAGGGGCTCATCACCGGCCTCGCCGTCGCCGGCTTCGGCGCCGGCGCCCTCTTCTTCGCCGGTCCGGCGTCGACGCTCCTGCTGCCCCCGGCGGAGGGCGAGGCGGCGCTCGGCTTGTCGCAGATCCTCCTCGTCGGGCTCGGGATCTCGAAGGGCGCCGGCATGGGCATCGGCTGGAAGACCTTCTTCGTGCTGCACGGCCTCGTCGCCGGCGCCGCCGTCCTGGCCGGCGCCGCCCTGCTGCGCAACCCGCCCGCCGGCTGGTCGCCGCCGGGCTGGAGCCCCGACCCGGGGATCGCCAAGGCGCAGCGCGATCTCGAGTGGCGGGACATGCTGGCGACGCCTCTGGCCTGCATGCTGTGGCTCACCTTCATCTTCGGCGCCACCTCGGGCCTCATGGCGATCGGGCAGTGGAAGCCGCTCATGGGCTCGATCCTCGCCGGCCGCACCTTCGCGCCGCAGTGGATGGGCACCTTCGGCCGCTTCGTCGAGCCGGTGGGCATCCTCGCCATCTTCAACGCCCTGGGCCGCATCTTCTGGGGCAAGGTGAGCGACGTCATCGACCGCCCGCGGGCCATGATGATCATGTTCCTGGCCCAGGGGATGGCTTTCATGCTGCTCGTGAGCGTCCACTCGCCGCTCGCCATCTTCCTCGCCTCGGCCTGGGTGGGGCTCAACTTCGGCGGCAACTTCGCCCTCTTCCCCTCCGCCACCGCGGACTACTTCGGCACCAAGAACCTGGGCATGAACTACGGCTGGATCTTCACCGCCTACGGCGTGGCAGGCATCCTCGGCCCCGTGGTCGGCGGGGCGCTCTTCGACGCCACCGGCAAGTACGTGCTGGCGTTCGTCTTCGCGGGCATCCTGTGCTTCATCGCCGCCGCCTCGGCGGTGGTCGTCTGGGGCCTGGCCCGCCGGCCCATCGCCGCCGCGGCTTGATCCCGGCGTGCACCGCTAGCCTCCCCCGAGATCGTCATCGCCGCGTGAGCCGTGGCTCAGCGCAGGGGGTCCACGACCGTCAGAAACGGGAAGCGGTGAAAGTCGTCGTCTCGGGTACAGATCTTGGAGACGCCGTGCTCGCGCATCAGCACCGCGGTATGCAGGTCGTGGATGACGTTGCCACGCAGATCCGGCAGCTCGACCAGAGTCTGCGCCAGCACGGCCGCGTGACGGCCGGTGGGTCGCAGCAGCTCCAACGCCGGAGCGGCCAGGAGCGCCGCCAGGAATCGCCAAGCCCGGGTAAGAGTCCAGGGGGCGCGGAACACTCGCGGATGCGTGGCAACTTGCAGGAACTCGTAGCAGATGCTCCAGGTCAGGTACACCGGCGCGGCCTGCCCGCGCCAGGCTTCGAGCCGCTCGCGACAGACCGAGTGGAAGTCCGAATCCAGGTCGGCGGCATACAGCAGGACGTTGGTGTCGACGAGGATCACTCAGCGACCTTCCATCACCTCGTAGAGCGCGTCGCGATCCGCGAGATCGACCCTGGCGCCACCGCTGCGCCATCTCGGCAGAGCCGGTAGACGGCGCCCGGGGGAAGCCTCCTCCGGGTCGCCCGCCAGCACCCGCCGCAGGCCGGCTTCGACGAGCTGCGACATGGTGGTGCCGCGCCGCGCGGCCTCCTCCCGCAGCCGCTGCATCACCGTGTCGTCGATGTTCAGCGTGGTCTTCATATGGAAAACCATACCGCGGCATGGAGAAGCGTCAATGGACCGACACTCTCCAGAGTCCTCTCGGGGAGACGAACGGCCTAGCGCTCCTGCCGCTTGTCGGCGTAGAGGACCCTGTCCGCCTGCTCGACCGCGGCGGCGAGGCTCTGGCGCGGGTCGCGCCTGGCGCCGCCGAGCGAGGCGGCGATGCTCGCTCCCTCGAAGCTCCTGCGCAGCCTCTCCTCGAGCCGTTCCAGGGTGAGCGCGCTCTCGTCGGGCGCCAGCACCGCGAACTCGTCGCCGCCGATGCGCGCCACGAAGTCGCTTTCCCGCACGGCCTCGCGGAGCACGAGGGCGGCGCGCTTCAGGAGACGGTCGCCGGCGGCGTGGCCCTCGGCGTCGTTGACCTGCTTGAGCCCGTCGAGATCGATGAGCAGCACGCCGGCCGGGCTGCCGTAGCGCCGGCACCGCTTCTCTTCGATCTCGAGAGTCTCCTCCCACGCGCCGCGGTTGTAGAGACCGGTCAGCGGGTCGGTCTTGGACCTCGCCTCCGCCCGCTCGAGCTGCCGCAGCCGGGCCTGCTGCTCCATCTCTGCGCTCAGGATCGTCGCCAGAAGGCGGGCGTGGACTTCGACGCTCTCGAGCTGGGTCTCGATCGACTCCGGCTGCGGCCTCGGGTCGACCGCGCACAGCGTGCCGAAGAGCGTGCCGTCGGAGCGCCGGAGGGGAACGCCGACGTAGGCGCCGATCTCCATCTGCCGGCCGATGGGCGCCTCGGTATAGGCCGCGATCTGGGAAGCGATGGGCGCGATCCGCGGGCCGAGCCCGCGCACCATCCGCGAGCAGAACGAGTCCGACCAGCGCAGGACCTGACCCGCCTGGACGCCGTAGATCCGGTCCTGCGCGGTGAGGACGATCCAGTCGTCGCCCTCCTTGCGCGTGACCATCCAGAGCCCGAGGCCGACGTTCTCCTGCAGCAGCCGCAGCACGACCGAGGCCGCCTCTTCGAAGTCCCGGAAGGGCCGCGCCGGGCCGAGCTGCTCGTCGATGGTCATCAGTGAGCTCCGGCGGAGAGGCGAAGCTCGCTCGGCCGGCAACGCCCGCAGACACTCCTGCCCAAAAACGCTACGCCCACCCTCGACTCCTCCGGTTTCGCGGGCCGAGTCTACTCCATGGCACCAGGGACTGACGCGCTGGCTGCTGCGGCGGGCCGAGTCGAGGCGGCGGCTTCCCGAAAGCAACTGGTTCCGCCTCGTCGGCACGGTCGGTCGCGGCGGCGCCGGGCACTTCCCCATCGACGGCGGCGGGCGCCTGACGATGCCGGCGAGCGGGGGCCTCTACTGCTTTCTCAACGACCATCCGCGCCACTACGGCAACGACCGCAGCTCCTACCGGCTGGTGATTCGCAAGCTCCGTAGCGTGGTCGGAGAGGTCCGGATCCACGAGAGCCTCATCACTCGCACTGCCGGAGGCGTCGCGTTGCGCCCGCGCTGCTCCGCCCCACTGCCGAACCGGGAGACTCACTCGAACTTCGACCCGACCCCCAGTCGATGCCCAATCCAGAATGTCGCCCACGACACGACGGCGAGCAGACCCACGGTAGTCGAAGCCACCCAGGCGAGCCGTGTCCCACGTCGCGAGCCGGCCCCAACGGTGAGCTGGCCAAACCACCACCCCCAGGCAGCGCAAAGACCCAAGCCCACGGTGAAGAGTACAAGGGTCGGCGGATCCGACGGACCGGACATCAGGCCCAGCCAGCCGTGGAGACCGTACTCCACGCCAGCGGGCCAGATCATCCAAGGCGCAAGCCCGAGATCCTGCGCGTCCAGGAAGAGCGCCAGGAGCTTGATGGCCTCGAGACCGAGATATGTCGCGATCGCACCCACCAAGGCGTCTCGCTTGTCTCTTCTCAAGTCGTTTGATGCGGACACCATAGCGCTCCTACGTTGACGATTCGTCGAGCTTCGATTCCCACGTTTCCAGCCGGCCCCACCTCACTTGCCGTCTGCCAGCGGGGTGCCCGGGTACCGCAATCCGGGACTGGGGCCGAGCAGCCGTTCTTGTACCGCTTCAGCTTCCTCCTCGGAAAGATCCCAGATGATGATCTCGCGGTTCAGAGGGCCCTTGACGCGCGCCGCCTCTTGCAGCTCTCCGCCCAGGAACGTGCCCAGAAACTCCTCGAGATGGGCCGCCGTCCACTCCTCCAGCCGATGACTTCCTTCACGAGTAAGCAGAACTTCCACTCCCATTCGCCCCAGGCCGGTGCCATCTTTGGTCTGCAGTTCGAAGACCGAGACACCGTCTCTCCTGAAGTGTTCGTCGGTCAACAAGGTCTCGCTCTTGTCGTAGTAGTAGGTCCGACCGTCGAACGTTGCCCGGTCGTCGGCGGTCTCCGAAGAACCTCGATAGACGGGTCGAACAACCAAGTAGTCCGAAGACAGAGTCTCCTCCCCTGCATCGCCTGCGAGGTAGTCGGCTTCACCTTGCGTCAGCGCGGGACGGGAGCTCTCCTGTGCCTTCCTCGCCTCCGCCATGACCTGCGGCAGAACCACCGCCCTCAGCGAGTCCGAGATCCGCTGGAACTCCGGCGTCAGGCGCTGGATCCACACGTGGACGAGCCCGCGGTCGTCGCCCATGTATCGCAGCTGGTACGTCAGCGTATTGTCGTCTCGGTCGTGCCATTTGGCATGCCAGCTCTGCACTCTCTGGGGAGGATCGACAGTCGCGTCCACCCACTCCATCCAACCCGCTTCGTACCCACCTGGCACCTCTGATTGTGCCCGGCGCTCTTCCGCAGGACTCCATTCCAGCCGATCCAACGTCCTTTCGATCTCCTCGAGAAGCTCTCCCGCCGGGTAGGTTCGGCGAAGCGCATAGGAGGCGCTCTCCGAGAGCTCAGTCCGCGCATAGCTCACCTCGATCGCGTCTTCGGGCACCACGATCTCGGATGATCGCTCAGAGACATCCCTGGAAGCCTGGGGTGCAGTACTCTCCGGCTCCCCGCAAGCAAGAAGGGAAAGCAAGACCGGAACGAGGTTCCGCCATCGCGGTACGACCATGTCGGTTCTCTCCTCGATGGGTCCCCCGAAGCCGACTGGGGAGCGACCCTGGGGGCTGGGATTCCCTCTGCTGATAGTAGCCTGCTTCGTGCTCGAACGGCGCCGCCGGCCGATCGGCTCCAAGAGCCTCCTCGTGTCGTAGCCAATGGACCCACTCGAGGGTAGCGCACTCACCTCGTCGAGCCACGCCACGGTCCCTTCCGGACTGGCCAGGCCAAGACACGCCAGCGGGCCGGTTGGCGTGGATCAGTTCTCCAGGCCCAAGACCCCTGACGCAATGCCTACGCGCATGGCCGATGACCAGCACGAACCGAACTCGCCTACGGTGCTCTCTCGCCTAGCAGGCGTGCCCGCATGGCGGCTGTCTTGCCTGGTGAGCCGAGGAACACAGGGATGGCATCGTCAACACCAGCCTCGAATCCGCTCACGGAAACCAGGAAATCGTCGACGAACACTCCCAGTAGCGCGTCAGGGTTCCGAGCCGTCCAATCCCTGAACACGCCGGCACCCTCTCTCGTCAAGGGAAGGGCTCTTGCCCCCGGAATCAGGTCCATGCCGACTCTCGGAAAGAGGCTCGTCTTGGAATACGTCGATCCCAAGGGCAACGTCTTCAAGCCAGTCTTTCAGCGCCCGTGCGACCGAGTGCGCACGATCGCCAGACCAACTAAGAAAAACCTGCATCATTTGCCCTTTCGTCAAGCTCGAGGCACTCGCCCTCGTCTCCGTCCGCCGTGGTCCCAGAGGCGCTGTCGCCTCCGGCGGATCGACTGCCCGGGCCCAGTCCCTTCCGCGCGACTCTCACAGCCAACACTGCGGCGGCCCAGAAGAACAAGATCCAAAGCCCGTCGGAGAGACCCAGGGGCCTGCGTATCGCCATGACGCTGCACATCAGCGCAGCGAACACGAACAGAATGGCGCGGGCCACCAACAGAAACGGGTGCTTCGCTCGCTGCGCTTTCGGGGCTTTCCGCACGACCGAGAAGATATTCGCTCCGACAATCGCGTATGGGATAAATGTCAGAGCGCCCAGCCAGAGCATTCGCTCGACTATGCCCCAACTCGATTGAGTGAACGTCAACACGATCCCTGCCAACCAGACCAAACAGAGAGCGGCCGCAACAGTCTTCAGTCGACGCCGGTCAAGCGGTGCCACGTCGTCGTTGGATCGCGCAGAAGGCCGCTGGGTCTGCGACATCAGCCCATCTCCCAGGAAAGTCTCTCGAAGGACTGACCCACTAGTAGTACTGGATGCATACGATCGATCCTGTCGTGTTGTGAAC
>Ga0224512_10000655_pt1 | contig 35790 bp, 31 predicted proteins | sample SF_May12_sed_USG_4_FD_169103 | JGI IMG/M metagenome (GOLD analysis project Ga0224512, IMG submission 169103) | Sediment microbial communities from San Francisco Bay, California, United States - SF_May12_sed_USGS_13 | ecosystem: Environmental > Aquatic > Marine > Sediment | place: USA... | reverse complement strand
AAAGAACCCGCGTGATCGCCGCCGTCAACGTCGTCTTCCCATGGTCAACGTGACCAATCGTCCCGATGTTGCAATGCGGCTTCGTACGTTCAAACTTTGCCTTCGCCATCCTGATCTTTCCTTAACTTTCCAAGTTCAACCCGAATCCGGGGCGGTTTCACGGCACCGGCGGCAACCGCCGGGGCCAAACTGGAGCGGGTGATGGGAATCGAACCCACGTGACCAGCTTGGAAGGCTGGGGCTCTACCATTGAGCTACACCCGCCGAAATCCGTTAACTCCTGTACGCCCTCTCTCCGTTGCGCGCCCTCGCCGCCATGTCCTCCGTTCGGGTGCCCCACCCCGCCCGAAAACAGGAATGGTGGAGGGGGTAGGATTCGAACCTACGTAGACATTCGTCGGCAGATTTACAGTCTGCTGCCTTTAACCACTCGGCCACCCCTCCGGTCGACCAACCCGAACGCCACGCCGCGCCGCATATCGGGCGGCTTCGAAGGGGCCGGAATAGCGGAGTGCGCACTATGGAAATTTTTAGCTCTATGTCAATTGATAATACGGTCCAAAACCGGCCCCCACACCCGCCCCGGCACGGGAGGGCTTGAAGCCGGTTGGCTATTGATATTGCAGCGAAAATATATGACCTATTGGGCCGCTCTGCAACCCCCGCGACCGCCGGCACGTTTCGGCAACACCGAGGCACCCTCAAAAATGGTTAATTCGAAGCGCGGTAACCGCCCCCGAGGGGGCCGCAAAAGCCCCCGGCGGGGACCCGAGGGAGGGTCCCAGGCCCATTGGATTTACGGGCGCCATCCGGTGCTGGCGGCGCTCGGCAACCCGGCACGCCGGATCGAGCGCCTGCTGGTGACGCGCGAGGCCCAGCCGGCTTTGGCCGGCGCGTGGCGCGCCGAAGCGCCCGGGCCGGAAGTCCAGGGCGGCGCGGAGATCGCGGCCCTGCTGCCCGACGGCGCCGTGCACCAAGGCTTTGCAGCACTTTGCCAACCGCTCGCCCCGATCGCTCTCGACCAGCTTGTGGCCCGCCTCGCCGATCAAGACCGGGCCTGCGTCCTGGTGCTGGATCAGGTCACGGACCCGCGCAACACCGGCGCCATCCTGCGTTCGGCGGCGGCGCTGGGGGCGCGGGCGGTGATCGTCCCCGAGCGCAGAAGCCCCGCGGAAACCGCGGTGATGGCCAAAGCCGCGTCCGGCGCGCTGGAGGCGGTCGATCTGGTGCGCGTAACCAACGTCGCCCGGGCGCTGGAGACCCTCAAGGCGGCGGGGTTCTGGTGCATCGGGCTCGATGCCGCCGCGCCGACGCCGCTCGGCAAGACCGACCTCACCGGGCGCATCGCCCTGGTGCTGGGCTCGGAAGGCGGCGGGCTCAGGCGCCTGGTGGCCAAGACCTGCGATCACCTCGCGGCACTGCCGATGAGCGGGCCCATGGAAAGCCTTAACGTCTCGGCCGCCGCCGCCATCGCCCTCTACGAGGCGGTGCGCCAAAGCGGCGATTAGGCCGGCCCTCCAGGCCCGGCGCCGATGATGCGCGATGGATGGATTTAAGTTGTTGAAAATTCGAAACGTTTCCGATTGACCCCGGCCCCGGCGCGGGCCACCCTGGCGCCGCTATGACCATCGGATCCATCGCCGTCAGCGGCATGAACGCCGCCGCGGTTCGCCTCGGCAACGCCGCCAACAACCTGATCAGCGCCCGGTCGACCGCCCCGGCCACGGCGGCCGGCCAGGTCTTGGGCGCGGTCTATGCGCCGCAACAGGTGGCGCAGACGACGCTGGCGACCGGCGGCGTGACGACCACCCTGGTGCCGGTGACGCCGCAATCGTTCATCGGCCCCGATCTCAACAGTCCCACCGGCTTTTCCGCCTATCCCAATGTCGATATCGGCGCCGAACTGGTGAACCTGTCGCTTGCCGCCAACAGCTACAAGGCCGCGGCAACCGTGCTTTCGGTCGAGGCCGAGATCTCCAAGGCCCTGTTCGACATCATCAGCTAGCCTGGCCCGCCCCGTGCCGGGGCTCTGCCCTGCCGCCCCTTGCCGGGGCTCTGCCCTGCCGCCCCTTGCCGGGGCGAGGCGGCATCGCTATTTTCCGCAGATCGACGCGCCAGAAATCGTGCCGGCGTAGCTCAGTTGGTAGAGCAGGCGCCTTGTAAGCGTCAGGTCCGCGGTTCGAGTCCGTGCGCCGGCACCAGTTCCCCTCTCAAGGGCCCAGGCTGAACGCCGAGGCCCTCGTCCAGGGCCCCGGCGTGAACCGCATCAGGCTCGGCTATTTACACGCGATGGCCTTGGCCACGGTACGGTGGCCTTCATAGGTGACGGTGCATTCCAGCCCGGCCTTGAGCTTGGACCGCTTCACCTTCTTGCCGGCGATGGTGATCTTGGTGCCGCCGCCGCCGACCGAGGCCTGGACCTTCTTTCCCTTCTCCATGAAGGTGATGCGCCGGCCCTTGCGCTTGACGTCCAGGATCTTGGCCCTCACGTCGTAGTAGTTGGCCTTGCGCTTGCTGACGCCGCTGCTGCTGGCCAGGATGGCACGCACATCCTCGACGGTCTTCTTGGGCATTCCATAGATTCGGTTGACCAGGGCGGCCATCTCCTTGCCGTCGATCGGATCTATGGCGACATCAAGGTTCTTCGCCTCCTTGAGGAAGGCGGGGTCCTTCATGGTCGCGCTGAAGGCGGTGCGCAGAACATTGGCGCGGTCTTCCGGAATCGCCGGCGGGCCGAAGAACGGCCGGCCCATGAGGTTGGGCCCGAACAGCAGTTCCATGACCTTGCGGTCGCCCTCGTTGCGGGCAAGGTCCATGGCCGCGGGCACATTAGGGATGGCCTTGTGTTTGCGCATGCCGAACTGCACGACGATATTGATCTTCTTTTCCTTCAACCAGTTCTGCATGCGCGCAACGATGCTGTCGTAGCCGAGGCCGCAGCGGCCCTGGACCTCCCCGCGCTCCATGGCGAGGTGGACCTGGGAGGACGACGGATAGCCCGTGACGACACTGATCTTGGTCCCGGCGATTTGGTTCAACAGCTTAGGGAAGGTTGTTCCGGTGCTGTTGGGCCCCGTAGCGCCGACCAAGGCCCCCTTGGTGCGGAAATCGTCCAGCGTCTTGAGCCCCGTGGCATGCCAGGTGACGCAGGTCGTGACCTCGTTGTTGGCGCTGCCGATCCAGGTCAGCTTGGTGACATCAAAATCGATGCCGCCCTTGCCCGGATACATCAGCGGATCGAACAAGGCCCCCCGGATCACGTGGCCGAGCGCCGTTCCGTCCCGCTTGGCCTTCGCATAGATGTAATTGAGCGCCCGTCGACCCGAAGCGCCGGGCATGTTCCGCGGCAGAAAGCTTGGTTGTCCGGGGATGTGCCGGCCGATGTTCCGACCCAGCAAGCGGCCGTACTGGTCGTAGCCGGTGCCCGGCGCGGAACCGATATAGATGCTGATCCGCTTGCCCTTGTAGAAATCCACGGCTGCGGCGGGTGCGGACAGGACACCGAGGCCCAGCCCCGCGACGGCGGCCAGCGCCAGCCCCGCAAAACGTCGTGAACGCAGATATGCTGTCATGTTGTCCTCCCGTTATCGTTTTGTTGTCTCGCCGGCAACGCCGGCGGTCCTAGGGCAACCCCAGGAACGGGAGGGGGAAGAACCGGGCGGGGTATGTTCGGTTGTCCCCGCCGGGCAACGACCTTCCCGCCGCAAGGGATGCAACTCAATGCGCGAAGCCTAACGCCTATGGCCGGCGCGCTCAACCAACGCGCGCCGGCGATGCCACTTCTCTATATTGGATCGGTGGAAACGACGTTCACCAAGGCTTGGCGTTTATCCACCATCACCGCCTTGAGCGCGCGCTCCAGCGCGCCTTGCATCTTTTCCGGATCGGTGACCTGCTCGCCGTAGCCGCCCGAGACTTCCGCCAGTTTTTCGTAGTGCTGTTCCACGGTGAAGTGGGCCAACGGCATCTGGTTCATCTTCGACGCGTAGCCGTCGGGCTGCATGCGCAGCGTCGCGCCGCGCACCGCCTGCCATTTCTGGTTATTGAACACCACCGAGAGGATCGGCAGGTTCTGCTCGGCGGCGACGTAATGGGCCGAGACCGGCACGTTGAACATGTAGGACCCGTCGCCGTGGCAGCCGATCACCAAGCGGTCGCGGTCGGCGAGCTTGGCGCCCAGCGCCACCCCCATGCCGAAGCCGAGGCCCGAAGATGCGCCCGCATTGAGGATCTTGCCGGGCTTTTCGGTCGGGATGTACTGCACCTGCAATTTCGATTCGTTGGCGAAGATGGTCTCGCCGTCGGCGATCTCGCCCAAGCAATGGGAAATCCAGGCCGGATGGATCGGCGTCTGGGTCTTGACCTGTTCCAGCTTCTTGGCCCAGTTCTCTTCCATGGCCTGATGCTTGGCCGTGATCGTCTTGCGGCGCTCATCGATCGCCGCCTTGTTCGACTTGGCGGGTTCCTCCATGGCCTCGGCCAGGGCCAACAGGCCGAGGTCGGTGCCGCAGGCGAGCGCGATGTCGCAGCGGAAGCCGCGAACCGGGAACATCCCATACATCGGATCCGGCGCCATGTGGATCACGGTGCAGTCCTCGCCATGGGAGACGTTGGCGGGAAGCCACGGCACCATGCAATCGAGCACCAGGATGGCGTCGGCCTCCTTGACGTAGGGATTGGGGTTGCCGCCGGCATACATGGGATGGCTGCGCGAGATCGCGACGTAGCGGTTGGAGAACTCCACCACCGGGATGGCGTAGCGCTCGGCCAGGTCGGATAGCACCGCCATGACCGAACGGTTACGCCCGGCCCAGTTGGTGATGATCACCGGGTTCTTGGCCTTGGCGAGCACCTGGGCCGCCTGGTCCAGGTCATCGGGGTTCGGCAAGGACGCCTTCGCCGGCTTGATGCGGCTCGGCGAGGAATAGGTGAATTCCTTCATCGGAATGGATAGCACCTCGCGCGGCAGGGACAGGTAGGCCGGGCCCTTGGGATCGGACTGGATAAGGCTGAGGATGCGGTCGATGATGGTTTCGACCTGCTCGGCGTTGCGCAGCTCGTAATCCCACTTGGCGGCCTCCCGGGTCATGCCGTTCTGATCGAACATCTCCTGGGTCCAGTGGATGACGTTGTCGCGGTGTCCCGGCAAGGTGTCTTCGTTGGTCGGCGTGCGGCCCGCGGTGAAGATCATCGGGATGTTGCCGCGCGACGCGTTGAGCAGCCCGTTCATGGCATTGGCGGTGCCGACATTGACATGCATCATCGTGATCTGCGGCTTGCCGGTCACCAGGTAGTAGCCGATCGCCATGTGCTGGGCGGTGTTCTCGTGGGGGCAGGTGATCGGCGTGGGATGGGGCGTGCCGAGCGTCTGGGCCTTGGACAAGGCCTCGATCAGGGGGGCGAAATCGGTGCCCGCGTTGGCGAAAAGGTATTCCACGCCGCGATCGGCGAGGATTTCGAGATAGGCATCGGCAACGGTGCAGTCTTTTATGGTTTTGGTGGGCATCTTGTTCCTCCCTCATAGATACGTGCCCGGCACATTGTCCCGAGCCGGGGTGCAAATCAATCCCTGAATGACGGTTGCGCGCCACTTTCGGGCGGGCGCCCCGCGATCGCCCCTACAGCTTGGCGCCGGTCTTGCGGATGCAGCGCAACTGAAACAGAAACCATTCCCCTTGCACCAGGGCCGAGACGTTCTTGGGTGCCTCGCCGCGCCATTTTTCGGCGAAGGCGGCGAGGATCTCCGGCGCGTATTCCTTGCCGCGGGCCTCTTCCACCTGGCAGGCGCAATAAGCCTGCCTGAGCTCGGGAGAAAGTTTCTCCAAGGCGCGACTGGACCGGCACGCATCGGCGATGTCGTCATAGGCGTCGCCGCACCCGTAAAGCCCCAGAGAAAGGCCTGCCAACAATAAAAATCGTTTCATGATCGGTTTGGCTCTCAAAAGGTCCCGATGTTGGGGGCCCCGCTTTGCCTCGGCCACCCCAGATTGCGAACACCCGGGCGAACCGCGCCGCCCTTCGCCGCCTTGCCGCCGTGGCGGTGGCGCTTTCTGCCCCTGTCACCATGGCGCTTGCCGCCATGGCCCTTGCGCTTGACCGTCACGCCCCAAGGCAAGAAGGCCCTGTCCCTGAGGACGTCGCGAAACCCACCGCCCGGATCGCCATAGTAACGCCGCCCGTCGTCGTCGGAAGAGCCGCCGGTCCCGCGCTCATCGGCAGGGGGCCGGGTCGAACCCGGCGGCGCCGGAGATTCCGGTTCGAGCAGTTTCTCGGGCGCGATCAGGGCGCCATGGACCCAACCTTCCGGGCCGACGCGGCCCATCTGCTTGACCCTGAACCATCGGCCTTCGCGGGCGAACTCCATCACCCGCGCGCCTTGCTCCAAGCTGCCGATCACCTTGGCATCGGTGCCCGGCCCGGCCCGCAGATTGACCTCCGGGCGCTTGACTTCATGGATCTGCCCGGGGGTGGCAACGGCCGGCCCGGACCACGCCAGGATCAGGGCGCAGCACACCGCCAATAGATGTGGCACAGACAGCCTTCCATGGTTGGGCATTTGGCATCCTCCGGATTCCTTCACTCAAGAAAAGGCACGACCCTATCAAGTTCCCGCCGCCGCACCCCCGGCCGGGGCCGCGGCAACGCCGCCGTGGATCGCCGCGGCCTTGCGGTAGCCCAGTTCATCGATCTCGTGCACCTGGGTCCTCGGATCCTGCTTGGGAAAATCCGGTCGGCGCAGCCACAGTCGCAACAGCCGGCGCCGGCGCTCGGGCTCCGGATGGTCCTGGTAGTCGGTGCGGCCGTGAACGATCAGGTGATTGTTGATGAACTGGATGTCGCCCGGCTCAAGCGCCATATCGAGGTAGATCCCGGGCCGCGCCGCCACCTCGACGAAGAAGTCGATGGCCCCGGCCGCAACCGGGCTCAAGGTCACCCCCGCCCGCTCCACCGAGCGTTCGATGGGCCTCGGATTGAACTGGCAGGCAAGCGCCCCGTCATAATGGCTGAACACCGGGATGCGATGACGGGTAAGCTTCGAATCGGTGACCCGCTGGTGGCGGAAGATATGGAAATAATACCCGTCATAGAGCGGTTCGAGATACTCCGGGTGCTCCGCCAGGATGGTGTTGTGGATCGCCATGGAACTGGCGATCCGGCTTTCCCCGCCGCGTTTCGCCGCGCGCAGCATCATCAGGCCGACCACGTCCTGGTTGAGGTCCGTGTGCATCCTGAGTGGCCCGCCCGATTCATAGGACCGCATCTGGCGCATGTCCGTCTCCGGGCCGGTCAGGTCGACGACATGGCCCAACCGGTCGCCCTTGTTGCTCTGGGCCAGGCCGATACCGAGATGGGTGCCGAGGCCCCAAAAGATCGAGGCCAGTTGGGCATCGTCGTACCGGTCCCGGGGCAGCCCGCGGATCAGGAAAAAGCCGCGCCCCTCGCGCAGTTCGTCGCCCAGCCCGGCCAGGGCCGGTCCCAGGGTCGGCAGCGGGAAGTCACCGGCGGTGACGCCGTAGAGCGCCGGCGGCTCGGCATGGGCCGACTTGAGGGCGGCATCGATCTCGGCCAGGTGGGCGGGCGACAGGCGGAATATCCAGCTGTCGGTCTGTGCCATCTCGGCGCCGGTCCACACGCTGGGGCCCGCGACGGGGCGGATCTTCGAAGGCTCGGTCATCGGCGGCGGGCTCCTTCGGGGCCTCGATTGATCGGTCCTACGCTAGCAATCCCCGGCCCGCCAGACAACGGTCGCGTCCCTGATTTGACTCAGACCCGGCGCAAGTTATGCTCCCGGGCCGGTGGGCTCAGGTACGCGGCCCCCGGTGCACCGCTCGAACAGGACGAAAAACATGGGCCAATGGATGGAAACCAACCGCGCCGTGGTATTTCCCGCGCAGTGCGATCACCTGGGGCATATGAACGTGCGCTACTACGCCCACGTCTTCGACGACGCCAGCTTCCATGCCTGGGCCTCCATCGGCATCACTTTCGACGCCATGTATGCCCAGGATGCCGTGACGGTGGTCGCCCACACCGCCACCGACTTCATCCAGGAGGTCAAGGCCGGCAGCCTCCTCAAGGTCGAGACCGCCTTCGTCAAACTCGGCACCAAGAGCACGACCTACCGCCAGCGCCTCGTCAACGCCGAGACCGGCACCCTGCACGCCCGCCAGCAGGTGGTCGAGGTGTTTTTCAACCTCAAGACCCGGCAGTCGGTCGCCATGCCGGACGTCTTCCGGGACACCATCGCCCGGGCGCTGGTCGAGGACGCCGAGGGCTGAAACCCGCCGGCACCGCGCACAGGTCCGCGCCCTAAAACGCGCTCACAGCTCCAGGCCGTAGAGGTCGATGACGTTCTGGGAGGTCAGCCGCTTCTGGGTCTCGGGATCGAGATCGCCGATCTGCTTGGCCACGAAGGCGCGTGAATGGGGCCAGGTCATGTTGGCGTGGGGGTAGTCGCTCGACCACATGCAGTTCTTCTGGCCCCAGACCTTCAACATATGGGCGCCCACCGCATCGTCCATGAAGGTCGCGTAGAAATGTTCGTTGAAGATCTCGCTCGGCAGGCGCGAGATTTCGAACTCATAGGTCTGGGACTGGCCCACCGTGGAGAAGCGATTGTAGTAGTAGTCCATCTGTTGGATCATGAAGGGCATCCAGCCGATCTCGCATTCCACCAGCTCGATCTTGAGTTTGGGATAGCGGTCGAAGGCGCCGTACCAGATCAGGTCGAAGACGGTGGTCATCACCTCATGCATGCGAGTGTTGACGGCCCCGCGGATGATCTCCGCGCCCTGTAGTTTGGCGCGGTCCTTGAAATAGGTGAAGCCGCTCAGGATGTGGACGTTGATCGGCTTGTCGAGTTCCGACGCCGCCGCCCAGAGCTTGTCGTAGTGCCGCGAATTGAGGGGCAGCGCCGGGTCCGGCACCTGCCAGATGAGGCCACCCTTGAGCCCCAAATCGGCGCAGCGCTGCATCTCTTCCACCGCGTGATCGATGTCGTAGGTGCATAGGCAGGGCACCCCGAACAGCCGCTTGGGCGCGGCCTTGCAGTAATCCGCCAGCATGTCGTTATAGATGCGGAAGGCGCGTTCCTGGATTTCCTTGGGCTGAGTGAAGGCGCGCAACGCCGCGGTGGGATAAATGATATCGGCGGTTACTCCATCCAGGTCCATGTGCTCCAGGCGAATTTCGGGATTGATCCCGCCCTGGGGCCGGCTGTCCTTGGGATAGCCAATCTTGGGCAACTTTTCGCGCACCTCTTGGGGAAACTCGTCCCACAGATCGTGAGGCTCGTCCAAATGGGCATCCGCCGACACCAGGAGGGTCGGGATGCCGGAAATCTTGTCGGAAAGAGCTTCGTCGATGTTGCGCGACGACATCTGTTCGATGGTAAGGGCCATGGGTTTCCTCCCTGCCTAGAATGCTGTCTGGCGTTCTCGTTGCTGCCGCGCCCGGCGCGGCGGGCGGCGGACCGGAATTCGCGGCCGGATCCGCGTCAGTCCATGAAGGACGGGTCCTGGCGCTCCAGCCGCCGGCACAGGAGCTTCCAGTCGTTGGTGCCGAAGGGCTTGTTTCCGTAGCGCTCCATCGACTGGCGGTTGGCGACGGCGATCACCTCCTCGGGCACGGTCTGGATCTCCGTCCCCATGGCCATCACGCGTTCCTGAAGTTCGCAGGCGAAGATCAGCCGGTCCATGAAATAGAACGATTCGCCCACGGTGCGCCCCACGGACAGGAGCCCGTGGTTCTTCATGATCATGGTGTGCTTGTCGCCGAGCTCGGCGATGATCCGGGGCGCCTCCTCCTTGGCCCGGGCGTACCCCTCGAAGGCGTGATAGGCGACCTGGTTGTGCAAGAGGCAGCCGCGCTGATCGAGGATCATCAGGCCGCCCTTGGTGGCCGACACCACCACGCCGGCGGTCGGATGGATATGCATGGAGCAATTGATCTCGGGCCGGGCGGCGAGCACCGCGCTGTGGAAATTGAGCCCCGCCGGCCCCGGCAACAGTTCGGAGTCCGAAATGACTTGCCCCGTCACGTCGCAGGTCACCATGCAGGACGCGGTCATCTCATCGAAGCCGAGGCCCTGGGGGTTCATGACGAAGCGGTCGGGCCGATCGGGGATCCGCGTCACAATGTGGTTGGTGACGCCGTCGTTCCAGCCGAGGCCGTAAGCGATGCGGCAGGCCGCCGCGGTCTCGATCCGGGCCTGCCATTCGGCGTCGGAGACGTCCCCGCGCGCCGTTCCCTTGCGTTCCAGAATATCTGAGCTCATGTCGCGTTCCCTCCCGATCCGGCTTTTTGGTTTTTCGTTGCCGGCATGAATGGCCACAGTGTTTCGCAACTGAAATGGGCCGTCAAGCGGGCCGCGCCCCCGTCCCGGCCCGAAAGGGCAGGTCGAGCACCATATTGGTTCCGCACGCAAGGTGTTGTAGGGTTTGTTCCGAGAACCATGAAAATAAGGGAGGTTGATTATGAAACTACATCCGCTCAGTACCCTGAGTCTCGCCGCGGCGGCCGGCGTCGCCGCCCTGACCGGACCGGCATCGGCGGAAATGGATTTCACCGGAAAGCAGGTCCTGCTGATCGTTGCGTCCAATGAGGGCAAGGGCACGGACATCATCGGCCGGTTCATGGCGCGTGCCATGAGCAAGTATCTCAAGGGCAAGCCCGACGTCGTCGTCAAGAATACCGGCGCCGGCGGCGGCAAGATTCGCGGCGCGAACCTGCTCGCCAAGGCCAAGACGGACGGGCTGACCATCATGCAGAGCGACGGCACCACGCTGCAGCCGACGACCCTGCGCCGCAAGTCCGTGCGCTACGATCCGACCAAATTCATCGCCATCGGTGCCATCAACCGCGGCGGCTCCATTCTGATCTTCCGAAAAGAATCAGTTGCCAACCTGATGGACAAGTCCAAAAAGCCGGTGATCATCGGTGCCATTTCCGGCACCCGGAGCTGGCAAGCGATGCCTATGTTCGGCGCTGAATTTCTCGGCTGGAACGTGAAATGGATTCCCGGCTACAAGGGAAACAACCAGTTTGCCAGGGGAATCCGCCAAGGCGAGATCGACGTCTTCGCGACCAACTCCAACTACATCATCGATCCCCTGGTCAAGGAAGGCGTGGTCGAACTCCTCTACCAGGTCGGCCAGCCGGACGAGGACGGGAAATACAAGGGGCGCAGTTCCTATCCTAACGTGCCGATCTTCCCCGACGTGCTGCGCAGCAAGGCCAAGCTCTCGAAGCTTCAGTGGCGCGCTTATCTCTCCTTCGTCAATCCGTCCTTGATCGACAAGTGGATGGCCCTGCCGCCCAAGACGCCGAAGGACACCGTCGATACGTGGCGGAATGCCTACAAGAAGGCATTCAACGATCCCGAACTCAAGAAGACGATGACGAAGCAGTTCGGCACGGATCTGACGCTGATCTCCGGCAAGCAGGTCGATACGATGATCGAGGAGGTTTCCGGGGTTGGCGACGATGTTGTCGATTATACGGTGAAGCTCCAGCAGAAATACGGGCTCTCGTCCATGCGTAAGAAGAAGCGCAAGAAATAGGCGTTAGATAGGCGTTCCTGGCGGAACGTGAGAGTGCGCCGGCGGGCGGTCCTGTCCGCCGGCGCGCCTCTGCTGATCAAAAGAACATAATCAACGATAGGGCGGAACCATGCTGGATGCGCTGGGGGTGGCGTTTACCGAAATCATGAAGCCGTGGCCGTTGACCCTGATGCTGCTTGGTATCCTCGGGTCCAGCATCTTCGCGGCCCTTCCCGGCATCGGCGTCCTGCTTCTGATCACCATCGTCATGCCCTACGCCATCAGCCTGGATCCCTACCCGGCGATCGCGCTGATGCTGGGAATCGGCGCGGTGTCCAACACCGCGAACACCTTTCCCTCGGTCCTCATCGCCGTGCCCGGCAGCGCCGGGTCCCAGGCAACCATCGTCGACGGCTTTCCCATGGCCCAGAAGGGCGAGGCAAAGCGCGCCTTCGGCGCGGCATTCTCGGCTTCCGCCATCGGCGGCATATTCGGGGCGCTGGTACTTTTGGCTTCCCTGCCGATCCTCCGGCCCATCGTATTGTCGTTCGGATCACCGGAATTCCTGGTTCTGGTCCTGTGGGGCCTGACCGCGGTCGGCGTGCTCAGCGGCAACGCGCCCTTGAAAGGTCTGCTGGCGGCGTTGCTGGGCTTGCTGGTCTCCTCCATCGGCATGGACAACAAGACCGGGATCGAACGTTTCGCCTTCGGCGGCGACTACCTTTCCGACGGCATCTCCCTGGTCCTCGTCGGGCTGGGGCTGTTCGCCGTGCCCGAGATGATCGCCCTTTCGGTGCGCCGCACCTCGATATCGGAAACCAGCGATCTCGGATCGGGAACCATGCAGGGCATCAGGGATACCTTTAAGAACTGGTGGCTGGTCATCCGCTGTTCCATCGTCGGCGTCTGGGTCGGGGTGCTGCCTGGACTCGGGTCCTCGGTCGCCGACTGGTTCGCCTATGCCCATGCGGCGCAGACGGAAAAGAACACCGAAAACTTCGGCAAAGGCGATGTGCGCGGCGTGATCGCGCCGGAAAGCTCCAACAACTCCAAGGAAGGCGGCGCGCTGATCCCGACCATCGCCTTCGGGATACCGGGTTCGACATCGCTGGCCCTGATGCTGGTGGTGTTCATCGCCGTTGGCATCACGCCCGGCTCGGCCATGCTGACCGACCAGCTGCCTTACACCATGGCGATGATCTGGATCCTGGTGATCGCCAACGTGATCGCCGCGGTTCTGGCGATCATGGCCGCCGCCCCCTTTGCCGCGCTCAGCCTGTTGCCGTTCTACATCATTGTCCCCATGACCCTGGTGCTGTGCGTATCGTCATCCTATGCCTCGCACCTCATCTGGTACGACGTGATCACCTTCCTGGTGTTCTCGGCGATCGGCTATTTCATGAAGCTGTTCGACTGGCCGCGCCCACCCTTCCTGGTCGCCGTCGTCCTAGGCGCCCAGTTCGAGCAATACCTGTGGCTGTCCAACGCGCGCTACGGTTGGACCTGGCTCTTGGAACCCGGCGTGCTTGCGATCCTCGTCCTTGTGATCGTGACGCTGGTCTGGCCGATGATCAGCCGCGCCCGCGAGGGAAAGACGATCCGCGGTGAGAAACCGAAGCCGCTGACCCGGGGCTTGAGGATCGGCGACATCATGTTCCTTGGCGTCGTCATGGCGGCATTCACCTACGCCGCCTTGCATGCGATGGGTTGGGTGCCCCGGGCCGCTATGGTGGTGTATTTCGTCGCCGGTACCGGCCTCTTGATCGGCGTTAGTCAGGTTGCGTTGAACCTCCTGGCATTGCGGACGCGAAACACCGCGCCCTCAGCCGAGCCCGCGGAGGTCCGGCTCGAGTTGCGACGCACCTTGGAGGTCGCGGGCTGGCTGCTGGCCCTGGCTGCGGGCGTCTACCTGGTCGGCTTCCACATCACCATGGGGCTGTTCCCGTTCCTCTATATCCGCATCTACGGCGGCAGCTGGCGCGCGGCCCTGTTTCTGACCTGCATCGCCGAAGCCTTCGTGGTCGGCGTATTCGACCTGCTGCTCGCCGTCCTGTGGCCGCGGCCCTACCTGTTCGAGCTGTTGGGAATAGAATATTTCGTCTGAAATAGAGGGACATGAAATGGTCGCCCCGGATCAAGGATTGGCTGCCCCTGGACGTGAAGCATCCGCGAATGCGGACCTGTTGCCGGTTGATGTCGCGTTCGGCGATTACGACCGCACACGGCCGATCGTCGACGGACGGGTGAAGGCCGAAGGGATGGCGCTGACCCCGCACACCCATTGGATCGGCCATTTCTGCAGGAAACCCGTGTATGAGGAGTACGACGCCGCCGAGATGTCGTTCTCCTGGTACGTCATGGCGCGCGACCGCGGCGAACCGGTCATTGCCGTTCCCATTTTCCTGTTGCGCATGGCTGTGCTTGCCTACGTGTATGTCCGCTCGGACTCTCCCGTCACCAAACCCAGCGACCTCATCGGCAAGAAGATCGGGGCACGGGGATATCGTCAAACCGTGAACCTCTGGCTGCGCGGTCTGTTCAAAGAGCACTACGGATTGTCGCCGGAGCAGGTGACGTGGATCACGTCCGGGCCAGAGGACAAGGACGCGGGCTACGTGATTCCCGAGAGTGTGCCGGTCGAAATTCGAGAGGGTTGCGACGCCCTCGAGAACCTGAAGAATGGCGCCGTGGATGCCGTCTTCTGCACCAAGGTCCCCAAGCAGTATCTCAACGGCGAACCTTGGATTCGCCGGCTGTTCCCCAACACTCAGGAAGAGACCCAGCGGCTGGCACGGGATACCGGCATCGTCCCCATCACCCATACGCTGATCATGAATAAGAATCTTGCGGATCGCGAACCCTGGGTGGCGGAGAACCTCTTTCACCTGTTTGACAAGGCCCAAAGGACCGCCGACGAGGTCGTGCAGGACGACCCCAAGCGGATTTCCCTGGTCGATTCGGTCTTCCTGGTCGAGCAGCAGCGCAAGTCCTACGGCTCCAATCCCTATGTTCACGGGATCGAGCCCAACCGCAAAGTGATCGAGACCTTCGTGCGCTATGCCCATGAGCAGGGCTATATCTCTCGGGAAATCCCCGTCGAGGAATTGTTCGCACCCAGCACGCTTGGGCTCTAGGCCCGAACCTCGGGCCTCGATACGCTCGACTCGGCATGCCGGGGCGCCCGCTCGCCACCGGTGACAAGAGCAAGAAGAGCTTCGACATCGCTCGGGACCTCATCCCCCCGCCAGGCAATGACCTGATCCGGCCGGATAAGGTAGAGCCGACGGTCGTAGAGACCGCGCGCGGCCGGATGAGACAGCTCCAAGATCTTGATCGGTATTCCCAGGTCTTGAGCGGCGCCCTCAAACCGCTTTGTGTCTTGTGGCGCCGTTCCCAGACACAGAAGCGTGAAGCCAATACCGAGATGATCGTAAAGGGAATCCCCCATGCCGCGGCCCGTGCCGAGCCATAGATGTGGCGCCCGGCCGCCCGGAACGCTGCTCGGGGAATAGGTTTCTAGGATATCCTCCGGCGGTGTGCCGTCGGCAACAATGATGGGGGAGCCGTCGTAGCGCACCCCAAGGATGACCCCAAGTGAGTCGCGCTCTTCGGGCACCAGAAAATGGCTCTTCGTTATGAAATCGGACTGTTGCACCTTCTCCCGGGCGGCCTCCCCGGCCGGTGAATCTTCCTCGATCACGCTGGTAACTTCCACATCGTGACGTGACTTGCCGAGTTCCCGGGCCATGCCCGCGTTCCTTAGCGCGATGGGCCGGCGCTCCAGCTCATAGGTTGCAAGCAGGCTCGGCCCACCCCACCCTTGCAAGGAGGCCGCCAGTTTCCAGGAGAGGTTCGAGCCGTCATCGATGCCCGTGTTCATGCCGAACCCGCCGGTTGGTGCGTAGAGATGAGCCGCGTCGCCGGCCAGGAAGGCGCGGCCCTCGGCGTATTTTTCCGCGACGAGATAGGTGCCGGCGCTCCACTGCTTGTAGCCCAGAATCTCAATTGGGATGTCGGCACCGATGGCGCGCTTGACCCGTTCGGTGATGGTTGCGTCGTTCATCACATCGCCGTCCCTGGTCGGCAAATGGATCATGAACTCGTCCTTGCCGTTCAGGCAGATGATTTGCGCCCGCAGGTCGGGGTTGACCGCGACATACATCCAGGCCGGACGACGTCCGACGAATCTGGGATAGAGGTCCGGGATGCGCATGTAGACGGTCGTGAACAGACCGGCCATGAAGACATCCATCAACTCCTCTTCGCCGGCATATTTGATCGCCAACTTCCTCCGGACCAGGCCCCGGCTGCCGTCGCAGCCGACGATATACGCGGCACGCCAGTTCTCTTCGGCGCCGCCTTCGGCGGGCCGCAGCACGACGGACACGCCGCTGTCGTCTTGCTCGAACGTCTCAGCGGTCATCCCGAATCGCAGGGTGATGTTGGGGCAGGTCTTGGCGCGCTCGTAGAGAAATTTCTCCACATACATCTGGTTCGCCCTGTGGGGCGGCTCAGGCACTTGATCGGTCGGCGACGATTGATCCCGCGTTGCCAACCGGTCACGCCGCGACGGCGTGTGACCGCGGGCGATTTCGAAAGTGCTCAACCGCGTATAGAAGGCGATGTCGAAAGGATGATCCGCGGGCAAACCGAGTTTCCGAATCGGCTCGGAGATCGACAGCCGTCTGAAGGTCTCCATCGTCCGGGCACTATTCGTGTTGCCTTTCGGGTGCCAGCGGCTGTCAGGCGCCTGCTCCACGAGGGTCGTTTTCACGCCATACATGTCAAGGTGCAGGGCCAGGCTCAGTCCGACCGGGCCACCGCCGATCACCATCACCTCAGTCGTATGCGGCGCATGTCCCGTCCCACCGCTGGTCGTCATTTCTTCACCCCCCGTCAGGCTTGGAAATCGGGCCGATGACCGCGTCACGCGACCGTGCGTCCCCAATGTCAGGACGCACACCCCTGACCGGCGATCCTCTGGATCGCCGGGTCTCTGCCACGGCCGCGGGCTGCCCGCTACCTGACCGGTGCGACGTCGGCTTCGCGCTCTTCCTTGTTCTGGCGCAGTTCGTAACCGTGCACCGAAAGGTCGATGTTGTTTCCGTCCGGGTCGGTGCAACGGGTCTCGGCATACATCCGATCCGCCGGCCGTTCCGCGGGCATGACGACCGTCCAATCCGCGAGCCGTTTTTCGACCTCATCGGCATCGTCAATATGAAACCCGATATGGTTCAGCCCGCTTGGTTTGCCTTCGGCGCGGTTGGGGAGAATGGCAAGATTGATGTGCCCATCGGTCAGAAAGACCGCGCCGGTCGGCGGACGGCTGCCGGCTTCGCGGCGATGGAGGAGCTTCATGTCGAAGACCTCCATATAGAATTTCGCAAGCCGTTCCGGATCGATCGTGAAGATGCCGATATGCTGAAGTTTCGCCATTCTTGTGCCTCCTCGTTATGAGTTTCCCAAGCCCCCGGCGCAATCCTCTGATGCGCCTGAAGCCCCCACGCCACCTCATGTTCTTCAAATTAGGCCCGTTCCAAATTGCTGACAAGCCGGCCCGGCACAACAACTATGTTGCAATTCTAATGACAATTCAAAGAGCCCGAAGTCGACCGTTTCAAGTCGATGGAGGGACTTGTCGCGGTTGCCCGGTGCGGCAGCCAGGCCCAGGCCGCAAAGCAGATTGGCATTTCGCGTGCAATCACGGGCCGTCGGGGATCAGTGATTTCGACTGAAGACCGGGCCCGTTTTTCGCGGGATGGCCGAACCGGCCCGGGGGGCCGGCGGCAGGCACGCCGCCGGCCGGTGGGGCCAGAATAGGCGGGATCAGACCGCCGGGCCAATGGACCGCGGCTGCTGGATGACACCGGTCATCTTTGCGGGATCCAACGCCATGATGGCATCCTCGTCGAACACGTCGCCCATTTCCGACGGCACGTCGTTCTCCTTGATGGCCTCCAGCCACTTCCGGTGGATGCGCGGATCCTGATCCTCGTATTCGATCTGGCGTCCGCCTTCCTGGATGGAGGTGGCGCCGCCGCCCTCTGCACTCTTGCGCCGGAGCGAAATGAACGGATAGCGCCGGCTGCCCAGGCTGCAGGCGAGGTAACGGGCCGGCGCCGGCCCGGTGTTGAAGTGCTGGTGGAACATCCAGAACGGCGGGGTGTACATGACGCCGTGCCGCCAGGGGATCTCGGTGAACTCCGAATCGCCCTCGTACCACAGCAGGCTGTAGCCCTCGCCGGTGACCGCGTGCACATGGGTGCCCGCCGCGTGCCGGTGGGCTTTCTTGTAGCGGCCCTTGGGAATCTCGGACGTGTGCGCGTGCTGGGTGCCGTCGGCCAGCACGAAGGAGACCGTCAGCGACCCCTTGCCGCGCGAATTGGCCTCGTACAGCTTGAACGCCTCGAGGTCGTTGACGAAGTTGGTTTCCCAGATGTTGGTGGCCGACAGCTTGTTGCCGCGGTCGACCCGCACGTGGTCGCCATCGCCCTCGAAATGGGCGCTCTCGCCGACCCGCTCCGGAAAGACGAAGGGATTGTCGAAGACGAATTCCTCGTTGTGATAGAGGTTGAGGGTCAGCGGCGCATCGTTGGTGCACGACAGCCGGGCCGCTTCCTGGCCCGATCCGTTGAAGATCTGGTACTGGCAATTGAGTGGGATGGCGAACACCGCCTTGGGCCCCCATTCGAAGGTCCGGGTCTCGCCGCCGGGACTCCACACCGTGGTCGATCCGGTCCCCGCCAACACGTAGAAATACGATTCATAAAGATGCTTGATGGGCCGGGTCTTGGAGCCGGCCGGCACTTCCAGCACGTAATTGGCCATGAAGTCGCCGCGCCCATGGGTATGGGCGAAACAGCCCCGGGCCTCGTACCGGTCCCAGGGGCCGGTCTCCAGCGCCAGGAGGTCGTGGCCGAAATCGAGATGGATCGGGATGCCCTCACCCTCGGCCCAATTGAGATAAGGATCGACGAGGAATTTGTCCTTCAGGTCGATCTCGGGATTGGAAAATGTCGGCGTATCGGACGGCATGGAACTCCCCTGGCTTCTTGATGGCTGCCGCCGGCGGGACCGGCGGCGAATTGGCCCCAATTAATAGCATGACGCCGCACTTGTGAAGCCCTAGCCTCGCAAAAAGGCGCCGATTTACGCGCCCTTGGCACCGAGGGCGGAAAGGCGGTCCAGCCGGCGCCGGCGCTTGGCTTCCGGCAGGGCGTCGACCATGCCGATCAGGGTCTCGCGCACAGGGCGGATGCCGCAGAATTTCAGAATGTTCCGTTCGAGGCTCTTGAGGCTGTGGGCGCCGTAGAAAAAGCGGTAGGCGAGGGCCGGCATCCCCATGGTGATCACCACCCGGGCCGAGCGCCCCTTCAGCAGCGCCCGGGGCCACCCGTTGCCGCCGCCGTAGTCGAGGGCGAAGCCGGGCCGGAAGCATTGCTCGAGAAACCCCTTGAGCAGCGCCGGCATGGTCCCGAGCCAGAGGGGATAGACGATCACCAGGTGTTCGGCCCAGGCGATGTCGGTCTGCGCCCCGAGGATCGCCGGCGGCGGCGCTGCGTTGCGGAATTCCTCGGCGCTGCGCAGGAACGCGAAGTCCAGGGCGGCGACATCGACCCGGCGCACCTCGTGGCCGCCCTCATCGGCCCCTTGCGCGTAGGCTTCGGCCAGGGCGCGGCAGAAGCTCGGTCCCGGATCGGGGTGGCCGAGGATGACGACGATCTTCTTGGTCATGATCTCGCGATCCTACCCCTTCTTCCCTGCCCAGACCAAACCCGCGACCGGCCACAAGCCGCCTAGGCCCCCTCTTTGCCTTCGGACGGGGCCGCCGGCGCCGGCCGACCGAAGACGAAGCGCTGGTAAAGGTATCCGATCCCCACCAAGGACAGGCCGAGGCCCAGGAACGATGCCGCCCGCAGCAGGCCCGTCAGGTCCGACATGTCGAACAGGAAGACCTTGAGCACGGTGATCAGCAGCACCGCCAGGGACGCGTAGCGCAGCACCGTCGCCCGGCGCAGGATCGCCACGGCCAGCAGGGCGCCCGCATAGATCAGCCACACCAGGGAATAGGCGTAGAATTCGGAGTTGGTGGTGGCGCGGGGATCGAGCCGGGGCCCCTGGAAGGCCCGGGTGACCTCGAGGGAGATATAGAGGAACACCAGGAGGAAGCCGATGCCCACCAGCCAGCGCGAAAGCAAGGTTCCGGTGGACTCCTCCGCGGCCAGACGCAGCGCGAAACCGGCGGGCACGGCATAGGCCAGCAACAGCGTGTTGAACACCGGATAGACCCCGACCGGGTCATGGGTGACGAGCGGATTGAAGACCAGCACCTGCAAGAAAATCACCTGAACCGCGGCCATTCCCAAAAGGATCCGCGACCCGTAGAGCGAAACCGCGTGGGCCCGCCGCCGGGCATTGAGCGCCAGGCCGTAACCCATGGCGAGCCAGGAGATCGACTGCAGGCTTTGCTCCTGCAGCCGGTAGGACGGGCTGTCCAGAGACCCCTCGATGAACAGGCGAATCTGCAGGGAGACCAGCAGGACCGTAAACACGATGGCGCCGGCCTCCAGCAGCATCACGGCCTGATCCCCTTGGCTCGTTCGGAACATCCGCGCCGCCCAGAAGAACGCCAGGGCCGGAATGCCGTAGCCGTAGAGCACCCAATTGAACGGCGGCGCGCCGGCCAGCGCGTAGTCGAGCACGTTGTAATTGACGACCAGCCGGGCCAGGACCAGACCGGCGACGATCAGCGCGACGATCTCGATCCCCCGTTCCCGAACGTGGCGGTGAATCCAGGCCAGGGCCGGAAGCTGAAGGGAGAAGGCAACCGTCAGCCAGGCATCCCGCAGGGTCATGGTCAGGCCGAGAGAGAGGAAGGCGACCGTCGCGGCGCTATAGAAACCCAGCGACAGGGAAAGATTCCGGGTCTCGCGATGGCGCGCCACCCCCGCCGCCGCGCCCAGCCCCAGGACCGCCAGCCCCAGCGCCAGGGCGGCCCAGCCGATATCCAACCCGAAATCCTTGATCCGCCAATAGGCAACGGCCAGCACCAGCACCGGCGTCGCCGCCGACACCGCCGCCCAAAGGGCCGGCCGCTTGGCGCCCCAAAGTGCGGCGAACCCGCCGATGGCGATCGACCCGCCATAGATCAGGCCGGCAAGGGTGAAGTCGGACAGCTCCGGGGGCACCAGGGGGGCCGCGGATTCGACGCCGACTTCCCGTCCCTGGAACTGAAACATCGGCCGCGGCAGGGTCACGCGGTTGGGCAGCTCCCAAAGCGCCAAAGCCAGGACGACCGACCCCGCCCCGAGCGCGGCCAGGCCGTCGAACAGCGCATCCCGCCTTCCGACCACGAAATAGAGCGCCGCCAACAGGCCCAGGAAGATCAGCGCGGTAACCGAATACCCGGCGGCGCGCACCACCAGGAACATGAGGCAGGTTGCCGCCGCCGCCGCGATCCAGCCGATGGCGTCGGCAAACGACAGGTTGGACATCATCCTCAACCAATCGCCGTCCGGCGCCGGCCGCTCGCCGCCATAGCCGAAGTGAAGGAACAGCGCCGCCGTGGCCAGGAGGTAGCCCCCAAGCGGCAGCGCGTCGGAAACCTGCCAATGGACCGCCAGCCATACCAGCGGCCAGGCACACGCGAAGGCCAAGGCGGCCAGGGCCAATCCCGTCCACAGCCGGTAGCGCAGCACCGTCAGGCTGGCCGCCTGCACCACCAGGAGGTAGGTGAACAGCGACCAGGCCGACGGCGTGCTGACGGAAACCAGGGCCGGCGTGACGAAGGCGCCGATCAAGCCGATCAGGGCGACGAACCAGCCGTGCAGCAGCGACAGGCCGACCGCCGCCGCCGCAATAAGGACCAGCACGGCGAAGGCGACGACCGGCGGGATCAGCCCATAGAGGGAATGGGCCGCCAGGATGCTGGCGAAGGCCGTGAACAGGCCGGAAGCGGTCAACGCCGGCGGCACATAATCCGCCCGGATCGCCGCGATCGCCCGCTGGGCCGGCTTGCGGCGCAGCACCTCGCCGACGACGATCAGCGCCAGCCCCATCAGGAAGCCCAGCGTCACCCGCGTCGCGGGGCCCAACAGGCCCCGGTCCATGGCGTACTTGACCAGGAAGGTGCCGCCGAGGGCGATCGCCACGGCGCCGAGCCACACCAGCCAGCGCCCGGCCAGCTTTTCCTCCAGCGCCCTGAGCCGCTCCCGGGTCGAGACCGCCGGGGCCAGGACCCGAGGCGGGGTCGCGGCCATGGCCGGGGCCGGGGAAACGGCGTCCGCCGCATCCTCGGCAATGGGCGGCGCGGCGGATTCGGGCTGCTCTGGCTCCGCCGCGCCAGGCGCGACCGGCGCCGCCGGCTCCGGCCCTGCGCCCCCCTCGGCGTCCAGGGGCGCCGCACCGCCACCGAGCCGCTCCGTCAGGGCCCGCAATTCCGCCCGGACCTCCGCCAGCGCGGCCGTCACCTGACGCAACGCACGGGCCGCTCCCGCCGCCTTGGTAAGCGCCACGATGGCAAGGATCAACGGGCCAAAAAAGAAGCCCAGGCCCACAAGGATGAAAAGACCTTCCATGACGCTCCCACGCGGGCCGGCGCTGTATCGCGCCGACCGCTGCCTCCGACCGTTATTAGAGCATCAGCCGCGCGGGCCGGGCCAGCACTTCCACCCCGCCCTCAGCCACCGCCATCCCGTCAGGGCGAAGGCCGGAAACCGGCCTCGACATAGGCCGTCAGGTCGCTGCCGAGCCATTCGGTGGGAATTTCCTTGCAGTTCCCTTCCGCCAGCGCCTTGCGGTAGATGATGCCGCCGGCCGCGGCGAACTGGATGGCGAGGCCGGAATTGTTCTTGTAATAGACGATGTCCCGGCCCTCCCCGGCCGCCGCCAGGCTCCGGGCCCCGGTGAACAGGTCGCCCAGCTCCACCACCCTCTCGCGGTCCACCGCGCCCGCGTCGAGCAGATCGGTGAGCTCCGTCTCGCTGTTCTCGGTGACGCTTTCCCAGTCGTTGATCAGGATGGTGTGGGCGCGTTCGAAGGTCCGGCGGTCGACCTCATGGCGCTTGTGATTGACGTCGGAATTGGCGATGGACACGACCATCTGGCCGTCCTCCAGCCAGTCGCCCTCGAACACCGGGATCGCCGAGGAGGTCGCGCAGCACACCACGTCGGCGCCCGCCACCACCCGCCTGGGATCGTCGACGGCGATCACCTCGAAATTGCGATGGGCGAAGGAGGCGGCGAAGGCGTCGCGGTGTTCGGCGCTGGGGCTGAAGACGTGGACCCGTTCGATCGGGCGGACGGCGGTGACCGCCTCAAGCGCCGTGCGCGCCTGCTTGCCGGAGCCGAACAGCCCCAGCACCGAGGCATCCGCCGCCGCCGCGTGGTCGAGCGCCGCCCCGGTGGTGGCGCCGACCCGCATGCCCGACAACTCGAACTCGTGCATCAGGGCGAGCGGCTCCGCCGTCGCGATGCTGTAGAGGATCACCAGGCCCCAATTGAAGGGCCTCGGGTTTTCATTGCGCGAATTGCGCGCACTGCCCGGCGGGTTCATCTGCTTGATCTGGGAGCCCGCGCGCACGCAGGCGATCCCGGCGGTGGGCGAGGCGCCGACATGGATGTTAGCCCAGTAGCGCTTGTCGGCATCGGGATGCTGGGCGAGGTAGCGCACCCGGGGCCGGTTGACGGCGACGCCGTTGGCGAAGTCCTTGAAGGCGATCTCCATGGCCTCGATGCATTCGCCCATGGTCAACAGGCGCTCGACATCGGCGCCGGTGATGATCAGCGTCATCGCCGTCTCTCCCTTTTATCCGCTGCCGGGATGGCGCCCCGGTTCCTTGCGGCCGCGGCCATGGTGCCGGAACGGGGGCCAAAATAAAAGCGCCCCCGAAGGGGCGCTTGAGTTTGAAACCTTTTGGTGGCGCCGGGGCTTTTTGAGGGCCCGGGTCGCTTTTCTTCGCTGTGTTCAGCGATCCATCAAGAGGTGAGCGTGACCGAAGCCTTCGTATCAAACCCACCCGCGACCGCCGATACGGCGAAGCCATTCACCAAGGGTTTAGACATCCGATCACCTCCTTTCCGTTGTTAATAGTGCGGTGCAGCATCACGCCCGGAGCCCACGCCTGTCAAGGCCATTCTGGCGGCGGCCCGGCGGGGGAAGGCCGGCAAGGTAAAGTCAGCGGAGTCCGCCGGCTTCGGGCCTGACCGGCTGCGGCGCCACGCCCTCCGGATGGCCGGCGGGGCCCATCTTGGAGCCCCTGTTACGGCCCGCGTCCGGCCGCGGCGCGACCGCGGATGGGCGCGGGGTTACGGCGCGGACGGCACCGCCCTCCAGGGTGATGCGGGTCGCGGGGTAGTGCCAGACCTCGGTCTCCGGGCCGCTGCGGGTGATCTTCTCCGGCCGGCCGAGGGCCGCGATGACCGCGTCGGCATTCCAGCCCCGCTCGACCCGGCCGGCCAGGATGCCGGGGACCCACGCGGGCGGAAACAGCTTCAGGAGCATTTCCGTGTCCGGGTCGGGCGCCGGCGGCTTCCTGTCGCGGGCCATGCGGCGGCGGTCGTCGGTGGTCGGATAGCCCTCCTCCATGCGGCGGAATCGTTCGAAGATCTCCTTCTCCCGGCGGCGCTTGAGGTCCTCGGTCGCCCGGTCCTGGCGCCTCCGGCGTTCTTCGAGGTGCTGACGGTTCCGTTCGCGCAAATCGCGCTCGCGTTCGTCGCGCCGCTCCTGCAGCCGTTCCTTGATGCGCTGCTCGCGTTCCTCCTCGCGCCGGCGGTCGTCATCGGCGCGGCTCTGGGCCAGCTGTCCGTCGGCCAGGGACGGCCCGGCAGCGGCCGCCGCCGCGGCAGGGCCGAGAAACAGCAGCGCAAACGTCAGGCAAAGGGCTGGCGTCCTCATGCCGGCCTCCTCCGAGTCCCCGCCGTGGAAACAGGGGAAACGATCAGGAAAAGTATCCCCGCTCCAGCGCCCACAGCCAGAGATAGACGAACTTCTCGTTATGAAGCTCCATGAAGCCGAAATGGCCGTAGCGCGGGATCAGCACCACCCGGCAGCGCTTGACCCCCTGCGCCCGGTAGCGCCGGGCCATGTACATCTCGCGCTTGTCGGCCAAGGCTTCGCCCGCGACCCAATGGCCCTTGTCATTGTCCCCCACCAGCAGGAGGACCGCTATGGACTTCAGCCAATCGGGGTCGGGATCGGCGAGGTGGTCGAGGAACTCGCTTTCGGGCAGCCCGGTGCGGCCGGCATATTCGGGCAGGATCTCGGCAATCCCCCGGTGCTGGTTGTCGCAGAGCGAGGTTTTGATCTGCGAGCGATGGCCGTCCTCGGCCCAGGCGAACAATTCTTCCGGCCCGCCCCAAGGGCAGAGGTCTTCCGGATCCTCATAGCCCGAGGCGCGGTAGGTATCGGGAGAGCGGCGCGAGACATGATCGACCGGCAATTGCACGAACCTCTCCGCACCCGTCGTCTCGCGCCAGGCCTTGCGCCAGCCGTCGGGACCGCCGGAGCCGAACCCGGCGAGGCCGACCACCCGGTTGGCCCGCACGAAGCGCTGCAGCGCGACCGCCATGGGGCCGCCGGTGGAATGGCCCCAGGCGATGATGTCGCGGCCCGGAAGGTTGTCCGCCACCAGGGCGGCGGCGCCTTCGAGGATGACGTTGAAGGTGCATTTCAGGTTGCGGTCGAGAACCTCGTCTTCGTCGAGATCCCGGTCCAGCAGGTAAAGCGGCTGGCGGGCGGCGATGGGGACGGCCCAATGATTGCCGGGCGCGTAATGGCCGGGATAGCTGATGGTCAGCACGGAGTAGCCTTGGGCCGCCAGCACCCGGGCCTGGCCGGGGCGGCCATCGGGCGTCAGGTCGAACACCATCTCCGAATCGGCGCCGCCGTGAAAGAACACGAAGGCGGGCGCGCCTTGCACCGCCTGCTCCGGCGCATAAAGCCGGCCGTGGATGTCCCAGTCATAGCCGTTGCGGGCATAGCGCGCCGTGACTTCGCGGATTTCGACGGCCGTGTCTTCTCTAAGCGGGCCGATTTCAAGCCACTGCTCCCAGCTCAGCCGCAGGGGATCGTCCCCCTGCCCGAGCCCGGCGAGGTAGGCCTCTACGGCGTCGTTGGTCCCGTCCATGGTTCTCTCCGCGGCCGGCGCGCTAGAACGCCCCGCCGCAGGCGATGCAGCGCATGTTCTTCTTGTCGAAGATCTTTTCGAGATCGCCGTCCTGCAGCGCGAAATCGATCAGCACCCGCATGGCCTTGGCCTCGTCCTTGATCCCGTATTTTTCCGCCATGTCCTTGAGGAAGTTGATGTGGTAATCGCGCACTTCCCAATCGACCTTGACCTTGGTACCTGCCATTGACTGTCTCCTGCCGGCGCTCCGCCCGGTGCTCTCGAGGTTGGTGGGACGCGGGCCCGAGGCCGCCCCTGGAATGCCCCGCAAGTTACCCGTGCCCGCCGCGATGGGCAAGGGGCCGGAACGGCGCATCGGGTGGCGCGGGGAGCCCGGTCTGTTATACAAGGGAGGCAACGAGACAACGGCCCAAGGAACCCAGGGAGCGAAACATGGCCACGACCCTAAGGGCGCCCAAAGCAAAGGCGAAACCGAAATCCGCCGCCAAGGCGGTGGCAAAGACCACCCGCAAGACCGGCACCAAACCGGCCGGCAAAGCCAAGGCCCGGACCAAGCGATTCAAGGCGCCCGGCTTCATCGCCCGCGACGACGTGTTGAAGACGGCGCGCGCGGTGATGCGCAAGAAGGACATTCCCGTCACCGAACGCGAAGACATCTTCCGAATCGAAGCCCTCGGCCTCGATTGGGACATCGGGCTCCGGGTCTATACGCCGCGCGGCAAGGATCGCATAGCCCGCGGGGCGGACGGCAAGCGCGTCGGCGTCTTCTTGCTCCACGGCGGGTCGGGCGATTACAAGGCGATGGCGACCATCGCCGGCCTGTTCGCCCGCAAGTACGGCTTCAAGGTGGCGGTCATGACCTTCCCCGGCCGCCTCAATCTGGCGGACAAGAGTCGCGATTGGCCGGGCGACACCATCAACGAGGACGGCACCGTGCGCACGCCGATCTGGCAGAAGGGCGAACGCATCACGCCGGACCAGTACAGCCTGGTCAAGGACACCTCGAAGCTGGTCAAATACGGCACAAGGACCCATGCCCGCGCCAAGCCCGGCACGCGGTTCTACGACCGCATGGCGTCCTGGCCGGCGGCCTTCGAGGACGGCATGAAGACCGCCTGCGCCCGGCACTTTCCGGAAGATGAGTATTCCATTTACGTTCACGGCCATTCCACCGGCGGGCCCTATGTCTGCATGCTGAGCCAGCGGGTGCCCAACATCGCCGGCATCATGGCGGTGGAAAACTCCACCTTCGGCTATATCAACGAAGCCAAGCACGCCTGGTCCGGCGGCGTCGGCAAGATCGAGGGCTTCAAGCGCCTCGCCGAGAAAGGCGGGGAAGTGGAGGACCGCTTCACCGACCTCTATATCCGCACCTGGCGCGACCTCGCGCGCTACAAGGGACCCGAAGCGCTGGGCCAGGAGGGACCGGCGGCGCTGATGCGCCTGCCCTGGCTGATGGAGGAGATCCTCGAGCGCTGGCGCAACGCCCGCAGGCGGCCCCAGTTCAAGGCCGAATACCTGATCACCCACAACATCCGCGACTCACTGATAGCCGCCGCCCGCGCCGCGGCCAAGCGGCTCAAGCTGAAACCGAAGGAGGCGCGCAGCTTGCGCGACCGCTATCTCGGCTATACCCACGAGCTCACGGGCGCCGGCGTCAAGCCGGTGCCGCCGACGCTGTTCTGCATCACCAAGGACAGCCGCGACCATTCGCCCGAGGTTTACCGCGAAGTGATCCTGCCCAAATTCCGGGCCATGAGCCCGGCGCCAAGGATCGCGTTGACCCGGCTCGGCGCCGGCGTGCACACCTATTGGACGCCGGAGGACGGATTGCCGCTCGGGGTTGCGCCGGTGGTGGCCAAGTTCTATCACGACGCCATCACCGGAGGCTTCTATCTCACCAGGTAAGGCGGAGCGGAGCGCGGCACAGGGAGGCACGGTTTCATGGAGAATTTCACGCCCGGATCGGCGCTGGCGGGCGGCGCGCTGATCGGCCTCGCCGCGGTGATGCTGATGGGACTGACAGGCCGCATCGCCGGCATCAGCGGCATCCTGGGCGGCCTCTTACCGCCCGCCCCCGGCGAATCGGCATGGCGCGCCGCCTTTGCCGTGGGACTGGTCGGCGGCACCCTGCTTTACCGCGCGGGGGGCGGGCCGCTCGCGTCGCTGCAGTTCAGCGCGACGCCGGTCACGCTCATCGCCGCCGGGCTGCTGGTGGGATTCGGCACGGTCCTGGGAAGCGGCTGCACCTCGGGCCATGGGGTCTGCGGCATCGCGCGGCTGTCCAAGCGCTCGGTCGCCTCCGTCGCCACCTTCATGATCACCGCGGCGCTCACCGTTTACGTCACCCGCCACCTGCTGGGGGCGGGATGATGGCCCGCATCCTCGCAAGCTTAAGCGCCGGTCTCGTGTTCGGTCTCGGCCTCGCGGTCTCCCAGATGGTGAACCCGGCCAAGGTGCTCGCCTTCCTCGATGTCGCGGGCGCCTGGGATCCGAGCCTGGCCTTGGTCATGGGCGCGGCCGTCGCCGTCACCTGGGTCGGCTACCGGCTGGTGCTGGGCCGGCCCAAGCCGGTGCTGACCGAAAGCTTCCAGCTGCCGACCAAGACGGCGATCGACGCCCGGCTGATCACCGGCGCCGCGATCTTCGGCATCGGCTGGGGGCTGGCGGGCCTGTGCCCCGGCCCCGCCATCGCCAGCGCCGCCTACCTTCAGGCCGAGACCCTCTATTTCGTTCCGGCCATGCTCGCCGGCCTGTTCCTTGCCCGCCGGATAGCTTGACCTATGACAGACGGGAAAAACCGTTACCGCCTCGGCGTCGATGTCGGCGGCACCCATACCGACCTGGTCTTGCTCGATACCGAAAGCGGCGAGATCGCGGTCGAAAAGGTCGCCTCGACCCCAGCCAATCCGGCCGACGGCGTGCTGGGCGGCGTCAAGCGGTTCCTGGCGAAGGGCATCGATCCGGCGGCGATCGGCTTCTTCGCCCACGGCACGACCATCACCACCAACGCGCTTCTGGAAATGCGCGGCGCCAAGGTCGGGCTGATGATTTCGGCCGGCTACAATGCCGTGCAGGAGACTCAGAACCAGGCGCGTGACGGCAATCCTTTCGATTACTTCTACGACAAGCCCCCCGCCATCGCCCCCCAGAGCCGCACCGTCGAGATCCCCGAACGGGTGGACTACACCGGCGCCGTGCTGACGCCGCTGGATGAGGACGCGGTGGCGGCGGGGGCGCGGAAACTAAGCGATGCGGGCGTCGACGCCATCGCCGTCAATTACCTGTTCTCCTACATGAACCCGGCCCATGAGGCGCGGACGCGCGACATCATCGTGGGCGCCGCGCCAGGGATGCATGTCTCGCTGTCGTCGGACGTCTTGCCGCGCATCCGCGAATGGCCGAGGCTTTCCACCACCCTGGTCAATGCCTATCTGGCGCCGGTCCTGACCCGCTACATCGCCAACCTGGCCAAGGGGCTGGACGAGCTCGGCATCACCACGCCCCAGCGCTTCCTGATGCAATCGAACGGCGGCGTCATGCCGTTCACCGCCGCCATGGAGGGACACAACACCGTGCATACCCTGTTGTCCGGCCCCGCCGCCGGCGCCCGGGCGGCGGCCTGGGTGTGTTCCGACGACGGCGGGCGCGATCTGGTGACGCTGGACATGGGCGGCACCAGCGCCGACATCGCCTTCATCGAAGGCGGCACCCCCCTCGAAGTGACCGAAGGCACCGTCGCCCGCCGCCAGGTCGACGTGCCGGCGCTGGACATGACGACGATCTCCGCCGGCGGCGGCTCCATCGCCAAGGTCGAGGGCGGCGGCTTCCTGACCGTGGGACCGGAAAGTGCCGGCGCCGACCCGGGCCCGGCCTGCTACGGCCAGGGCGGCGACGCGCCGGCGGTGACCGACGCCGATATCGTCTGCGGCTTCCTCAACCCCGATTACTTCCTGGGCGGCAGCCAGAGCCTCGATGTCGCCGCCGCCGAAGCGGCACTCGAAACGAAGATCGGCAAGCCGCTCAACCTCTCGGCCCGGGAGGCGGCGGCCGGCATCCGCCGCATCGTCGATGAGCGCATGGCCGACGAGGTCCGGGTGTTCGCCGCCAAGCGCGGCCTGGAACCGCGCGCCTTTACCCTGCTGCCGTTCGGCGGCGCCGGCGCCGTCCATGCCGCGGCGGTGGCGGCGGAGCTCGGCATTGCGCGCATCCTGGTGCCGCCCCGGCCCGGCGCCTTTTCCGCCCTCGGCCTGCTCTGTTCCGACGTGGTGCACGATTTCATCCGCTCCGAGCTCAAGCCTATCTCGGCGCTGGACCCGGCCCATGGCGAGGAATTGTTCAAGGAATTGGAGGCCCGCGCCCGCGAGGTGCTGGCCTCGGAAGGGCTGACAGAGGCCGATGCCCGCATGGACCGGGAGCTCGACATGCGCTACGCCGGCCAAGGCTATGAGCTGCGCGTCGCCCTGGACGGCATCGGCCGGCTCGACGATGCCGCGCTGATCCAGGCGCGCGAACGGTTCGATACCCGCCACGCCCAGATCCACGGCCATGCCGCCCGGGAAAAGGAGGTCGAGGTGGTGAGCTACCGCCTGCGCGCCACCGTCTCGGTGCCGAAATTCGAGCCCCGGCCGAGGCCCGCGCCGGACGCGCCGGCCCCGGCCGAGGGCGCGCTCAAGGGGAAGCGCATGGTCTGGTTCGACGGGCTGAAGGGCGCCGAGGTGCCGGTCTATGAGCGCGACCAGCTTGCCATCGGCGCCGCCTTCGCCGGCCCCGCCATCGTCGAACAGATGGATGCGACCACCGTCATCCCCGTGGGCTGGGCCGCCGCGGTGGACGCCCTCGGCAACCTGATCCTGGAAGCGGAGGGCTGAGACCATGATCGATCCGGTCACCGTGGAGGTCATCCGCAACAAGATCGCCGGCCTGGTGGATGAGATGCATTACCATTTCTACCGCTCGGGCTATTCCACCATCATCCGCGAGACGCGCGACTTTTCCTGCGTCATCCTGGATGCCGAAGGGCGGCTGATCACGGCGCCGCCGATGTTCTTCCACGGCACGGTCTACCGGCATTTCTGCGCCCGGGTGCTGAAGCTCTATGGCAAGGACGGCATCGCGCCGGGCGATGTCTTCGTCTCCAACCATCCCTATGACGCGGGCCTGCCCCATGTTTCCGACATGGGATTCGTCGCGCCGATCTTTGCCGGCAATGAGCTGATCGGGTTCTCGGGCTCCATCGCCCATAAGGCCGATGTCGGGGGCAGCATCCCGGGCTCGACCTCGGCGACGGCGACGGAGATCTATCAGGAGGGGCTTCTGCTGCCCCCCATCAAGATCGTCCAGGGCGGCCTGGACGATCAGGACCTGCACCGCCTGATCGCCGCCAATTCGCGCCAGCCGGAGCTGGTGGCGGGCGACATGGGGGCCCAGATCGCCGCCACCGCCATGGGGGTGAAACGGATGGAGGCCCTGGCCCAACGCTTCGGCGCCGAAACCGTGACCGGCGCCTTCGCCGCCATCCTGGCCGCCGGCGCCGGCGACATCGCCGCGGCGATCGCGGCGCTTCCCGACGGCGAGGCCAGCGCGAAAGGCTTCATGGATACCGACGGGGTGGAGCTGGAGCGCATGATCCCCATGGCGGTGACCGTGCGGGTCGCCGGCGACCGCGTGCTGTTCGATTTCTCCGAATCCGGCGCCCAGGCCAAGGGGCCGATCAACCTGCGCCCGTCGATGGTGGAGGCGTGTTGCTTCTATTCCCTGATCGGCTGCCTTGGGCCGGGGCTCCATTTCAACGACGGCTGCCGCGATCAGGTCGATTTCAAGTACGCCGAGCGCACCATCACCAACGCGGCGGCGCCCGCGCCGGTGTCCTCCTACCAGATGGCGAACCTCAAGCTGGTCGACGTCATCCTGGCGGCGCTGGCCCAATTCCGCCCGGAACGCGCCATCGCCAACTCAGGGTCAAGCGGTGCGCTGGGCATCAATTTCGGCGCCGGCGCCAGGCCCGGCCAGCCCAGCCTGCAATACGAGATCCTCGGCTCCGCCTATGGCGGCGGCGCGGGCCATGACGGGGCGAGCTGCACCGCGACGCATCTATCGAATTTGCATGTCACGCCGATCGAGATCCTGGAATCCGAATTCCCCTGCCGGGTGACCGAGTTCGCCCTGATCCCCGATTCCGGCGGGGCCGGCGAATCGCGGGGCGGCCTGTCGTTCCGCCGCGCCTATGAGCTGCTTGCCGACGGCACGGTGATCCGCCGCTACGACCGCGCCAAATGCCCGCCCGAAGGGATCGACGGCGGCAAGCCCGGGCGCGCCAGCCGCTTCGTCATCCGCGCCGGAACCGACGGCGAAGAGGAAACCCCGGCGTCCGGCCGCTTTGAGCTCAAGGCCGGGGAGCGCTTCTATTTGGAGTCCGCGGGCGGCGGCGGCTGCGGCGATCCCGCCAAGCGGGCGCGTGAACGCATCCAACGCGACATCATAGAGGGCTACGTGACGCCCGAGGCCGCCAAGCGCGATTACGGCCTTAAGGACGGATAGCATAGAGATACCGGGCTCTCGGGGCCGTGCGGTGGCGGTAGCCCAACGCCGCCAAAAACAGCCTTGTTTAAAGAACTCTTTAATTAAATAAATCTTTAAACAAAGCGATTTTCTGCGTCTGTACCCCTACTCCGCCGCGGTGTTCTTGCGCATGGCGTTGAGATGCTCCAGCACCTCCTCCACATGCATCACGTCGGCGTATTTGTGGTGCAGGTCGAATAGGTTGACCTTGTGGCTGAGGTCCGAGCGGTCGAAGGTGCATTCCTCCACCACCGTGGTGTGATAGCCGTTGGAATACCCGTCCACCACCGAGGCGCGGACGCAGCCCGAGGTCGATTCGCCCAGCGCGATCAGGGAACGGACGCCGAGCTTGTTGAGATGCGCCACCAGGGGCGTGCCGTAAAAGGCCGAGGCGCGTTCCTTGTAGATCACTAGCTCGCCGTCCTCAGGCGCCAGCTCGTCGATGATGTCGTAGGAATCCTCAGGGATTCCCGTGGTGTCGCGGTTGGTCGAGCGCACCGGCCCGGTATGCACCCGGCGGGTCGTGTAGATCACCGGCACGCCCGCGGCCCGCGCGGCTTCCAACACACGCCGGGTCGGCTCCACCGCGGCCCAGGCATTGGCGCCGCAGGAACCCGGGAATTCACGGTTGGCCTCGAGCACCGGCTTGTCGCCGCCCCGATAGGCGCTCTTGTACAAATCGATGGCCAGCACCGCGGGCCTTTCGCCCACGAAGATCTCCCGCTCGTAGGACTTGTAGATCTCCATGATCTCGTCACCGACCACGTCCTTCCAGCAATGGTCTTCGAAGCCGCCCGCCATGATATCCTCCCGTTCGTTGTCAGCGCGCCGATTATATCAGCGCCCCGACGAATGGAAACATCGCGTAGGGCCCCCATGCCGCGTCGGGCGCATGCTTCAACAAGGTCTGGCCGACGTTGGCTTGGTCGTCCGCCTATATCCGTCATCGCCCGGTTCATCCGGGCGATCCATGGCGGCATCCCGGCTCGATGGATGCCCCGGACGAGCCGGGGCATGACGGGTGGGGAAGCGTCCCCACTCCGATTCGCCCCCGGTGACAATGCCCGCGTCCAAGTCAACGCGCCGGGATTTCCTCTGGAAGAGGGATGGAAGCTCATGTAGGAAAAAGGCCGCGCGCACGCTATGCGCTGAAACGAATGCCGCGGCGCCCCGCCGGTGCCGCCAACCACCCGGGGAGAATCTCAATGGCATTGAACGTAGGCTTCGTCGGACTGGGCGAGATGGGCGGCCAGATGGCCCGCCACGTGGTGGAGAAAAGCGACGGCCGGTTCGAGGTGTTCGGCTTCGACCTCAGCAAGGCGGCGTTGAACGCCGCCAAAAAGAACGGCATCCGCCCGACCCGCAGCCTCAATGAGCTGGCCAAGAAGTGCGACGTGATCATCGTCATGGTCGGCTACGACCACCAGGTCAAGCAGGTGGTGACCGACGTCACCAAGGTCGGCAAGAAGGGCGCGGTCATCGTGATCACCGCGACCAGCCATCCCGACATGGTCCGCGAATGCGCCGAAATCGCTAAGAAGCGCGGCCTCGGCGTGATCGACGCGCCGGTGTGCTACGGCCTCGACGGCGCGCGCGACGGCAAGCTGATGTCGACCTGCGGCGGCGCCAAGAAGGACTACAACAAGGCGCGTCCGGTGCTGGAATGCTATTCCCGCGCCGCCCCCCATCTCGGCGACCTCGGCGCCGGGGAAATCGGCAAGACCTGCAACAACATGCTGCACTGGGCCCATTCCATCGCCAATTACGAGGTTTTGCTGCTGGCCAAGACCTACGGCATCGACGCCCAGAAGATGCGCGAGACCCTGATGCTGTGCCCGGGCCAGAACGGCACGCTGGAGCGCTGGGATGAAACCAAGTTCACCTGGCAGGAAAAGGACATGGACATCGCCCTCGACCTCGCCCAGAAGCGCAAGGTGCTGATGCCAATGTTCGGCCAGGTCGACCAGCTGATCAAGATGTTCCACGCCGACGACGTCGCCGAGCTGCTTTACGACAAAAAGAAGGCGCACTACCTCGGCAAGGAATACAAGCCCAAGCCGATCGGCGCGAAGGACTAGGCGGCTGCTGGCGGCGCCCCGGGCGCCGGCAGCCCGGTGATCCCATGGCCCGAACGGTTTGGGAACATTTCGCCCATGGCGCGGATATCGGTGTCCGCGGCCGGGGACCAACGCTCGCCGAGGCCTTCGCCAACGCGGCGCTGGCCATGACGGCGGTGATCACCGACCCCGCCACTGTACGCGCCGTCGATGCGGTGGGGATCGCCTGCGAGGCCCCCGATAAAGAACTTCTCCTGGTCGACTGGCTCAATGCCCTTGTCTACGAGATGGCAACGCGGCAGATGCTGTTCTCCCGCTTCGAAATCACCATCGAGGGGACCCGCCTGACGGCGCGCGCCTATGGTGAGGCGGTCGACCGCGTCCGCCACCGCCCGGCCGTCGAGGTCAAGGGCGCGACCATGACGGCGCTTGCCGTGACCCGCGATGCCGGCGGCCCGTTCACCGCCCAGTGCGTGGTCGACGTCTGATCGCTGAGTTTTGCTTGGCAAAGCCCCGCGCCAAGCCCATATAAAAACTAGGGTTGAGGTTTTCGCCCTCCGCGGCGGCGCGACGGGGCATAGCGAGCTATCGAGGAGGCTTGAGAATGAATGAAGGCGCGAGCACACCGCTTCATCACGACGACGTCACTTCCATCACCGGGGTCCTGCCTGACGACCGCGTGGCCGCGATCATCGCCACCGGCGCCAATGCCGAAGAGGTCATGGAGGCCTTCACCTGGCTGACCTCCGACGAGCCGCTCGGCCCCGACCCGGACCACCGGCTCGGCGGCACCGTTGCCCGGGTCTATGAGATCCTCGCCGAGGGCCGGTTCGAAAACGAGACGGACCGGCGCCAATAAGGCGGACCGGCACGGCCCCATGGACCCGACCCGCCTGCGGCGTGAGGACGCCACCACCTGGGTGATCCCGGCGACTGGCAAGATGCGCGTGCCCGCCATCCTCTACGGCGATGAGCAGCTCATCCGCGACATGGACGACAAGGTGGCGGAACAGATCACCAATGTCGCCACCCTGCCCGGCATCGTGCGGGCCGCCTATGCCATGCCCGACGCCCATTGGGGCTACGGCTTCCCGATCGGCGGCGTCGCGGGCTTCGATGCCGATGCCGGCGGCGTGGTGTCGGCGGGCGGCGTCGGCTTCGACATCTCCTGCGGCGTCCGCACCCTGGCGACCGGCGTCCGCGCCGAGGACATCGAAGCGGTCAAGGACATCCTCGCCGATTCGCTGTGCCGGGATATCCCCGCCGGCGTCGGGTCCACCGGCGCCATCGCCCTGGATGCCGCGCAGATGGACGCGATGCTGGCGGGCGGCGCCGGCTGGGCCGTGGAACAGGGCTACGGCGAGGCGGCGGACCTCGCCAGCACCGAGGAGCACGGCACCATGGCCGGCGCCCGCCCCGACTGCGTTTCCCAGAAGGCCAAGGGGCGCCAGCGCAAGGAGATGGGAACGCTCGGCTCGGGCAATCACTACCTGGAGGTGCAAAAGG
>Ga0224512_10000654_pt1 | contig 35801 bp, 31 predicted proteins | sample SF_May12_sed_USG_4_FD_169103 | JGI IMG/M metagenome (GOLD analysis project Ga0224512, IMG submission 169103) | Sediment microbial communities from San Francisco Bay, California, United States - SF_May12_sed_USGS_13 | ecosystem: Environmental > Aquatic > Marine > Sediment | place: USA... | reverse complement strand
ATCAGGGTCATGGCCTTCCGGCAGAAACACGAATCGAACCTGTCGCCCTTCACGAATCTGCGGCAACGCAGTCTCGAGCGCACGCCACGCCGCTGCCCTGCCGGCGCGATCGCCGTCAAAACAAAACAGCACATCGTCGGTCAGCCGGAACAGGCGGTTAAGATGCTCGCTCGTCGTCGCCGTCCCAAGTGTCGCGACCGCGAAGTCAATTCCGTGGCGCGCGAGCGCGACGACATCCATGTAGCCCTCGACGACCAGCAGTCGCTCGATCTGCCGCAGTGCCTGGCGTGCTTCGTACAGCCCGTACAGTTCACGTCCTTTGTGGAATAGCACGGTCTCCGGGGAATTCAGATATTTCGGGTCGCCGTCGCCGAGCGTCCGGCCGCCAAAGCCGATCGCACGGCCACGGGCGTCTCGAATCGGGAACATCAGGCGGCCACGGAAGCGGTCGTAATGCCGGCCATTGTCTTTGCGTACGATCAACCCTGTCGCGAGCATGCGCTCGATCGCCTCATTGGATGTGCCGAACTTGTCGAGCACGTGACTCCAGCTGTCAGGCGCGTAACCGATTCCGAATCGACGCGCCGTCGAGCTATCGATGCCTCGCCGTTTGAGGTAATCGACAGCTTCCGGGTGCTCGCGCAGACAGGTCTGCCACAGTTGCTCCACGCTGGCAGTCAGCGAAAACAACTCATCATAGCGGCGGGCAGGGCGATCACTTTCGTCTCTCGGCACGTCGACGCCCATCATGTGCGCGAGGTTCTCGATAGCCTCGACGAAACTCATGTGATCGTATTCCATAAGAAAACCGATGGCCGTACCGTGTGCGCCGCAGCCGAAGCAGTGATAAAAACCCTTGCTCGGGCTCACGGTGAACGACGGGGACTTCTCGTCGTGAAACGGGCATCGCGCCTTGAACTCACGGCCGGCTTTCTTGAGCTGGACGCGGCGGCCGATGACCTCGACGATGTCCGCCCGTGCAATCAGATCGTCAATGAAGTCCTGGGGAATACGTCCGGCCATATCGGTATTAACGATAGCTCCATGACACCGGGTCTTGAAACCTGTTGTTATTCTTGGACCCGAACATTAATGTCCGGTTTCGTTGCGCATAGTAGCACCGGCGGATGCCGCCGGCGGACCAAGACGCATCAGCTGCCGGCCAGGCGAGCCTTCACCCTGGCGCCGACCGCGCCCATGTCCGCCCGGCCAGCCGCTTTGGATTTAATCTGTGCCATGACCTTGCCCATGTCGCGGATACTTTCTGCACCCGTTGCGGCAATGGTCTCGTCGATTAACGCATCGAGCTTGGCAGCACTCAGTTGCTCCGGTAAGTAACTATCGAGAACAGCGATTTCGGCGAGTTCGATATTGGCGAGGTCTTCGCGGCCGCCTTTCTGGAATTGTTCGATGGAATCGCGCCGTTGCTTCACCATCTTGTCGAGTACGCTCAGGACGCCGGCATCATCGAGCTCCGTTCGCTGATCGACCTCGATCTGCTTGATTGCCGCCATAATGAGTCGCACCGTCTTGAGCCGGTCTTTGTCGCCGGCCTTGAGGGCGGATTTCATGTCATCTGTGATTCTGCCTTTAAGAGACATGCTGACGGCTCCGTGATCACGGATTGAGAATCACTCAGTAGAGGCGTTTGCGTTTGGAATCTTCGCGAGATATACGCTTCAGGTGCCGTTTTACGGCGGCGGCCTTTTTGCGCTTGCGTTCCTGGGTCGGCTTCTCGTAGTACTCCCGACGGCGCAGCTCGGTGAGGATGCCTGCTTTCTCGCAGGCGCGCTTGAAGCGGCGCAGGGCGGCGTCGAAATACTCGTTCTCTTTTAGGCGAACACTCGGCATACGGACTGGGTTCCCAACACAAATAAACCCGGCCTGGGCCGGGGCATCGAACCCACCATTCTAACGGCAGAAATTGGCCATTGCAAAACCTGGGGGAGTTGATCCGGGCAGGTGGGGAGGAGGCCGCTTTAGCGCACCCAATCTGGAATGTTCCCGTTTTGGGCCTGGGGTATGATGCGCCGCCTATATGAACGTCCTCGGCATCGAAACCAGCTGCGATGAGACCGGCGTTGCGGTGTACAGCACGACGCACGGGCTCCTTGCGGAGGCACTGCACAGCCAGGTCGATCTGCACGCGATCTACGGCGGAGTGGTTCCGGAGATCGCCGCGCGCGATCATGTCCGCCGCCTGCTGCCGCTCATCGAGCGGGTTCTGAGAGATGCAGGCATTCTGCGACCCGATGCCATCGCCTACACGGCCGGGCCGGGCCTGGTCGGCGCTCTCATGGTCGGCAGCGGCACGGCGAATGGCCTCGGACTCGCCTGGAATTGCCCGGTCATTGCTGTGCACCACATGGAAGGGCATTTGCTGGCACCCATGCTGGAGGACGAGCCGCCCGACTTTCCATTTCTCGCGCTGCTCGTCTCCGGCGGCCACACGATGCTCGTTTCGGTGCACGCAATCGGCGCGTACGAGGTGCTGGGCACTACCCTTGACGACGCGGTCGGCGAAGCATTCGACAAGACCGCGAAGCTGCTCGGCCTGGGCTATCCCGGGGGGGCCGCACTCGCAGCCCTTGCTGCGGACGGCAGGGAGACCGCCTACGTTCTGCCGCGACCTCTGCTCGATCGCCCAGGCTTCGATTTCAGTTTCAGCGGCCTCAAGACGGCCGTCATGCTGCTGGTCAAGAAAACAACAGAGGCGGGCGATATCGACAGACGCCGCGCCGATATCGCCGCCTCGTTCCAGCGTGCGGCCGTTGATACGCTCGTGGGCAAGACCTTGCAGGCGGCCCGACACGAGGGTCTCGAGCGCGTCATCGTTGCGGGCGGCGTTGGTGCCAATCGACTGTTACGCTCCGAAATGGCTAACCGTTTTCCTGGCCGGGTGTTCTATCCACGCATGGAATACTGCACGGACAATGGTGCAATGATAGCGATCGCTGGTGCGCTCAGGCTTGCTGACGGCGGTGACGCTGACGAGATTCGTGCCCAGGCGCGCTGGCGTCTCGAATCGCTGTCTGCGCCCGGCGATACACGGTAAGGTCGACGGATGCAGACGGACACAATTTTCTTGGGTGGGCTCAAGGTCGATACCGTAATCGGGATCTGGGACTGGGAGCGAAAGATACGCCAGACTGTCGTTATCGATCTCGAGATATCCGCCGACATCAGGCGAGCGGCGGAAACCGACAGTATTGACGATACTCTGAATTACAAGCAGGTGTCGAAACGCGTGCAGCAGTTCGTCGCCGATTCGAATTTTCAGCTTGTCGAGACGTTGGCCGAAAAAATCGCGGCAATCGTTCGGGATGAATTCGAAGTCGAGTGGGTTCGCGTGCGCGTCAATAAACCCGGTGCCATCCGTGGCGCACAAGACGTTGGTGTACTGATCGAACGCGGCGCTCGTGGCGGGACGGAATGACGAGGACGGCGACGTGGCCAGGGTTTTTCTCGGGCTTGGCAGCAATATCGATCCCGAGCTGAATCTGCGTCTCGCGATCGACGAGCTCGAGCGGCGCTTCGGCGGGGTCGAGTTGTCGCCTGTCTATAAGGGGCCTGCAATCGGATTCGAGGGCCCGGATTTCCTGAATCTGGTCGCGGCCATAGAGACCGATGTATCGCCCGCCGCTATATATGCCGAGATCGAGGCTATTCACACGCTCGCCGGTCGTGTCCGCGAAGCCGATTCATTCTCGTCGCGAACGCTCGATATCGACCTGTTGATGTACGACGATCTCATCGTAAACGAGCCGCCAATTCGGCTGCCTCGACCTGACGTGCTCGACTATGCCTTCGTTTTACGGCCGCTGGTCGATCTTGCGCCGGACCTTCGCCACCCGCAGACCGGCAAGCCGCTCAAAGCGCATTGGGCGGCATTTGACGACGCATCGGCGCCGCTGACACGCGCCGACGTGATTCTGTAAAGATATCGCAGCAATTTCCGGTTTTGCCGGTCAAACTGGGAGATCGGTTCGGGCGCGATGCGATGCAGAGCGCTACGATACCCGCTGTACCGAACTGTCCACGGCTTGCGAGGGTGTGCATGCGCAATTACATGCTCTTATGGGTGGCCATGCTGCTGGCCGCTTGTTCGTCGGGTGGTAACGGCTCGCAGCAGCCCGCGCCGTCAGCCTGCAGCAATACGGGACAAAAACAGTTCGTGCTGGACGCGATGCGCGACTGGTACCTGTGGAACAACCTGCTGCCGACGCAGGTGGACATCGATCAATACCCGACACCCGAGGCCTTGCTGGGGTTTCTTGCGACCTTCAGCCCGGCCGACAGTAACGGCGAGCCGATCGACCGCTTCAGTTCAATCAATTCCGCGGCGGCGGATGCGGCGTTCTTTGGTGAGGGCGAGTTCGAGGGCTTCGGTTTTAGCAGCCGTTTCGAGGCCGTCGATGACCTGCGGCTGACTCGAGTCTTTTCCGGCAGCCCGGCCGAGCAGGCTGGTCTGGCGCGCGGTCAGAGAATACTGATGTTGAATGGTCGTACGATCGCCGAAATTCAGGCCGCGGAGGGCGTCAGCGCGGTATTTGACACATCACCGCTCGATTTCACGATGCGCGAGACCGATGGCAGCGAGTTCACGGTAACGATTACGCAGGGTATTGTGACGATCGATCCGATTCCGCAGTGGCGGATCATCGACGCCGGCGGCGGCCGCATGGTCGGCTACATCGAATTTGCGCAATTCATTTCGACCGCAGACTCCGCATTTGACGCCATTTTTGCAGCGTTTCGCGCCAGTGGCGTCAATGATTTGGTTATCGATCTCCGTTACAACGGAGGCGGACTCGTCAACACGGCGGAACTGCTCGGTGATTACCTGGGGGGGTTCGTCGCCGAAAACCTGACTTTCTCGAAAACCCTGTTCAACGCGGATCGTGCAGCTTCGAACAACTCCGAAGAGTTTTTCGAGCGCCGTGGAAATTCCATGAGCCTGTCGCGCTTCGTCGTTATCGCTACGCGAGGCACAGCTTCGGCGAGCGAGCTCGTGACGAACAGCATGGAGCCACACGTCGAGGTTACGATCGTCGGTGATACGACATTCGGCAAACCGATCGGCCAGGTGGGCTTCGAGTTCTGCGAGAAAATCCTGAGACCGACTGCGTTCCAGACTGTCAATGCTGACGATTTCGGCGACTATTTCGATGGCCTGCCGGTCGACTGCGCGGCTGACGACGACCTCAATGTCGCGGTCGGTGCTGACACGGACCCGAACCTGGTCGCCGCGCTCGGCTACCTGGATACGGGATCCTGTCCCGTTGCCGCGGCGCCGGGCGGTATGATGAAGCCCGCGACGCGAGAAGGGCTGCCGCAACTGGATCGGCGCGGCCCGCCGTGGCGGGAGTTCGCCGACGCATTCTGACGGATGGGGAAATTCCTGATTCAGCGTTTTAATGCGCTAAAGCAGGTATGTCCCGATTCACCAGCCGATTGAACGGCCGCCGTCGACGGCGATAATTTGCCCCGTTATGTAGCTGGCATCACGCACGAGATACAGGACGCAGCCCGCGATGTCGTCAGGTTCACCGGGGCGCTGCAGCGGAACCTGGCGCAAAATCGACTGCTTGACAGAATCGCTCATGCCGTCGGCCGGCCAGAGTATCGCGCCCGGTGCGACGCCATTAACGCGTATGTTCGGAGCAAGGTCTTTTGCGAGGGATCGGGTCAGCATCATGAGACCGGCCTTCGCCGAGCCATACACCGGGTGGTTCTTGAGCGGCCGCAGCGCATGAATATCGACAATATTGATGATGACACCGCGATGCTGGTGCAGCGCAGGCACGGCGGCTTGCGAGAGGAACAGCGGCGCTTTGAGATTGCTGCCGACGAGGTCATCCCAGTCCGCCTCGGTAATTTCACCGGGTGGCGTAGGGTAGAAGCTCGATGCATTATTCACGAGCACATCGAGCCGCCCGCGCCATTCGAGCACAGCGTCGACGAGATCGGGCAGCTTATCGGTCGCGTTGAGGTCCGCCTGAAACGTGCCTGCCGAGTCTTGGCGCCGATCATTCAGCTCCGCGGCCAATGCCTCCGCTTCGTTCGCAGAGCCGCGATAGTGAATCGCTACGTTGGCGCCATTGGCATGCAGCGTGGTCGCGATCGCCGCGCCGATACGCCGCGCGGCTCCTGTAACGAGCACGACTTTGTCATTGAGATTGTTAGATGATGCCATCGAAGATCCTTGCGGCCGTGTGTGAGTCCGTGCCGGTTGCTTGTAGTATGCCTATTTCGTGGCTATCCATGCGCGGTAGAAAGACACCATTCTGAGAGGTCCGGAAGACCCGATGCAACACGAGCGCGGCCTGTCCCTGCCCGAACCCGATCCGTCTAGTGCAGCACACAGCGCACGCGTTGCCGATTACATCGCGCAGCGCATCGCCGAAGCCGGCGGCAGTATCAGTTTCGCCGAGTTCATGCATCACGCGCTTTACGCGCCAGGGCTCGGCTACTACAGTGCCGGGGCAACAAAATTCGGTACCGACGGCGATTTCGTGACGGCGCCGGAAGTGTCGCCGCTATTCGGCCGTGTACTCGCAAGGCAATGCGCGGACGTCCTTACCGAGATCGATGCTGCGTCGGTGCTGGAATTTGGCGCCGGCAGCGGCAAACTGGCAGCGGACATCCTGCAGGCGCTCGCAGCATTCGATGCGCTGCCGAAAGAATACTGCATCCTCGAAGTGTCTGCGGATCTATGCGAGCGTCAACACCAGTTCTTGCGCGATGCCGTGCCCGAACATGTAGGGCGCGTCAGGTGGCTGGATCGATTGCCGGACACGCATGCGGGCGTCATCATTGCCAACGAGGTTCTGGACGCGTTGCCCGTTCAGCGTTTCGTCGCACGCGAGGGCGGCATCGTCCAGCATCATGTCGCCGTCGATAACGGTCTGTTTGTCATGGTCGAGCGCCCGGCGGACGAGCCATTGAAAGCCGCGGTCCGGGCGATCGAGAACGATCTGGGCCGGGCGCTGCCTACGGGCTATGTCTCGGAAGTGTCGCTGGCGTTGCCCGCCTGGATCCGCGATGTCGCCCGCATCTTGCGTCACGGCATTGCGTTTCTATTCGATTACGGCGTCTCGCGCCGCGAATACTATGCTGCGGATCGCTCGGGCGGCTGGTTGCGTTGCCATTTCCGCCATCATGCGCACGACGACGCGCTGCGGATGCCAGGCATTCAGGATCTGACAGCCTGGGTCGATTTCTCGGCCGTTGCCGGGGCCGCCGTCGCCGAGGGCCTCGAGATCGCCGGTTATCTGCCGCAGGCGCAGTTCCTTATCGGCGGCGGCCTCGATACGGAGCTCGAAGAGCTTGAGCACCTGTCGATCGACAAACAGCTCGAATTGTCGCGGCAGGTCAAATTACTTACTCTCCCCGCGGAAATGGGTGAGCACTTCAAATGCCTGGGCCTCTGCCGCGGACTCGTGCGAATTCCAGCCGCCTTCAAACTTGCCGACAGGACAGCGTCGTTATGACATCAGCCACCGCCGTTAAAGGGAGACCGTGACCTCGTTGCAGATCGTGGTTTTGGCGATCGTACAGGGACTGACGGAGTTTCTGCCGATTTCAAGTTCCGGGCATCTGGTGCTCGTGCCGAATGCGTTCGGCTGGGCCGACCAGGGACTCGCATTCGACGTAGCTGTGCACTTCGGTTCGCTGGGCGCGGTCTGCCTGTTTTTTCGCAAGGATCTCGCCGCACTGCTGCGCGGCGCCGTGATGTTGTTCGGTGCGGAACGCGAGTCACTTGAGTCCCGAATGGCGCTGGGTATTGGTTTGGGCACGATCCCCGCAGCGGTGGCCGGATTGCTGTTTGCCGACTGGATAGAAGCAAACCTTCGCAGTGCCGAAGTTATCGTCGTTACGCTATCGGGCTACGCGGTGCTCATGCTTCTGGCGGACCGACTCGGTCGGCGTGCGCGGAATATTGCAGATATTCGCATCAAGGACGCGTTCTTGATCGGTTGCGCTCAGGCGCTCGCGCTCGTGCCCGGAACATCGCGATCAGGCGTTACGATTACGGCAGCCATGGCCCTGGGCTTCGAACGCCAGGACGCAGCGCGATTCTCGTTCGTGCTTGCCGTACCCGTGATCCTGCTCGCATCGGGCTATGAACTGCTCGTGCTGATATCGAGCGAAGCCGCCGTCGCCTGGAGTCAGCTCGGGATCGCAGCGTTGATATCCGGCATCGTTGCGTATCTGAGTATAGAATTCTTCATGCGTTTTGTAAGCCAGATCGGACTGCTGCCGTTCGCGGTCTATCGGCTCATTCTCGCGGCAGTGATCCTCTATGTGCTTGTATAGACAGCTCGTCTTCTTTTTGATAGCTGGCAACGTCCTGGCGGCCGGCGACGGTATCATGGTGGGCGCCGGCGTGGAGGGCGACTCAGCCAGCGGTATCAGCGGTTCATTGCTTGGCGGACTCAGCATTACTGACAAGACCTGGATATCGGGCGGTCTGGCCAAGAGTTCAGTCGATCTGCCGCGCCGGCAGACGCTCGAAACGCTATACGCAACTATCGATTTCGACTACTTGTTCGATCCGGTCGGCATTCGCGCGGGGGCGGCGTACTGGGGTGATCCGGACCTGCTGGATTCGAACGATTGGCACGCGGCGCTTTACTGGCGAGGCGACAAGGCGATGCTCGAAGTGCAGTATGAACGTCGCGACTTCGATTTTGTCATTCCGCGGACCGAGCTTTTTCCCGGGCGCACGATCAGTTTCGACGCCGACGGTATCGGCGCGAATGCACGCTTCGATATCACCGACTTGGTCAGCTTGCGACTGTCGGGAATGGTCTTCGACTACAGTGTCGAATTTCGACCGGCGGAAAATCTCGACATCATCAGCCTGTTCTCGGTTTCCCGCCTCAGCCTGATAAACAGTCTCATCGATCATCGCGCCGGTATCGGACTCGGTATCAACCGCGGGCTCAGGCGGTGGGAATTCGATATCGCGAGCTCGGAGGGCGCCGTTGACCGATCACGTACGACGTCGACGACGGTCCGCTTTCTGACGCCTATGACGCGGCGGACCGACATCGAATTCGGCCTCGGCTACGACGATTCGGAGGCCTACGGTGACGTGACGTTTTTCTCGGTATTCGTTTATTTTTACGGCGTCGACTGAGTCGTAGTGCAGTGTTGACGCACCGCGGCTATGCGTTCTTGCCGTATTGCCGTGGGAATATCGCTGTCTTCATTAGCAGCTGCGACGGTCCCTGCGTTGATCGTCGACGCGGCCGCAAACGCCCCGCGCAAGTAGTCTGCCTGCGCATAGATGCGTTGTTCGAGTCCCGTCCGACCGCGAGCATCGGCCTCACAGACACTGAGAAACTTCTCGAAACGCTCCGGGCGCCGAAAGGCGTCCGTGTGCTCCAGCAGCTTGACGATCGTCACATCGCGAAGTTCGAACGCGCGATGACAGTGGGTATGATATCGGGCGGCGAGTATACCCAGCTCGCGGCAAGCGCGCGGCACAGGCAAACGCTCGGAAAGGCTCTCGATCAATTTGCAGCCCCGCTCCTCGTGACCTGCATGACTCGGCAGCAATCGTTTGTCGGTCGTAGCTTTACCCAGATCGTGTACAAGCGCCGCGAAACGAACGTCAAGTTTCTGGCTCAGCACTTCGACCTGATCGAGCACCATCATCGTATGCAGACCCGCGTCGATTTCAGGGTGCCATTCTGCGGGCTGCGGAACACCAAACAATGCCTCTACTTCGGGAAACACGACGCGCAGCGCATTGCATGCCCGCAACGCTTCGAAGTAGAGGCGCGGATTCGGTCCCGTCAATGCAGCCGCGGTTTCCTTCCAGATGCGGTCGGGCACTAGCGCGTCAGCTTCGCCGCTGGCAACGATCCTTCTCATGAGATCACGCGTTTCCGGCGCGATGCGAAATCCGAGGTCCGCGAGTCGAGCTGTAAATTTCGCGGTACGCAGAATGCGCACGGGGTCCTCCGTGAACGCGTCCGAGACATGCCGAAGCCATCGTTTCCCGAGATCGCTGCGGCCATTGAACGGGTCGATGAGTTTGCCATCGCTGTCTTTTGCGAGCGCGTTTATCGTCAGATCGCGGCGACCAAGATCGGCCTCGATCGTAACGTCCGGTGAGGTGTCAAATGCGAAGCCGTGATAGCCTGCCGACGTCTTTCTTTCGGTGCGGGCCAGCGCATATTCTTCCCCGGTCTCGGGATGAAGAAACACCGGAAAGTCCTTACCGACGGGTCTGAATCCTTTATTGAGCAAGTCATCGGGCGTCGCTCCAACGACGCACCAGTCCCGTTCCTTGACAGGAATTCCGAGCAGTTCGTCACGAACTGCGCCACCGACGAGGTACACTTGCATCGGCCGATTCTAGCAAACAGTCGCGACGAGGAATTCCATGATCCGGCACAGAAGCGCCCAGTTGTTGCTTATCGTCCATGTTCTTGGCTGCCTTTCCGGCTGTTATTACGTGCAGGTGGCGCGAGGCCAACTGGAAGTCATGCAGAAACGTGAACCGATCGCGGATGTCATCGAATCCGAGGACACGCCTGCGACTCTGAGCGAACGTTTGCAGCTGATCGGTGAGGCAAGACGGTATTCGATCGAAGCGCTTGGTCTGCCCGACAACGACAGCTATCGTAGCTATGCCGACATCGAGCGCGATTACGTCGTCTGGAATGTGTTTGCGGCGCCCGAATTCTCTTTACAGCCGAAACGCTGGTGTTTTCCCGTCGCGGGTTGCGTCAGCTATCGTGGTTACTTCACGGAAAGCGCAGCGCGACGCCAGGCGGCGCGCCTGCGCGACAAGGGATACGACGTTGCGGTCGGTGGTGTCTCGGCCTATTCGACGCTCGGAAAGTTCGATGATCCGGTGCTCAGCACGATGATGCGTTGGGACGATGTCAATCTGGTCGCCACGCTGTTCCACGAACTCGCGCATCAAGTGCTTTATGTGAAGGGCGATTCCGGCTTCAACGAGTCGTTCGCGACGGCCGTCGAGGAGATCGGCATGGAGCGCTGGCTGCGACACCTCGGCCGCAGCGAAGAACTGGATCGATACGAAGAGCGCCGCGCGCTCAGAGGGCAAGTCATGCGCCTGGTCGAAGCTGCGCGTGACGATATGCGCATCTATTACAGCGAGACGATCGATCCGGACGAAAAACGGCTATTGAAACAGCACCGGATCGAACAACTCGTCGGTGACATACGGAGCCTGTATCAGAAGGCTGGTCGCGAAGCGCCGAGCTGGCTAACCGACCTCAACAACGCGAGGATTGCATCGATGACGCTGTACGAGGGGCACCTGCCAGCATTTCGTGCGCTGCTGGCTCAATGTGACGCGGAGCTCGATTGCTTTTATGCGCAGGCCGTCGAACTGGCAGGGCTCGATGCCGATTCACGCAGCGCGCGACTCGAGGAGCTGCTAGCGTCGCGAAAGCTTTTGTAGATTCCCCCGATCGGGACTCGGCTTTCCTGGCATCAATACGCTTACCTGAGGGTGGCTGTGCCTCGATCACTCAGTAATCGCAATCGCGTGATCGGACCTGATCAATGGCTGGCCACGCGTGCCGAGGCGGCAGCAGGCGCGACGATCGGCAGCGCGTCCGAGAGGCGGCGGGTTTTGCCGGTAATGCGCCAGTGAAATATTGTTTCGGCGGCAAGCACTCGGCGCACGTACTTGCGGGTCTCGTTGAACGGTATATTCTCGATCCAGACGCGCGCATCGACCGGTCCGGACAACGGTAGCCAGCGATCGACGCGGTGCGGGCCCGCGTTGTAGGCTGCCGTCGCGAGCACCTGATTGCCGCCATAACGGTCGGCCATCTGGCCGAGGTAGCCAGTGCCGAGCCGGATGTTGTTGTCCGGATCCGTGAGTGAGTTGAGCCCGGCGTATGGCAACCGTAATTCGCGTGCCACGGTCCTGCCGGTGGCAGGCATGAGCTGCATGAGGCCGATCGCGCCCGCACTCGATCGCACGTCGCGCATAAACAGGCTTTCGCTACGGGCAACGCCGTATGCCCAGGTCGCCGGAATACTTGCGGCTCTCGCGGACTCGAGGAAAGAATTCTGATACGGCAACGGGTAGCGAAGTTCCAGGTCGTCGTACTCGCCAACACTGGCCGCGACCGATATTGCGCGCGAATGCCAGCCCCAACGATGTGCAAGTATCGCCGCCTGGATTTTTTCGTTCGCAGACAACTGGCCGACCGCATCATCCCATTCGGCACGCCCGCGTCCGTCGAGCCCCACATGAAACAGTTCCCGGGCGCGTATCAGATCGGCCCTCGCAGCAAGTCCGGCAATCAGCACTTCGTCGGCGGCGAAATCGGTGTGATCAAATGCGTAGTCCTGGTCCAGTTCATCGGCCGCTAAGAAGCCGTAATAACTGCGCTCGACGGCCAAATCGGCAAAAATGTCCGACGCTGCCAGCACCTGACCACTTCCTGCAAAAGCGACTGCACGCCAGTACTGCCACTGTTCTGCGGCGCGTTCCTTTTCGGACATCAACGCAATGTCGGCAAGCAGATCGGTCCAGTTTGCGTCCCGCAGGCTGACGCGGGCGCGCCAGCGCAGTACTTCATCATCACGAGCGGCCGCGGGCAACTTCGTTAGCGCTTTATACGCGCCGGGCAAGCCGTTGCGCGCTATCCATAACGCGATGTGCCGTTCGATGTAGCGTCGTTGCTCATCCGTGAATGCGTAGATCTGCATGATGCCCGACCAAAGTTCCCCGGCACGTTCTGCATTTTTGTAGGTTAGCCGTTCGAGAGCATAGAGGAGTTGCTCACGCTTGGTTTCGTTGTCCGGTCGTCGTGCGTGAGTGCGAACGAATGTTTCCGGATCGTTCTGCGCGCGAAGCCATTGATCTGCCGTATCCGAGTGCAGCTGGTCGATAGATTTCGCAAGCCATCGCGCGCGAACAAATTCGCGTGCCTGGATGGCAAGTTCGAATCGCTGCCTGTATTCGGCCTTGCCCAGCAGCTGATTGTCTCGCAACTGCGTGAACAGGGGATCGCATTCGTCGTTCTGGCTCGTGCCAACCATCCAGAGATCGAGCGCGCGATTTATCACGCGCTCGATTCGTCCCGCCGCGATTTCGGCGCGCAGCGCTAGGCAATCGAGTCTGGCAATCTCGAGACCCTGGTAATACTGTTGATACAGGTTCAGGTATGCCGCGAGGTCACCGCTACGGACAAGCTGCAGTGCGTATCGATAGCGTAGTTCACGGGCCGGGCGGAGCGTTCCATATTGGCTCAAGAAACTTTCGATTTCGCCGCGCTCGGTCCTGGCAATGGTCGCGCGCAGAAAAGCAGCCCGGAGGTCGGGCCATAGCACGTAGTCCCTGAGCACCTGTTGATCAGCGGTGGACAGCCGCTCGAACGGGTCCCAGTCGCCCTGCTCGGCGCGCTCGTAAACCTGCACGAACAACTCACGCTGTTCGGCGATGTTCGCGTTTGCAGGTTGCAGTGTTCCTCCCGCAACCACGATAAAGAGAAGCAACCGCAATCGCGTGCTGGCAGATCCGACTGTCATTTCGGGGTCGCGCCCACTCCTCCGAAGTTACGTTATGTTGTAGTCGGACCTTACTGATCGAAATGAAGTTCTGCAAGCGGCTACTCCGCGTAACAACTACGACAACGGCTCTCGATCGGCGGGCCGCAAAGCGCTTTGGTCTACGGTTTGCCGGCTAGCGGATCTGCAGCATCAGAGCGCGATCGCCGCGTTGGACCAGCAGGAAAAGTATCCGGTTAGTGCTGGCAATTTCGGTAAGCTGCTGCAGGTTTCTCACGGGCCGCCGGTTAACGGCGGTAATCACGTCACCTGCGCGCAGTCCGCGTTGTGCCGCGGGACTGCCCGGCTCGACTTCAGTCACTTCGACGCCGCCGTCGGCGCTCGTCGAGGACGAGGCAAACTGGGCACCATCGAGGCCCGGGTGGATATCGGTACCGACACTCTGGGTAACCTGCTGCTGGCCGAGTAGCGCCGTCGTCGATCGAGTCTTGCCGTCGCGTATGTACTTGATATTGACCTTTTCGCCAGAGCCCATGAGGCCGATCGTGTTGCGTAGCTCGGAAGCGCCCGTGATCTTCTTTTCGTTGACTTCGATGATAATGTCGTCGACCTTCAGGCCCGCTTTTTCCGCCGCCGAGCCGGGCTCGACCAGCGCGATCAGCGCACCACTATCGACGGTTGCGTCGAGCGCCTTGGCAACCTCGGCATCGATAGTCTGGATGGACACGCCAAGCAGGCCGCGGCGAACTTCGCCGAAGTCGAGCAGTTGGCGCATGACCGAACTCGCGATTTCCGTCGGTACGGCGAAGCCGATGCCCACGTTGCCGCCTGAGCGGCTGATGATGGCAGAGTTGATGCCGACAAGTTCGCCGCGCATGTTTACCAGCGCGCCGCCCGAGTTGCCAGGATTGATCGACGCATCGGTCTGAATGAAGTCTTCGTAGCCGTTGCTGCTGATGCCGGTACGGCCAAGCGCGCTGATAATGCCCGAGGTAACCGTGTGTCCGAGACCGAACGGGTTACCAATAGCCAACACGAAGTCGCCAACCCGGATGGAGCCAGAATCGCCGATTGGCATTTCCACGAGGTCGTGCGCTTCGACTTTCAGGACCGCAATATCGGTCGCGGCATCCGAACCGACAATTTCCGCATCGAGAATCGAACCGTTAATCAACGAAATCTGTATTTCATCGGCACTCGCGACGACGTGATGATTGGTCAGGATGTACCCGCGGGTCGCATCGACGATAACGCCGGAGCCGGCACTCGCGACTTCTCTCGAACCGCCCGGCATGTCGGGAAGACCAAAGAAGCGGCGAAACGCGTCATCGCCGAACGGTGATCGCGTGGAGACCGTCTGGCTGACCCGGATGTTCACCACGGCCGGGGCAACGCGTTCGACCAGTGGCGCGAGGCTGGGCAGCGGCTCGCCATCGGCGTTACCGGGCAGTGCTGCCGCTGCCGCGCCCGTTATGATCAACAGAACGCCGAGTACAAGAATTCGAAATCTATTCATTATCAGTTGCCTCAATCGATCGCTTAGGTTCGCACAACTTCCAAACACCGGACTGCATAGAATGTGCATGGCTGATTATAGTCTGTACACGTACCTACAAATAGCCGTATTGGCGTCGACACAGCGACGGGCCGCAAGTTCCGCCGGGCCGCAACATTATCCATGCTGCCGGTTGCACCACCAGGATGCCTGATCGCGAGAAATCGTCGCGACAGGGAATTCGACATTGGTGCAGACACAGGCCGCCTCGACGGCCATGCGGCGACCCAGAAGTTTGGCCACCTTCAAAACGATTATCTCAAGCGTCCTGTCGGTGCTTGTCGCCGTGATCACGCTTCAAAACGTGTCATGTTCATAGTGTCCGGTTCATTTCATTGCGTTGCTGGCGTGCGTGCGGGCATTTGTCGGCACGTCTTGCGGAGTAAGATAGGGGCCGTTGAACCTGTTTCAAGACCGTGAAGAAGACGGTCTTGCGATGCGTATTCGGTACTTGTGAAGGGCCTTTACGGCACCGTTACATTTCACTTAATGCCACTACATGTAGTGAATTTTATTTTTCATAAATCGGTCATTTTTTTTTCCAAGTTTTTAAAGCACTTACTTTAGTTGATACCATAACTTATTAAATTAATTGATAAAAGTATGCCGCAAAAAAAACCACCAAAGCCTTGACAGTTGTCATCGGCAGGCATAATCTAGACTTTCTTCGGGCACAACATCTTGTGTCCCGTCAACGAAGGAAACAGGGCCTCAAAGGGCACTCGCGGCGCGCGGCGCGCCTTATGCGGGGGGGTTGCTGTTCCTCTGATGAAACTGGGCAATCAATAACACATGGGGTCTCCACAGGGAGTTTAGGGGAGTAACAAGGGCAATGAAGTCTGCGGTTCATCTGCACGCAAAAACGGTCGCTGATATAGAGTTTCAACCGGCATCGCTGGACATCTGGGATGCCAAATACAGGCTGGTGGCCAAGGATGGCGGCAAAATCGACGAGACAATCGACGATACCTACCAACGCGTTGCGCGAGCGCTCGCCGGCGTAGAGCTCGAATCACGTCGCGATCAGTATTTTGACGAATTTCTCTGGGCGCTCAGAAGCGGTGCTATTCCGGCGGGCCGCATAATGTCGAACGCCGGTGCGCGCGAGCATAAACCCGCCACGTCGACTATCAATTGTACCGTGTCGGGTACAGTCGGCGATTCCATGGACAATATACTCAACAAGGTCCATGAAGCCGGACTTACGCTCAAAGCGGGTTGCGGCATAGGTTACGAGTTTTCGACGTTGCGGCCGAAAGGAGCCTATGTAACAGGCGCTGGCGCGTACACCTCGGGACCGCTGTCGTTCATGGATATATACGACAAGATGTGTTTCACGGTGTCGTCGGCGGGCGGACGCCGGGGCGCGCAGATGGGCACATTCGATGTGGGCCATCCGGATGTCATGGACTTCATCCGCGCCAAGCGCGAGGACGGTCGCCTGCGGCAATTCAATCTGTCGTTATTGATCAGCAACGAATTCATGCAGGCTGTCATGAACGACAAAGACTGGCAGCTAGCGTTTCCGGTCACGCAAAAAGAGATTGACCAGGACAAATGCGACGTCTCCGATAACGAGCAGTTCGTGTGGCGCGAATGGCCCGACGCGAGTAATTATGTGACCAACCCGAAGGGCCTCGTTGCGTGCAAGATATACAAGACCTTGCCGGCAAGGCGGGTTTGGGACCTGATCATGGCGTCGACCTATGATTTCGCAGAGCCGGGATTCGTGTTGATCGACAATGTCAATGAAATGAACAACAACTGGTTCGACGAAAATATTCGAGCCACCAATCCCTGCGGCGAGCAGCCATTGCCTCCTTACGGTTCATGCCTGCTTGGCTCGGTCAATCTGACGCGCTTCGTCGTGGATCCGTTTACCGATGAAGCGCGATTCGATTGGGCGGCGTTCCACAAGGTTGTCAGGGTATTCACGCGCATGCTCGACAATGTGGTAGAGATCAATGGCTTGCCATTGCCGCAACAGCGCAACGAGATTCAAAGGAAACGCCGGCACGGCATGGGCTTCCTGGGTCTGGGCTCGACGATTACGATGTTATGTATGCGCTACGGCGATGCCAAATCGATAAAGTTCACTGATAGCGTCGCGAAACAGCTTGCGCTGGCAGGCTGGGAAGAGGGTCTCGAACTGGCCAGAGAAAAAGGCCCGGCGCCGATAATGACCGAACAGTTCGAGGTCACGGAGGAGATGCTGGCCAAGCGCCCGGAGATGATCTCGGACGGCTACCAGCCTGGCGACAAGGTGCCGGGACGCCTCCTGCATGCGCGCTACAGCCGCTACATGCAGCGCCTGGCAGCCGAGGCTCCCGAACTCGTCAAGGAGCTCGCCGAAGTAGGCGCACGCTTCACCCATCACAGTTCGATAGCGCCGACCGGCACGATCTCGCTGTCGCTGGCTAACAATGCAAGTAACGGCATCGAGCCCAGTTTTGCGCATCATTACTTTCGCAATGTCATTCGGCAGGGCAGGAAGACCAAGGAAAAGGTCGATGTATTCTCGTTCGAGTTGCTTGCCTATCGAGCGCTTGTCAACGAACAGGCAATGCCGCCCGGGGCCGCCGACAAGACAGTTGCCAACACGCTTCCCGATTATTTCATCTCGGCCGACGATGTGTCGCCCACGGCACACGTCGATATTCAGGCAGCCGCGCAGAAATGGATCGATTCGTCGATTTCCAAGACTGCGAATGTGCCCACGGACTATCCGTACGAGGACTTCAAGGATATTTATCTGTACGCCTACAAACAGGGACTCAAGGGTTGCACGACGTTTCGTTTCAATCCAGAGGCTTTTCAGGGCGTGCTGGTAAAGGAAAAGGACCTCAAGAATACGGTTTACACGTTTACGCTCAATGACGGTACCGTGGTCGACGTCAAGGGCGACGAAGAGATCGAATACGATGGAGAAGTGCACACGGCGGCCAATCTTTTTGATGCCCTGAAGGAAGGCTATTACGGGAAGTTCTAGCGACAGCATTCGTCAAGAAGAGACGGCGAGCGCTGGTGAGCCGGACCGGCGCCATTACGCAATGTGCCGGCACCGATTGTAACAAAGGCTGAATTGCGCACGCTCAGCATGTTGTGTTGGGATCGCTCGGATACAGTCGAGGATTGTGGAATATGATAAAGATCGACAAGAAAATCGTAGGCTATGCAGTCGCCAAGGTAGCCGCCGTGGAACCTGCAGCGAAGCTCGACTACAAGCGCGAAGGCGGTGGTGGTAATCGTGCCGAAGTCATTCGCATGCACGAGAAGCTCGAAAGGCCGGAAGTGTTGGTCGGATCTACGTACAAGGTGAAGACCCCGATATCCGATCACGCGATGTATGTCACGATTAATGATATTGTGCTGAACCAGGGCACGGAATTCGAGAAGCGCCGTCCGTTCGAGATTTTCATCAATTCCAAGAACCTCGATCACTATCAGTGGATCGTTGCGCTAACACGCATTATCTCGGCGGTATTCCGCAAAGGCGGCGATGTCGCGTTCCTCGTCGACGAGTTGAAGGCCGTATTCGATCCTCGCGGTGGCTACTGGCAACCCGGGGGCAAGTTCATGCCGTCAATCATCGCCGAGCTCGGCTACATCGTGGAAAAGCACCTGATCTCTATCGGCATGATGACACAACGGGAACTTGATTCCGGCCAACAACAATTGATCGCAAAAAAACGCGCGGAATTCGAAGAAGCCAGAAAACAGCAGGATGCGTTTTCCGAGAGCGAATATCCTGAGGGCGCGCAGCTCTGCCTGAAATGCAATACCGTGGCTGTAATCATGATGGATGGCTGCATGACGTGTTTGTCATGCGGCGATTCCAAGTGCGGTTGACGCCTGGCAATTGCGGCAGGCGGCGTATGCCGATGCGTCGTTAGTACGCGCGCCAATACCGAGTTGGTTGCAGGTGTGCTGTGCGCATTATCTACAATCTGCTGACATACCTGCTGCAGATACCGATACTGATTTACTGGCTGTTTCGCGGACTGGTCAACAGTCGGTACCGCGACCATTTCTGGCAACGCTTCGGCTTTGGCTATCCGCAGCTCGACCGGTGTATCTGGATTCATGCGGTATCGGTCGGTGAGGTTCAAGCCTCGATCCCGCTCGTGCGAGCGCTCGAGCGCCGCTTTCCGGCCCGTCGGATACTGATCAGTACTGTCACCCCAACGGGTGCCGTGCGCGTCAGGACCGCGTTCCGGAACACGGTTACGCACTGCTACATTCCATTCGAGCTGCCCATCGCGGTCAACCGGTTCTTCGCCTCGGTCAATCCGGAACTCGCTTTGATTATCGAAACCGAGATTTGGCCGAATCTATACCGTGGCTGCGGTGTGCGAAATATTCCATTGATTCTCGTTAGCGCACGGATTTCGCCACACTCTGTAGCTAGCTACCGCAGATTCCTGCCGCTGTTTCGGGAGACACTCTCGCACGGCATCATCATTGCGGCACAAAGCGAAGCAGATGCCGAACGGTTTCGCTTGCTTGGCGCGAGTCCCGAGCGCACCTGGGTGACCGGCAATATCAAGTTCGATTTCGAGCTGCCGGTCAACATTGTCGAGCGCGGCCGACAATTTCGTCAGCGAACGTTTGGTGATCGACCGGTATGGATTGCCGCGAGCACACATGATCAGGAGGAACGGCAGGTACTCGATGCGCACCGTGAACTCCGGCGCTCGCGTCCAGAACTGCTGCTGGTGATTGTGCCGCGGCACCCCGAGCGATTTGCAACGGTCCGCGAGCTCATCGTGGAGAACAAATTTGAGTGTGTTTCGCGAACCGAGGACCGTTCCTGCGATACGACGACGGACGTATTTCTCGGTGATACGATGGGCGAGCTGTTACTGTTCTATGCGGCCAGCGACGTAGCGTTCGTCGGCGGCAGTCTCGTCAAAGTGGGCGGCCACAATCTACTGGAACCGGCCGCCCTCGGCGTGCCGGTCATCAGTGGCCCGCATGTATTCAATGGTCAGGAAACCGCGGATATGTTCATTGAGCTCGGCGCCTGCCGCATGGTCAATAATGCCGTGGAACTCGCCGCCGCCGTCGATGAAATGCTGGAGCACCCGGATCGCGCGGCCCGAAGCGGTGATCAGGGACGCAAAATCGTGCAGCAGAATCGTGGCGCGCTCGACCGTCTGTTGTTCTTGTTCGATCCGCTTATCGACAGCGTCGGTCAGTGATTGGTGGCGTCACTCAGCGTTGCGTATTGCTGCCTTCCTCCGCGATGCTCTGCTCGGGAGGCTTGCGTTCTTTTAACCAGCGGTCGACATCCTCGAGATCCTGAATCTGCAGCGTGCCCGCCGCCTGTTTGAGCTGCAGCACGTTGAGGATGTAGTTATAGCGGCTCTGATAGAAGTTTGTTATTGCCAGATACAGCGCAAACTGGGAATTGAGGACATCGACAATCGTGCGCGTGCCGACTTCAAAGCCTGCCTGAGTTGCCTCGAGCGCCGTACGGCTTGATCTAACAGCCTGATCTAGCGCCTTGACGCGACTGATTTCCGATGCCACGCCGAGATACGCGTCGCGCGCCTGGCGCTCCGTTTCCCGCGTTACACGCTGAAGCTGCTCGCGGCTCGCGCGATGCAGGTAAACAGCCTCACGTACCCGGGATGACGTCGTACCGCCCGCGAACAGCGGCAGGCTGAACTGAATGCCTATGCTATCGGCCTGTCCATCGCTGTTGGCGGGGAAAAACGGTCCCCGGTTTACGCTTCGATCGGCCGTGGTTTCCGACTCGCCCGAGGTTGCCACGAGTTCAATCGACGGGTAATAGCCGTTGCGGCGAAACGATATCTCGTCGCGAGCGAGTTCTTCGTCGAGCCGGCTTGCCACGAGCAACAGGTTCTGGTTGAGGGCGAGATCGACCCAGCTCGCCTCAGTGGCGGGATCCGGGCTTACGAGCGGAAAGTCATCTCCGGGGGCAGACAGTGTCGAGACATACTCACCGGTTATCTCGCGCAGAAACTCGCGCGCTGTGGCCAAAAATCGCTTGGCTGCGATCTCGTCGGCCACGGCCTGATCATAAGCCGCCTGCGATTCTTGCACGGCCGTAATCGCTATCAGGCCGACCTCGAAGCGCTGCTTTGCCTGCTCGAGCTGTCGCGCTATGGCCGTGCGGTCGGCGTGAATGGACGTCAGCCGGTCCTCGGCGGCGAGGACGTCAAAATAGCGTTGTGCGACGCGAACGATCAAATCCTGCTGCGCGGCTTCTCGTTGTGCCTCGGCTTTGGCAACAAGTTTGTCGGCCCGACGCAAGCCGACGATCTGATCCCAACGGAACAATGTCTGGCGCAGGCTGAACTGCCAGCGCGTTACCTCGGAATCGGTCTCCGATCCGAACACGCCGAAGTTACCGGACTGGTCTTCGCCGATGCTGGTGCCCGAGGATTCTGTCTTGGTCCAGTCGCCGGAGAATCCGACCTGAGGCAACAACACGCCACGCGCCTGCGGCTCGGCTTCGAGTGCTGCAAGGCGCAGAGCCTCGGCCTCGTGGATTCTGGGATCGCTCTGCAGCGCCTGCTGGTACACCTCGAGCAGAGATGTCGCCAGGCTTTGTGCCGGCATCGTGAGACTGGCGACAAGTAGGAATAACGCGCTGATCCGGTTTGCTGTTGTCATCTTGTTGCTTTCCAAACGTTAAGGGCCCCGTCAGGCGGCGCTTTTGGTGTTATGGTTAACTATATCACTATATCAGTGCCAATCGTCAATCGCTCCGCAGCTGCTCAGTAACGCGGTATTGACGCATCGACCTCGACGGACCACGCGTCGATACCGCCCTCGACGTTCGCGACCCGCGCCCATCCCCGCTCGGCGAGCCAGGCAGCGACTGCCGCGCTACGCGCACCAGTGTGACACATCACGGCGACAGCTTCCTGACGGCTGAGATCTGCCATTCGGAGCGGTATCTCGGCCATCGGTATGGCCACCGCCTTTGCAAGTCCCGCGATTGCGATTTCCCAGGGCTCGCGCACGTCGATTAGCTGCCAACGTTCGCCCGCAGCCCACCGTTGCATGAGTTCGGTTGGCGTAAGGCGTAAGACGGTCTGGTTATCCACGGTTCCTCCGGCCCATCATGCAGACATCGGAAGCGGCAAACGCCAGGCCAGCACCGGACATGGCTCGCGTGCGCCGCCTCAGAAAGAAAACTGCGCCGGGAGACTGCCGTTGACCAGCGGCCGTAAACGGGTCTCGAACAGACTTTCGGTACGCCAATCGTGCTCGCCAGTGCGGGTGACGAGCCGTGCATCCATGACCGGGGCGTCGCCAACGACAACGAATAAGCGGCCACCATGCTTTAATGCCATTACATAGCGAGGATCGAATGTCTGAATCGACCCGGTGATGGCGATGGCATCAAACTCGCCGGCAGGCAATGCCTGTGTTGCATCGAGCGTGGCAAGCTGGACATTACCAATGCCGTTCTCTTCCAGGCGTTCGGCAGTCAAAGCTACGAAGTCCTCAAAAATATCGACGCTGGTTACCGAGCCGGCAAGCGTCGCCAGGCATGCCGTGAGAAAACCGCTACCGGTGCCGATTTCCAGGACCGTATCTGTGGGATAAAGGTCGAGGGCCTGCAGCACCCGGCCCTCGACCGTCGGTGTCATCATCTCCTGGCCATGACCAATGGGAATCTCGGTGTCTGCAAATGCAAGCGACGCGAGTCCGGAAGGCACGAACTTCTCGCGCGGCACGCTACCGAGCGCATCGAGGACACGGCTGTCGAGAACGGCCCAGGCACGCACCTGATGGTCGAGCATCTGCTGCCGTGCAAAATCGATGTTCATGCGTATTCAGCCTGTAAATTACTGAAAAAACTTATAAAATCTGTAATCTGCCGGCACGCTTCGCGCTCCGTGTTGCAATTCGCTCGCCGAGGGTTGCGGAATTATGGTGAAACGCCGCAGCCGGCCCGGACCGCTGGGATATGCTTACCCATGTTTGATGTTAGAGCTCTGTCTGTACCGCAAGTCTCCGGCACCGGAGATGCAAATCGAGCTAACAATAATAACAAATCATCGTTGCACGGAAGCAATTGCGAGATAGACGGGCCATGAGCAGACCAAACGCGCCGACACTCCTGAAGCGAAGTCAACAGCCGGAACTCGAGGGCAAGCCCGAGCCGCCGGCTATTGGGCATTGAATGACTCCCGTTGTCGCAATTGTCGCCGGGTCGATCGCCGTCATTCTGGCCGTCGTGTTCAGCATCGTGTTTTGGCTCGGCAGGCATCGACTCTCGAAGCAGGTTGTCCAACTCACAGCGGAGATGCTTGATGCTTCGCGCGACGCATCCGTCGGCAGGCGTCTTAATATACCGGATGACAGTGCGACAGCAACTCTGGCGCACACCGTCAACCGCCTTTTCGATGCACTTGCTGAACGCGACGAAGATATTCGCGGTCGTGATCGTTTGTTCACCGACTTTGCGCGCACATTGCCTGAAATTGTGATCATCCACGATGACAAGATCAGGCTTGCGAACGAATCGGCGGCCGGCCTTATCGGGCTCGAGCCCGCACAGCTCATCGGCCGTGAAGTAGCCGATCTCGTCAAGCCCGCCTATCGTGCGTTGTTTCGCAATACGATGGCAAAACGGCTCGCAGGTGAAAACGTGCCGCGGCGACTCGAAATTCAGCTGATCGACGGCGATGAAGCCGGGCTGTGGGTCGAGGCACAAAGCACCAGTATCGATTTCAACGGCCATCCCGCGATCCTTACGATTGCGCGAGACGTCAGTTACCGCAAGAGCCTCGAGATATCGCTGAGCCGCAGCAAACGTCAGGCCCAATACACGCTCGAGTCGATTGCGGAGGGGGTCATAACCACCGACAACGATGGCCGCATTGATTACATGAATCTCGCCGCGGAGACGTTGATCGGTACGAATCGGGATGACGCGACCGGCCATCGTGTCGGTGAGTTGTTCTCGCTCGTCGATGACTCCGACAGGCGCCCGTTGGGCGATCCGGTTGAGCGTTGTCTTGCGATTCGTCGTCGCGTCAACATGGGTCGTCGGGCCGTTATGCTGAGCGCAGATGGTGAACATGAGCATTCGGTAGAGATATCGGCTTCACCGATACGAGGCCCGGGCACCAGTCTCTCCGGAACCGTCGTCGTATTTCATGACGTTAGCGAACTCCGTGGACTGACGCGTCAGATGAGCTATCAGGCGACGCACGATGCCTTGACAGGGCTTATCAATCGTCGTGAATTCGAACGCCGACTCGACGAAGCCATGGATTCGGCGCACGTCGAGGAGGCCGTTCACATGTTGTTCTACATGGATCTCGATCGGTTCAAGGCGGTCAACGACAGCTGCGGACACCTCGCCGGCGACAACATGCTGCGCGAAGTGGCGGGCCTGATTAAAGATGAGTTGCGCGATTCGGACTACGTTGGCCGCCTCGGTGGCGATGAATTCGGGGCGCTGCTCATAGGCTGTCCGATCGACAAGGCCCGCCAGATTGCAAACGACATCGGCAATGCAGTTGGCCGCTACCGATTCGTCTGGAAAGACCAGATCTTTAATATTGGCATCTCAATTGGCCTGGTCGAGATCAGCCACGCCAGCGGCACGTTGCAGGATATAATGAGCGCTGCCGATTCGGCGTGCTACGTTGCCAAGCAGCAGGCCGGTCGACACGTACACGTGTACTCGGCGCGTGATGAGGCGATAGCAAGGGAGCGTGGCGATATTCAGTGGCTGCGCGAACTCCAGGAGGCCCTGCACGAAGACAAATTCGAGCTGGCTACACAGCCCATCATCGCGACCAGCGGCGGTGCCGAGTCGGGCCCGTCCCTCGAGATCCTGATTCGCCTGACCGACGGGCTAAACCGAACCGCCAGCAACGCAGAATTTCTGCGCCCGGCGGAACGCTATCAGCTGATGCCGCAGATTGACAGATGGGTCCTTAGCGCGGTGCTCTCCGCGATTGCGAACGGCGAGATCAAACTTGCCAGCCATCGCAGTTGTGCGATCAATCTGTCCGGCCAGACGCTCGGCGACGAATCCTTCCTGAGCTTCGTGGTCGACACTCTCGATCACTCGGGAGTGACTCCCGCGTCGATCTGCTTCGAAGTTACCGAGACCGCAATATTGTCCAACGTTCAACACGCACAGCGATTCATCGAAGTCCTGCACGGTATCGGCTGCGAGTTTTCGCTCGACGATTTCGGTAGCGGTATGGGTTCGTTCGCGAGTCTCAAGCATCTGCCTATCGATTATCTCAAGATCGACGGTACCTATACCCGCAATCTGGCCACCGATCAAGTCAACCAGGAAATGGTCATCGCGATGATCAAACTCGCTCGGACCATGGACTTTCGAATCGTTGCTGAACAGGTCGAACAACAGGAAGATTTCGACTGGCTGCGCGACAGTGGAGTCGACTATGTCCAGGGTCATTTTGTCGAGGCGCCGACAATGCTCGGATCAGGATCGAAAGGGACTATTCGAGGCCTGAATCCCTTACAGTAGACTGCATTCCCGACGACGTCTCCCAGGGAGCGCAAGACACGACCCGGAAGTTGCAGCGGTGGTAACGGCAGCAATCCCGTCACGCACAACAAACCGAGGCGCACCGAAATAACGAGGTTGTAGTAAAGCATTGACCCTTTCTCCATAGCTTTGTTCTTGAACCGGTACGACAATGAGCGTCTTCGGCCGCGGTTTCCTGACGCATCGGTGAGGAATCCATGATGTTCGAGTAATGCCGGCATTTTTCGGCCAAAAAAAACCGCCGGTTTTGCCGGCGGCTCGGTCTGCGGCTGTCGGGTCTCAGATCAAAGTAACGGCACAATGAGCAGTGCGACGATATTGATAATCTTGATCAATGGGTTGATCGCGGGCCCGGCCGTATCTTTGTAAGGATCACCCACGGTATCGCCGGTGACCGCGGCCTTGTGCGCGTCGGAACCTTTGCCTCCGCAGTTTCCGTCTTCGATGTACTTCTTTGCGTTATCCCAGGCACCGCCGCCGGTCGTCATCGATATGGCGACGAACAGGCCCGTGACGATCGTGCCGAGCAGCAGACCGCCGAGCGCGACAGGGCCGAGCAGGAGGCCTACGGCGAGCGGCACGAGTATCGGCAGGAGCGAGGGAACGATCATTTCCTTGATCGCGGCTTTCGTTAGCAGATCGACGGCACGGCTGTAGTCCGGTTTGCCCGTGCCCTCCATGATGCCTTCGATTTCCCTGAATTGGCGCCGCACTTCGGTCACGACAGCTCCGGCTGCCCGGCCGACCGCTTCCATCGCCATCGAGGCAAACAGAAACGGTACTAGGCCGCCGATGAACAGTCCGATAATGACAAGATGATCGTCAAGTACGAACGCGGCCTCGATACCCGCCGTGTCGAGCGCATGTGTGTAATCGGCAAACAGGACGAGGGCCGCAAGCCCCGCCGACCCAATGGCATAACCTTTGGTGACAGCCTTGGTCGTGTTGCCGACGGCGTCGAGCTGATCGGTAATCTTGCGCACCTCCGAAGGCAGATCTGCCATCTCGGCAATTCCGCCGGCGTTATCAGTAATTGGGCCGAACGCATCGAGCGCGACAACAACGCCGGTCATTGACAACATCGTCGTTGCAGCAATCGCAATGTTGTACAGGCCAGCCATCGAGTCACCTTCAGGTGCGAGCTGAAATGCGCCCCAGATACTCAAACACACCGCAATGACGGGCAACGCCGTTGCCTTCATCGAAATGCCAAGACCGGCGATGATGTTCGTCGCGTCACCCGTGAGCGAGGCGTTGGCAATCGTTCGCACGGGTTTAAATTCGGTGCCGGTGTAATACTCGGTAATCATGACCATCGCCGCGGTCAATGCCAGGCCGATCAATGCGGAGCTAAAGATCGCGTTCGCCTGACCGCTGTCGCCGAGCATCGACTGGGTCACAAAATAGAAAGCGATCGCAGCGAGAACTCCGGCCGCAATCATGCCTTTGTACAGTGCGCCCATGATCTTGCCGCCGTCCGACGTCTTTACGAAAAACGTACCGATAATCGACGCAACGATCGATACGGCGCCGAGCGCCAACGGATAGATGATGGCTGCGCTTCCGTACCGGCCGGCAACCAATGTTCCGAGCAGCATCGTCGCGATAATCGTCACAGCGTAGGTCTCGAACAGGTCCGCGGCCATGCCGGCACAGTCGCCGACGTTGTCGCCTACGTTATCGGCGATTACGCCAGGGTTGCGTGGGTCGTCTTCCGGAATACCCGCCTCGACCTTGCCGACCAGATCCGCGCCGACGTCGGCACCTTTTGTGAAAATGCCGCCACCGAGTCGCGCGAATATCGAAATCAGCGAGCCGCCAAATGCCAGGCCGACGAGCGCGTGAATCGTGTTATCGACACTGACGCCTGAGGCTGTCAGGATCATGTAATACCCTGCGACACCGAGCAGGCCGAGTCCGACAACGAGCATGCCCGTAATTGCGCCGCCGCGAAACGCGATATTCAGAGCGGGATTGACACCCTTTCTCGCGGCTTCTGCGGTGCGTACGTTGGCGCGAACCGAGACGAACATTCCGATATAACCCGCGAGACCAGAAAATATTGCGCCGATCGCAAACCCTGTCGCGGTTGCCCAATCCAGGGCGATCCAGAGTATCGCAAACAACACAATGCCGACGATGCTGATCGTGCCGTACTGCCGATTCATGTATGCGCCGGCACCTTCCTGAATGGCCTTGGCAATTTGCAGCATCCGCTCATTTCCGGCTGGCTGCCGGAGAATCCACTGTGTCGAAATTACCCCAAACAATACGGCAAGTGCCCCTGCGACGATGGCGAGCCATAGCGCCATTTCATTACTCATCAGATCTTCTCCCGAATTGATAACTTCTGGATCGAACGAATCCTGCTACCGCGACGATCTGTGCCGAGGTACCTGCGATGTTCATTTTTTTGATTTCAAGCCTGGATGGGGACGCTGCCACAGCAGGCCGCCCCATCGACGCCGCCGCACCAGCGCGTTATGGTCCATGCGGTCAATCGCGCCGTTTATCGTTCATTTTGTGCAGCATCTGCCTCGGCGCGCCCCAAACCCTTCGTGACAGGGCCCGTGCCCGGCAGGCCGCGGATCATACCACAAATTTCGTCTTTAGCCGCGCCGCAACGGGGACCTTTCTTAGCGTTACATAATTCGGCAAGCCATTGTAATACGGAGGATAATCCTCGCCGCGAATCAGTGGCTCGAGGTACTTCCGGGCCGCGGGTGTGATGCCGAAACCGTCTTTGGTGATGAACTTTTTGGGCAACATCTTCTCTTTATTGGCGATTCGCGAAAGCGGTGTGGCATCGATGCGCCAGCGATACGGCTTGTCGGAAACGCGCTTGATAACGGGCATGATCGCGGACTTGCCTTGCAGTGCGAAACGCACCGCGGCTCGACCAACGGCGTAAGCCTGGTTCACGTCGACGGCCGAGGCGATGTGACGTGCCGAACGCTGCAGGTAGTCTGCGACTGCATAATGGTATTTGTAGCCCAGATTTTCACGCACGATGTTTGCGACGACGGGCGCTACGCCACCGAGCTGCGCATGTCCGAAAGCGTCACGCGTGCCGGCTTCGGCTAAAAACTTGCCGTTTGCGTAGCGCGCGCCTTCGCTGACGACGACGACACAATAGTCGTAATTTTCGACGCATGCGCGTACACGCTTCAGAAACGCACTCTCGTCGAACGGCACTTCCGGAAACAGGATGATATGCGGCGCATCTTCCGGCTTATTGCCGGCGAGCCCGCCGGCCGCTGCGATCCAGCCTGCATGCCTGCCCATCACTTCGAGGACGAAGACCTTGGTTGACGTTTTCGACATCGAAACGACATCGAGCGCGGCCTCCATCGTTGATACTGCGACATACTTTGCGACCGAGCCGAATCCGGGGCAGTTGTCGGTGACGGGCAAATCATTGTCCACCGTCTTCGGGATACCGAGGCAGGTGACGGGAAAGCCGAGCCGCTTGCTGATCAACGACACTTTGTGCGCCGTGTCCATCGAGTCGTTGCCGCCGTTGTAGAAGAAGTAACCGATGTTGTGCGCTTTAAAAACCGCGATAAGGCGTTCGTATTCAGCCCGATTTTCCTCGATGCCCCTGAGTTTGTAGCGCGCCGATCCGAACGCGCCGCCCGGCGTGTGTTTGAGTGCCGCAATTGCGGCCGTACTTTCCTTACTCGTGTCAATCATGTCTTCGGTCAGCGCGCCGATAATTCCGTTGCGGCCAGCATAGACGTTGGCGATTTTGCTGCGGTGTTTGCGCGCCGTCTCGATGACAGCGCAGGCCGTTGCATTGATGACAGCGGTGACGCCGCCGGACTGCGCATAAAAAGCATTCATTGCCGACATGGCTGGATATCCCTCGAAGATAGTGACAAACAGGCTGCAAGTGGGAGGATAGCGGAAAGCCGTGCACGGATCATCGCTCATTCGATCGCGCAGCTGAAAAGCAGCAGCTGCCCGCGCCAGCCGAAACCATAATTGATTGGGGTCCTAATGTGCTCGGTTTGACCCCTGCGCGTATAGCCGGTAGCGTACGATGCCGCCGCCCGCTTGTGCGGGCGACCGGCGATATTGTCGATTTTCAGAGAGAGACCTTATGCGAATTGTATTGCTGGGTGCGCCCGGCTCCGGCAAGGGCACGCAAGCCAAGAAACTGATGGCCGAAAGGGGTGTTCCGCAGAATTCGACAGGCGACATGTTAAGGGAAGCGGTCGCTGCAGGCACTCGCTTTGGACAAAAAGCCAAAGCGATCATGGAGGCCGGGGAGCTCGTGCCTGATGACATCATGCTCGGTGTAATCAGCGAGCGTCTCGGACAATCCGATGCCTCCGAAGGATTCATTCTCGACGGTTTTCCGCGAACACGACAGCAGGCGCTTGATCTCGAAGAATTGCTGGATCAGCTTGGGACACCACTGGACGCCGCGGTCCTGATGGACGTCGACTTCGATATCCTTATGAAACGGCTGACCGGGCGCCGCACTTGCTCACTGACCGGAAAGCTTCTGAACATCTACTTTTCATCGCCGGAAGAACTCGACGAATGCACGAGTGCGGGCGGCGAGCTCGTGCAGCGTGAAGACGACAATGAGGAGACGATACGCAAGCGCCTGAACGTCTATCGTCGACAGACGGAGCCGCTCATCCGATTTTACCAGCAGCGTGGACGTCTCAAGGCGATTGACGCCGAAGGCCCGATCGACGAGGTATACGGTCGTTTGCTCGAAGCGCTTGGCTGAACAACCCCGAAGTGGCTAATTTCGCGTCATCAACTCGAGCAGGTCCTCGCCAATGACACCGCGGCGCCAGCCCTGAAACAGTCGTGAAGCCGGATCGCCGGCGAGAATTGCGGCCGCTATGTCCTTCTTCCCGGCGATGATTTCCGTGGCAAGACCCAGCTCCTCGGCGCACTCGGCCACGAGTTTCTGCGCGGTTTTCAGCATCACTTTTTGGCGCTCATCAGGCGCAGCCGGCGGGCGGTACACGTTTGCGTCGGCCGCCGATGCGGTGAGCATATCCAGGATCTTCCTGCCCGAGCGCCGTAAAGTGCCCGGCGCCAGTCCGTCAATTTCCGCAAGCTCCTCGAGCCGTGTCGGCAGCTTGCCGGCGATTTCGATCAGTGTGCTGTCCCTGACGATCCACTGCCTTGGCAGGTTTTTTCTCAGTGCTTCCGATTCGCGCCAGGACGCGAGGCGTGCAGCGGCAGCGCGGCTTCGGCCCCGCAGTTTGACCGCCCCCTTGAGGCGAAGTATCGCCTGGTCCGGGTCGGTCTCATACAGCGACGGGTCGAGGATCGACGCGGAATCTTCCTCCGCCCAGCGAAGCCGGCCTTTCTTGTCGAGCCGCTCGGCCAGCAATTCATAAGCGGGGAGCAGGTACTCGACGTCCTCGACTGCGTACCGGAGCAGCTCGTCCGGCAATGGTCGCTGTGACCAGTCGGCCCGAGTGTGCGATTTCGCAATATCGATATCGAACAGTTCGTTGACGAGCGCCGCGTATCCGAGCTGCGGCGGCATGCCGAGCAGACCCGCTGCAATCTGCGTGTCGAAAATGCCGGCCGGCATGAGCGTCGCAGACTGGAACATGACCTCGATGTCCTGGCGCCCCGAATGCAGAACCCAGTACTTTGCCATCAGCGTTTCCCAGAACGCCTGCTTGTCGTACGGTGTCAGAGGATCGACACAGAAAATGTGGTCCGAGATTGCAACCTGGACTAGGCACAGCTCGGCAAAATAAGTCTTCTCGCGAAAGAACTCGGTGTCGATCGCAATGCGGTCAACCGCCGTGAGTCTGGCGATTATGGAGTCCGGCCGTTCGACAAAGCTGAAGTCGGGCATTTTGCGCCCCGGGGCAACGAGTTTCGGCTGCGAAGGTTAACATGCGATGATTACGGCATCTGAATTCATTTGACTCGCCAAGCAGTGCTACCGCTGATCAAGACACTGTTCCAGATTCTCGCATTGCGGCGGGGACCCGATGCAATTCCACGGTCGTGGCTGTTGTTATCGATGTCGGTTGCGCTATGGGTATTTTCGGCGCTGGCAGGACTCGCGCTGATCGACCGTTTTAACGACACGGATTTTTTCCTCGGTCTGTTCAGCGGCCTCGTTGGCATCGCCTGTTATTCTGCCCTGGTCGTCTTCAGCGGACGCGGAGCCCGCCTGCTGCAGACCGTATCGGCCATCATCGGCTGCAGCGCCCTGATATTCCTCGCGTTTGTTGCCGAATACGTGTTGTTCATGCCGTTTCTCGGTGCAACGACCACGGGGTTCGTTGCCACGCTTATTTTGTTCTGGTCAGTGCCGGTCGAGGGACATATCATTGCGCGCGCAATCGATCGACACTGGTATATCGGCATAATGATTGCTGTCGCCGTTTTCTGCCTTCAGTATGTCGTGAATACGGCAGTAACATCGTCGTGAGAAACCCCATGCATATCCACATACTCGGTATCTGCGGCACATTTATGGGTGGCGTGGCGGCGCTGGCCAAAGCCGCCGGGTTTCAGGTTACGGGTTGTGATGGCAACGTCTACCCGCCGATGAGCACGCAGCTCAAAGACCTCGGCATCGACGTGCATGAAGGTTTCGATGCGGCGCAACTCGACGTGGAGCCGGATTGTATCGTCGTCGGCAACGTCATGAGTCGCGGTACCGAGATCGTTGAGGCGATGCTCGATCGTGGTATGCGCTATACATCGGGACCGCAATGGCTGGCTGAGAACGTGCTCAAGGATCGCAATGTTCTGGCGGTTGCCGGTACGCACGGCAAGACCACGACAGCCAGCATGTTGGCATGGTTGCTTGAAGATGCAGGCCTGGCGCCCGGGTTCCTCATTGGGGGCATCCCCGCTAATTTCGGCATCTCGGCGCGCTTCGGGGCCTCAAGATATTTCGTCGTCGAGGCCGATGAATACGACACGGCCTTTTTCGACAAGCGAGCAAAGTTCGTTCATTACCGTCCGCATACTCTGGTGCTCAACAACCTCGAATTCGACCATGCGGATATTTACGATGACATCGATGCCATTCTCTGGCAATTTCATCAGCTCATGCGCACGGTGCCGGGCAACGGCTGCGTGATTCTGAATGCAGACGACGACAATCTCAAACGCCTGATCGACATGGGCTGCTGGACCCCCGTCGAAACATTCGGCCTGCAGCCAAACGCAAATTGGTCGGCAAGATTTACGGACGCGACCGAGCGACACATCGAGATAAACTCGCCCGAAGGCAGGGCGGGAAAGATTCGCTGGCAATTGAGCGGCGGGCACAATCTCGAGAATGCGCTGGCCGCCGTTGCCGCAGCACGGCGTGCGGGTGTTGTGCCGGATAAGGCGGCCGATTCCCTGGCGCGATTCGAGGGCGTAAAACGTCGCATGGAGCGCACTGCGACAATTGGTGACATCGCGGTTTACGACGATTTTGCACACCATCCGACTGCTATTCGCCGCACGATCGCGGCGATGAAGAAACGCCATCCGGGCAAGCGCATAGTCGTTGCGATCGAGCCGCGGTCGAACACGATGAAACTGGGCGTACACAACGATTCGCTCGCCGAGTCGCTCGCGCATGCCGATCTCGTCTGGATGTATCGACCTGCGGACATGGATGCCGATTTCGAGCATTCGCTTGCCAGCCTCGGCGAGCGGCTGCGGATCTTTGCTGATTACGACAAGCTCGTTTCCGACATGTCGCAAAGCATCGTATCCGGTGATCGCGTGGTCTTCATGTCGAACGGCGGGTTCGGCGGCGCCCGCCAGACGCTGACCGCCGTTTTGCAGAGGATCCGCAGCGGCTGACCGAAAATCCGGTTGCGGCCCGCCTTGCTTATATTCCGATAATGGACCCTCCGAGACAGCGTCGTTGCGAGTCCCACTATTCCCATTGAGAACCGTGCTGTTTCCGGATGGGCCCTTGCCGCTGCGGATATTCGAGTCGCGATACCTCGATATGATCAGCGACTGCGTGAAATCTGATTCTCCGTTCGGCGTGTTACTGATTCGCGAGGGGCAGGAAACCGGTCCGGCAAAAACTTACGATGTCGGCACGCTGGCGCGCATCACGGACTGGTATCAGGGCAGTGACGGTTTACTCGGCGTGATCGCGATCGGTGGTCAGCGATTTCGCTTGCTGGCCACCGAGCGTCTACCCAACGGCCTAAACGTCGGCGAGATCGAGCTACTGCCCGCAGAACCAACGTTGTCGCTGCGTAACGAGGATCGAGCGATGGCCGGGATTGTCGACGCCATACTCCGCGATCTGGGGCGACTGTATGAATCGCTCGAGCGCAACTTTGACGATGCGGGTTGGGTTACCTACAGATTGCTCGAGATTCTGCCGATCGAAATGGAGGAAAAACAGCGCTGCCTCGAGCACGGCGACCCCGAGCAAAGGTTGCGCCTCGCGCACGATTTGCTCGATAGCATTCGCCGTCCGAGACCGGGGTCCTGATAGCGTTATCCGCGCGATCACAGAGTGGCGAACACGCTGCGGGCGGCCTCCAGCGTCATCTCGATTTCTTGCTCACCGTGCGCGGCGGATACGAATCCGGCTTCGAACGCCGACGGCGCGAAGTACACTCCTCTCTCCAGCATGCCGTGAAAGAAATCCTTAAACCGTTCAATGTCAGCTGAGGCGACCTGGGCAAAACGACGTACCGGCGCGGTATCGGTGAACACGAACCCGAACATCGCACCGATCTGTTCGACAGCGAGCGGCACATTCGCGCGAGCTGCCGCAGTCGCGAGTCCGTCGGTCAGCGCTTTCGTGCGTCTGCCGACCGTCTCGTAAAATCCTGGCGAGTCGATCTGCTCGAGTGTCGCAAGCCCGGCCGCCATTGCAAGGGGATTGCCCGACAGGGTGCCTGCCTGGTACACAGGACCGTCTGGCGCAATGCTTGCCATGATGTCGGCGCGGCCGCCGAAAGCCGCGGCAGGCAGTCCGCCACCGACGATCTTGCCAAGTGTCGTGAGATCCGGTTCGATGCCGTAAAGCGCCTGCGCGCCACCTTTTGCGACGCGAAAGCCAGTCATGACTTCGTCGAGAATCAGCAGTGCGCCTGAGTTCGAGCATTCTTTGCGCAGCGCGTCGAGGAATCCGGCCACAGGCGGCACGAGATTCATGTTGCCTGCGACGGGCTCGACAATGACACACGCGACCTGGTCGCCAAGTTTGGCGAAAGCCAGTCTGATGCTGTCGATGTCGTTGTATGCGAGCGTGATCGTGTGCTCCGCGAGACCGCCGGGCACGCCGGGCGAACTCGGCACGCCGAGCGTCAATGCTCCTGAACCCGCCTTGATCAGCAGCGAGTCCGAGTGGCCGTGATAACAGCCCTCGAACTTTATTATCTTGTCGCGGCCGGTAAAGCCACGCGCGAGCCGTATTGCGCTCATCGTCGCTTCGGTACCCGAGCTGACCATGCGCACGCGCTCAATCGAGGGCATGAATGCACAGATCTTTTCGGCAAGGCGGGTTTCCAGGACGCACGGCGTGCCAAAGCTCAATCCGCGCTGCGCGGTTTCGACGACGGCTGCGATGACGGCCGGATGGGCATGGCCGAGGATCATCGGCCCCCATGAGCCGACGTAGTCGATGTAGCGACGACCATTCTCAGCCTCGAGCCATGCTCCCTCGGCACGCCGCATGAACACAGGCTCGCCACCAACGCCGGCGAATGCGCGAACCGGCGAATTGACGCCGCCAGCAATAACTTTTTTTGCGTCTTCAAAAAGACTCATGCATCTACTCCCGGGAAGCCGGAATGCTAATCGAAACCAACCCGGAATCCCATCACATCGCGGACAAACGTCAACCTCTTGAGCTTTTGCAGCTTTTCGCTCAAGGCTTCGAACGCGAAGGAGAATACGCGGAATTGCCGCGTTTATCTGCCGGGCTGCGGCAGGCGCACGGGTAGGGCTAATGGATTGTCTGATGCATCTGACGTACCCGAACACCGCGTTTACCCAGCAATGTCGGCAGGCCGTCGTTGCCGATCAGGTGCAGCGCACCGACGATGATCAGGTAATCATCGGCATCGTCGAGCAGCGCATCGATCGATTCGATCCAGCGCTTGTTTCGAGCCACAACGAGCGCCTCATATAGTTCCGGATAATTTACCAGGTCGGCCAGCATATTGTCTTCGAGAAACTTCAGATCACCACGGCGCCAGGCGTCGATCAGCTGATCCATGATTGCTGCGACCTCAC
>Ga0224512_10000653_pt1 | contig 35803 bp, 27 predicted proteins | sample SF_May12_sed_USG_4_FD_169103 | JGI IMG/M metagenome (GOLD analysis project Ga0224512, IMG submission 169103) | Sediment microbial communities from San Francisco Bay, California, United States - SF_May12_sed_USGS_13 | ecosystem: Environmental > Aquatic > Marine > Sediment | place: USA... | reverse complement strand
GGGTCTGGGGATCGGATCCAGGGCTCACCTCCGGCGACGCCCGGATCTTAGCCTGACGGTCGGGTCTCGCCAGTCGGGGCTTGCCAGTTGGGGCTTGCCAGTCGGGGCTTGCCAGTCGGGCCTGCCAGTCGGGCTTGACAGTCGGGCGGCCACCGCGCGACAGTGCCGGGGTCGTGAACGGGAAGGTGCCTGCAGCCGCGCGCGCGCCGATCGCCTGGACCCTGCTGGCGATGGGTCTCGCCGCCTCGCCCGCCCCGGCGGCCGACCGCGGCGCGGGCCTGGCGCGGCTCGCGGGAGTGTGGCAGCTCGACGCCAGGGTCAGCGACGACCCGTTGCGGATGGTGCGCTCGGCGGAGTCGCGGCGGCCGGCGCCCGGGCGCTCGGAGCGAGGTCGCGCGGAAGGGGGCCGCCCGGAGCCGGGGGCGGAGCAGCTCGCGGAGCGGGTGACGGAGGTGGTCGCGGGGGCCAACGTCCTCGTCATCGCCTGGAACGACCCCCGCCTGACGATCACCACCTGGGACGACCGCGAGCGGACCCTCGTCGTCGGCCGCAAGGTCGACGAGGAAGGCCCCCGCGGCCCGGTCCGGGTGACGGCGAGCTGGAAGGGCAGCGACCGGCTGGTGGTGGCGACCGAGGGCGATCCGGCCGGCCGCCGGCTCGAGATCTACGAGCTCGGCGGGCGCGGCGACCAGCTCTTCGTCACGGTGGAGCTCAAGGTCGCCGGCAGCAAGTGGCCCTTCTCCTTCGAGCGGGTCTACAACCGCGTCGCCGCGGGCGAGTGAAGGCGCGCCGCTACTTGCGCTGGTTGGCCTTGAGGACGCGCTTGCGCAGCCGGAAGGCCGCCGGCGTCACCTCGATCTGCTCGTCCTCGGCGATGAACTCGATCGCCTGCTCGAGGCTGAGCAGGGTGGGCGGCACGAGACGGACGAGCTCGTCGGCCGACGCGGCGCGCATGTTCGTGAGCTTCTTCTCCTTGGTGATGTTGACGTCGAGATCGCCCGCCCGCGAGTGCTCGCCGACCACCATGCCCTCGTAGACCTGGTCGTTGGGCGAGATGAAGAAGATGCCGCGCGGCTGCAGGTGCTCGATGGCGAACGGCGTGGCGCGGCCGGTGCGGTCGGCGACGAGCGCCCCGGTGGTGCGGTGCGGGATCTCTCCCTGCCACGGCCCGAAGTCCTCGAACAGGTGGTTCATGATGCCCGTGCCCTTGGTCTCGGTCAGGAACTGGGTCCGGAAGCCGATGAGGCCCCGCGCCGGCACGCGGAACTCCATCCGCACCCGGCCGCTGCCGTGGTTGGACATGTTCATCATCCGGCCGCGGCGCGGTCCGAGGATCTGCGTCACGGCGCCGACGTACTCCTCCGGGCAGTCGACCGTCAACCGCTCCATCGGCTCCTCGAGGGCGCCGTCCGCGCCGCGCCGGGTCAGCACCTCGGGCTTGCCGACGGAGAACTCGTAGCCCTCGCGGCGCATCATCTCGATGAGGATGGCGAGCTGCAGCTCGCCGCGGCCGGCGACGAGGAGGCCGCGCCCCTCCGCCGCCTCCTCGACGCGGATCGAGACGTTCGTCCAGGTCTCCCGGAGCAGCCGCTCACCGAGCTTGCTCGAGGTCACGTAGCGGCCCTCCTTGCCGGCCATCGGCGAGTCGTTGACCGAGAAGACCATCGCCAGGGTCGGCTCGTCGATCTTGATCGGCGGCAGCGGCCGCGGATCGTCGAGGTCGGTCAGCGTCTCGCCGATCACCACCTCCGAGAAGCCGGCGACGGCGACGATGTCGCCCGCGCCGGCGCGGTCGATGGGGATCCGCTCCAGGCCCTCGTAGCCGTAGAGGTGGGTGACCTTGAGGCTCTCGACGGACCCGTCGAGGCGGCAGCGCGCGGTCTGCTGCCCGCGGACGATCTCGCCCTCGAAGACCCGGCCGATGCCGAGCCGGCCGACGTAGTCGTCGTGCCCGAGGGTCGTCACCAGCAGCTGCAGCGGGTGGCCGGGCGTGTAGCGCGGGGCCGGGACGGTCGCCAGGATCTGGTCGAAGAGCGGCTTCAGAGTCATGTCGTCGCCGTCGGGCGCGGTGCGGCAGATGCCGTCGCGGGCGATCGCGTAGAGCACCGGGAAGTCGAGCTGCCCCTCGGACGCGTCGAGGTCGATGAAGAGGTCGTACACCTCGTTGACGACCTCCTGGATGCGGGCGTCCGCGCGGTCGATCTTGTTGATGACGACGATCGGCGGCAGCCCGGCCTCGAGCGCCTTGCGCAGCACGAACCGGGTCTGCGGGAGCGGGCCCTCGCTGGCGTCGACCAGCAGCAGCACGCCGTCGACGAGCTTCAGCGTGCGCTCGACCTCGCCGCCGAAGTCGGCGTGGCCCGGAGTGTCGACGATGTTGATCCGCGTGTCGCCGTAGCGGATGGCCGTGTTCTTGGCCATGATCGTGATGCCCTTCTCGCGCTCGAGATCGATCGAGTCCATGACCCGCTCGAGCACCTGCTCGTTGGCGCGGAAGATGCCGCTTTGCCACAGCATCGAGTCGACGAGCGTCGTCTTGCCGTGGTCGACGTGGGCGATGATGGCGAGGTTGCGAAGATCGTTGCGGACTTCTACGGCCATGGGTCTCTCCGGAGCAGGCTGTCGGGAAACCGGCGCGGGCGGCAGCCCGACCGGGGCTGCGGACCATACACGATCCGCAAGGCCGCGGCTATCGGGACGGGTGCTAGCCTCGAGCCCGTGAAGGTCTTCGAGACGCTCGACCGGTTCACGACGCCGGCCGGGCAGGAGCTGACGCTCCACCGCCGCGACGGCGACTACTTCGTCCATCTCGACGGCGACGAGCTGATGTCGAGCCGGGCGCCGGGCTCGGAGCGGGAGCTCGCGCGGCTGGCCTGCGGCGGTCTCCGGGGCCGGCCGCGGGTGCTCATCGGCGGGCTGGGGCTCGGCTTCACCCTGCGGGCGGCGCTCGACGTCCTGCCGCCCGGCGCCGAGGTCGTCGTGGCCGAGGTTTTCGCGCGCGTCATCGACTGGAACCGCGCCTACCTGCCCGACCTCCAGGCCGGCGCGCTCACCGACCGCCGCACGCGAATCGTCGAGGGCGACGTGTGGAGCCTCATCGTCCGCGAGGCGCCGTGGGACGCGATCCTGCTCGACGTCGACAACGGCCCCGTCGCCTGGTGCCTGGAGTCGAACCGCCGGCTCTACGACCGGTCGGGCCTGCTCCAGATCCAGGCCGCCCTGGCGCCCGGGGGGACCGTCGCGTTCTGGTCGGCGAGCTCGGACCCGCGGTTCGTCAGGTTGCTGCGCAAGTGCGGCTTCGACGCCACGAGCCACGCCGTGCGCGCCCGCGGCGAGCGCGGCGCCCGGCATGCGATCTTCGTCGCGCGGCGCGGCGGGTGAAGAGCCGCGGCGCGCCTTCCCGATCCGCCGTCATCCCCGGCCGCCGGGTGACGCGCGGCAGCGACTCCGCTCGGGCCCGGAGGACGGGGGCCAATCAGCCGGCGGCGGCGTAGGAGCCCGGGAAGAGGCGCTCCGCCTCGCTCTCGGCGACCGGCTCGATGCGCGCGGCGCAGACCTTGTACTCGCCGGTGCCGGTGACGGCGTCGCCGGCGTCGGTGGTCAGCAGGTTGGTCTGGGCCTCCGGGAAATGGAAGGGCATCCAGATCGAGTTGCGCCGCACCTGGCGGCTGACCATGGCGCGGCATCGCACCCGGCCGCGGCGGCTGACGACGTCGACCAGCTGGCCGTCCGCGACTCCCAGGTGGCGGGCGGTCTTGGGGTGGATCTCGACGAAGCCCTCGGGCTGCTTGGCCGTCAGGCCGCCGGAGCGCCGGGTCTGGGTGCCGGCGTTGTAGTGGTAGAGGGTGCGGCCCGTCGAGAGGACGAGCGGGTACTCGGCGTCGGCGCACTCGAAGGGCGGCCGGTACTCCACGGCCTGGAACAGGCCCTTGCCGCGCAGGATGCCGTCCTTGTGCAGGTACTCGGTGCTGGGCGCCGTGGGCGAGGTGACCGGCCACTGGAGCCCGCCCTCGCGCTCGATCCGCGCGTGCGAGATGCCGGCGAACTTGGGCGCCAGCGACGCCATCTCGGCGTAGATCTCGGCCGGCCCGTGGTCCGCCGGCTGCGGGTAGCCGGCGCGGCGCATCACCTCGGCGAGGATGGCCCAGTCCGCGCGCGCCTCGCCCGGCGGCTCGACGGCCTTGCGCACCCGCTGCACCCGGCGGTCGGAGTTGGCGAAGACGCCGTCCTTCTCGGCGAAGCAGGCCGCCGGCAGCACGACGTCGGCGTAGCGGCAGGACTCGTTGAAGAAGATGTCCTGGACGACGACGAACTCCATCTCGTTCATCGCCTCCTCGACCCGAGAGACGTTGGGCTCGGAGATGACGATGTCCTCGCCCATGAGGTACATGCCGCGCAGCTCGCCCTTGGACATCGCCTTCATCATCTCGTTCAGGTTGAGGCCCGGCTCGGGTCGCTGCTCGACCCCCCAGGCCGCCGAGAACTTGGCGCACACCTCGGGGTCCGCGACCCGCTGGTAGCCGGGCAGGAAGACCGGCGTCGCGCCCGCGTCGTTGGCCCCCTGGACGTTGTTCTGGCCGCGCAGCGGGTTCATTCCGGCCGAGCGCTTGCCGAGGTGGCCGGTCAGGAGCACCAGGTTCGAGAGGGCGTAGACGTTGTCGGTACCGGTCGTGTGCTCGGTGATGCCCAGCGTGTAGTAGATGCCCGCCTTCTCGGTGGTGGCGTAGGCGCGGGCGACCTCGCGGATCGTCTCCGCCGGCACCCCGGTGACCTTCTCGGCCTCCTCCGGGGGGTAGCGCAGCACCGTCTCCCTGACGGACTCGAAGTTCTCGGTGTTGGCGGCGATGAACTCCTTGTCCTCCAGCCCCTCGCTGACGATGACGTGGGCCATCGCGTTCAAGAGCCAGACGTCGGTACCGCCGGCGAGCTGCAGGTGCCAGTCGGCGATCCGCGTCATCCAGATGGCGCGCGGGTCGGCCACGGCGAGCCGCGCGCCGCGGCGCACGGCCTGCTTCATCTCCATCGCGATGATGGGATGGGCCTCGGAGGTGTTGGAGCCGATGACGAAGAGGAAGTCGGCGTCACGAATCTCGGGGATCGAGTTCGTCATCGCCCCGGCCCCGTAGGTGGTCACCAGACCGGCGACCGTGGGGGCGTGTCACGTGGCCGCGCATTGATGGACGTTGTGCGTCCTGAAGGCTGCGCGGGCCATCTTCTGCATGAGGTAGTTCTCTTCGACGGTGCAGCGGCTCGAGCTGATGAAGCACAGGGCGTCGTCGCCATGGCGCGCCGCCACCCCCTGGAGCCCGGCGACCACGCGGTCGAGCGCCTCGTCCCAGGTTGCGGGATGAAGCTGCCCGTCGTCGCCCCGCACCAACGGCGTGTCGAGGCGGTCGGGATGCTGGATGAAGTCGTTGGCAAAGCGGCCCTTGACGCACAGGTTGCCGTCGTTGACCGTCGTCCCCGGCGGCGGGCTCGTGGCCTTGACGACCCGGTTGGCGGCGCGGTCGACGTTCAGGTCGAGCTGGCAGCCGACGCCGCAGAAGTTGCAGGTCGTGCGGACCTTCTCGAGCTCGCGCTCCGGTTTGCCCCAGGCGAGCGCCGGCTTCTCCGTCATCGCCCCCGTCGGGCAGACGTCGATGCAGCCGCCGCAGAGCTCGCAGGTGGTGTCGGTGAGCGCCAGCCGGTCGGCCGTCGAGATCGTCGTGTGGGCGCCGCGGAAGGCGAGCGTGATGGCGGAGACGGCCTCGATCTCGTCGCAGTAGCGGGTGCACAGGGAGCAGGCGATGCAGCGGTCGGGCCGGAAGCCGACGAAGGGATTGTCGTCGTGCGGCCGCCCGGCGCGCGGCGAGGCGACGTGCGCCCACTCGCCCAGCGTGCCGTAACGCCGCGCCAGGTCGTGGAGCTTCGAGGGGTTGTTGTCCTCGGCCGCGGCGCGGTCGGCGATGGTGTCGGCGAGATGCAGCGAGGTGATGAACCGCCGGTTGCGCTCGACCTTCGGGGTCGCGGTCCGCACGACCATGCCGGCCGCCGTTCTCGTGTGGCAGGCCGGCTGCATGAGCCGCGCTCCGTCCACCTCGACGAGGCAGATCCGGCACGCCCCGGCCGGGGTGAGCCGGTCGTCGTGGCACAGCACCGGGATCTCGATCTCGGCCCGCCGCGCCGCCCCGAGGATCGTCTCCCCGGCCCGGTACTCGAGCTCGTTGCCGTCGATGATCACGTACCTGCTCTCGGCCATCCGTCCCGGGCTCCTCGAAAACCTGGGCGCAAGTATGCCATGGCGCCCGGCGACGACGCTGCGCGGGACCGCTCGTCACGCCAGCCAGCCTCGGCGCTCTGCGACCCCAGCGGCGCGATCGGCAGACCGGAGGCACTCCGGCGGCTGCGAGATCGCCCCGGCCGATCGCGTCTTTGGACAGGAGCGGCTACGGCTTGCTTGATACACCAAGAATCACTATATTGGTGTATCGGCTTCAAGGAGACCGGGATGGGACGCACCAACATCGAGCTCGACGACGCCCTCGTCGAGGAGGCCATGCGCCTGACGGGCTCGCGGACGAAACGCGAGGTCGTGGACATCGCCCTGCGGAGACTGGTGGAGAAGGGGACCCTCTATCGGGCGCTGCGCCGCCTTCGCGGCGAGCTTCCCTGGCAGGGCGACGTCGATGCCTGGCGGTCTTCCCGCGCCGCGCGCCGATGATCGTCGTCGACTCGAACGCCTGGGCGGACTTCTTCAACGGCGTGCCAACGCCAGAGGTGGAGCGGTTGGACAGCGCCCTCGAGGGGGAGGAGGACCTCGCCGTCCTGCCGATCATCGTGACCGAGGTCCTACAGGGCTTCCGGACCGACACGGGCTTCCGCCGCGCCCGCCGGCTGCTTTGCTCGCTGCCGGTGATCCACCCGACGCTCGACGCTCATGTGCAGGCGGCCAGCCTGTACCGCTTGCTCCGCGGGAAGGGCGTCACCGTGCGCGGAGCCGTCGACTGCCTGATCGCCCAGACCTGCCTCGACCTCGGAGCCTCCCTGCTCAGCCCCGACGCGGACTTCGCACGCATCGCCCGCCACACGCCGCTGCGCCTGGCGTAGGGCCGGCCGGGCAAAGCGCCGAGACCAACTGACGGGGTGGGGCGGCGGGCCGCCTCGGCGGGTGTTCAGCCGCGGGCCGGCGCGCGACATCATCGGGTCGACGTACCTCGCCGGCAAAGGTGTGCTCGGAGTCCAGGGCTCCGGCCGGCGGCGAGACCGGGAGACCTGCATGATCGAGATCAGGGTGCACGGCCGCGGCGGCCAGGGGGGAGTCACCCTCGCCAAGCTGATCGCCACGACGCGGTTTCTGCAGGGCGACTCCGTGCAGGCCTTCGGGCTCTACGCCGCCGAGCGCTCGGGCGCCCCGGTGCAGGCCTTCTGCCGCTACGACGCGGAGCCGATCGAGAACCGCAACCTGATCTACGAGCCCGATCACGTCGTCGTGCTCGATTCGACGCTGATCGGGCCGGCGGTCGCCGGCGGCTTGAAGCCCGGCGGCTGGATCGTCCTCAACACGCCGCAGCCGCCGGACAGCCTGCGCGAGAGCTTCCCCGCCCATCGGCTGGCGACCGTCGACGCGACCGCCATCGCGCTGGCCAACGGCCTGGGCACGAGGGCGGTGCCGATCGTCAACACGGCGCTGGCCGGGGCCGTCGGCCGGGTCCTGGGGTTCGAGCTCGGGCACGTGCGGGCCGCCGTCGAGCACCTGGGCTTTGCCGGCGGCAACCTCGCAGCCGCCGACCAGGCCTACGAAGCCACGCGACTGCTCGACTCGGTGGCGGCTGAGGGCGCGGCCGGGCCGGCGGCGGCCGCGGCGCCCCCAGCGCGCAGCCCGAGCTTCATCACCGGCGCCGGCGGTGGGTGGCCGACGATCCGCACCGGCCAGTGGGCCAGCCAGCAGCCGGCGCGCCAGCAGATGGTGCCGCCCTGCAACCACGTCTGTCCGGCCGGCAACGACGTCCAGGGGTTCCTCCAGGCCCTGGCCCGCGACCAGACCGACGAGGCGCTCGCCATCCTGCTGCGGGTCTCGCCGTTTCCCGGCGTCTGCGGCCGGGTCTGCCCGGCGCCCTGCATGGACAGCTGTAACCGGATCGACCTCGACGGCGCCGTCAACGTCCGCGAGCTCGAGCGCTTCGCGGCCGACCACGGCACGGTGGCGCTGGTACCCGGCGCCGAGCGCGGCGAGCGGGTGGCGATCGTGGGCTCCGGCCCCGCCGGCCTCACGGCGGCGTATCACCTGGCCCTCTTCGGCTACCGGGTGACGGTCCTCGAGGGCGGGCTCGAGACCGGCGGGCTGCTGCGCACCGGCATCCCCGGCTACCGCCTGCCCGACGCGGTCGTCGATCGCGAGATCGGGCGAATCACGGATCTCGGCGTCGAGCTCGTGACCGGGGCGCCCGTCGATCGCGCCCGCCTGCTCGATCTGGCGCGAGCCCACGACGCGGTGCTCGTCGCCACCGGCCTGCAGGAGCTGCGCGGCCTGGAGATGGTGACCGCCGGCAGCGAGACCGTGCTCCAGGGGATCGACTTCCTGGAGCGCGTCCACCGCGGCGCCGCCGGCCTCGAGAACGAGACGGTCGTCGTCGTCGGCGGCGGCAACACGGCGGTCGACGCCGCCCGCAGCGCTCTCAGGGTCGGGGCCGAGCGGGCGATCATCGTCTACCGGCGCTCCCCGGCCGAGATGCCGGCCATTCGCGAGGAGATCGAGCAGGCGCTCGAAGAGGGGGTCGAGCTCGAGACGCTCACCCTGCCGGTGGCCATCCGGGAGAGCGCCGGGACCGGCGCGCGGTGCGTCCTGACCTGCCGCTGGATGGAGCTCGGCGAGCCCGACGCCTCCGGCCGCCGGCGGCCGCTCGAGATCGCCGGCTCGGACTTCGAGCTGCCCTGCGACCGGGTGATTCTCGCCCTCGGCCAGTCGCCCGACCTGAGCGTCTTCCCGGAGGGGACCGAGATCCGGGAAGGCGAGCGCCTGCTCGGGATGATCGAGACGCCGGTCTTCGCGGTCGGCGACCTGGCGACGCACGACGGCACGGTGGCGTCGGCGATCGGCAGCGGCCGGCGCAGCGCCCTGCACATCCACGAGACGCTCTCCGGCGAGCTGCTGGGGGGCGGCGAGCACGCCGCCGCGCGGCGCCACGTCGACGTCTGGCGGGACGAGGTGGTGCGCCCGGAGGCGATGAAGCTGCATCTGTTCGAGCGCGCGCGCCGCAGCGAGGGAGGGGTCCTCGATCCCTGGGAGCGGACCTGGAACTTCGCCGAGGTCCACCGCGGGCTCGACGACGCGAGCGAGGCTCGCCGCTGCCTGTCGTGCGGGGTCTGCAACGAGTGCGACGCCTGCGTCACCTTCTGCCCCGAGGGGGTGCTCAAGCGGGTCGGCGAGGAGTTCGTCTTCGACTACTCGTTCTGCAAGGGTTGCGCGGTGTGCGCCAGCGAGTGCCCGCGCAACGTCATCTTCATGAGCCACATGTGAGAGGCCGACGATGGGCACAGAGCTGGTGACCGGGAATCACGCCGCGGGCTACGCCTTGAGCGCGGCCGGGGAGGCGAACCGCTTCGCCCGCGGGGCGGCGTGCGGGATCTACCCGATCACGCCGCAGACCGAGATCGTCGAGTACGTGGCGAGCTTCCCCTTCAGCAAGGGAGAGGTGGTGCCGGTCGAGAGCGAGCACAGCGCCATGGGGGTGTCGATCGGGGCCTCGCTCGCCGGCGCCCGGGCGTTCACGGCCAGCTCCTCGAACGGGCTGGCCTACATGACCGAGAACATCATGGTGGCGGGCTTCTACCGGCTGCCGATCGTGATGGTGGCGGTCAACCGGACCCTGGGGCCGCCGTGGAACATCTGGGCCGACCAGGGCGACACCCTCTTCCTGCGCGACTTCCCGTGGATCCAGCTCTACTGCCAGGACAACCAGGAGGTGCTCGACACGACGCTCCTGGCCTTCCGGCTGGCCGAGGACCCGCGGATCCTGCTGCCGGTGATGGTGTGCATGGACGCCTTCATCCTCTCGCACACGCAGACGGCGACCGAGCTGCCGGAGCAGGAGCTGGTCGACCGCTACCTGCCGCCGCTCGACCTGCCCCACCGCCTGCGCGGCGACCATCCCGTGACGCTGGGCGGCCTCGTGTGGCCGGCCGAGGCGGCCTACCAGCGGGCCGACGTCGAGCGCGCCATGGCGCGGGTGCCGGAGGTGCTCGCCGAGTGCCGGGCGGCGTTCGAGGACGTCTTCGGGCGCCCGGTCGGCGATGCCCTCGAGACCTGGGGGACGGAGGACGCGGCGACGATCCTCGTCGCCTCGTCGACCGTGGCGACGACGGCCCGCGAGGTCGTGCGCCGGCGCCGCGAAGCGGGCGAGAAGGTCGGGATCGTCCGGGTGAAGATGTTCCGGCCGTTCCCCGAGCGCGCCCTGCGCGCGGCCTGTGCGGGCGCCCGGCGGGTCGGCGTGCTCGACCGCAACTACGCGGCCGGCGTCGGCGGCGTCTTCTGGCAGGACACCCGCGCGGCGTTCCAGGGGGTGCCGCGCGGCCCGCTCGTCCAGGGCTACCTGACCGGGCTCTGCGGCGGCGACGTCACTCCCGAGACGATCGCGCAGGTCCTCGACGATCTGACGCGGCGGCGGGTCGCGGAGCGGCCGCTGTGGCCGGGCCTCGAGGTCGCCGAGGAGGCCAGCGCATGAGCACCGACACCGCGAGCGTCCACGCCTCGTCCGCCGAGCAGGTCGGGCTGCCGTGCAGCGAGGACTGCCTGCTGCGGCCGGGCAACACCAACTGCGGCGGCTGCGGCATGAGCGTCGGCCTGACCCTGCTCGGCCGCGTCCTGGCGGCCGAGCGCCGCGAGTGCCAGCTCGCCATCCCCGCCTGCTGCGGCATCGTCACGGCCGGCGGCTACCCGACGACGAGCTACGGCGTGCCGGTCGTCGCCACGACGTTCGCCTCGGCCCCGGCCTACGCCAGCGGCATGGCGCGGGTGCGCTCGCTCAACGGCGAGCGGCACGAGGTGATCTGCTGGGCCGGCGACGGCGGCACCTACGACATCGGCATCGCCACGCTGTCGGCCGCCGCCGAGCGCGACGAGGATCTGATCTACGTCTGCTACGACAACGAGATCTACGGCAACACCGGCGGCCAGCGCTCCTCGGCCACCCCGGCCGGGGCGCTCACGACGACGACGCCGGGCGGCAAGGCCGAAGCGAAGAAGGACATCATGGCGATCATGGCCGCCCACGGCGTGCCCTACGCGGCGACGCTCTCGATCGCCCATCCGGAGGACTTCGAGCGCAAGATCCGCACCGCGCTCGAGATCCGGGGCACGAGGTTCCTGCTCCTCCACTCGCCCTGCCCGACCGGCTGGAAGGCCGAGCCCGGCGACTCGATCCAGCTCGTCCGGCTGGCCGTGGCGAGCGGCCTCTTCCCGCTCTACGAGGTCTGGGACGGGGTGCGCTACCGCCTCAACGCCGAGCCCGACGGCACCGACCCGGCCGAGTACTTCACGTTGCAGAAGCGCTTCGCCCCGGGCGAGGTCGACCCCCAGGAGGCCAGGCGCGTCGGCGCCGCGCGCTTCGAGCGGCTGAGGGCGCTCGCCGCGATGCAGTCCGGCTAGGCAAGCCGTGGCCTCTCGATTGAAGTCTCGTCTGACGGTGATCCGTCGCTTGATCGTCCTGGCCAGTGCGCTTCTGTCGGGTGCATCGGGGCATGCGGGGAGTGCGTCCTCGGCGCCCGAGTACGAGGTCGCGGACGCCTATTCCGGTCTTCGCGGAATGGCTCTGAGCCTGACGCCGCGTGACGCCGGCAGGCCGAATGCCGGTGATTCGGAGGTCCTCGCCGTCCTGATGGAGACCGGCTACCCGCGGGCGGTCGTCTCTCTCGTGGCGATCGTCGACGGCACGACCAGCCTGTACTTCAGCAACGGCGGAGGGGTGATCGGCGCGGGCGCCACGTCGGCCGTGGCTCAGGCCTCCAAGGAGCTCGCGGCCGCGGCCGAGGGGTATCTGAGCCAGGCGTCGCGGACCGAGGGCACTCCCCTGCCCGGCAACGGGCGGGTGGTCTTCTACTTCGTGACGCCGCAGGGTACCTTCACCGCCGAAGGTGCGGAAGAGGAGCTGGGCAACGACCGTCACCCGTTCTCGAAGTTGTTCCACCTGGGTCACGAAGTCATCACGGCGATTCGCGAGCACTCCGATTGACGCCGCGGGTGCGGGGCCGCAGTCGAAGCATCCCCGCCGGGCTCACATCTCGTCGTGATGCACGACGTTCGCGAGCCGAATCCACACCTTGCTCACGGGAGCCCGAACTCTTCCGGGAAGTACTTCATGGCGCTCTCGAGCGGCAGTGAGGCGGCCTGGCCGAGGCCGCAGATCGAAGCCTCGCGCATTCCCCAGGCTACGTCCGCGACGTAGGAGAGGGTCTCCGGGTCGCGGCCCTCGTCGCGGTAGCGCTCGAGCGCCTGGCGCAGGATCTGGGTGCCGATGCGGCAGGGGGCGCACTGGCCGCACGACTCGTCCTCGAAGAACACGGCCTGGGTGAGCGCCGCGTCGACCATGTCGGCGGTGTCGTTGAGCACGACGACGCCGGCCGAGCCCAGCATGCTGCCCTCCGCGGCCAGCGCCTGGAAGTCCATCGCCACGTCGATCTTGCCGGCGGGCAGGAAGCCGCTCGAGGCGCCGCCCGGCGAGAAGGCCTTGAGCTCGCCCACGACGCCGCCGGCGAGCGCGAGGAGCTCGCGCATCGAGACGCCCATCGGCGCCTCGTAGACGCCGGGCCGCGCCACGTGGCCGGAGAGGCAGTAGAGCTTGGAGCCCGGTTGGGTGCGGCCGGAGCTTCTGAACCACTCGCCGCCGCGACCGAGGATCGCCGGCAGGCAGGCGATCGTCTCGACGTTCTGGATCAGGGTGGGCTTGCCGCGGAAGCCCACCTCGACCGGGAAGGGCGGCTTCATCCGCGGCATGCCGCGCTTGCCCTCGAGCGCCTCGAGCAGCGCCGTCTCCTCGCCGCAGATGTAGGCCCCATGGCCGTCGACGAAGTGCCAGCGGACGGCCGGGTCGAGGACGCCCACGGCCCGGGCCTCGTCGACCGCGGCGACGAGCGCCGCCTTGACGTGTCCGAACTCGCCGCGGACGTAGCAGTAGACGTCCCCGGCCGCCAGCGCGTAGGCGGCGATCGCCAGGCCTTCGACCACCAGGTGCGGCCGGCGCAGGATCACCTCGCGGTCCTTGAAGGTCCCGGGCTCGCCCTCGTCGGCGTTGAGCACGACGTAGCGCTCCGCGACCGGCTGGCCGCGCACGCCGCGCCACTTGATGTGGGCCGGGAAGCCGGCGCCGCCGCGGCCGGTCAGCCCCGAGGCCTCGAGCTCGGCGAGCACCCACTCGGCGCCGCGCTCGCGCGCCGCCGCGAACGCCTGGTACTCGCGGCAGTCGGGGCGCAGCAGATCGATCGCGAAGTCCGGATCGCTCGGCGAGAAGTGAGGCGCCGGCGTCGCCGCCTCGACTTGCGGGTCCCACAGCGCCGGGGCCACGTCGCAGCGCCCCAGACAGGCGGTGTAGACCGCCTTCGTGCCCGCCGCCTCGAGCCGTGCCATCTCCGCGTCGCAGCCGGCGATCTTGCAGGAGAGGCCCTGGCAGACCCGGACCCCGGCGTCGGGGTCGTTGAGCAGGTGGTAGAAGGTCGCCACCCCGTAGACGTCGGCCGCGGGCACGCCGGTCCGGCGCTCCACCCGTGCCGCGACGCCGGCCCGCAGGCCGCCCTCGTCTTCGAGGATCTCGAGGATCGCTTCGCGGCTGGCGTTCTTGGGCAGCATGGACGGGCGAGGGCAGGTGCGAAAAGGCTACCACGCGAACGCGTGCCCGCCCCGCGGTTCGAGCCTGGGGGCTCCCGGGCTCCTACTCGCTGATCCGCACGAGGACCGAGTAGGTGCGGGTCGATTCCTCCTCGAGCGTGCCGTTGTCGGCGAGGACGATGCAGTACGCGCCTTCCTGGAGGCCGAAGGCGAGGTTCGTGCCCTCCCGGATCGAGGTCCGGAAGGTCGCCGCGCAGTCGCCGTTCTCAGCGCGCTGTCCGAGGCCGAAGCCCAGCGAGGGGGTGATGCCCTCGGGCAGCGGCGGGTCGGCCACGAGGCTCTCCACCTCGACCCGGATCCCCCCGGCGCTGGTGACCGTGAAGTCGTGCGACGACCGGCCGCCGACGGCGACCGTGCCCTGGAAGACCTGGGTGCCGCCCTCGAGCCCCGTCGGCGAGGTGTCGCATCCAGGCAGGACGAGGAGAGCGATCCCCAGGAGGAGGACCCCGCGCGCGCTCTTCTTCCACCGCCTCCGCATGACGTGCCGTCGCTTTCCGTCGCCGGCCAGCCGGCCTCGGGGCCGGCGTCGGCCCGCCGATCGTAGCGCGTGGCGCGGGCGATGGCGAGCCGGCCGCCGCGCCGGACCGGTCGGGGGAACCGGCCCGGGAGGCTCTACCGAAGGGCAGCTAGGGCACCGTGTTCGACCAGGCCGAGGTGTCGCCGCTCTCGAAGCCGTCGGCGAAGATCAGCGGCAGGTTGACGCGCCAGATGCCGCGTCCCTGCGAAGCGACGTAGAGCGCCGTGGTGCCGGCGCCGTCCGAATCGAAATAGGCGTAGCGCGGCCGCGGAAGGTGGGGAATGCCCGAGGTGTTCGAGGACAACGGGTCGGTGATGAGCTCCCAGTTCGCCCCGTCGTCGAGGCTCAGGAAGATGCCGGAGTCCTGCCCTCCCGCCACCATGGCGTTGCTGTTGGGGTCGATGCCGACGAGACTCGGCTGCCAGTAGCCGAAAAACCCGGTGAAGTCGCTGGGGCCGCGCGTGTTGCGGAACTGGAACGCACCGAAGTGGGTCATGAAAGCGTCCAGATCGGGCAGCGAGGTCCAGGTGGCGCCGGCGTCGGTGGAGCGGTACATGCCGCCGCCGGCGCTCGTCAGGCCGGACGCGAGCAGGAGGCTCGGGTCGCTCGCGTCCACCGCGAACACCCCGAAGCCACCCGCCGGGAGAAAGATCTCGGTCCAGGACCCGCCGGGATTGGTGCCCGTGAAGCGGAAGATCCGGTCGCCCGTGCCGCTGCTGCTGCAGACCCCGCTCTGCGCGTAGAACGTGGGAGTCCCCGCTCCGTTCACGCCGGCGTAGACCCCGCAGATGTTGTTCGTCGGCGGTTCCGTGGCGTTGCCGAGCTCGGTCCAGACGACCGGGTTGGCGTCGATGTTCGTGGTGATGAAGACCCCGCCGTCGGCGCTCTGGCAGCCGCCGTTCGGGGGGCTGCAGTTGATGCTGATGGTGACGTAGGAAAGCGGCGCCCAGGAGACGAAGGAATCTGGGTACTCGAAGCCGGGCAAGAGGCCGCTGGGCGGGTAGTCGATCTCGGAGACGGCGGAAAAGCCGGGGCCGCCGCGGAAGGCCCGCGTCGCGCGGCCGCCGCCGCCGAAGCAGCAGACCGTGTAGACGATCCCCGCCGGCTCGGCCGCCGTGTCGAAGCCGTCGCAGCAGATCTCGTTGTGCCAGGTCGGCATCGCCGAGCCGGCGTCGACGGTGCCGAAGACGCCGTTGTCCTGGTTGCCGAAGTAGAGGTCCTCGTCGACCGCTCCCGGCTGATCGGCGCCGCTCATCGTCCACGGCCACAGGCCGTGCGGCGTGACGTCCGGCTGCTCCCAGTTGGGGTTGTGGCAGTCGGCCGTCGCGTCGGTGTTGTAGTAGACGCCGCCGTCGGACGAGAAGAGCACCGGGCAGGCGTCGGTGGCGGCCTCGGAATCGAAGAGGATGGCGCCCGTGTCGTCGTGGCCGCCGACGGCGCGGGTGAACCCCCCGGCCCAGGGCGGGCTGTTGCCGGTGCCGCAGCGCGGCGGTCCCCCGGGCAGCGGCGGCGTCGGCGTGGTGCAGCCGACGCGGAAGAGCGAGACGTCCCCGAACCAGAGGTCCCAGGCGTTGGCGGCGGAGCGCTGATTCGTCGCCACGAAGGGAATGCGCCCCTGGGGGGTGGGATTGGTCCGCGTCTGGCCCCAGGTGGGGCCGCCCACGGCGCCGCCGTTCTGCGTTTCGTAGATCGTCGTGCCGACGACCGCCAGCAGGACGTACGACTCGTCCGGAGACACGGCCAGGGAGCAACGTCCCGAGGGCAGGCCCGTGCCGGCCACCCAGGTGACGCCGCCATCGTCGGAGCGCAGGCTGCCGTCGTCGCCGCAGACGTGGACGACGCCGCCGCCGAGCGCCAGCACGTCCCAGATCCGGGTCGCCGAGCCCGCCGGCCCCGTCGGGTCGCGGTAGGTCCAGGTGACGCCCGAGTTCGTGCTGGTCGCAAGTCCGCAGCTCGTGCCGATGAAGACGTTGGCGCTGTTGGCCGGGTCGATCGAGATGCCGAAGGCGCTGGGCTCGGTCTCGTCGAGGGGGTTGCTGCAGAACCCGCCGGGCGGCGCCGCGGTGGCGGGCTTCGTCCAGGTGGCGCCGCTGTCGGTGCTGACGTTGATGCCGGCCAGCGACGCGATCTTGCCGTCGAAGAAGGAGGTGGCGTAGACCCGGCTGGGGGAGCTGGGGTCGATCTCCACGTCCCAGGTGACCGCCGGCAGGTGGCCGTCGAGGCGAGCCCAGTTGAGGCCGCCGTCGGCGGAGCTGTAGATGCCGCCCCACTCGCTGGCGGCGTAGAGGATCTGGTTGTCCGTGGGATGGATCGCCAGCCCGTTGACGCGGCCGCCGGTCGCCCCGTCGGGGTCGCTGGGGTCGGTGTCGGACTGGTCGGGGTTGACGTCCTCGAACGTGACGTCGATCGGGCTCGCCGCGCCGGGCGCCGGGGCGGCGATCACGGCGAGCGCGAGGAGGAAGAGAGAGAGACTCTGGATCCGGCGGTGGATGGGTGTCGGCATGGTCCTACTCCTCGGTTTCCGAGCGATCGAAGACGGGGCCGTCGGAAGGGCAGACCGGAGCCTCGAAGCGCGCCACCGGACTCGAGATCCAGCCCGCGGGGGTCTCTTCGAGAACGCGCCAGTAGTAGTAGATGCCCGGCTCGGGATCCTGAAGGCTCACGGCCCGGACGTCCGCCGCGAGCTTGCGCGTCGCATCGAAGCGGCCGGTCGCGAAGCCTTCGTGGAGCTTCGTGACGTCGATCCGCCGGGCCGTGCCGAGCCGCTCGCCGGGGCTCCATTCGAGGGCGACGAGGCCCTGGCGCGGGCTCGTGTCGAGGCAGTGCGAGGCGTACGCGAGCTCGCTGGCGCCGCCCGGCGTGCCGGCGGGCAGGAGCGCGATCGAGGTCTCCTCCGAGCCCGCGGGCGTGAACGCCTCCACGGGCGGGTAGAGCTGGGAGATGGCGGCGCCGGCGAACAGCAGCCAGCAGCCGAAGGCTAGGGCGATTTGGCGGGACATCGGAGCTCTCCTTGCAGGTCGTCGGTGCATGGGCGGCGGCTCGCGGCCTCGACGCCATCGCTCGGGAGATGGCGCCGAGTCCCGCCATCATATCGGGCGTGGGAAAAAGATCCCTGCCGCGGCTCCTTACAAGGGTAGAGGAAAGACAGTTGAACCCTGGAAGCGCCAAAGAGCCGTAGAGCAGGCACGTGGCAAGGGCGGCCCTGCGTCCGGTCGCAGGGGCTCGCCGACACTCGGTGCGCGATGGCGCGCCGGCAATCGTGAAGGAGTCATCCCATGCGCTGTCTTCCGAAGAGTTCTTTGCTGATCCTGAGTTTCCCGATTCTCGCCCTGGTGGCCGGCCCCGTAGACCTCCGGCCGGCGGCGCCCACCCGGCACGTTCTCGTCCAGGGCGACAGCCTCGAGACGGCCGCGGCGGCGGTCCTCGCGGCCGGCGGCGAGGTCACCCACGAGCTCGGCATCATCCGCGCGGTCGGCGCGCGCCTGACCGAGCGCCAGCTCGCGGCGGTGCGCGGCCACGCGGGAATCGGCCGCGTCCATGACAACCGCGCCGTGAGTCTCGACGACGAAAGCAACGGTAACGGCAGCGCGCCCGCGACGGCCTATCCGGCGGTCGCCGGCGCCGATCGCCTGTTCGAGGAAGGCATCACGGGCTACGGCGTGACCGTCGCCGTGCTCGACACCGGATTCGACAAGAAGGCGGGCGACGAGGACCGGTTGCTGGCCCACTACGACGCCGTCGCCGACCAAGAGCTGCCGACGAACGCCGACAGCGACGGCTTCGGTCACGGCAGCCACGTGCAGAGCATCATCCTCAACGACCAGGTGGCCGGCTCGGGGACCACGCCGAACGGCATGGCCCCCGAGGCCGACCTGGTGGCCGTGAAGGCCTTCGCGGACGACGGCGCCGGCAGCTACGCCGACGTCATCCGCGGGCTCGACTGGATCGTGAGCCATCGCGCCGAGTACGGGATCCGCGTCCTCAACCTGTCGTTCGGGGCCGAGCCGGTCTCCCACTACTGGGACGATCCGCTCAACCAGGCGGTCATGGCGGCCTGGCAGGAGGGCATCGTGGTCGTGGCCTCGGCCGGCAACACGGGACCCGATCCGATGACCATCGGCGTGCCCGGGAACGTCCCCTACGTGATCACGGTCGGAGCGATGTCCGACGCCCTGACCACCGACGGCGGGGACGACTTCCTGGCCTCCTTCTCGGCGGCGGGCCCGACCTACGAGGGCTTCGTCAAGCCCGAAGTCGTGGCGCCGGGCGGGCATCTGGCGGCGCTGATGGACAAGCACTCGCAGATCGCCCTGGAGCACCCCGAGTACCACGACGGCGGCAAGTACTTCACGATGTCCGGCACCTCGCAGGCCGCCGCCGTCGTCTCCGGGGCCGCGGCGCTTCTGCTCCAGGCCGAGCCCGGGCTGACTCCGGACGAGGTCAAGTGCCGCCTGATGTCGACGGCGCGGCCGGCGCGGGACGCGGAAGGCAACCTCGCCTACAGCGTCTTCCAGCAGGGCGCCGGGCTCGTCGACGCCTACGCCGCGGTGTACGGCGGGCTCGACGACTGCGGCAACCGCGGGCTCGACGTCGCGGCGGACCTCGCGGGGCCGGACCACTTCGGCGGCCGCGCGCACCAGGCCGAGGACGGGACCTACTACGTCGAGGGCTGGGAGAGCTACCTCTGGGACGGCGGCTACATCGGCGCCGACGGCTACATCTGGCCGGACGGCTACATCTGGCCCGACGGCTACATCTGGCCCGACGGTTACATCTGGCCGGACGGTTACATCTGGCCGGACGGCTACATCTGGCCCGACGGCTACATCTGGCCCGACGGCTACATCTGGCCCGACGGCCTGACGAACGTGATGTCCGTCGACAACTGGGTGGAGCAGGAGTAGGCGGGAGCCGCACGCGGCGTCTTCTCCGCAGTCGGGACGGGCAGTCGGGGTCCGCACGCACGGTGCGGGCCCCGGCCGTTTCGAGGTGGTGATCGGACGTCGAGGCGACGGATGCATGCCGGCGGCCGGACACCGTTTCTCCTGCCAGGCGGATATGCTCGTTCTCCTGCCAGGCGGATATGCTCGGGCCCATGGATAGGTATGGCCTGACGATCATGCCCGGGCGGGCCGCCTTGGCGAGGCCGGGACGAGCGCGGGCCGGGCAGGCCGGAAAGGCGCGTGGCTGCGCCCGCCCCTGGGCCGCGGGGCTCCTGGTGCTGTGCGTCGCGCAGGCCGCGCTCGGCCAGCCCCGGGACGTCCGCTTCCGGCGCCTCTCGCTCGAAGACGGGCTGCCGGCGGGCGCCGTCCACCAGGTGACCCAGAGCCGCACGGGGTTCATCTGGCTGGCTACCCAGGAAGGTCTCAGCCGCTACGACGGGCACGACTTCGTCACCTACCGCAGCGTCCCGGACGACCCGACCTCGCTGCCGCACAACGACGTGCGAGCGATCCTGGAGGATCGGCAGGGCCGGCTGTGGGTGGGTACCGACGGCGGCGGCCTGGGCCGATTGGATCCGACCCGGCGGAGGTTCGATCGCTTCCACCATGTGCCGGCGGATCCGTCGAGCCTGAGCGCCGACCGCGTCCGCTGCCTCTTCGAGGATCGAGACGGGCTGTTGTGGGTCGGTACCGACGGCGGGGGCCTCAACCGTTTCGAGGCGGAGAGTGGCACCTTCCGTCGCTTCCGGACCGACCCGGACGATCCGACGACTCTCGGCAGCGAGCGCATCCGGCAGGTTCTCCAGGACGACTCGGGCATGCTTTGGGTGGCCACCGCCGACGGCGGTCTCAGCATCCTCGATCCCGCGACCGGCCAGGCCTCTCGACTTCAGCACGATGCGACGGACCTCGAGAGCCTCAGCAGCGATCGAGTGCGCAGCCTCCACCGGGACGCCAGCGGGACTCTCTGGGTGGGAACCGACGATGCCGGCCTCAATCGGCTCACTCACGGCGGCGGCCGGTTCGATCGCTTCCAGCCCAACCGCAGCGAGCCGGGCAGCCTGGCAGACGAGACCGTTACGGCGATTCTCGAGGACAGCCGAGGAACGCTCTGGATCGGCACCGAGGGAGGGCTCGATGAGTGGCTGCCGGAGAGCGAGACCTTCAAGCACCATCGCCACGACAGCGCCGATCCCTACAGTCTGATCCAGGACAGCTTGCGGTCGCTGTTCGAGGACACCGGCGGCGTCCTGTGGGTGGGCACTCTGTCCGGCGTCTCGACCTGGAATCCCTCGATCGGGAGCTTCTTGCACTACTTCCGTCGCGCGGAGGACACGTCGCAGCTCAGCGATGATTTCGTGACCAGCTTCGTGGAAGGGCCTGAAGGGCATGTCTGGGTCGGCACGTTCGGCGGACTCAACCGCCTCGACCGCGCCACCGGCCGGTTCGAGCAGTTCTTGAAGACGCCGGATGATCCGTCGAGCCTCAGCGACGATACGGTCGGGTCGCTGCTGGTCGATCGCCGCGGCGCGCTGTGGGTCGGGACCTTCAAAGGCGGCCTCAACCGGCTGGATCCGGGCCGGGCCGGCTTCGCGCACTTCGTGAGCGATCCGGACGACCCGGCGACCCTCAGCGGTAACGGGATCACGGCGATGATCGAGGATCGTCAGGGCTTCCTGTGGATCGGCGTCTATCGCGGCGGACTGAATCGCTTCGATCCGCGCACCGAGAGATTCGAGCGCTATCGACACGATTCCGGAGTTCCGGCGAGCCTGAGCAGCGATCGGGTGACGTCCGTCTTCGAGGACGTCGACGGCGCCATCTGGGTGGGCACGGATGACGGCGGGCTCAACCGCTTCGATCGCGCTGCGGGATCGTTCGCCCACTTCCGGCACGATCCCGACGATCCGGCGAGCCTGAGCGGCGACGACACCTGGATGGTGACGGCCGACCGGGATGGCGATCTCTGGATCGGCACGAGGACGGCTGGCCTCAACCGGTGGAGCGCCGGGGACCGGCGCCGGAGCCGCGCGATCTTCCAGAGGTACACGACGGAAGACGGGCTGCCCGGCAACGTGGTCAATGCCATCGTCGAAGACGGCCTCGGGGGGCTGTGGTTGAGCACGAATGCCGGCCTGTCGCGGCTCGACCTCGCCACGTCGACCTTCAGCAACTTCGACGCGGCACGCGGCCTGCAGAGCAGCGAGTTCAACTTCGCGGCGGCCGCCCGCATCGGCGGCCGTCTCTTCTTCGGCGGCATCAACGGATTCAACGAGTTCGCGCCCGAGACCATCGAGACCAACCGGCATCGGCCCCCCGTCGTCCTGACGAACTTCCTCAAGTTCAACCAGCCGGTCGATCTTGCGCCCGCCCTCGAGAGCGGGGAGATCGTTCTCGGTCACCGCGATTCCGTCATCGGCTTCGAGTTCGCGGCACTCGACTTCACGGCTCCCGAGAAGAACCGCTATCGCTACACGCTGGAAGGTCTGGATCGCGGCTGGGTCGACGCGGGCACCAAGCACTACGTGACCTACACCAACCTCGCTCCCGGGCGCTACACGTTCCGGGTCCAGGCTGCGAACAACGACGGGCTGTGGAACGAAGAGGGCCTGGCGTTCCGCGTCGTCCAGAAGGCGCCACCGTGGCGCAGCGGGTGGGCGCTCCTGCTCTACGCCCTGGCGGCCGTGGGCCTGGTGCTCTCGACCCTTCAGGTGCTGGCCCGCCGCAAACGCCGGGCCGAGCAGCTCGAGCGGATCAACACCTCGCTGGAGAACGAGATCCAGGCGCGGAAGGCCAACGAGCGGGCCCTCGAGGCCGAGAGGCGCAAGGCCCGCGAGTACCTCGACGTGGCCGAGGTGGTGATGGTGGCGCTCGGCGAGGACGGCAAGGTGCTGCTCGTCAATCAGAAAGGCTGCGCGGTCCTCGGCTACCCGGAGAAGGAGATCGTCGGCACCGACTGGGTCGAGAGATTCGTCCCCGCCGAGCGCCGCGAGGAGGTCCGCCGCCTGCTCGCGACCCCCGATGCGCTGCCGTACTGCGAGTACCCGCTCCTGACGCGGGCCGGCGAGGAGCGGGTCGTCGCCTGGCACTCGACGCGCCTGCCCTCGGCAGCCGGAGAGTCCACGGCGATCCTGAGCTCGGGGACGGACAACACCGAGGTGCGGAGGCTCGAGAAGCAGGTCCGCACGCGCCAGAAGATGGATGCCCTCGGCACCCTGGCCGGCGGCATCGCCCACGACTTCAACAACATCCTGACGGCGATCCTGGGCTACTCCTCCCTGACCTTGAGCCAGCTGCCGGCGGCGAGCGAGGAGTCGGGCTACATGCGGCAGGTCGTCAAGGCCTGCGAGCGGGCTCGCGACATGGTGGCGCGGATCCTGACCTTCAGCCGCGGCGGCGACGCCGACAAGAAGCCGATCGCGATCGGAGGGGCGGTCGAGGAGGCGTGCGAGCTCCTGCGATCCTCGCTGCCGCCGACGGTCGAGCTGCGAACGTCGATCGATCCCGATTGCCTCCCCGTGAGCGCCGATCCGACCCAGATCCACCAGGTCGTGATGAACCTCGCGACCAATTCCATCCACGCGATGCCCGACGGCGGGACGATCGAGATCTCGGTCGAGATGGTCTTGGAGGGGCGCGCCGACGTGGCGGCGAGCGCTCCGCCCTCCGGCCCCTGCGTCAGGATCACGGTGCGCGACACGGGACACGGCATGGACAGGGCCACCCTGGAGCGCGTGTTCGATCCGTTCTTCACGACGAAGAAGGTCGGCCGCGGGACGGGACTGGGGCTGTCGGTCGCGCACGGGATCGTGACGAGCCACGACGGCGAGATCGCCATCGCCAGCCGCCCGCAGGAGGGCACGACCGTGACCGTGCTCCTGCCGTGCTGCGTCGAGCCGCAGGTCGCCGCGCCCGCGGAGACCCGGCCCGCCCCCGGCGGCAGCGAGCGGATCCTCCTCATCGACGACGAGCGGCCCATCCTCGAGCTCGCCAGGACCTGGCTCGAAGGCCTCGGCTACGCCGTCGAGCCGTACGTGGACGGCGTGGAGGCGCTCGCCGCCTATCGCGGCCGGCCGCGGCACTTCGACCTCATCGTGACGGACCAGAGCATGCCCGACATCGACGGCCTGGAGCTGATCCGGGAGGCGCGCCGGCTGCGCTCGGAGCAGCCGACGGTGCTCACGAGCGGCCGGCGCTACCGCGGCGAATGCGCCGAGATCGGCGGCGTGTGGCTGCAGAAGCCCTTCACCCTCGGCGATCTCGCCTCCGCCGTGCGGCAGGCGCTCGACGAGAACCGGCGTCGCCTGCGCTCGGTAAGCTAGCCCGGCCCATGGGAGAGCCGGCGTGAAGATCGCGGTGGTCGGCGTGGGAGCCGTCGGCGGGTATTTCGGCGGCCGGCTCGCCGCCGCCGGCCAGGACGTGGCGTTCCTCGCCCGCGGGGCGACGCTCGACGCGCTGCGCCGCCGCGGACTCGTCGTCGACAGCGTCGACGGCGACTTCGCGATCGACCCCGTGCTGGCGACGGACGATGCGGCGGCCGTCGGGCCGGTGGACGCCGTGATCTTCGGGGTCAAGGCCTGGCAGGTCGAAGATGCGGCGCACCGCAGCCTCGCGCTCTTCGGTCCCGAGACCTGCGCCCTGCCGCTGCAGAACGGCGTGGAAGCGCCGGCCGCGCTGGCCCGGGCCGTGGGCAGCGAGCGCACGCTCGGCGGGCTGTGCAAGATCTACGCACAGGCGGCGGGGCCCGGGCACGTCCGCCACCTGGGGGTGGCGCCGGCCATCGAGCTCGGCGAGCTCGCTGGCGGCGGCAGCCCGCGGGTGGAGCGCCTGCGCCGGGCTCTCGAGCAGGCCGGAGTGAGAGCCCGGGTGCCCGCGAGCATCCTCGCGGCGATGTGGGAGAAGTTCCTCTTCATCGTCCCGACGAGCGCCGTCGGCGCCGTCACCCGCTCGCCCCTCGGCGAGGTGCGCGAGCTGCCCGAGAGCCGGGCGCTGCTCGTGGAGGCCACGCGGGAGATCTGGCGCCTCGCCCGCGCGCGCGGCGTCCCGGTGGCCGACGACGCCGTGGAGCGCACCCTGGCGTTCGTCGACGGGCTGCCGCCCGAGGCCACCGCCTCGATGCATCGCGACCTCGTTGCCGGCCGCCCCTCGGAGCTCGAAGCGCAGGGCGGCGCCGTCGTCCGGCTGGCCGCGGAGAGCGGCGTCGCGGTGCCCGTGAACCGGGTTCTCTACGCCGCGCTCGTGCCGGCCGAGCGGCGCGCCCGGGCCGCCGCCGAAGCTGCCGGCCCCGGGGGCCGCAGGGCCCCTACTCCCCGGCCCTGAAGGTCCAGGACTCGCCCGCGGCGGGGGGCAGGATCGCGTCGGGGAAGGCCGCGGTCATCACCCGCAGGAGGTTCTCGTAGCTGCTCCAGCGGGCGAAGTACGTGGCGGGCGCGGTCGGCAGCGGGGTGTGGGCGGCGACGATCCAGCGCGGCCGGATGCGGTCGCGCACCATCGCCGCGCGCCACTCGCTCGCCAGGAACCAGAAGGGCAGGAGCGCCAGCTCGGGGTCGGCAAGCAGCGGGAGATAGGGCTCGAAATCCTCGAGCGTCGCCTCGGTATCGCCGAAGTGGAGGAAGCGCAGGCCGCCGAGGGTGACGACGAACCCCAGGTTCTCGACCGGCGGCTCGCGGTGGCCGTGATGGAGGTTCAAGACGGCGATCTCGACCCCGCCGATCGAGAGCCGCTCGACCTCGCCGGCGGCGGGCAGCACGGCCCGGAAGCGGGCGGCGAGCTCCGGCCGGCCGGCCCCCAGCCGGGCGCGGGCCTGGGGGGTCGACACGAACACCGCCTCGGGGTTGGCCTCGAGGAAGCGGATCGCGGCGCCGGGGTCGAAGTGGTCGGGGTGGTCGTGCGTCGCCAGCGCCAGCCCCACCCCGCCCCAGTCGCCCTCGCCCCCTTCGAGGGCCGGGCGCAGCTGCGCCGCCACCGCCGCGTAGCCCGGGATCCCGGCGCCGAAGAGCGCGTCGACGAGCACCCGCCGGCCCGCGCCGTCGACGAGGAAGCCCTCGTTCGCCAGATAGCGCACCTCGAGGGCCGCGCCGGCCGCGGCGCCGGCCCGGGGCGCGGGCGCGGAGCCGGAGTCCGGGCCCGGGGCGCCGGCGGCGCAGCCCGCGAGCACCGCGAGCGCCAGCCAGCGGAGAGCTCCGGGGATTCGGTTCACGGCATCGGCCTCCTGCGGTTTCTTCCCGCGGGCCGAGCCTATCCTCCCGCGGCGCCGAGAGGTGGCGGGGCGGCCGCGTTGCCGGCGCTCCGGCGCCCCGGTACGATAGCCGCCTCGCGGCGCGGCACCAGGGCCGAATCGATGAAGAAGATCCTCGTGACAGGCGCGCTCGGCCAGATCGGCAGCGAGCTGGTGCCGGCCCTGCGGCAGCGCTACGGCGACGCGCAGGTCATCGCCTCGGACATCCGGATGCCGCCGGCCGACGCCGGGCGTGAGGAGCCGGCCTTCGAGTTCATCGACTGTACCCGCCAGAGCCCCTTGCGGTCCGTCGTCCACAAGCACGAGATCGACACCATCTTCCACCTGGCGGCGCTGCTCTCGGCGGTGGCCGAGGAGAAGCCGCACGTCGCCTGGGACGTCAACATGGGGGGGCTCTACCGGGTGCTCGAGGTGGCGCGCGAGAGCGGCTGCGCGGTGTTTTTCCCCAGCTCGATCGGGGCGTTCGGGCCCACCACCCCGAAGCGTGGGACGCCCCAGGACACCCTGCAGCGGCCGACGACCATGTACGGCGTCACCAAGGCCGCCGGCGAGCTGCTGTGCGACTACTACTTCCAGCGCTTCGGGATCGACACCCGGGGGGTGCGCTTTCCGGGGCTCATCTCCTACCAGGCGCCGCCCGGCGGCGGCACCACGGACTACGCCGTGGAGATCTTCTACGCCGCGCTGCGCCACGGCCGCTACACCTGCTTCCTGGGTCCCGACACCCGGCTCGACATGATGTACATGCCGGATGCGCTGCGCGCCGTGGTCGGCCTGATGGAGGCCGACCCCGGGCGCCTCGTCCATCGCAACTCGTTCAACGTCACCGCGATGAGCGTCACCCCGGAGGAGATCGCGGCCGAGATCCGGCGCCATCTGCCCGGGTTCGCCATCGACTACGACGTCGACCCGGTCCGCCAGGCGATCGCCGATTCCTGGCCCGACGCGATCGACGACCGGGCCGCCGCCGAGGAATGGGGCTGGGCGGCCACCTTCGACCTGGCGGAGATGACCGCCGACATGCTCGCGAAGCTCGGCCCGCGACTCGGCGCCGACCGCTGAAACGGGAGGAGACGCGATGCCGATGGATCGAGCGCAGGAAGTCCTCGCGGCCGAGCTCGCCCGGCTGGGGGCGCTGGGGACCCGCAAGGGGGAAGAGACCGAGTTCCGGGCCGTCCTGCCCGCCGCCGGCGACCGCGGGCCGCGCTTCCTCGTGCGCGGCGCGGGCGATCGGGAGTTCCTGCGAATGAACTCGAACAGCTACCTCGGCCTGTCGCTCGCGCCGGAGGTGATCCGGGCCGAGGAGGAGGCGTCGCGAGACTACGGCGTCGGTCCGGGCGCGGTGCGGTTCATCAGCGGCACCTACTCGCCGCACGTCGAGCTCGAGCGGCGGCTGGCCCGCTTCCACGGCCGCGAGGCGGGGATGATCTTCAGCTCCGCGTACGCCACCACCCTCGCCGTCCTGGGCTCCTTGATCACGGCCGAGACGGCGGTGGTGAGCGACGAGCTCAACCACAACTGCATCATCAACGCCGTGCGGATGGCCCGGCCGCGGGAAAAGCACGTCTACCGGCATCTCGACTTCGCGGCGCTCGGCGAGAAGCTCGAGCTGGCGGCCGGCGCCTGCCGGCGGGCGATCGTCGTCACCGACGGCATCTTCAGCATGCGGGGCGACCACGCGGACCTCGCGGCGCTGCACGCGACGGTGGCCCGCTACGACCCTCTCTTTCCCGAGAACGTCCTCGTCATGGTCGACGATTCGCACGGAGTCGGCGCTTTCGGGGCCACCGGGCGGGGCACCGAGGAGCACGCGGCCGCCCCCCCGTCCGACGTCCTCGTCGCTACCCTGGGCAAGGCGATCGGGGTCAACGGCGGCTACGTGGTGGGCAGCCGCACCCTCGTCGACTACCTGCGCGAGACGGCCGCGCTGTACATCTACTCCAACCCGATCACCGTGGGCGAGGCGGCGGCGGCGCTCGCGGCGCTCGAGATCCTCGACAGCGCGAGGGGGCGCGAGCTGCTGGCGCACCTCTCGGCGATGACCCGCCGATTCGAGAGCGGACTCGTCGCCCTCGGCTACGAGACGATTCCGGGAGCGCACCCCGTCGTGCCGCTCATGGTGCGCGACACGGCGCGCACCTCGGCGCTCGTACGCCATCTGCGAGCCCACGGCGTGCTGGCCACGGGGCTCAACTACCCGGTGGTGCCGCGCGGCGACGAGGAGATCCGGTTCCAGATCTCGGCCGATCACACCCCGGCGGACATCGACTTCGCGCTCGGCGTGCTCGCGAGCTTCCCCGAGCGGGGGGCTGACCGGGGCTGAGGGCGGCCGGCGGCGAGCCGGCGCCGCGAGCCGGGATCATGGCGCGCTCGACGCGATCGCCGACGGCGCCCGGCTCCGGGCTCGCGGCGGCCGGCCGTCCGGGGCACGCCGTCGTGCTGACGGCGCTGGCCGTGGCGACGCCGCTGTGCGATCTGCTGCGCCGGTTCCCGGAGTTTCTCTGGGCCCATGGGCTGTCTCCCGGCGGGATCGCCGCCCTGGTGGCCGCGCTCGTGCTGCTGCCGCCGCTGCCGCCCGCCCTGCTCCTGGTCGCGGCGCGCCGCGCCGGGCGGGCGGGCCCGGCCCTGGCCGGCCTGGCGATCGCCGCGCCGCTCTCCTTGCTGGCGTTGCAGGCTGCGGTGCGGGCGGGGGCGGGCGGCTGGCCCACGGTGGTGGCAGCGGCGGTGCTGGCCGCCCTCGGGGCGGCCGCCTACCTGCGCTGGCGGGCGGTGCGCGCGTTCACGACGCTCCTTGCCCTCGTCGCCCTCGTGGCGCCGCTCCAGCTGCTCGCCGCGGCGGCCGAGCGGCGTCTCGCCGGCCAGGCCGTCGAGGTCCCGGCGCCGCGCCTCGAGACCGCCGCGCCGGTCGTCTTCGTCATTTTCGACGAGCTGCCGATGGTCAGCCTGCTGGCCGACGGCGAGCGCTGGGACGGCCGCAACTTCCCGAGCTTCCGGCGCCTCGCCGCCACCTCGCACGCGTTCCTGAACCTCGAGAGCGTCGACGCCGGCACGCTCGTCGCCGTCCCGGCGATCCTCACCGGCTCGCTGCCGGCGGCCCGGGTGCCGCCGACCCGGGCGAACTTCCCGCGCAACCTCTTCACCCTCTTCGCCGCCAGCCACGAGCTCGCGGTGGTGGAGCAGGCCACGGAGCTGTGCCCCGAGGATCGGAACCGGCTGCGCCCGGCCGCGCCGGCCGCCGGCACCGCGCTGCGCGCTCTGGCCGCGGACCTCGGGGTCCTCCTGCGGACGGTGTCGACGCCGCTGCCCTGGGCCGCGGAGCTGCCGCCGGTGGACGTCGCCTGGCGGGACTTCGGAGGGGCCGCGGCGCCGGCCGCCGGTGCGGGAAAGCGGGAGGAGGGCGTCGGCGAGCGCTACCAGCGGCTCCGCAGCGCGGCGCGCAGCCCGGCGTCCGACCGCGCGGCCGAGTTCCGGCGCTTCGTGGCGAGCCTCGAGCCCGCGCGCGGGACGAGCCCGGCGCCGACGCTCCACTACCTGCACACGATGCTGCCCCACGGCCCGTGGCTCTACGACCCCGCGGGCAAGGCGTACACGACCCCGGAGCGCAGCCGGGCCGCCGGCCGTGGCGAGACCTGGAGCCGGGAGGCGTCGGAGATGGTCGCCCTCGGCTACCAGCGGCACCTGCTGCAGGCGCGCTTCGCCGACCGGCTGCTCGGCGAGCTGCTGGACCGGCTGGCAGCGACGGGCCGCTTCGACGCCTCGCTCGTGGTCGTCACCGCGGACCACGGCGCGAGCTTCCGGCCGGGCGAGCCGCCGCGCGACGGCAGCGGCGCCAACCCGGCCGAGACGCTGTGGGTGCCGCTCCTGATCAAGGCGCCCGGCCAGACCCGCGGCGCGGTCCATCGGATGCCGCTGACGAGCGTGGACGTCCTGCCGACGGTCCTCGACCTGCTGGGCGCCGAGGCGCCCTGGCCGGTCGCCGGCAAGGCGGCGCTGCGTGCGCCCGACGGCGCCGCGCGGCTCCCGGATGCGAGCGCCGCCCGCGCCTGGAAGGCGTCGCTCTTCGGCGACGACCTCGACTTCGAGCCGCCGCTTGCGACCAACCGCCACGCCGCCCTCCTCGGGCGCCTCGTGAGCACGCTGCCGGTGAGTCCGGCGCGCGGCCTCGAGCTGCGCCGCCTCGAGCCCGGCGCGCGGCTCGACTACGATCCGACGGGCCGCGACGTACCGCTCCTCATCGCGGGCACCCTGCGCCGCGGCGCGGGCCAGGCGGAGTGCTGCGATCTCGCCTTCGCCGTCAACGGCCGCATCGCCGCCGTGCAGCACACCTACCCGGGGTCGCGGGCGCGGTTCCTGCGCTTCCAGGCGCTGCTGGCCGAGTCGAGCCTGGCGCCGGGAGCCAACGAGCTGGCGATCTACGCGATCGAGGAGTCGCCGCGGGGCCCGCGGCTCTCGAGCCTGACGGCGCCCTGACGGGCCGCCGGCGCGGCCGCGGCGGTCAGCGCGCGGCGCGGTCGCGGCGCCGCAGCCCGCGCAGGCGGCGCCGCAGGGCCATGGCGTCGCGCAGCATGCCCGGCGCGTGGTGCACCAGCGAGACCGACGACTCGCCGGTGTCGAGCCACGTGACGCCGACCTCCCGGACGCCCAGACCCCGGTAGCGGGCGAGCTCCAGAAGCTCGATGTCGAACGCGAAGCCGTCGACCTCCATCTGCCCGAAAAGGGAGCGAGCCTCCGCGCCGCGGAGGAGCTTGAACCCGCACTGCGTGTCGCGAATGCCGCGGCACAGCCCGAGGACCCGCAGGGCGGCGTTGAACAGCTGGCTGGCGAGTCGCCGCAGCCAGCTTCTGGCGACCCGGGCGCCGGGCGCCTGGCGGCTGGCGATGACGATGGCGGAGTCCTCGATCCAGGTGGCCAGGCGGTCGAGCTCGGCGATCGGCGTCGACAGATCGGCGTCGCACACCAGCACGAGATCGTGGCGCGAGGCGAGCACCCCCGCCCTGACGGCCGCCCCCTTGCCGCGGTTGGCGGGCTGGCGCAGGAGGCGCACCCCGGCGGCCGGATGAGCCTCGACGGCGGCCGCCGTCCCGTCGGTCGAGCCGTCGTCGACGACGAGGATCTCGAACGGCGTCCGCCGCCTCTCGAGATGCTCGGCGATCCGATGGAGCGTCTCGCCGATACGCGCCGCCTCGTTGTAGGCCGGAACGACGACCGAGACGGACGCGTCTGCGCGAGGACCGGTCAGCCGCTCCTCCTAGCCTCCGGCCGCGGGACGGGCGGCCGGCGCCGCGCGGCAGACCAGGTGCACGGCCTTGCTCCCGACCCCGCTCTCGTAGACGAGCTCGGCGGCCGGCAGCCCCTCGACGAGGTCGCGGTACTTGTCCTCCTCGTAGAGCACGCAGGGCCGCGCCGTGGCCGCCCAGGCGGCGCGCAGGCGCTCTTCGTCGGCGAGGTCCGGAATGCTGCGGCCGAGGTAGTACGGATAGCCGCCGCGGACGGTCCGGTAGCGGCCGAAATAGGAGAAGAGAACGCTGTCGGCGGGCTGCGCCCGCTCGAGCTCGGCGGCGAGCGGGCGGTGGGACTTGAGGGGATTCGCCACGCGATGGAGGTAGACGCCGACGAACAGGAGAAAGAGCGAGTACGCGGCCCAGGCGGCGGCGGGTGCCCAGCGCCGGGTCCGGCGCAGCGCGATCGTGACCAGGACGGCGGCGCCGGCGACGGCCAGCAGCGATCCCGTGAGCAGGAGCGCGGTCTCGAGCCCGGGCGCCTCGATCGTGCCCGGCCACAGCGCCCCGGCGCCGGCCAGGAGCAGGATCGCGCCGAGCAGGCCGCAGACGGCGGTGCCCGCGACGGCCTGCCAGCGGCGCAGGCGGCCGGCCACCGACTCGTCGAGAAGCCAGGCCGCCAGCCAGGCGACGGCCGGCGCGACGGGCAGCATGTAGGGCTCGCGCTTGCTTTCGGAGAGCGAGAAGAAGACGAGCGGCGCCGCGAGCCACGCCCAGGCGAGCCGGCGCCCGTCGCGCGCTCCGCCCGCCGCTCCGCGCCAGGCCGACAGGGCCACGATCGGCACGAGCCACGACCAGGGCGCGAAGGTCAGCCAGAAGTACTTCAGGTAGTAGTACCAGGCCTGCTGGTGGTCCCAGGCGTCGACGAAACGCTCCACGTTCTGGCGGACGAGCAGCTCGTGGAGAGCGTCCGTCCGGCCGCCGAGGTAGAGGGCGGCATACCAGGGCAGGGCGAGAGCGAGGAAGCCCAGCACGCCGAGGGGCAGGCCGGGGAGGAGGCGGCGCCAGGGGCGGCGCCCGACGACGAGGTAGACCAAGAGCACCAGTCCCGGGACGATCACCGTCACGGGACCCTTGCCGGCGAAGCCGAAGCCGGCGGCGAGCCCGGCCAGGAGCCACGAGCTCCGGCCGCCCGCCCCGTGGTCGAGACGGCGGACCAGCGCCAGCACCACCGCCAGCGTCGTGAAGAGGACGAAGCTGTCCATCTGCGCGTTGCGGGCCGTGAACCAGACCCCGTAGATCGTCGCGAAGAGAGCGCTCGCCACCAGCGCTCGCCGCCGCCCGTCGTAGGCGGCCACGAGCAGGTAGAGCAGGAGGACGCTTCCGGTGTTGAGCAGCAGGACGGGGACCCTGAGGCTGGTCTCCGAGACGCCGCCCATGAGCTTCGACGCGACCGCCGCCAGCCAGAAGTAGAGGATCGGCTTCTCGAAGAAGGGCTCGCCGTTGAGCCGCGGGACGAGCCAGTCACCGCTTTCCACCATCTCGACGACGACCCGGCCGTAGCTCGGCTCGTTGGGGTTCCACAGGTCGCGGCTCCCCAGCCCGGCGCCCAGGAAGGCGCCGGCGACGAGGACGAGGACGACGAGGTCCCGGGCCGTGGCGCCGCTCATCCGGGCCGGCTCGTCGAAGGGAGCTCGGGGCGCGCCATGGCGCCTCTGGCGCGCTTCGAGATCTCGGCCTGCGTGGCGGCCCGTGGCGCTCGCCCGGTCATCGCTTCGATAGTACTCGATCGGGCGACCCCGGCAGGCGGCGGCGTCAGGGCTCGACGCCGAAGGGCGCCAGGCGGGCGAGCGAGGTCCGGAGAGGGAAGTGGCGCCAGCTCGGCGCGCGGTTGCTCAGGTTGCCGCCGTGGACGACCTGGAGCAGGTAGCACCCGGGGATCATCAGGGTCCGGTAGCGGCCGCCCAGCTCGGTGTGGTCGAAGGCGTAGGGATTGCGCCCGCCGGGGAAAGCGGCGAGCGGCGAGGGGAGGCGCCGGGAGCGCGCGTAGAGCGACCTCGTGGCGGGATGGAAGCGCAGGAAGGAGCGCGTGCAGTAGGCCTCGAAGCCTCCGGCGGCGGCCTCGAGCGCCGCGAACCAGCCGTCGTGCAAGGCGTCGTCCGAGTCGAGGCGCGTCACCATCTGGTCCGGGGCGCCGGACCAGCCGCCCCGCCAGTCGTCCTGCTCCTCCACCGTGCACCAGGCCAGGCCGGCGGTGGCCGCGGCCACCCGCTCGGCGCTGGCGGTCGAGCAGAGAAGAACGGTCGGGACCCCAAGCCGGCCGACGCTCGGCACGAAGTAGCGGTGGAAGAGCGCCAACCGCGAGTCCAGCCACGCGCCGTCGCAGTGGCGCATCGCCGTCCCGGCTCCCGGTCGCGGGACGGAGAAGCGCGAGACGATGACGTGGCGCATGGCGTTCGGGAGAGCGTTCGGGAGCCGGAGCCGGGCGCAGCGGCGCGAGCGTCGATTCTGGCAGAACAGGGCGCGCGCCGGCTGCTAGAGTCGCCGTCCGCGAGCGGCGGGGCCCGCAGCCCCGCGCGGACCGCGACGGAGGGCGAAGGCATGGACCTCGAGGGCAAGAGCGCGATCGTGACGGGAGCCTCGAGCGGCATCGGCGCCGCGACGGCGCGGGCGCTGGCGGCGGCGGGCGTGCGGGTGGCGCTGGCGGCGCGCCGCGTGGACCGGCTGGCGGCGCTGCGCGACGAGCTGACGGCGGCCGGCGGCGAGGCGCTGGCGGTCGCCACCGACGTCACCCGCCGCGCCGACGTCGAGGCCCTGGCCGCGGCTACCACGGCGGCTTACGGGGGCATCGACGTCCTCGTCAACAACGCGGGCATCATGCCGCTGTCCTTCATGAAGAACCTCCACGTCGAGGAGTGGGAGCGGATGGTCGACGTCAACGTCAAGGGCGTGCTCTACGGGATCGCCGCGGTGTTGACGCACATGCGCGAGCGTGGCGGCGGCCACATCGTCAACGTCTCGAGCGTCGCCGGGCGCCGGGTCTTTCCTTCCGGAGCGGTGTACTGCGGCACCAAGTTCGCGGTCAACGCGATCTCGGAGGGGCTGCGGGCCGAGCTCAGCGCCAGCGACGGGATCCGGGTGACGGCCATCGAGCCCGGCGCGGTGGCGACCGAGCTGCTCTCCACGATCACGGATCCGGCGGTGCGCGAGATGCTCGGCGCCCGCTCGTTCCGGGCGCTCGCGGCCGAAGACGTCGCCCGCGCGGTGCTCTACGCGGTCAGCCAGCCGGCCCACGTCGACGTCGCCGAGGTGCTGGTGATGCCGACCGCGCAGAGCTGAGGGCGCGCCGGCCGGCGGCCCACGGCGCCCCCGGCGCGAAGGATTGGCGCTACGCTCGCGTCTAAGGGAGCGCGACAGGTCTCCGTGGCGAGGCCGCGGCCGGCTCGGGCGCGCGGCACTCCCGCTCGGCGGACCGCGCGGCCGATGCAAGAGATGAATCGACAGACGAGAGACCGGGTGCTCGTGCGCGGCATGCTGGCGGGCGACGAGGGGGCCTTCGCGGAGTTCTCGGGCCACCACATCCCCGCCCTCTACCGCTACGCGTCGCGCCGGCTCGCCGGCGACCGCGAGCTGACCCGCGACATCGTCCAGAGCACGCTGTGCAAGGCGATCGCCAAGCTCGCGAGCTTCCGCGGCGAGGCCGCGCTGACGACCTGGCTGTGCGCCTGCTGCCGCAACGAGATCGCCGCCCACTTCAGGCGCCGCCAGTGGACGCCGCGGGAGGTCGACGTTCAGGAGGTCGAGGAGACCGCCGCTGCCGAGCTCGACGGCGTCCGCGCCGCCGGACCCGAGGGCGACCTCTTGCGCAAGGAGGCGGCCGCGGCAGTGCACCGGGCCCTCGACGCGCTGCCGCCGCACTACGGCACGGCGCTCGAGTGGAAGTACATCGAGTGCCTGCCGGTGCAGGAGATCGCGAGCCGGCTCGGCCTCGGACTCAAGGCCGCGGAGTCCCTGCTCACGCGCGCCCGCGGCGCCTTCCGCGAGGAGTACGGCCGGCGGGCCGCGTCCTCGCCGCCGCCGGGCGGCGAAGCCGGCGGGGCGGTCTTCAGAATGGAAGGGAACCGATGAGCGACTACGGAAACCAAGGCAATCCGCGGCTCTCGAAGGCTCCGGAGAGCGAAGAGGACCTGCGGGCGCTCCTGCGGGCGGCCGGCCCGCGGCCGCCCGTGCCGGCGGACGATCTCGCGGCGATCGCCGCCGCGGCGCGGGAGGAGTGGCGCCGCGTCGTCACGGCCCGGCGGGCGGCACGCCGCCGCGCCCGCGCGCCCCTGGCGCTGGCCCTGGCCGCCAGCTTGCTCCTCGCCCTGGGCGCCGCCTGGTGGTGGCGCGGCAGGACTCCCGCGGCGGCGGCGCGGCACGCCGCCAGCCTGGAGCTGGTCCGCGGCGAAGTGCGGCTCGCCGGGGCGGAGAGCTCGGAGGCGGCCGGGCCGGCGCCGGGCCAGGATCTGCCGGTCGGGGCGCGCGTCGAGACGCTCGGCGCGGGCTCGCGGGCGGCGCTGCGGCTGGCGAGCGGCCACTCGGTGCGCCTCGCCGCCGCCACTCGCGTCCGGCTCGCGGCCGCGGGTCGCGTCGAGCTCGCGCGTGGCACGCTCTACGTCGATTCCGGCGGCGCCGCGGCGGGGGCGGTGGAGGTCGTCACCAGCGTGGGCGTCGTCCGCGACGTCGGGACGCAGTTCGAGGTCCAGGTCGCCGGCGGCGAGACCGCCGAGCTGCGGGTGCGGGTCCGCGAAGGCGCCGTCTCGCTGTCGAACGGCGGCACCCACGAGGCGACGGCGGGCGAGGAGCTGCGGCTGGCGGCCGGCGGCGCGCTCACCCGCGGCTCCGTGCCGCGGGCCGGGGAGCTGTGGAACTGGGTGCAGGAGGCCGCTCCCAGCCTCGACATCGAGGGGGCGACCCTGACCGCCTTCCTCGACTGGGTGGCGCGCGAGACGGGTCTCGAGGTCGGCTTCGCGTCGGCCGCCGCGGCCCGGG
>Ga0224512_10000652_pt1 | contig 35854 bp, 32 predicted proteins | sample SF_May12_sed_USG_4_FD_169103 | JGI IMG/M metagenome (GOLD analysis project Ga0224512, IMG submission 169103) | Sediment microbial communities from San Francisco Bay, California, United States - SF_May12_sed_USGS_13 | ecosystem: Environmental > Aquatic > Marine > Sediment | place: USA... | reverse complement strand
GTAGCGCCGCAGAATCTCAACGAGCCTGTCTTTCGGCAACGAGTAAACCGTGTTGCCATTGATCCCGGTCATCGTTCTGCCCGCGATCAACGCGTTGACGATAGCCTCCTCGGTCGCCTCGGCGGTCGCCCGGAACATCGCGCTCAACGCGTCATTCGGCAACGTCGCCACCTGCTGTAATTTCTCCCTGTTCGCAGCGCCCGGGTTGGCCGTAGAAAAGGCAATGAATATATCGCCGGAACTGTCGGATCCGTAGCCACCGACTCTGGCTATGCCGATTGGCACCCGCCGCGCTACGCGCTTCAACTGATGCGGGAGCAACGGCGCATCGGTCGCGACAACGACGATAATCGAGCCCGTGCTGGCATCCGGACCGCGAAAAACCGGCATCAGATCGGTGATTTCCCGACCGACCGGTACGCCCGCGATGGTCAGCGCGTCACGTACCCCGTAATTGGCTTGAACAAGAACGCCGACCGTATAATCGCGACCCACGATTTCCAGCGTTCGAGATGCCGTGCCGATGCCGCCTTTGAAAGCGTGGCATATCATGCCGGTACCGCCACCGACGCCGCCTTCGGTCACCGGACCGCTCGCCGCAGATTCCAGCGCCTGGAACACGTGCTCCTTCGTTACGTGGAAACCGTTGATGTCATTGAGATCGCCATCGTAGGTTTCGGCGACGACAGGCAACGCCCAGAAAACGTCCGGGTCGTCTGGCAGCGGGTCGAACAGGTCGTTCTTGTATTGCCATTCAATCACGGCATCACGAGCGACGCCGACGCTGTGGGTATTGGTAATCAGGATGGGGCCTTCGAGGAACCCGGATTCCTCTACCCACGTCGTGCCGGTCATTTCGCCATTGCCGTTGAGCGTAGACCAGCCCGCAAAAACAGGATCGTAGGTCTTGCCGCGCGGCAGAATCGCGGTCACTCCAGTCCTCACCGGGCCCTTGCCGACGACGAGCTCGCCCTCACCGGAAATGATCGTCGTGTGCCCGACGGTCACGCCATCAACGTCGGTAATCGCATTCATGGCTCCGGGTGTGCCGTCGAACGGTATGCCGAGATCCCGGGCCCGCGGTTCGGCGGCCGTTGCCAGGCTGGCAAGCAGGCAGACACAAGGTACCAGCAGCAGAAACCGGCGATCCGACTTCGCCCTATCCATCAGAAATGTGCGCAAATTCGCGCTTGGTCTCATCGAATGCTCCTGTTCATCAGAACCGATCGCGGATTTCCGGGGGCATTCTAGCCGCCGCAACTGTCGAAAAATTCGCAGATCACCGGGCGGAATGCGTCCATGTCGACGAGAAACGAGTCGTGGCCACGAATGCAGTCCAGTTCAACAAATTGGGTATCGGGGCACACCGCAGCAAAACCTTCGGCGAGCTCCGCTTGCTGGTGAATCGGGAACAGGATATCGGTTTCGACACCGATGACGAGCGTACGCTGCAAGCGAAGTCTCTTGAATCCCGACTGCAGTGACCCACCATGCTCGGCGAGATCAAAAAGATCGGATGCCCGTGACAAATACAAATAGCAGTTCGCATCAAATGCGCCGCTGAACTTCTCGGCGTGATTCTGCAGGTAAGACTCCACGGAGAAGTCAATTTTAAACTTGTCTCCCGAATTGCTCGGAATCGTAACCCGTTCGCGGCCAAACCGTTGTTCCCATTCCACGGCTGAACGATAGGTAATCATGCCTAGCTTGCGTGCCAGACGCTGGCCCGCAATCGGCGGATCGGCGCGGTCATAGTTGCCGCCCTGCCACTTCGGATCCGTGCGGATCATCTCGCGTTGCAGTGACCGGACGGCGATCGAAAACGGCAACGCGCGCGTCGCAGAGGATATGGAGACAAACGTGCGAGAGGCGCCCGGGTGGCGCACGCAATAAGCCAGGCCACTCATGCCGCCCATCGAGCAGCCAACCACTGACAGCAGTTTCTCGATGCCGAGATGCTGAACCACGCCATACGCCGCTTCGGCAACATCCTCGAGCGTCAGAACTGGAAAATCGAGCCGATAGATCTGACCCGTTTCCGGATTGACCGATGCGGGGCCGGTGGAACCGAAGCAGCTGCCGAGCGAATTGACTGCAATGACATAGAATCGATCCGTGTCGAGCGGCAGGCCCGAGCCAATCATCTCCTCCCACCAACCCGCTCCCGGATCCTCGGCCGACGAGGCGGCATGCGCCGACGGCGACAGGCCGCTGAATATCAGAATCGCATTATCACGCGCCGTATTGAGTTTGCCCCACGTCTCGTAAGCGAGCGTCGGCGACTCGAGATAGCCGCCGCGATGCATCGCAAATCGCCCTTCGAGCGTAACGGTCTTGGTCGCGGCGCCCATACAAAACTCCGAATACTGGTGTCCCCTTATAGCAAGCGTTGCGCTCGCAGACTAGCAGACTTGCTTCTATACATATGCCAACGAGGTCATTTCTTTACGTGCCGCATCAGCCGCTTACGACGTCGCTGCTGGCGGGGTGTCAACTTGTTGCGCCGGCCTTTGTAAGGGTTTTCGCCTGTCCTGAAGGTCAGCCTGACGGGGGTACCTTTGAGTTTGAATGCCTTGCGGAAGCGGTTGATCAGATACCGCCTATACGCCTCCGGCACGCGCTCGGTCTGATTACCGTGAATCACGATCACCGGCGGGTTTCGACCACCCTGATGTGCATACCGCAGGCGAATGCGTCGACCGCGTACCAAAGGTGGCGGGTTAGCCGTACACGCCGCTTCGAGTTCGCGTGTCAGTTCATTGGTGGACAGATCGCGCGTGGCAGCGCGGTAGGCACGCTCGACGGCGGGGAGAAGATCACCGATGGCCGTACCGTGCAGTGCGGAAATCGTGATGCGTTCGGCGAAATCGAGAAACGGTAGTCGCCGGTCGAGGTCTTCGCGGACCTGTTTGCGCTGCTCAGCGGCCAGTCCGTCCCACTTGTTGGTCACGACAACCAGGGCTCGGCCCCGTTCCAGAATCAGGCCCAGCAGACTGACATCCTGTTCGGTGACGCCTTCCTGCGCGTCGAGCACCGCAATCACGACCTCGGCACGCTCGATGGCCTGCAGCGCCTTGACGATACTGAACTTCTCGATAGCCTCATGGACGCGAGCGCGGCGCCTGATCCCCGCGGTATCGATCAACTGGTATTTGCGGTCGTTCTTCAGGAACGGAACCGCGACGCTGTCGCGGGTCGTGCCCGGTTCATCGAAAACCACGAGCCTGTCCTCACCGAGCACACGATTGACCAGCGTCGATTTGCCGACATTCGGGCGGCCGACGACCGCGATGCGCAGCTCGTGCTCGTCGTCGTCCGCCGTCGACTCATCGGGCTCCTCGGCCTCGTACGGCGCGAGAACGGCATCCATGAGCGCGCCGATACGGTCACCATGCACTGCAGAGATCGCGAAAGGCTCGCCGAGACCGAGCGCGTGGAATTCGCTCGCCGCGACGTCGGCGTCGAGCCCTTCCGCCTTGTTCACGGCGAGCCAGGTCTTTTTTGCATGTTTGCGTGCGACTTCGGCGACATGCTGATCGGCCGCCGTAACGCCGCTGCGCGCATCGACCATCACGATCGCCGCATCAGCTTCATCGAGCGCCCGTACCGTTTGTTTGACCATGAGTTCGGTGAGACCGACCTCGCCGCCCGCGACGCCTCCTGTATCGATCACGATGTATGGCAGCGGCCCGAGTTTCCCGAAACCGTACTGGCGGTCGCGCGTCAACCCCGGGTAGTCAGCTACGAGTGCATCTCGCGAGCGCGTCAGACGATTAAACAGTGTCGACTTGCCGACGTTGGGCCGACCAATCAACGCGATGACGGGCAGCATCGGATTGCTCTCCGATTAAGGAACCTCAGGTTTCTTGTTCCGCAATGTCGGGCGCGCGCCGACGTGACGGCCTGGGTTCTTCGATGACGTAGGCAGCCAGACTTCCTGCGTCACTCTGCACATACAGTCGATCGGCCACAACGACCGGGCTCGAGGTAATGGCCTGACTGCCCTGCTTGAGGCGTGCAACGGGCTCGCCGTCGACATTGCTGAAAAAGTGCAAATAGCCTTCGAAATCACCGACGACAACGGTTGTGCGAAACGGGATGGGGACAGTCGGTTCACGCCGCAACAAGGAGTTCTGCCGCCACGATTCCTCACCCGTGCGTCGCGTTAGTGAGAGGATTTCACCGTCCTCACGCACCGTGTAGATATTGTTCCAGTCGGCCGATACGCCTTCGAATGACGAGATCTCGCGCGTCCACAGTGCCTGCCCCGATTCGGATGCAATCGCGGCGACCCGCCCCTGGTAGCCACCGGCGTAGATGTCCTGACCGACGACACTGATACCACCGTCGACATCGGCCAGGCGTTCGAGATCCGAACGCCCGCTCGGTGGCGACAGCATCGCCTCCCATTCGATGTCGCCACTGTCGAGGTCGATCGAAATCAGCCGACCGTTATCAAACCCGGCGACGACGGATGTGCCGACAATGACCGGCGTCGACGAGCCGCGCATCGTCAACAGTGGAGCGGACTGCTCGATAACCCAGCGCTCCGTGCCGTCGAAAGCGGACAGAGCACGCAGGCGATTGTCAATCGTGAGGACAACAACGAGGTCGTCCTTGATGACCGGCGGCGCGAGGGATTCGCCAGCAATGCTGATGCGCCATAGCTCATTCCCCGACGCGGCATCGAGCGCGATAATCAGGCCATCGGCGGCCGCAACCGCGACGAGGTTATTGCCGACGCCGGGCCCGGCCGACAAATCCATGTCGAGTTCGCGACGCCACAACCGTTTACCATTCTCGGGCTGAAACGCCATTACGTTGCCGTCGCGGCTTGCCGCATAGATCCGGTTACCGTCTCCCACCGGCCGCAACGCGATCCGCAAGAATTCGGCATCCCCACCCAGGTCGGCACTCCACAATCGCTTGACGATAATCTTGGTATCGATTTTGGTTAGTTCCGCGGGCTCCAGCTTATCGTCATCGCCGCCGCCGAAGAGGCCGCACGATGTCAACGACATCGCCGCCGTGAGGACCGCGATCGCACGCACGCCGGTGTTCATTCGCTATCCCCGGAACCCGCTTCATCGGACCCAGCCTCCACCTCCACCGCGGTCGTCTCGGGCAAATCCAGGAGCTTCATTTGCACGAGCGCGCGATCGATTGTTGCCGCGCTGGCGGGATCCTCGAGCGCCTGTCGGTAGGCGTTACCTGCTTCCTCATATCGGCCCAGCGCGGCATACGCATCTCCGCGCGCTTCGGCATACAGTGCCGCAAACGCGGCACTGTCCTGACCCGATAGTATGCCAATTACGTCTTCGGCCTTGTCCTGATAGAGGCGTATCTTTGCGAGCCGCAGGCGCCCGACGTATTTGAGTTCATCGTTACCGCGCAATTCGAGCAGTTCTGTGAGGACATCGGCGGCGTCCTGGTCCCGGTTCTTGTCCATGTACAGTCGCGCGATCGCCAGCTTCGACTGCGCCGCATAGCTGGTGTTCGCAAAGTTGCTTGCAAGGCCATCGGCTGTCGCCTGCGCGTCGTCGAGCTCGCCGGCGGCGATATGTTCTGCAAGCGTCTCAAAGAGTCGCGAAGCATCCATTTGTGCGTTCAGCTTACTGTTCTGATATTGGTTCCAGCCAAACAGCAGTCCGGCGCCAATGATGATTCCGCCGATCACGTAGCGGCCGTTCTCGGCCCACCACTCGCGCATCTTTTCGATCTGTTCTTTTTCCGACAGTAAATCGTCCACAAGTAACGCCTTTGTAATCTTTAACGCTGCCTAGTGCGCAGCCTTTTTTCCCAGTCTATTCGCCAAGATCGTCGCCAGTTCGGGCAACGCTATGTCCATTTGATCTTCGTCACTGCGCAGCGGTTTCAGGCCGATGCAGTTGGATGCAATCTCCTGCTCACCGAGAATCAGCGCGTAGTCTGCATTACTCTTGTCGGCCCGTTTCAATTGCCCCTTGAAGCCGCCGCCGCCAAGATTGAGCTCTATGCGGGCACCGGCGATTTTATCGCGTAATTCCTCGGCAACCGTGAATGCCCGTTCGAGCACACCATCGCCCACCGCGACGATGAACACATCGGCGCCAGTATCCGGGGCTTTGCCGCCGCAGACTTCGTAAAGCGCGACGAACCGTTCCATGCCCATCGCCCAGCCGACCGCCGGCGTCGGCCGGCCGCCGAGCTTCTCGACGAGACCGTCGTAACGGCCGCCCGAACAGACCGCACCTTGTGAGCCCAGCGCATCGGTTACCCACTCGAATACGGTGCGGCTATAGTAATCGAGTCCACGTACGAGACGTGGATTGACCGTATAACCTACACCGGCGGCATCGAGCAGCGCTTTTAGCCCGTCGAAATGCTCAGCCGACGCCGCGTCCAGGAAGTCCAGCATGACCGGCGCTGCCCTGACGATGGCCTGCATATCGGGATTCTTGCTGTCGAGGATCCTGAGCGGGTTCTGCTCGAGGCGGCGAATACTATCCTCATCAAGCTGATTTTTCACGCCCGAAAAATAATCAATGAGGGACTTGCGATAGACCTCACGGGTTTTCGGCGTGCCCAGCGAATTGATTTCCAGAGTAAGCCGGGAGATGCCGAGCTGCCGCCAGATCCTGGAACTCATGATGATGAGTTCGGCGTCGATATCGGGACCCTCGTAACCGAGCGCCTCGGCGTCGAACTGGTGAAATTGCCGGTAGCGGCCCTGCTGGGGTTTTTCGTAGCGAAACATAGGGCCCGAGGTCCAGAGTTTCTGTTTCTGATTGTAAATCAGGCCGTTACTTAGCCCGGCGCGCACGATGCCTGCCGTCGCCTCGGGACGCAGCGTTACGCTGTCGCCGTTGCGATCGAGAAACGTGTACATTTCTTTCTCGACAATATCGGTCACTTCGCCGATCGAGCGTCGGAACAGCTCGGTCTCCTCGAGCAGCGGCAAGCGAATCTCGTCGTAGCCGTACGACTGCGCAATGTCTCGAACGACGGTTTCGAGATAATGCCACGTGCCGGATGCATCCGGCAGGATATCGTTCATTCCCCGTATTGGTTTTGGTTTCACGCGCTTGTCTTCAAGGATTGCCGATCTGCAGGCGTGCGGTTCGACCGCGTCGAGTGGCGGCGGTAATCGGGTAGTCCTGACCATCGACCCAGACCGTGACGTTGTCGGCATCGCCGAACAGCGCGGAGATCGGCGCCGCTCCGATCAGTTCCACGTTGCGACCATCCTGCCCCATGCCAAAGAACAAGCGCCTGCCGTTCGCGTCGGTGATCTCGGTCCAACAGTCACCCGAAAAGCTCAGGGCAAGGCGAATTTGCCGGGCTGCCGCCGGCGCCTCGGACTCTGCCGGAGCTTCGGACTCTGCCGGCTCCGCCTCGTCGCGTCCGACCTCGTCAGTTGCGGGCACATCTTGTCCCGACACGTCCGGTGCTGTCGGCTCTTCGGGCTCGGCGTCGGCCGCAGGTCCCTCGAGCACCAGCGTGTCGTCAACATCCGACTCGTTAATTTCGGGGCGCACGGTAGCATCGGACTCGACCGGATCCGGAGACGCGGGACCGATCATTACGGGTCGATTGGTCAGCCACCAATAGGCTGCCAGGGCGACGAGCACGGCGACGATCGCGGCAATCCATGGACCCGGCGAAAGCTCCTTGTAGTGTTTGCGGCGGCCTCCGATCACCGGCGGCATGCTGTCCGAACGGGTCATCCGGTAGTAATCCGCAAAAACGTCGTCTTCGTCGACGCCTACGAGCTGCGCGTATTTGCGCAGATAGCCCTTGGCAAATACCGGTGCGCCGAGTATCTCGAAGTCATTACGTTCGAGCGCTCGCACTTTGGGCTCATCGATGTGCAGTTCCTTGGCGATTTCGAACACGGAGATCTGCTGTGCGCGGCGTGCCTCGGCAAGACGCTCGCCACCAACCGGACTCGGACTTGCGGACTCCGCTTTTTCGTCGGATTCTGAGGTTGTTTCGTCGATCATGCGTAATCTTATCCTGACTCGAGCACGCGCCGGGCCTCGGGTGAGGTTGGAAAGTCACGCAGAATCTGGTTGACGAATTCACTGCGCGCGCGTTCGTCACCGAGTTCCTCTTCTATCTGCACGCCAAGGTAAAGCACGCTGGCGCTCGGCGCATTATTGCTCAGGAAACGCTGCAAGAACGCCCGTGCGCTAAGAAATTCGCCCTGCCTTTGCATCAGGAGGCACAATTGCAAAAGCGCTTCCCCATAATTCGGTTTACGCTCGAGAGCTTGCCGGAAAAAAACTTCGGCTTGCGCATAGTCAGGTTTTTGCACCATGCATACGCCAGCGTTAGTCAGCGTGATCTCGGAATTGTCATTTTCGACAATACTGGCCGCGCGATCGAAGTGCTTGCGCGCCTCATCGAAACGGTTTTGGCGGCACAGGAACACCGCATAGGTGTTCAGTACATCGAAATTATTGGGCTCGAGGCGAACCGCATTTAGGTAGGACTCGGTGGCCAGACGCAGATTACCAAGCTGCTCATAAGTAAGCGCAAGCGTCGAGTGCGCTATGGCGCGTTTTGGGTCGAGTTTGATCGATAACAGGAGCCGGTCCCGCGCGAGTTCGTAGTTGCCGCTGCGGTAGTAGCGGGCACCAAGCTGATAATTGATCTGAGCCGCGTCCTGGTCGTTCGGATCAGGTTTTAATGGTCCTGTGGTTGACGAGACACATCCTGTGAATAGCAGGCACACGGCTACCAATACGGTTTCCCTCTTGTTCACGCTGTTGCCACCTTTGTGTTTCTTTCACTCAACCGAACACGTACTCGGTCACTCACCTTACCTGCCAGTTGGCCGCAGGCGGCATCGATATCGGCACCGCGCGTCGTGCGTGTCGTCGCCACAATGCCGTGCCGTCGCAGCCGGTTTTGAAATTCCCGGATCGTGTCCGCAGAGGAGCGTGCGAATTCGTTACCGATGAACGGGTTGAACGGAATCAGATTGACCTTTGCCGGCATGCCGGAAATCAGCCGGGTCAGCTCATCGGCATGCTCGATCGAGTCATTGACGCCCCTCAGCATCACGTATTCAAACGTAATAAACCGGTTTGCGCGCTTGGCAGCATAGCGCCGGCACGCGTCCAGCAGTTCACCGATCGAATGCAGCTTGTTGATCGGCACAAGCCGGTTACGCAGTGCATCGTTGCTGGCATGCAGTGACACGGCGAGCGACACGTTACAGTCATCGCCGAGCCGTTCGATGTTCGGCACTATACCCGAGGTACTGATCGTCACTCGTCGACGCGAAAGCCCGTAGGCATGATCTGACAGGAGCAACCGGAGCGCCATGACGACGTTGCGGTAATTGGCGAGCGGCTCACCCATACCCATAAATACGACGTTCGTGACAGCGCAGCCACCGTTCGGCCGTCGCGGCAGCTCCTGATTCGCGTGCCACACCTGGCCGATGATCTCTGCAGTCGTCAGGTTGCGGTTAAATCCCTGTGCTCCGGTGGCACAGAATGCACAATCGAGCGCACAGCCGACCTGGGAAGAGATGCACAATGTGCCACGACTGAGCTCGGGAATAAAAACGGTCTCGATTGCCTGACCCGAGCCACTCGAAAACAGCCACTTGACGGTGCCGTCCGCCGAATCAAATCGCTCGATCGTGGCGGGCATAATTATCGACGACTCTGCCTGCAGCCGCTCGCGCAGCGCCTTCGACAGATCGGTCATCGCCTCGAAATCAGTGATGCCGCGTTGGTGAATCCATTGCATTATCTGCCGCGCGCGAAACGGTTTTTCGTCCAGCCGCGCGAAAAACTCCGAGAGATCGTCTTCGGGCATGCCAAGGAGATTTACGATGTCGACCGTTCTTTGCACGTCATGTCCGATGTCAACGCGTACGCGGACAGATGCCGTCGTCGCCGAAAAAAAAGGCAATTTCGATTGCAGCCGTCTCGGGTCCGTCCGAACCATGCACAATGTTCTCCTCGATGCTCTCGGCAAAATCAGCGCGAATCGTACGCGGGACGGCGTCGGCCGGATTCGTCGCGCCCATGATGTCGCGGTTCTTCGCGATCGCATTCTCGCCTTCGAGCACTTGCACGACCACCGGACCCGAGGTCATGTAGTTCACGAGATCTCTGAAAAATGGCCGTTGACTATGGACTGCATAGAATCCCTCCGCCTGCTCTTTCGTCAGATGCAGCATCCTGACAGCAATCAGCTGCAGTCCGGCGCTTTCGAATCGACCGACAATCTCGCCGATCAGGTTCTTTTGCACACCATCGGGCTTGATGATGGAGAGGGTCCGCTCGAGGGCCATGCCTGTTCCTTCTGCTTTGGATTCGTGATCGGATCAAAACCCGGCGCGCGAGCCGGGCATCGGAGGTAAACGCTCAATTTTACTTGGCTATTTATCAGCGGGCAATGAACCACCGGTGACAGAAAGGCGCAATCGTGGCTAGACGTTGAAGCTCTCCCCGCAGCCGCACTCACCCGTCACGTTCGGATTGCGGAAGCTGAAAGCCTCGTTCAGGCCATTTTTGACGAAATCGACCTCGGTCCCGTCGATCAGCGGCAGCGCCTCCGGATCAACCACGACCTTGACGCCCTTGTCCGTGAACACCACATCCGTATCCGCAATGTCGTCGGCATAATTGATCACATATGAGAATCCCGAGCACCCGGTGCGGGTAACGCCCAGCCGCAGCCCGACGCCCTTGCCGCGGGACTCGAGATAATTGTGTACACGCCTCGCGGCGGATTCGGTCAACGAAATAGCCATATCTAGTCTCGTAAGAGTATTTGACACGAGCCATCGCGAATGTTCTGTCCAAGCGATCGCACCGCGTCTTCGAGGATCAGTATACGCCCGGTCTTCTTGACGGGTATAGACAGACTTCGCAAAAGCTCATGCGCGGAAAATGCCGTAAGATCGCCGATGGCCCGGCCCTCATAGGTTTCGCAAAATGCCTCGCACGCGGCGATGACGTGCGGGCAGCCCCAGGCCCGAAACCTGAGGCTTTCGATCTTGCCCGCTTTAGCCGACGCAAAAAGGCGGATTCGAATGCCCTGCTCATCGACGTATGCTTCGGCCACGTCACCGAGATCGCCCGCATGCCTGGGATTGGCGAACAATCGACGCACTTCGGCGCTGTACGGATCAATGCTCATGCGGCACGTTCGGGGGCGAGATTTCTTAGCCTGGTCACTGCCTGTCGGTACCGCTCGATCGCGAAATCGATGTCTTCATTGTTTGTAAGGCGTCCGAAGCTGAAGCGGATAGCGCTTTGTGCGAGCAGATCCGAGCGGCCAAGCGCGCGCAACACGTACGAGGGTTCCTGGTCTTGCGAATTACAGGCCGATCCGGTTGCGACGCACAACGGTTCCAGCGCCAGCAGCAGGCTCTCCCCTTCGATGTCCGCAATGCTCACATTCAGTATTCCCGGATAGCCGTGCTCGATTTCGCCGTTTACGACGATGCCCGGCAAATCGCGGATACCGGACCAGAGTCGCGTGTGCAGCGCGCGCAGGTGAGCGAGATCCGCGGCCATACTGTGCGCCGCGATTTCAGCCGCGTGACCGAATCCGGCAATCAGGGAAATAGGCATCGTTCCGGGACGCAGCCCACGCTGTTGACCGCCACCGTATAGGAGTGGCTCGACGTGACAGCCGGGACGATCGGCGATGTACAGCGCGCCGATGCCCTGCGGCCCATAAAGTTTGTGCGCGGTCATCGACAGCAGATCGATGTGCAGACTGTCGAGATCGATCGCGAGTTTGCCGACCGATTGCGCCGCATCGACATGGAACAGAACGTCGTGTTGCCGGCACAGCTCGCCGATTGTCGCGATGTCCTGAATGACGCCTGTTTCGTTGTTGACATGCATGATCGAAACAAGCTGCGTGTCGTCACGTATCGCCTGGGCCAGTGCTTCAATATCAGCGACACCACGCTCGTCGGGACCGAGCCATGTCACGTCGAAGCCTTGTTTCTCCAGCGCGCGAAACACATCGGTCACAGCCTTGTGCTCGGTTGGCATGGTGATCAGGTGACGGCCGCGGTGCTCGCGATATCGTGCCGCACCGGTGATCGCGAGATTGTTGGACTCGGTTGCGCCTGATGTAAATACGAGGCTATCGGGCGCCACATTCAGTAATACACCGAGTTGCTCCAGAGCATGTGTGACGCGGGCGAGGCTGCGCCGACCTGCAATATGCCCGGCGGATGCATTTGCGAAATCACCATCGATCGTCAGCATCGATGCCATTGTGGCCGCGACGCGGGGATCGACAGGCGTCGTCGCCGCGTAGTCGAGATACACGAGGTCTGAGACTTTCTCACTATCCCCGGTCACCGTCACTTCGACTGCCCGCTGCGTTCGAAAGCCGCCAGAATGCCGCGCAAAATATTGACCTCGTTTTTGTCGGGCCTTGCGCGGATGCATAGTCGTCTGAGTCGCCGCATCAGATGGCGCGGGTTATCCGGATCGAGAAAACGCAGGTCGGTCAGCACAGCCTCGAGGTGGGTGTAGAAATACTCGAGTTCGGACGCCGTCGCGAGCGGCGCGTCGGGCGCGTAGTCGGAGGCGGCCTGGTCGTTCCCCGCCCTGTACCATTCGTAAGTCAGCACCTGCACGGCCATGGCCAGATTGAGCGAGCTGAACCCCGGGTCCGTCGGAATCGTGACGAGCGTATCGCAGTGGTCGAGCTCGGCATTGCTGAGCCCCGACTTTTCGGGCCCGAAAACCAGCGCGACTGATCCCTGCCTGGCCTCCGTGTGCAGTCGCACCGCACACTGCCGGGGCTCCAGGCAAGGCCATGCAATCGAGCGCGATCGCGCACTCGCGCCGGCAACGAACACGCAATCCGCAATGGCGGCTTCGAACGAATCGACGACGGTCGCCCTATCGAGAAGGTCCTCGGCCCCGGAAGCGCGGGCCGTCGCCTCGGCATGCGGGAAGTACCGGGGTTCTACGAGCGCAAGGTCGGTTACACCCATGTTTTTCATGGCACGCGCGGCCGCCCCGATATTGCCGGGATGTGTAGTGCCGACCAGTACGATACGTAATGACATTCAGGTGCTCAATCTGGCCAATCCGATTCAAAGTCCGCTATTCTAGCGCCCACGATCGCTTCCTGTACGGCGGCGCGCTCGAGTTCTTTGACAATGGCGGGATCGTTTCATGCACGCATTACTCAACGTGGCGGTAATGGCAGCGCGGCGCGCGGGTAGTTCGCTGACACGCCAGTTCGTCAACCTGGGCAAGCTTAAAATCGAGAAGAAGGGGCATAACGATTACGTCAGTGACGCCGACTATGCCGCCGAGCGTGCGGTCATCGGCACGATCCACAAGCATTATCCGGACCACGCGATCCTCGCCGAGGAGAGCGGCGTGCAGGGCGAATCCGACACCGTTTGGATTATCGACCCCCTGGACGGCACCACCAACTACCTGCACGGATTCCCCGTATTTGCCGTCTCGATTGCGGTTCAGCACAAAGGACGCATCGAGCACGGCGTTGTATATGACCCGCTGCGCCAGGAGCTGTTCACGGCGTCACGCGGCGACGGCGCGCACCTCGACGGCCGGCGCATCCGCGTGAGCGGGCAGGCGAGCCTCGAACGCTCGCTGATCGGCACCGGGTTCCCGTTTCGGCAGGCCGACACGGACATGCAGTCGTATCTCGACATGCTGAGCAAAATTATCCGCAACACGTCGGGCGTTCGTCGGCCCGGCGCCGCGGCGCTCGATCTTTGCTATGTCGCTGCCGGGCGCCTCGACGCTTTCTGGGAGACCGGCCTGGCGCCCTGGGATCTTGCGGCCGGCAGCCTGATCATTCGCGAGGCCGGCGGCATCATCAGCGGCCTGGACGGCAGCGAAAGCTTCCTCGACACGGGCCACGTGCTGACCGGTACGCCACGGATTTATCGCGCGCTCGCCAAATTGTGTGCGACGGAAATCAAGCAGCTGGTTTCGGAGCCTGCCTCTGGGAACGCTGCTTGAGCCACGGCCGTGGGACGTAAGGGCCAGCTGTGCCTCGGGAACTCGTCTCGCTTAACTCCGCTCGGCATCCCTGCCTCGCTCCAATCCGGACCCTCGCTCTCGCAATCCTGCTGCGCTCGGGTCCGACGACGCTCGACGAGAACCCCGAGGCACAGCCGTCGTTACCACGGTGCCAGCCGGGATGTCGGTGTGTGTGCTCGAGCGTCGTCCGCAGCGCAGCGACGCAGGACGCCAAAGCCAGCGGAGGCCGATCCGAGCGAGCCAGGGATGGCGAGCGAGGTTAAGCGAGAGCACATACCCGGCAGCGCGGCCCGGTCGACGTAGCGCGGTATGAAGCGAGACGAGATCCCGCGGTGCAGCCGACCGTTGATGAACGTGCCGCCGGCAGCGCTTCTGCAGGCTGATTAAGGCATGATTGCCTACGGCAGATCGTCGATCAGGTCAGGGTCCTTAATGGGCTCGATGAGATCCTGCGCATTGACGCCGAGCAACAGCGCCGTCGCGCTCGCAGTGTAAATCGACGAATAGGTACCGACGACGATACCGACAATCAACGCAATCGAAAACGGCACAATCGATTCGCCACCGAGCACGAGCAGCGCAAACAGCACCAGCAGAGTCGTAAATCCTGTAATCAATGTGCGGGCAAGCATCTCGTTGATCGAGATGTTCATCGACTCCTCAGCCGAAATTCCGCGCAGCTTGAGGAAATTTTCACGAATCCGGTCAAACGATACAACCGTATCGTTCAGCGAATAGCCGATAACGGCCAGAACGGCGGCGACGACGGTAAGATCGAACGGAAAATGGAAAAACGAAAAGAAACCGATCGTAATAATGACGTCATGAGCGAGCGCCGTGACAGCGCCGGCCGCAAATTTCCACTGAAAGCGGAACATGACGTACGCGAAGATCATGAGCAACGCGAAGATCATCGCAAGGCCACCCTGTTCGGTCAGCTCCTCACCAACTTGCGGGCTGACAAATTCGACTCTGCGCAGTTCGACCGACTCGCCGCTCGCCGCGAGCGTCGCCTGCAGGCTGGCGCGAATCTCCTCCACATTTCCATCCTGCGGCGGCAAGCGTACGAGCACATCGTTCTCTGCACCAAAAAGCTGGACCTGCGCATCGTTGAATCCGGCAGCGGCGAGCTCGCGGCGGATGCTGTCGAGATCGGCCGCCGCCGGATAACCCACCTCCAGCAGGATTCCGCCGGTGAAATCGATACCAAAATCGAGGCCGCGCGTGGCCAGAGATACGATCGAGGCGATCACGAGTAGCGCTGACAGCACGAGAGCGATAACACGGCGCCTAGCTCCGAGAAAGTCGATACTCGTCTTTTCTTTTATCAGCCGCATCGTATTTCCCTACACCGGTACCGACGCAATGTTGCGGCCGCCGAATGCGAGGTTGACGATCACCCTCGTGCCAACGATCGCTGTGAACATCGACGTGATGACGCCGAGCGACAAGGTAATCGCGAAACCCTTGATCGCTCCGGTACCAAATGCAAACAACACGATCGCTGCGATGAGGGTAGTGATATTGGCGTCTGCGATCGACGACAATGCTTTTTCATAACCGGAATGAATCGCCGTCTGCGGCGATGAGCCAGCCGCAATCTCCTCGCGTATCCGCTCGAAGATCAGTACGTTCGCATCAACCGCCATACCCACAGTAAGCACGATGCCCGCGATACCCGGCAGAGTCAGCGAAGCCTGCAACAACGACAACAACGCAACGATGAAAACCAGATTCGATAGCAACGCAACGTCGGCAATCATGCCGAAAACGCGATAATAAATCGCCATGAATACAATAACGGCGAGGAACCCAACCTTGACCGCATTGAATCCACGATCGATGTTGTCCTGACCGAGGCTCGGACCGATCGTTCGTTCGTCGATTTTGTACACGGGGGCCGCAAGCGCACCCGCCCGTAGCAGCAGCGCAAGATCCCGTGCCTCGATCGGGTTGAGACCAGTTATCTGAAAGTTGTTCTTGAAGACACCCCGGATCGTAGCGGTGTTGATAATCTCTTCGGTCTTGATGACCCGGTACACTGTCTCGCCGTTGGCCGTGACGGCTTCACGTTTGCTCTCAATAAACACTGTCGACATAGGCTTATTGAGATTGTTCTGAGTGGTTTCGAGCATGCGCTCACCACCCGTTGCGTCAAGCGTAATGAAGACGGCCGGCTGGCCCTGACTGAAGCCGGCCTCGGCATTGACGATCTCATCACCGGATGCCACAACCTGGCGCTTGAGGATCTGCGCCTGCTCTCCTTCTCTGCCCGGGTAACGACGCGACCCGGGCAGCTCGCCGGACTGATCGACGAGGCGAAATTCGACCGTCGCGGTTGCGGTCAGAATCTCATTGAGCCGAGTCGGATCCTGCACACCAGGCAGTTGCACAACAATGCGGTCGGCGCCCTGTCGCTGTACCAGCGGTTCGGCGACGCCGAGTTCATCAACGCGGTTTCTGAGCGTCGTGATGTTCTGCTCGATGGCGAAATCCTGGCGCGCCGCGATCTGTGCTTCAGTCATCCGCACAGTCAGCGACTTGCCGTCAGTGCCGTCGGCAATCAACACATCGGAATCAGCCCGCCGGATGATCTGACGTGCAGCCTGCATATCCTCGGCGCTCGTCAGTCGGACCGTGATTTCGCGATCCCTGAGATCGACACGATGACGGATACGGGCATCGCGCAGACGATCGTCGAAATCCTGCTGGTAGGAGATCATGCGACTCTGGACGGCGGTTTCCATGTCGACCTCGAGGAGGACGTAGATTCCGCCACGCAAATCGAGACCCAGGCTCATCGGATCGAGTCCGATGCTTCGAACCCAGACCGGCAACTTCGGTGCCAGCGTCATCGCGATGCTCGCCTCGTTGCCAAAACGATCTCTAAGGCGAGCATCCGAGGTCCGCTGATCCTCGGCCGACGTAAACCGGATGACAGCACGCCCATCTTTGATATATGCCGCCTCGGGCACTATGTCGGCATTTTCCAGGGTGCGGACATACTCGGCGAGTTGCGCGCCGGAAACATCTTCCGCGTCAGTACGGGCAAGCTGCACGGCGGGCACGCTACCATAGATATTCGGCAACGCGAGCACGACGCCCACGACCAAGATTATGAGCACGAGCGCATTGAGCCATGCAGGGTATTTGTTCACGCCCGATCAGGCTTCGTCGTAAGTGCCCTTCGGCACGACCGCGGATACGCTGGCTTTTTGAATCTTGATTTCGGTGTTGTCGCTGATCTTGACGACCGCGTAATGATCACTGACGGCCGTGACCTTGCCGAGGATACCGCCGGCCGTGAGTACTTCGTCGCCGACGCTCAGATTGGACACGAGTTCGGCGTGGGCTTTCTGCTTTTTCTGCTGCGGGCGAATCAGCAGGAAATAGAACACGACGAAAATAATGATCATCGGCAGCAGAAAGCTGAAAGGGTCGCCCTGCTGTGCGCCCTGCGCAAGGGCATTCTCAATCAATAAATCCATTGGTCTCAGTCTTTATCGTTGCGGGCGTGAACGGCGCTCGAAAAACAGCGCGATATTATGGCACAGAGCCAGCGACATAAGGGCGGCCTCTGCCTGGCGAAGACTTGGGACGCAAATCAGGCCCTTGCACCTATTCGATAGCGTACGCTGCCCGCACACCGGCGACGACCCCGGCCAACTCGCCGGCATCGATGGCGCGGCGGAGATCGCCCATAAGTTGCTGATAATAATGTAAATTGTGCAATGTCGCGAGTCGCGGCCCGAGGATTTCACCGCATTTTTCGAGGTGTCGCAGATACGCGAGGCTGTAATTCGTACAGGTGTAGCATCCGCAATCCGGGTCAGGTGGTGAAGTGTCATCCGAGTAGCGGGCATGCCGGAATTTGATGACACCCCGAGTTGTGTACAGCTGGCCATTGCGCGCATGCCGAGTGGGGATCACGCAATCGAACATGTCGATCCCCAACGACACGGCTTCGGCGATATCCACCGGCGTACCGACGCCCATCAAATATCGCGGTGCCGTCGTCGGCATTTTCGGGATGACGCATTCGAGGACCTCGAGGCGCTCGGCTTCCGGTTCTCCGACCGCAAGTCCGCCGATCGCGTAACCGTCAAAGCCGATGTCCTTCAGTCCGGCTAGGGATTCTTCGCGCAGCCTGGCGTATATGCCGCCCTGTACGATGCCGAACAATGCCTCGCCGCGCTCGGGCTCGATATTGCTGAGCTCGTCGAATCGCCGCCGGCTCCGCGCGGACCAGCGCAACGACAGCTGCATCGAGTCGCGCGCCTCGGCTTCGCTTACGGGGTAAGGTGTGCACTCATCGAGGACCATGCTGACATCGGCATTGAGATCGTGCTGCACCTGCATCGAAATCTCGGGCGTCAGGAACACGTCGTCGCCGTCGATGGGCGACTGAAACCTGACGCCCTCCTCGTCGAGTTTCCGCATCGTCGCGAGCGAAAAAACCTGGAATCCGCCGGAGTCCGTCAGTATAGGCCGGTCCCAGTGCATGAACCCGTGCAGACCGCCGTGCTTGCGAATGACCTCGGTGCCCGGCCGCAGCATCAGATGAAACGTGTTGCCGAGAATGATGTCGACACCGTTCGCCTGCAGCTCCTCGGGCGTCAGGCTTTTAACCGTGCCATAGGTTCCGACGGGCATGAATGTGGGAGTCCTGACGGTACCCCGCCGGAATGTCAGCGTGCCGCGACGTGCTGCGCCACAACGGGCCTGAATTTCAAATTTCACCGCGCGCGCTCCGGCGTCACGAACATCGAATCACCGTAGCTGAAGAAGCGATAGCGCTCGCGAACGGCATGCGCATAAGCCGCAAGGATGCGCTCGGCTCCGGCGAATGCTGCAACGAGCATCAGCAGCGAGGATTGTGGCAGGTGAAAATTCGTTAGCATCGCGTCGACCGAGCGAAACCTGAAGCCGGGCACGATAAAGAGATCGGTTTCCCCTTGGAAGGGTTGTATCGTGCCACCTGCCGTCGCGCATTCGAGCGAACGCACTGACGTCGTGCCGACGGCGATGACCCGTCCACCGGCAGCGCGCGTCTCTGTCACGGCGTCACAGCAGGCCTGATCGACGGCCACGCGTTCACTGTGTAGCCGATTGCTCGCAATCTGCTCATTGCGCAGCGGCTGAAATGTGCCAGCTCCTACGTGCAACGTAACCCATGCATGCCGAACTCCGCCGGCACGCGTTTCCTCGAGCAGTTCCGCATCGAAGTGCAGGCCCGCCGTCGGTGCGGCGACGGCACCCGGCCGGGTCGCATACACGGTCTGGTAGCGCTCGCTGTCGGCGGGTTCCGCCGGACGCCCCAGGTAGGGCGGTAACGGCACTTCCCCGCGCATGTCGAGATACTCCAGCACGGGTACGGAGAAATCGAGCCGGAAGAACTCGCCGGCGCGACCCTTTACCAGCGCCTCGACCCCGTCGTCGAATACCAGCTTGCTACCGGGTTTGGGGGACTTGCTCGCGCGCAGCTGCGCGAGGGCGACGGTCTCGGCCTCAATCCGTTCGACCAGTATCTCCACGCGGCCACCGGTCGATTTTCGCGTGTGCAGGCGCGCCGGAATGACGCGTGTGTCGTTGAAAACGAGCAGATCGCCGGCACGAAGCAGTTGCGGCAGCTCGCTGAAGCTCCGATCGAGGAGCGTATCACCAACCTCCAGCAGTCGGCTCGCGCGCCGCTCCGCGGCAGGGTGGCGGGCGATCAGCGAGTCCGGGAGTGTGTAGTCGAAGTCAGAGATATGCATGGGCGCGCATGGTAGCAAAGCCATGCGCGCCCCGACGCATTTTGAATCTTCGACTCAGGATTTTTCGAGGTCAATTGCCGGCCGTGGCGGTGTGGGCGCGCGCGTCGGCCGAACCGGTCGTGGATGCGGCAATACGCCACTGCTGCGCTCATCGGGTATTTCAATGTCGAGTGTGCGGCGTTTCTTGTCGCGCATGATCTCGAGCTTGAGTTTCTCACCGGCCTGGTATGAGCTGAGGATTCGCATTGCATGGCGGACCGACGTAGGCGACCGGCCATCGATTTTCTGAATCACGTCACCATCCTCGAGCTTGAATGCATCGGAACTCGGTGCGCTGACCACGAGCAGACCCGAATCGGTGCCGAAGTATTTGCCCAAGCCTGGGTTTAGTTCGACCAGTTCCATATCACCCCAGCTGTTGCCGGACCATGAAAACGCGAAACGATCCCGTAGGCCGTCGATAACACCTGGCGCCATCCGCATATGCGGCATTCCGGGTACATGCATGTCATCGCCACCGAACGCGAAGAAGTTTCTGTCGACGGGTTTCGGTTCGACAACGACCGTTCCGACCTTGCCGTCACGAAGGTACTCGACATCGATGACGTCACCCTCTTCGACGCCGGCCATGAAGTCGAGAAGTTTACGGTTTGCCTGCTCGCTGTTTTCGGCGCTCAGCGACTCGCCGTTGACCGAAGTAATCACGTCGCCCGCACGCAGCCCGGCCTCGCTCGCGGCGCTGCCCGGCGTCACGCCCAAGATACCGACTCCCTCGACAGGATCTGCCCCGTCATCCCCGCCGATCGTGACGCCAAGCCGGGGTCGGCCGGTGTCGATAATTTCGATACGTTTTTGAATCTGAGCGCGGTGCGGCAGTCGCTGCGTCGAGAGTTCAGCAACCTGACGCGCCGCCTCGGCAAGCCGCGCTTCCGCGTCGCGCAGTCGCTGTTCCACGTCAGTTTCGCGCTGGTCGTCTGCGCGCATCTCGGCATCGCTCGGACTTTGTGCTGCTGCGGACAGGTTAATCAGTAACGCTGCCGCCATGAGTAAGACCATTTTTCGTGTGTTCATTGATTTCATCTCCTAACTAAAATGCCGTCCGCTGCACCTGCGCATAGCGCAAGCGAACGAGCGATTGCATCAGCCTGACGCGTTCGCGCCAGAAAATTTGCTGTTCGTCGGGCGTCATCTGCAAAGCCGTTTCGTTGAGCTGGAAATCAATCGCCGCGATGCGGTCCTCGATGTCCGATATCGTCGCGACCGTGCTGGCGCGCATTACGCGCGGCTCGTCGGGCAGCGAACGCAGATCATTTTCGAGCTGCTGTGACTGCACCATGAGCGCTTTGAGCGCCGTCAACTCGATACCGTTGCTCAGTTCCGGACTGTTCGGTTCGGTCCCGAAATCCGAAATCGGCCGCTCAAGCTGCGCGAGAATGATTACAGCGGCCAGGGCCACAACCGCTGCGAGTCCGGCGCCGACGTTAAGAATCGACAACCCGGGCAGACGGCGTCGCTTGATTAAGCCTTCCGCCTGAGCCTGCTCGCGAATGCGCCGCCAGACGTCCCTTGGCGGCATTGTGTCGGGCAGCTCTCGCAAACCCTGCTGCAAGGCTTCGCGTTCGTTGATCGTCAATCCGTAAATCATGTCCTCATCCGTCCTGTCGACTACCATTTTCAGCAACTCCGGAGCGCCGCGCCCTCGGGCTCAGCGGTCTGCTTTTCTGTCGCGAGCATCGGTCGTAAGCGCCGGTACGCGCGCGATAACTGCGATTTCGAAAAACTCTCTGTCTTCCCCAAAAATGCCGCTATCTCCTTATGAGTGAAGCCCTCGACGTCGTGCAGCCACACGACCGCGCGTCCGACAGGCGGCAGGCTCGCCAGTGCCGCGTCGAGGTCCAAGGCCTCGTCAGCTCGGCTCGAAACGCCGTGACTCGCGGCGTCGCCGGCGGTCACTTCGTCCCAGTCGTCGTCGAGCGAGCGCCCTCGCCGGGTCCACGCCGAACGCAAAAACATCAGTGCCTTGCTGACTGCGATGCTCCGAATCCAGCTGCCGAGCGCCGCGTCACCACGAAACTGGCCGATGGACCGCAGGACCTCGATGAACGTATCCTGCGTGAGATCCTCGGCATGCGCGGGCACGCGCGTGAAGCGCAGGCAAAGCGAATACACGGGTGCCGCGAATGCCCGGTAGATGATCTCGTGAGCGCGAGCGTCGCCGCGCGCGGCCCGTGTCACGATTCCCGGGTCAATCTGGATGTCGGCAAATTTGCTCATCACTCGGAATGTTAGATGCGAAAGCACCGTAAAGGGTCGCATCGCCGCAATAATTTTTGTGGCGGGTGGCGCGCCCGAAGGTTACGCTCGGCCCAACCCTGGCGAGACCGGGTGACCGCGCATATACTGTGCGCCTTCCGACGGGACCAGCCTGACTCAGGTCTCGCCCACTCGTACGTGCCGGGGTGGCGGAACTGGTAGACGCGCCGGACTCAAAATCCGGTTCTGGAAACAGAGTGCGAGTTCGATTCTCGCTCCCGGCACCACGCCTCGAATGACGAAGACAGACGACTGCAGATGAAATACTGCTCGAACTGCGGCGCGGAAGTCTCCCGCCAGACACCCGCCGACGATACTCATGAACGCTGGGTTTGCGACGACTGCGGCAGGATTCACTATCAAAATCCACTGCTCGTCGTCGGCTGTGTTCCCGAAAAAGACGGCAGGGTCCTGCTTTGCAAACGCGCGATCGAGCCACGTTACGGTTACTGGACCGTACCCGCAGGGTTCATGGAACTCGGTGAATCGCTCGCGGAGGGCGCTGCCCGGGAGACGCTCGAAGAGGCCTGCGCGGAGGTCGAGATCGGCCACCTGTTCGCATCGGTCGACGTTATCGACGCCGGTCAGGTACATCTCTTTTTTACGGCCAGATTGACGACTGAATTCCGCGCCGGCGCTGAAAGCCTGGAAGTCGCGTTATTTGCCGAGGATGAAATCCCCTGGGACGAAATAGCGTTTCAAAGCGGTCGCTACGCGTTGCGAAAGTACTTCGAGGACGAGGGCTGCAACAACGGCGTGCATATTCACGAACTGCGCCGTGCGAGGTCGTGATCGGCGACATTCCTGTTTTGATGTATCAATACACCGAATCAGGAATGTCCCCGATTAGGCTATTTTGGCGCCGTGCCGTTTTGCTCGAGGCGTGCGAGCAGCTGATCCGGCGTCAGATAGCCGCCGATCAGTGTACCGTCATCGAGCACTATCGCAGGGGTTCCGCTGAGCCCGACGTTCTGGCCCATCGTGAAGTGACTCTGAACGATCGATGCATCGCAGCTCGAGGTCTCGAACTTGCGGTCCAGTTTGGCCATCGTCAGCGCATTTCTACGATCGGGTGAACACCAGACTTCCTCGGAGGTATTCCACGATCGCGATGCCGGGCCATTGCGCGGATACAGCAAATAGCGCACCTGGATACCGGCCGCCAGGTAATCGTTAATCTGGCTGTGCAGCCGGCGACAGTAAGTGCACTCGACGTCCGTGAACACCGACACCGAATACTTAACATCCTGCGGCGAAAACAGGATCGTATCGGCGTCGGTCAACGACGCCATCAATTCGCGGCGCGCTTGCGCGCGCGCAAGCTCACTGAGGTTGACCTGCTCCTCAAGATCGACCAGGTCGCCTTGCAACAGGTAGCGTCCGTCCGCCGAAACATAGGCGACAATCGAACCCTTCTGAATCTCGTACCAGCCATCGACCGGACTCTTGTTGATATGCTCGGGTTCGATCGCATCGAACATGCCCGCCATTTTGTCTCGCACCCGATCGAGCTCCTCACTCACGGCATCAGCTTGCGCAGCCGGCGAAACGACAATCGCAGCGCAGATGGCAAATATGCCGTAGCGGATTGATGCGGGGCTTGGATTCATCGACCAGTACCTCGGTGGCTGTAGGCCTAGGTAAATTGACCCGTTGCTCGTCGCGCAGTTCCGGGGCGCGGCAAGTTTAGCAGAGCCCCGGCGCCAGCGGCAGATTCTGGGCGTCGGACGTCAGCCTCGCGGGTGGTGTTCGCCGTGCAGATCCTTGAGCCGTTCCCTGGCGACGTGGGTATAGATTTGCGTCGTCGACAGGTCGCTGTGGCCCAGCAGCAGCTGGACGACCCGCAGGTCGGCACCGCGATTCAGGAGATGCGTCGCGAATGCGTGGCGGAGGCTGTGCGGCGAGAGTTTCTTACGAATGCCGGCCTTGTCGGCGTAGCGCTTGATGATGTGCCAGAACGCCTGCCGGGTCATGCGGTCGCCGCGGCGCGTCGGGAACAGGTAATCCGTCTGCCGCTCGAGCAGAATTTCCATCCGTGGGCCGTCGATGAAGTCCTTGAGCCAGCGCTGCGATTCATCGCCCAACGGAATCAGGCGCTCACGATCGCCCTTGCCGACGATGCGCAGCACGCCCTGATTGAAATTAACCTGTGACTGCCGCAAATTGATGAGTTCGGACACGCGCAGTCCGGTTGCGTACAGCAGCTCTAACATGGCGCGGTCGCGATGACCGAGCGGTTCGTCAGTATTCGGAGCATTCAACAGCGAATCGACTTCGTCCTCGCTCAGCGACTTCGGTAACGATCGTCCGATGCGAGGCATTTCGATATCAGCGGTAGGATCAGTATCGCGCATACCCTCCCGCATGATGTACCGGAAGAAGCGCCGAAAGCTCGACAGCTGCCGGGCCGTTGAACGCGGTTTTGCACCACCGTCGACACGGTTTGCGATGAATTCCAGCAAATCGGCCTTGTCAGCCTTGTCGATCGATTTGTTGTGCTCGGAGAGGCCGCGTCCCAGCGTCATCAGATCGGCCCGGTAAGCACCGAGCGTATTCTGTGACAGGCCGCGTTCCATCCAGATTGCATCGAGGAATCGGTCGACAAGCTCTTCCGAGCGGGCGACGAATTGCGAGTCAGGGGTGTTCTCTGTTTTGCCAGCCATAATGTCCATCGGGTCGGTCGCGCAATCCCTTGCGTCGGGAGCGATACGCAGTTGTCTCCCAGCACTAATGCCGACAGACTGGTAGCATACGCCGGTTTGTCCAGCTCGGCGCGCAGCCACGTCTGCCGCGATTCGCGTACCGCATCGCCAAGCGACGGATTTTTCAAGGGTTTGAGTATGCTGACGATAGGCGCCTTTCGGCGTGACCGCTGTCACAGATTCTTCAAAGCATTAACATAAGTGAACTGCGTCACACCAGGCGCCGATCGGCGGCCCGATTAGCCCACTGCCACCTATGATTCAATCAGGTCCCGGAATGCTCCGACGCTGTCTCGATGCGATGTTCGGCATGTATGCCTGGGTTGTGTTTGGAGTCTGCGTTGCGTTCTCGCTTCTGGTCGCGGCGATCGTACCCGGACGGGAACGTCGGCGGCGGCTTGTGGCCGGCGCGGCTCGCGCCACATTCGTGCTATCGGGCGTCACCGTGCGAGTCCGCGGCCTGGAAAACTTGCCGCCGGGGCATTGTGTCGTGGTCGCCAATCACGCCAGTTATGTCGATGGCATCCTGCTTAAAGGCTACTTGCCGCCGCGCTTTTCATTTGTCATCAAGGGCGAAATGCGCGATATACCGATCGTGCACTTCCTGTTGCGCCGCGCCGGCTCGATGTTCGTCGAGCGTTTCGAGTCCGCCGGCAGTTCGCGGGATGCACGCCAGATCGTGAAAGCTGCTCAGGGCGGCGAATCGTTCGGCTTCTTTCCCGAAGGCACGTTCATGGAGCGTGCGGGACTCGGTCGTTTTCATGCCGGCGCATTCATGGCGGCCATTAAAGGCGGCATGCCCGTTGTGCCGATTGCGATTTCTGGTACGCGCAGACTGATGCCATCGGGGCGCAAGCTGCCGCGGCGTGTGGCCCTCGGTATCGACATTCTGCCCACTATTGCGCCCGACGCGCCGGAGTTTGCCGACAGCCGGACGCTGGCCGAAGCTGCCCGACAACGCATTCTCGGCGTGCTCGATGAGCCTGATCTCGTTGAAAAAAACCCGGATTGACGCAGGTTCGCCGTGTGCGTCCAGGCACGACCTGATGCTGCGTGCGCCGCGAATTATTGCGCTGCCGCATGAATTGCACGAAAGTATGCCAAGGGCCTGAGTGTCTATCAGGCGCGGCAAGCGCGCCAGCAGCTCCGAGGAAAATTTATGAGCAAAGATCCGATCATCATTGTTGCCGCACGCCGCACGCCGCTTGGCGCTTTTCAGGGTGTACTTGCCGGGGCGAGTGCCGCTGAACTTGCAGCCACCGCGATATCGGCATGTTTGAGCGATACCGGCCTGGACCCGGGCGCGGTCGACGAGGTCTTGCTTGGCTGCGTTCTGCCGGCTGGCATCGGTCAGGCACCGGCGCGACAGGCCGCGCTGGCGGCCGGTATGCCGACAGGCGCCGGCTGCACGACTGTCAACAAAGTCTGCGGCTCGGGCATGAAGTCGACGATGTTCGGTCATGACATGATCGCGGCGGGCAGCGCTGAGATCGTCGTTTCGGGCGGCATGGAATCGATGAGCAACGCGCCATACCTGTTGCCAAAAGCACGGCGAGGGTATCGCATGGGTCATCAACAGGCGCTCGATCATATGTTCTATGACGGCCTGCAGAATCCCTATGACGGCAACATGATGGGTTATTTTGCCGAGCAGACGGCCGAAAAATACGCGTTCACACGCGAAGCTCAGGACGCGTTTGCGATTGAATCGGTCGAACGTGCCCGCCGGGCGATGGCCGACGGGGCTTTCGCAGACGAGATCGCGTCGGTCACGATCCAGTCGCGCAAAGGCGAGCTTGTCGTTGCCGAAGATGAGGGCCCCGGGAACGCGAAAATCGACAAGATTCCGACGCTGAAACCGGCATTTCGTGATAATGGCACAGTAACGGCCGCCAGTTCTTCATCGATCTGCGACGGCGCCGCGAGCCTTATTCTGATGCGACGAAGCGATGCCGATAAACGTGGCGTTACGCCGCTTGCAACAATCGTCGGACATGCCAGTTTCGCCCAGGAGCCCGCATGGTTCACGACGTCGCCCGTTTTTGCCGTCCGGGCGTTACATGACAGGCTGGGCTGGAATCCGGACAGCGTCGATCTGTACGAAATCAACGAGGCGTTTGCCTGCGTGACGATGGCGGCAATGCGGGACGTGGGTCTCGATCACGCCAAAGTCAACGTCAACGGTGGCGCGTGCGCGCTCGGTCATCCGATCGGTGCGACCGGAGCGAGAATCATCGTCACCCTGCTCCATGCTCTGCGCGCGCGCAAGCTTCGGCGCGGTATCGCGTCTTTGTGCATCGGTGGCGGCGAAGCCACGGCAATTGGAATAGAAATCGTCTGAAGTAATTCTGGTCAATGATTTTGCGGCTGCGCTGCAGAACTATTGATCGACCGTTCTCCAAAGGAAGCGACAGTGGATCTGACAACAGCAAAGGCGATCATAACCGGCGGCGCGTCGGGACTCGGCTTCGCGGCCGCAAAGCGCGTCGTTGACGCGGGCGGCCAGGTCGCTCTGTTCGATATCGACGAAGAACAGGGCGTCATAAGCTCTGCGAACCTGGGCGATACTGCGACATTCATCAAAACGAATGTAGCCAGTGAAACCGATGTCCGGGCGGCTGTCGCCCGAGCCAATGATTGGATGCAGGGAATCTCGCTCGTGGTCAATTGCGCAGGGATCCTGACCGCGGGTCGTACGCTCGGCAGATCGGGACCCTTGCCGACCGATCAATTCAATAAGGTGATTCAGGTCAATCTGGTCGGTACCTTCAACGTCACCAAGGAGGCTGCCGTCTACATGCAGAACAACGAGCCGAACGCGGATGGCGAGCGTGGCGTCATCATCAGTACGGCTTCGATCGCCGCTTTCGAAGGCCAGATCGGCCAGGCAGCGTATTCCGCATCCAAGGGCGGTGTTATCGGCATGATGTTGCCGATTGCGCGCGAATTCGCCCAGTTCGGGATTCGCGTAAATACGATCGCGCCCGGGATCTTTCTAACGCCGATGATGCAAGGCATGCCGCCCGAGGTGCAGGAATCGCTGGGTAAGCAGGTGCCGTTTCCGCCGCGTCTCGGCCGTCCCGAGGAATACGCCGACGCTGTCGCGTTTATTTACGGCAACGCGATGGTCAATGGAGAGACGATACGCGTGGACGGGGCGATCCGCATGCAGCCCAAGTAGGGTCGATTTTTTGCCGGCTCGGTACACTACCGACAGGGGCGTCTGCGGCCCGGTGATTCGTCTCGCTTAATCTCGCCCGGCATCCCTGCCGGGCTCGAATCCGAATCCTCGCTCTCACCGTCCTTGCTCCGCTCGGATTCGACGACGCTCTACGTATCACCGGGCCGCAGACGCCGGGCGCGATGGTGTGGGTGGAGCAAAAGCGCTGTCCAAGCGAACGAAATATGCCCCGCAGTTGGCGCCGCGCGGTACTTACATCCCCGAGTAATTCGGGCCGCCACCGCCCTCGGGTACGGTCCAGACGATGTTCTGCGACGGATCCTTGATGTCGCAGGTCTTGCAGTGCACACAGTTCGACGCACTGATCTGAAACTGCTGCTTTCCACCCTCCTCGACGATCTCATAAACGCCTGCCGGGCAGTAGCGCTGCGCCGGTTCGTCGTAGTTCGGCAGATTGACGGCGATCGGAATCGACGGATCTTTGAGAATAAGGTGCGACGGTTGATCTTCTTCGTGATTCGTACTGGAGAGAAACACCGAGGAGAGCCGATCGAAGCTGATTACGCCGTCGGGTTTCGGGTAGTCGATCGGTTTTGCGTCACTCGCTTTCGTCAGCGATTTGTAATCCGGTCTCGTGTGGTGCCAGGTAAACGGTAATTTGCCGAAGAAGATATTCTGATCAATAAATGTAAACGCGGCGCCGAGGAACGTGCCGAGTTTCGCGAAACCTGGACCGAAGTTTCGGCCACGGTACATTTCCTCGTACACCCAGGACGATTTCACCGCGTCTTCGTAGTCGGCCAGCTCGGACTGGCCAGTATCGCCCGAGGCCAACGCACGCTGCACGCTCTCCGCCGCGAGCATGCCGGTCTTGATTGCCGTGTGCGCGCCCTTGATCTTGATTCCGTTCAGGAATCCGGCGTCGCAACCGACCAGCATCCCGCCCGGAAACGCGAGCTTCGGGATTGACTGCAGACCCCCCTTGTTGACGACGCGGGCGCCATAGGCAATGCGCGTGCCGCCTTCGAGGTAGTGGAGAATTCTCGGGTGGTGTTTCCAGCGCTGAAATTCGTCAAATGGTGACAGGTAAGGATTGGAATAATCCAGCGCCACAATGAATCCGAGAAACACCTGGTTGTTGTCGGCGTGATACAGAAACCCGCCGCCCTCGGTGTGACTATCGAGCGGCCAGCCGGCGGTATGTACGACACGTCCCTCGTCGTGCTTGCCGGGATCGATCTCCCAGATCTCCTTGACGCCGATTCCGTAGTGCTGCGGATCGGCGTTTTGGCGCAGCTTGAAACGGTCCATGAGCATGAGTCCCAGATTGCCGTGGCAGCCTTCCGCGAAGATCGTGTATTTGCCGCGCAGCTCATAGCCAGGCTGATAGCTCGGTTTGCGTTGGCCGTCCTTGCCGATACCCATATCGCTCGTCGCCACACCGGCAACACGACCCGCCTCGTCGTAGAGGACTTCGGAGGCCGCGAATCCCGGAAACACATTTACGTCCATGGCCTCTGCCTGTTCGGCGAGCCACTGGCACAGGCGGCCCTGGCTGATGATGTAATTACCTTCGTTGTGCATCGGCCGCGGAACAAACAGCCCCGGCGTTCGAATGCCCCTCACCGCACTCGTCAGAAAAAGCACATCTTCGCCGGTGACTGCCGTATTGACCGGCGCACCGCGGTCCTGCCAGTCCGGAAACAATTCATTGAGGCCGGTCGGTTCAAACACACAACCCGACAAGATATGCGCACCGATCTCCGAACCTTTCTCGACCAGGACGACCGCAAGGCTGCTGTCAAGCTGCATCAGCCGGCATGCTGCCGCGAGCCCTGCTGGTCCGCCACCCACAATAACGACATCAAACTCCATGGTTTCGCGTTCGCTTGCTTCGCTCATGTTCCTCAACGTCCTTTTGTCTATAGCCGCCGAGTGGCCGGCGTTGTAGTCTTTGCCCGAATCGTCGCGATCGCAACAAAGGATATACGCTAGCTTGAAAATGCGCGAGGCCTATGAGGAAAGCCTCCGGCGTGAAGGCCATGAACGCGATCCGGCACAAGAACGGATCGCCGCCTTACTCGAGGACCTGCAAAATCGCCTGCAGATAGCGCGACGGCCGCGGCGTGATTTCCGGCGCTTCTGGAAACGCCGCATAGACGTCGACTACCGCCTAGAACCGGGCCTTTATATCTGGGGCGGCGTCGGCCGCGGCAAAACATTTCTCATGGATCTGTTTTTTGAGACGCTTCCGATCGATGCCAAGCGACGCATCCACTTTCACCGCATGATGCGTGAGGTACACAATCGTCTTAAGGAGCTCGGCGATATTCCGGATCCGCTCGACACGGTAGCAAGAGATATTGCGCTCCGCGCTCGCGTGCTGTGTTTCGACGAGTTTTATGTCAGCGACATTGGCGATGCAATGTTGCTCGGCCGCCTGCTGGACCGTCTATTTCAGCGCGGGGTGACGCTCGTGACAACGTCAAACCTGGCGCCCGATGAATTGTACAAGAACGGCTTGCAGCGCCAGCGCTTCCTGCCGGCAATCGAGCTGTTGAAAGAATGCACCCAGGTCGTGCATATCGACGGCGATATCGACTACCGCCTGCGACTGCTGGCGAAAGCCGGTACGTTCCTGACACCGGATGACGGACTCGCGCTCGGCAAGCTCGAGCATCTGTTTGCCGAAACCGCATCGATGCAGGTTGCAACGGATCATGTGCTTGACATCAATGGCCGCGACGTTGTTGCTCGCAAGTGTGCTAAAGGTATCGCCTGGTTCGATTTTGCGGAGCTGTGCGACGGCCCGCGCAACCAACTCGACTACATCGAGATTGCCCGCTGGTACCCGACCGTGATCGTCTCGGGCGTACCTGCGCTCGACAACACGCTCGACAATCAGGCGCGACGCTTCATTGCGCTCGTCGACGAATTCTATGACCGGCGGGTCAAACTCATCGTCTCGGCACAGACAGAGGTCGGCTCGTTGTACACGGGTCAACGCCTGTCTTTGGAGTTCGAGCGCACGAAAAGCCGCCTGATCGAAATGCAGTCCACCGACTATCTTGCAGCAGCACACCTCGCGTAATTCCGCGCGCCGAAGCATCTTGTACGGCAGCGCCATTATGGTTACAGTTGAAACGAGCCTGCTCACACGATCGGCACGATTCGACATGAACGACGAACTGATTCTCGAAGATTTCCTGCCCTACCGACTGTCTGTGCTGTCACATACTGTCTCGACGACGCTCGGCCGAATGTACGAAAAGCGTTTCGGCCTCTCGATACCCGAGTGGCGCGTGATTGCAATTCTCGGCCGCTTTCCGGGGCTGTCGGCCGCCGAAGTTGCCGAACGCACCTTGATGGACAAGGTCGCCGTGAGTCGGGCGGTCACAAAACTAATCAGAAGTGGGCGGATTGACCGTCGATTCGCCGACGCCGACAGGCGCCGATCGATTCTGAATTTGTCCGATGAAGGCCAGCGTGTGCACGATGATGTGGCAGCGCTGGCGCTCGCGTTCGAGCGTGACCTGCTGCAGGGCACCGACGAAAAAACCTATGCGGACCTCAATCGTGCACTCGATCGGCTGCTGGACGAATCGCGCCGCCTGGACACGCTTTCAGAATGAGCCGCTAGCGGTCAGGCGCCGATTTCGGTGCGAACCCGGATCAGCTCCGGGAATAATTCGATATCGAGCGCTTTCTTCAGGAACGGCACGCCGGAGGAGCCGCCCGTGCCGGGTTTGTGACCGATAACGCGTTCGACCGTCTTGAGGTGGTGAAAACGCCAGAATTGCAGGTTACTTTCGATGTCCATCAGCGCCTCGCACATTTCGTACTGCATCCAGTATTTCTTGCGATTTTCGTAGACTGTCTTGAGTACCGTGACGACGGTGTCGTCTGCTTCGCGCAGGCGGCTGAAATCTCGAGCAACGACGGCATCCGGTACCGGAAGCCCGATGCGCGCGAGATGCAGCAGCAGTTCGTCATACAGGCTCGGGGCTTCAAGTGCCGCTACGAGCCGCGCATGGCCCTCGGGCTGATGCTCGTACACGGCGAGCATTGCACGACTCTTGTTGCCGAGCATGAATTCCAGCAGGCGATACTGGACGGACTGGAAGCCGGAGGCCTTGCCGAATACGTGCCGAAACTCGGCATACTCGCTGGGCGTCAATGTATCGAGAACTTTCCACTGGTTGTATAGCTGGCTCTGTACCTGGCGGGCCCTGCCCAGGTTCTTGAGCGCAGGCGGCAGCCCGTCCTGCTGCATCCAGAAGATTGCGCGCTGGAACTCATGGATCAGAAGTTTCATCCAGAGTTCCGCAATCTGATGCTGAATGATGAACAGCATCTCGTCATGGTGCGGCGGAACACTGAGCGGGCGCTGGGCGCCAAGCAGTTTCTCCAGCTGCAGATACGCCGCGTAGTCATCGTCGCGCGTCAGCTTCGTGTGTATGGTTTGTTCCAGTTTGCGGCTCTTCATATCGGTCGATGCGTCGAATTGCCCGATTAAAAAATCGGCCGGGATATATCTTGTAGCGAATCGTGATTGATGCAAAATCACCCTGTATAATGCCGCGGCATCCGGTGCCTGTCCGGCTGTATTGTTGCATGTCGGATCCGGGGGATCGATTCGTGCAGTGTAGGAGATTGGGGTTACCTTTGCGATCATTCGAGGCGGATCGCAGGTTCCAGGCCGGCACGCAGGCATCAGGATGGGCAGTCTCGCCGGACTGGTCGGAGTATAAACGTTGACAAAGCACGAATTACGCCGTGGCAGCGATCTCAAGGAACGCATCGTCCACACTATCGTGTCCTCTCGCACGCAATCGAAAGCCCTGTCCAGCCGCAAGCAGATACAAACTTTTCTACGGCAGTATTTCTCTAACGTACCCGTTGAAGATCTCCAGGGCAGATCGGAACGCACAATGGCTGAAATTGCCATCTCCCATCTCGACTTCGCGACCAGGCGTCGTAAAAATAACGTGCGGCTCAGGATCTACAATCCAACAGAAAAGCAGCACGGTTATTCGTCGGTCTTCACTTTCATCGAAATGGTCAACGACGACATGCCGTTTCTCGTCGATTCGGTGTCCGCCGCAATCGGTCGTCATGGGCTGGCCGTGCACATCACGGTCCACCCGATCATTCGCGTTCAGCGAGACCGTAGTGGTCGTGTCGTATCCGTAGCCGAGCCCGGACAAGCCGAGGGACACCCCGAATCTTTCATACGCTTTGCTGTAGATCGCGAGACCGATCCGCGCGAACTAAAGCTTCTCGAACAGGAGATTCGCAAGGTGCTCGCGGATGTGCGCGTTGCCGTCCGGGACTGGAAGAAGATGCGTCGAAAGATGATCGAGACCCGGGATCTGCTCAAATTCGGGCCGCCGGGCGTCGACGAGGACTTGCGCAGCGAGAGCCAGGCCTTGCTTGACTGGTTCGTCGCAGATCACTTTACGTTTCTCGGCTACCGCGAGTATGAACTCTCGGGGAGCGGCAAAGAGATTTTTCTGAGCCCCGTAGCGGGCAGCGGGCTTGGCTTGCTATCTCAGGATGACCGTAATGACCATACTGTCAAGCTGACGCCCGAGATGCGACGCCTCACGAGATCCAAGGACTGGCTGATTCTTACCAAAGCCAATTCGAGATCCACGGTACATCGCAACGCCTATCTCGACTATATCGGTATCAAGGTTTATGACGACAAAGGTAGTGTACGTGGCGAGCGTCGATTCATCGGTTTGTTCACGTCGATCGCCTACAGCGAAAGTCCGCGCAACATACCCTGGCTCAGTCACAAGATAAATAAGGTACTGAAACGAGCGCGGGTTGATCCAGGCGGGCATAGCGCCAAGGCGCTGCGGCACATCATCGATACCTATCCGCGCGACGAGCTTTTCCAAACCTCGGTACAGGATCTTACCCGCACAGCAATCGGCATCCTTAACCTGCAGGACAGACAACGCGTCAAGTTTTTTCTGCGCCGGGACACGTTTCGACGATTCTTTTCCTGTCTCGTGTTCGTGCCGCGGGAAAAGTATACGACGGCGATCCGGCGCCGTATCGAGACTTTGCTCAAGGAGGCATTCGGCGGATTTTCGGTCGACTCGAGCGTGGAGATCGCCGAGTCTGCGCTGGCAAGAGTGCATATCATCATTCGTACACGCAGAGGCGAGCGGCCGCGGATCAGCATTCAGGATGTCGAGCAGCAGATCAGAGACATCGTAGTTACCTGGTCCGATCGGCTCAAAGACGAACTGATGCGTGCATTCGGCCCCGACGACGGTCCGATACTGAATCGGGCTTATGCCAACGCGTTCCCTATGGGCTACCAGGAAGACGTTACTCCGCGGGAAGCCTGCAGCGACGTCAGACGTATTGAAGAAATGCTCGCCGCCGGCGATCGCCGCACGGTCGAATTTTACCAGCGTGATGACGCAAAGCCCGGCGAGATGCGTTTCATGGTGTATAGCTTCGATGAGCCACTGGCATTGTCCGAGGCGCTTCCGGTGCTCGAAAACCTGGGCGTCGAAGTCTATACGGAACATCCCTACGAGCTCACGCTGCAATCCGGGCAGAGTTTCCGGATTCAGGACTTCGATCTGCGTTATCAGGCGGATGCCGATTTCGATATCGCATCGGTGGCGAGCCGCTTCGAAGAATGTTTCATGGCGGTACTGGCAGGCACCGTGGAGAACGACGGTCTTAACCGACTCGTCCTGAGTGCCCAACTCGACTGGCGTCAGACCAAGCTGTTGCGCTGCTATACCAAGTATCTCTTGCAGCTCGGGATTCCGTTCAGTCAGGTCTACATGGAGGATGTGCTGCTGGAACATGCCGGTTTCGTGCGTTTGTTGATCGAGCAGTTCGAGCTGCAGTTTGATCCGGAGATTGGGGCCAGGTCGCGAGAGCACGATCTCGGTTCGAATTTGTCCGCGGTCAATCGGGCTGTCGCCAGGGCGAAAAACGTCGACGAGGATCGAATTCTGACCGCCTATGCCGGCGTGCTGGCCGCGACTCTCAGGAGCAACTATTTTCAAACCGACGCAGAAGGCAACCGTAAACCGTACATATCGATCAAGCTCGATTCGGCCAAGGTGCGCGACGCTCCACTGCCGCGGCCCAAGTTCGAAATTTTCGTATTTTCCCCGGACGTCGAGGGCGTGCACCTGCGCAATGGCGACATAGCACGCGGCGGCCTGCGCTGGTCGGATCGACGCGAGGATTTTCGCACCGAAGTACTCGGCCTAATGAAGGCGCAGGTCGTCAAGAATACGGTCATCGTTCCCACGGGCGCCAAAGGCGGCTTCTTTCCGAAGCGCCTGCCCGTAGGTGATCGGGACGCAATCCTGTCGGCGGCGATCGAGTGCTACAAGACCTTCGTATCGGCACTGCTCGACATTACCGATAACGTCGTCGGTGACAAAGTCCTTGCGCCCCCGGGCGTGGTGCGGCGCGATGGCGACGATCCCTACCTCGTCGTTGCCGCGGACAAAGGCACGGCGACATTTTCCGATATCGCAAACGAAATTTCCTCCGATTATGGGTTCTGGCTTGATGACGCGTTCGCGTCCGGCGGATCGGCCGGCTACGACCACAAGAAAATGGGCATTACCGCTCGCGGCGCCTGGGAAGCCGTTAAGCGCCATTTCCGGGAACAGGGCCTCGACACCCAAAAAGAACCATTTACGGTGGCCGGCATTGGCGATATGAGCGGCGATGTTTTCGGTAACGGCATGTTGCTGTCGCGCAAGATCAAACTCGTGGCCGCATTCAATCACCTGCACATTTTTCTAGACCCGGATCCGGACCTCGCGGCCAGCTTCAAAGAGCGCCGCCGGCTGTTTCGTCAGAAGAGATCGAGCTGGTCGGATTACAACGACGCATTGATTTCGAAGG
>Ga0224512_10000651_pt1 | contig 35909 bp, 31 predicted proteins | sample SF_May12_sed_USG_4_FD_169103 | JGI IMG/M metagenome (GOLD analysis project Ga0224512, IMG submission 169103) | Sediment microbial communities from San Francisco Bay, California, United States - SF_May12_sed_USGS_13 | ecosystem: Environmental > Aquatic > Marine > Sediment | place: USA... | reverse complement strand
TCTCCTCTCCTGCTCGGTGTCGGCGATCCTCGCGTCAGCCGCGATTCTCGACCGGTACGAAGTCGCGCTCGTCGGCGCCGACGAAGACCTGCCGGGGGCGCGCGATCTTCTGCTCGTCGTCCTCCAGCATCTCCTCCCACTGGGCAAGCCATCCCACCGTCCGCGGAATCGCGAACAGCACGGGAAACATCTCCACCGGAAAGCCCATTGCCTGGTAGATGATCCCCGAGTAGAAGTCGACGTTCGGGTAGAGGTTGCGCTCGACGAAGAACTCCTCGTTGAGCGCGATCTTCTCGAGCTCGAGCGCGATATCGAGCAGCGGGTTGCGGCCGGTGACCTCGAAGACCTCGTCGGCTGTGCGCTTGATGATGGCCGCGCGCGGGTCGTACGCCTTGTACACCCGGTGGCCGAATCCCATGAGGCGCTCTTCCCTCCTCTTCACGCCCTCCATGAAGTCCGGGATGTTATCCGCGGACCCGATCCTCCGGAGCATGCGCAGGACCGCCTCGTTCGCACCTCCGTGCAGCGGCCCGTAGAGCGCGCCCATCGCACCGGCCAGCGCCGTGTAGGGATCGGCGTCGGCCGACCCGATGACCCTCATCGTCGTGGCCGAGCAATTCTGCTCATGATCGGCGTGCAAAATGAAGAGGACGTCCAGCGCACGCTCCAACACGGGACTCGGCGTGTAGTCCCGTGTGCCGATCCTGAATAGCATGTTCAGGAAGTTCGCGGTATACGAGAGCTCGTTTTCGGGATAGATCGGCGGTAGACCGCGATGGTGGCGATACGCGAATGCCGCCAGCGTCGGCATTTTCGCCACGAGCCGAGTGATCTGGATCCAGCGATTGACCGGGTCGTGGACGTCCTTGGACTCCGGATAGATCGTAGAGAGCGCGGCAACGCCGGACGTCATCATGCCCATCGCGTGGGCGTCGTACCGGAACGAGCGGAAGAGCTCGACGAAGTTTTCATGCACGTAGGTGTGATACGTCACGTCGTGCACGAAGTCGTCCAGCTCGCTTTGCGTCGGCAACTCCCCCTTCAGGAGGAGGTACGAGACCTCGAGATGGCTGCTCCGCTCGGCGAGTTGGTCGATCGGGTAGCCCCTGTAGCGGAGAATCCCCTTCTCGCCATCGATGTAGGTAATCGTGCTCCGTGTGGACGCCGTGTTCTTGAAGGCGGGGTCGTACGACATCATCCCGAAGTCGTCGTCGTTGACCTTGATCTGGCGCAGATCCATGGCGCTGATCACGTCCCCTTCGTGAATGTCGACCTCGTAATCGCGACCCGTACGGTTGTCGCGGATGGAGAGGGTGTTCTTACCCGAGCTCCCTTTCTCTGCCATGGTCTCTCCGTTTTGACCGTCTTCGGCGGGGACGGTCGGCTGCGTTGGTGCAAAGCCTCTAAATATATGATGCCGGGGGCGGGAGTCGAACCCGCACATCCCAAGGGATAGCGGCTTTTGAGGCCGCCGCGTCTACCGTTCCGCCACCCCGGCCGTGTGAGATCCGAACCGTCGCTTCGCCGAGGCCCGACACGGCGATCCGGATGAGCGATAAACGTATCGGGAGGCCCCACGATCACCAAGCGGGACCGAGGGGCATCAGTCCCCGGGGAATCGAGGCTCGCGCGTCGGTATGATCCGTCGGCGGCGGCGGCTTTTCCCCTTCGCTGGTTTCTCTCCCTACGAGGCGAGCGCAAGCGTCGTGGGGACGGGGCGAGATCGCCCCGTCCCCACCGATGACCGCCGCGCCCGATCAGTTCGCCTCTGGAGGCCTCACGACCAAGAGCGGCAGCTCCGTTCTCCGCATGACTTGATCTGCCACGGACCCGAACATCGCTCGCTTCACGCCGCCGAATCCATGCGTCGCCAGCGCGACGAGATCGACCTTCAACTCGTCCGCAATCTCCGTGATCGTCCGGGCAGGCATCGCTCCCCGAACGACGTGGACTCGGACGTCCAACCCGTCTTGTCGAAGCCCTTCAGCGATCGGCTCCAGATACGCCATCGCACCGTCGAGCTCGGGCTCGAGCCTATCGGGGCGGAAGCCCAGTACGCGTGGACCGAGGTAGGCCGGATCGGCCACGACATGCGTCAGGGTCATCCGGGCACCGGTCGCTTTCGCCAAGTCGGCCGCCGGGGCCAGCACAGCCTCCGCCAGCGTCGATCCGTCGAGAGGAACCAGCACGTGGTCGATGGTGCGAGGAGTCTGGTAGGCCACCTCCCGGTGATCGGGGTGGATCACCAAGACGGGCAACGCGGTCTTGCGGATCATCTCGTCCGCAACGCTCCCCCAAAACGCACGCCGGACACCCGACCGTCCATGGGAGGTCATGACGATGAGATCCGCGCCCACGTCCTTCGCATACTGGACCAACTCGTCGGCGATGGGGGTTCCGTTCAACACCGTGGCGTCGACAGCCGCGCCTTGGCTCTCCAGACGATTCTCCCAGCGCGTCAGGTACTCCTCCTCCCGAGCCACGTGGCGGATGTCGTAGTCGTGCAGGTCGACACCCTCCCATTGGAAGGAGCTGTTGGACAACAACTGCTCGGGCTCGTACGGGACGTGCACGTGCGCCAGGTGCAACCTGGCCCCGGTGGACCGGGCGACCTTGGAGGCAAGCGGAAGACTCCACTCACCCATCTCGGACCCATCGAGGGGCACCAACACGGAGGCCAACATCGGACTCCCCTCCTTCGCCCCCTATGCTCGGGGCGCTCAAGAATGGCCCTGGCGGCAGGTGGGGATGCTCTACGCTCCCGTACAGCAAGTTACGGAATGGCTCGACGGGAATGAGTCGGGTTTTCACTGATAGGGCCGTAGGGGTTCCCACACCCATCCGTTCCCCGCCCGCGGCCCCTGACACGCTCTCCGACTTCGATCATCATTAGGGTTTCGAAAAACGACGTTCGGCGCAGCTCGAACCCGGGAGCCAACGTGGCGAATCAACTCAACGACCCTTTCGGTGCTCTTACCTCCGTCGACCTCTCCGAGGGGTCGACCTCGTTCTACAGGCTCTCGCACCTCGAAGCCGAAGGGATCGTCGATTCGCTCGACCGGCTTCCCTTCTCCATCCGGGTCCTACTCGAGAATACGCTCCGCCACGCCGGCGGTGACTACGTCAGCCGCGAGCACGTCGAAGCGGTCACGAAATGGAGCCCTACGAATTCGGGGGCCGACGTACCATTCATGCCCTCGCGCGTCGTCCTGCAGGACTTCACGGGTGTCCCAGCGGTCGTCGACCTCGCCGCGATGCGTGACGGCATCAAGGCGCTCGGCGGCGACCCCTCTCGGATCAACCCGGTCGTGCCCGCCGACCTCGTGATCGACCACTCGGTGCAAGTGGACTATTTCGGAACGCCGGACGCATACCGCCTCAACGTCGAGCGGGAGTTCGAACGAAACCACGAGCGGTATACTCTGCTCCGATGGGCTCAAGAAGCCTTCGACAACTTCTCGGTGGTGCCGCCGGGCACGGGCATCGTCCACCAGGTGAACCTCGAGTACCTCGCCTCCGTGGTGCACCGTCGGCCGCACGGCGGCACACAGCTCGCCTATCCGGACACGCTCGTCGGCACCGATTCGCACACGACGATGATCAACGGCCTGGGCGTCGTCGGTTGGGGCGTCGGCGGCATCGAAGCCGAGGCTGTGGTGCTCGGTCAACCGTACTATATGCTGCTTCCCGAAGTCGTCGGGATGAAGTTCACGGGCGTGCTGCCGGAAGGCGCCACTGCGACCGACCTCGTACTCCGCGTCACCGAGATGCTCCGCGAGCACGGAGTGGTCGGCCGTTTCGTCGAATACTACGGCGCTGGCCTGAGCAACCTCACGCTCCCGGACAAAGCGACCCTCGCCAACATGTCCCCGGAGTACGGCGCCACCATCGGCTTCTTCCCGGTCGACGCATCCACGCTCGAATACCTCCGCGGCACGGGCCGCGACCCGGGTCTGGTCGAGCGCGTCGAGCGGATCTCCAAGGAGCTCGACCTCTTCCGTACGGACGACACGCCCGATCCGCAGTTCACGTCGAAGTTGGAGCTGGACCTGTCGACGGTGGAGCCCAGCCTGGCGGGGCCGAAGCGGCCTCAGGACCGGATCCGGATGGCGGACATGGTCACGCAGTTCAGGAAGGACCTCCCCGCCCTCGTGCCGGCCGGCTTCGGGCTTCCCCCGGCTGCGAACGGCGAGCGTCGGCCCTCGGAGAGTTGGGTGGGCGAAGGGGGCAGCGCCGCGGTCCAAGTCGAGACGGTCGACGATCCGCGTCGCGTCACCATCGACTGCGACGGCCAAGCGTGCGACCTCACGGACGGCTCGATCGTCATCGCCGCAATCACGTCGTGCACGAATACGTCGAACCCCTCCGTCATGGTGGGGGCCGGCCTGCTCGCCAAGAAAGCGGTGGAGCTCGGACTGGACGTGAAGCCATGGGTGAAGACCTCCATGGCCCCCGGCAGCAAGGTCGTGACCGACTATTTAGAGCAGGCGGGGCTGCTTCCGCACCTCGAGAAGCTCGGCTTCGACGTGGTCGGGTACGGCTGCACAACGTGTATCGGCAACTCCGGACCACTGCCCGAGAACATCCACAAGGCCGTCGAGGAGCATGGGCTCGTGGTCGCTTCGGTTCTTTCCGGGAACCGAAACTTCGAGGCACGAATCCACCCCCTCGTCCGCGCCAACTACCTCGCCTCCCCGGGGCTGGTCGTGGCGTTCGCGCTCGCGGGCCGCATCGACGTCGACCTCTACAACGAGCCTCTGGGCCACGGTAGCGATGGCAAGCCGGTGTTCCTGGCCGATCTCTGGCCGACTCCCTCGGAGGTGAAGGCGACGATTCAGACGTCGCTGAAGCCCGAGATGTTCACGAAGCGATACGGGGAGGTGAACGAGGGAGACGAGAACTGGCGCGCGCTCCCGGTTCCGGAAGAGAGCAGCCTCTACGAGTGGCAGGACGACTCGACGTACGTGCGCCTTCCTCCGTTCTTCGAGGGCATGGACGCCGACACGCCGCACCCCGAGAACGTGCGCGGCGCTCGGGTCCTGGTGCAGCTCGGCCAGTCCGTGACCACGGATCACATTTCACCAGCGGGCGCGATCCCCAAGAACGAGCCTGCCGGCCTGTACCTGCAGGAGCATGGGGTGAAGCCGCGTGACTTCAACTCCTTCGGGTCACGTCGTGGAAATCACGAAGTGATGATGCGCGGCACCTTCGGGAACGTGCGCATCAAGAACCTCCTCCTCGACGGCAAGGAGGGCGGGTACACGGTCCATTTCCCTACCGACGAGGTCATGCCCATCTACGACGCCTCGATGAAGTACCAGGCCGACGGCATCCCCCTCGTGGTGCTCGCCGGGAAGGAATACGGAACGGGTAGCTCACGCGACTGGGCCGCGAAGGGGACGATCCTGCTGGGGGTGAGAGCAGTCATCGCGGAAAGCTACGAGCGGATCCACCGAAGCAACCTGGTCGGCATGGGTGTCCTACCGCTCCAGTTCAAGGACGGCGAAAGCCCCACGACGCTGGGGTTGAACGGGCGAGAGACGTTCGACATCCTAGGCATCGCCGACGGCCTCGAACCGAGCTGCACCATCGAGGTGACGGCGACGCACGAGGATGGGTCGAAGACCACGTTCGAGACCATCGCGCGCCTGGACTCCGACGTCGACGTCGACTACTACGCCAACGGTGGTATCCTGCAGACCGTTCTGAGGAAGATGGCCCGCGGGGAAATGTGATCGGCCCCTAGATGATCGTCGAGGGCGTTTCGTCCCGAAGCGTCACGGGAGGACCGAGGACCTGTTGGAGGATGATCGCCTGACGTAGGGCGGAACGGCTCAGCCCGCGCAGCTGCTCGCGCGCGGCCGAAGCGTCCGCGCCCAGCCGCTCGGCGAGTGGGTCCAGTCCGTCTTGTTCGGAAGGGGCGCGGCTCGACGGATCCGTTCCGTACCCCGCGTGCGCGCGATGGACCACGTGCTCTCGAATCGGCGCCCGGGGCTCGGGTGACGGCGCTCGACGGGTCCCCACCTCTCTCCTCTTCGTCGGTGCGGGAAGTTGCGGCGACTGGGTGGGAAGGTCGAGGGTACGCGCGTCCTCGACTCGATCGCGCGGTTGAGGCCGCCTCTGCGGCTGACGGCTCCGAGCCAAGTCCTCCAATTGTGCGAGCAGATCACCCGGAAGCATCGCCTCGGACGACGAGACTCGGGGTGGCTCCGACTCCGGCTCGTCCGGCTCGGACCCGTAAGCGCCCGTGTACCGCTCGAGGGTACGATCCTCCTTCTGCCTCCTCTTGCGAGTGGCGATCTCGGCGTACGACAAGTCCTCGTCGTCGGGCGTGGGCCCGCCCTGCCCGGCCCGCTCCAGCTCGAAGTCGGGAAGTCGCGCCCCCGGTTCCCGGGGATCGGGCAGCGGACTCCGTTCCTCTCCGCCGTCGCCACCTTTCTTCGCCCTACGGGTGCGGGCGATCGACTCGAGGATCGAGAAGAAGATGATGACGGCGAAGAAGATCAGCTCTTCCATCGAACTCTTAGTCGCTTACCTGCGGGGAACCGCCGTCGTCCGGCCCGGCGATCGCCTTCCTCATGTCGGTGTCGGCCTCGACGTTGCGATACCGCATGTAGTCCATGACCCCGAGGTTGCCGGACCGGAAGGCCTCCGCGAGCGCCAGCGGGACCTGTGCCTCCGCCTTCACGACTTCGGCCTTCATCTCTCCCACCAGCGCCTTCATCTCCTGCTCCTTCGCCACCGCCATGGCGCGACGCTCCTCGGCCCGTGCCTGAGCGACACGCTTGTCCGCTTCGGCCTGATCGGTCTGGAGTTCGGCACCGATGTTCTTTCCGACATCGACGTCCGCGATATCGATGGAGAGAATCTCGAAGGCGGTCCCCGAGTCCAGCCCCTTCCCGAGGACCGTCTTGGAGATGGCGTCCGGATTCTCGAGCACCGCTTTGTGCGAGTCGGCGGATCCGATCGTCGAAACGATGCCCTCACCTACACGCGCGAGGATCGTGTCCTCACCCGCGCCACCGACGAGGCGGTTGATGTTGGCCCGGACCGTGACGCGCGCGATGGCGATGAGCTGGATACCGTCCTTCGCCATGGCCGCGACCTTCGGCGTGTTGATGACCTTCGGGTTCACCGACACCTGCACCGCTTCGAACACGTCGCGGCCCGCGAGGTCGATCGCGGCGGCCTGATTAAACGACAGATCGATGTTGGCCTTGTCGGCGGAGATCAGCGCCCGGACCACGCGATCGACCTGGCCCCCGGCGAGGTAATGAGCCTCGAGGTTCGAGATGTTGAGGTCCAGGCCAGCCTTCGTGGCCCAGATCAGGGGCCGGACGACAGCCGGTGGAGAGACCTTCCTCAGCCGCATACCGACCAGGTAACCGATGCCGACTCGAACCCCCGCTGAGATCGCCTCGATCCAGAGTCGCACCGGAACGGCCCACGCGATAAAGCCGACGATGAAGACGATGACGACGGCGAGAAAGACGTTCAGCGCAATGATTTCGCCACCACCCATGGGTTGGCCTCTGAGTTTGGATTGAGAGTCTGGACGGGCTGCTACGCCATGGGCGCGGCCGCCTCGTCCTCGGTCAGTTCACGCACGACGTGCCGATACCCCTCGGCCGCGACGACGCGTACGGGGGTGCCTTCGACGATCCACGACGATTCCGAGACGACATCGACCCGCTCGTCGCCGAACAACGCGGTCCCGGACGGACGGAGATCCGTGATCGCTCTGCCGGTCTTCCCGATCAGGTCCGAGCGACGCGCTGCCGATTCGTACCCGATGGATCGATCCGTGCGGTCGAGCAGGAAGATCCCGCTCTTCGCCAGCCGGGAGCTCCCAGGAAGTGATCGGATGACCACCCACGCCGAGACGGCGATCAGGACGATGGTCGTGCTGATCACCAATCCGGCTCGGGTGAAGTCGGGCGAGGTCGGGAGGCCTCCGAGCAGGCTCATGTATAGGCCCGCGACGATCCCGAGCCCGCCGATGAGTCCAAAGAAGCCGAAGCCGGGAATCAGGAAGATCTCGACCCCCACGAGCGCCAGCCCGACGCCGAAGACGATGACGTCCTCCCACCCGGCGAGCCCCACGATCATGTGCGAGCCGAAGAACAGCCCGAGGGAGAGGAGACCCGCGGCGCCGGCCATGCCGAAGGTGGGTGTCTTGATTTCCGTGATGAGGCCGAGGAACCCGAGCGTAAGGAGGAACGGGGCGACGACGGGGTTCGAGAAGAACCGCACGACCCGCTCGGCCCAGTTCGCCTCCGCAGTCACGACCGAGGCACCGCTGAGGCCCAGATCCGCCAGGAGCGAAGAGAAATCCTCGACTTCCGTAGCGTAGCCGATCTCGACCGCTTCCTGGGTCGTGAGCGTAAGCAGCTTCCCTCTTTCGACCAGACCGTCGATCTCGGTGTCCTCGTCCACCATCGCCTCAGCGACCAGGGGGTCGAGACCGGCCGCCTCCGCGAGCGCTCTCATCTCGGTGCGCATGGCCGACACGATCTTCTCCGGGGCCTTCGTTCCGGTGCCGTCGACGGGCGTGGCCGCGCCGATCACCGAGCCCGGCCGCATGTAGATCCCGTCCGTCGACAGCGCGATGAGCGCACCGGCGGAAAACGCGCGTCGGTTGACCAGGGTGTACACCGGCACGGGCGAATCGCCGAGCGCGTCCGAAATCCGCTCAGCCGCGTCCACCCGACCACCCGGCGTGTCCATGTCGAGCACGACCGCTGCGGCACCGTCCGCAGCGGCCTCTTCGAGGCTCCGTTCGATGAACGGCGCGAGGCCGAGCTCCACGACCCCCGTCACGGGCACGCGATAGACATGCCCCGACTGGGCGGTCCCCGGAACGGGAAGCGCTGCGAGCACGGCCGCGACGACCGTTGCGAGAGTGAACTGGCGAATCATGCGTAGAGGCTCCACGGGATCTCCATCGACATCAAGGTACGGACTCTCATACCCCACACAACGTGAGTACGTGCGAACGAGCCAAATCCTTCGATCCTCCGGCCCCCGAGCTGGTTTTGAGCGCTGGACGCCAGGTTGACCCTCGGGCCCGACTTCGGGACCTTTCAGGCTCTTCAGGACCGCCGGCCGAGCCCTATGGTTCGGGTCCACGCGCGAGCTCCCGGAGCGCCGATCCGCATTCAAAATCTGCAAGGGAACGCCCAGATGTCCGATTCGGTCTTGGTCCACTACGAGGTGAACGACAAGGTCGCGGTGCTCACCCTCGACGACCCGCCCGCCAACACGTACACCCACGAGATGATGCGGCAACTCGACCAGGCCATCATCGAGGCCCGCTTCGACGAGAGCGTGGAGGTCATCGTGCTCACGGGTGCCGGTGAGAAGTTCTTCTGCGCGGGAGCCAACATCGGCATGCTCTCGGAGGCCGACCCGGACTGGAAGTACTGCTTCTGTCTGCACGCCAATGAGACCCTCAACCGCCTCGAGCATACTCCGAAGCTCGTCATTGCGGCTCTGAACGGACACACGGTGGGTGGCGGTCTCGAGATCGCCATGGCCGCCGACATCCGGATCGCACGCAAGGACGCCGGTAAGGTCGGCCTGCCCGAGGTGGCGCTGGGCGTTCTGCCCGGAACCGGTGGGACGCAGCGGTTGGTCAGGCTGGTCGGCAAGCCAGTCGCCATCCAGATGATGGCCGAGGGAACCACGTTCGGCTTCGACGACGCCCACAAGCACGGGCTCGTAAACGAGATCTACGACCACGAGGACCGGGACTCGTTCGTCGAAGCGGTGCTGGAATACGCGCGTCAGTTCACGACGCCGAACAAGGCGACGAAGGCCGTCGGCCTCATCAAGCGGTCCGTGCAGACGGGTGCAGAACTCCCCTTCGAGTTGGCGCTGGCGCTCGAGCGAGAGCTTCAGGCACAGCTATTCGCGAGCTCCGACGCGAAGGAGGGGCTCAACGCCTACGTAGAAAAACGGAAGGCCGAGTTCTCCGGCAGCTGACCGGACCGACGACGCCCGAGTCTCTGAAGCGGGGTCCGGCGCGCGCCCGGATCCCGCTTCGCTCGTTCGACATGAGCGGGTTCGCCCACAATGAGTGGTGGACCCCGAAGCCGAGGTGGACAGATGCTGCAGAACGTGCGAAACCGCATGTGGATCGGAAACGAGTGGGTCGACGCGAACGACGGTGGGACGTTCGAAACGGTGAATCCCGCCACGGGTGAGCGAATCGCAGACGTCGCGTCCGCCCAGGCTGCGGACGTCGACAAGGCGGTCGCCTCGGCGCGCGCTGCGATGGTCGACAAGGGGTGGCGCGGTATGAACCCCCACAAGCGCTCGAAGCTTCTGTGGAAGCTCGCCGACGCCATCGAGGCGAACGCCGACGAGTTGGGCGCGCTCGAGACGGCGGACAACGGCAAGCCGTACTTCGAGGCTCGGAAGGTCGATCTGCCCAGCGTGGTCGAGAACTTCCGCTACTTCGCTGGCCTCGCCGACAAGATCCAGGGAGACACGATCCCGGTCGCGGGACCGTTCCTCAACTACACGCTGCGGGAGCCGGTGGGCGTCGTGGGCTGCATCACCCCGTGGAACTTCCCTCTTTCGCTGGCGGCCTGGAAGGTCGCGCCCGCGCTCGCGTGCGGGAACGCCGTCATCCTGAAGCCGGCCGAGCAGACCCCCCTGACGGCGCTCCGCCTCGGCGAGCTCGCGGCCGAGGTCGGCTTCCCCCCCGGCGCGCTCAACGTGGTCCCCGGCTTCGGCGAAAGCGCCGGCGCCGCACTGGTTCGACACCCCGACGTCGACGCGATCGCGTTCACGGGCTCGACCGAGGTGGGCAAGATCGTCATGCGCGAAGCCGCCGAGACGCTCAAGAAGGTGTCTCTCGAATTGGGCGGGAAGTCGCCGAACATCGTCCTCGCGGACGCCGACTTGAAGAGCGCGGTCCGCGGGGCGTCGACCGGCATCTTCTACGGCAAGGGCGAAGTGTGCGCCGCCGGATCCAGAGTGCTCGTCGAGCGGCCGATCTACGACGAGTTCGTGGCCGCCTTCGCGGAGCGCGCAAGCAAGGCGACGGTCGGCGACCCGATGGACGAGGGCACTCGCCTCGGAGCGATCGTGAGCGAGGAGCAGCTCGATCGGGTCATGGCATACGTCGAGGCCGGAAAAGCAGAGGGTGCGCGCCTCGTGAGCGGTGGCGAGCGCACCACGGTCGACGGGAAGGGCAACTTCGTCACGGCCACGGTCTTCGCAGACGTGGCGTCCGAGATGAGAATCGCTCGGGAAGAGATCTTCGGCCCGGTCGCGGCAGTCATCCCCGTGGACGACGTGGAGGACGCCATCCGGACCGCCAACGACACGATCTATGGACTCGCCGCGGGCGTCTGGACCCGCGACATCGGCAAGGCACACCGAGTCGCCCGCGAAATCCAGGCGGGCACGGTGTGGATCAACACCTACAACCAGTACGATTCTGCTTCGCCGTTCGGCGGATACAAGCAGAGCGGCTTCGGTCGGGATCTCGGCTACGCCGCGGCGCTCGACAAGTACACGCAGACGAAGAGCGTGTGGGTGGCCGTCGATGGCTGAGCGAGAGGCGTGGATCATCGACGCGGTCCGCACACCGATCGGCCGACACGGAGGGGCTCTCGCGTCGATCCGGCCCGACGACCTCGCGGCCGTGACGATTCGCGCGCTGCTCGAACGGACGGGTATCGCGCCGGACTCCGTCGACGACGTGATCTTCGGATGCACGAATCAGGCGGGGGAGGACAACCGCAACGTGGCGCGTATGGCGCTGTTACGCGCCGAGCTGCCAGTGACCGTGCCGGGTCAGACGGTGAATCGCCTATGCGGGTCGGGAATGCAGGCGGTCCTCTCCGCCAACCAGGCGATCGCCGCCGGTGAGGGCGACGCGTTCGTCGTGGGTGGCGTCGAGAGCATGAGCCGTGCTCCCTACGTCATGCTCAAGCCGTCCGTCGGCTATCAGCGCGGCCATCCCGAAACCGCGGATACAGTGCTGGGTTGGCGATTCCCCAATCCGGCGTTCACCCCGGAGTGGACGATCGGACTCGGAGAAACGGCCGAGGTCGTCGCCGAGGAGTTCGGCGTCTCGCGCGGCGCGCAGGACGCGTTCGCGGCCGAAAGCCAACAGCGCGCTGAGCGCGCCATCGCCGCGGGGCGGTTCGACGACGAGATCGTTCCCGTTTCAGTGCCTCGCCGAAAAGGTGAGCCGATCGTGGTCGACACCGACGAGCACCCCCGATCCGACACCACCGCGGAGTCACTCGCCCGTCTGCGGCCAGTCTTCAAGAGAGACGGTACCGTGACGGCGGGGAATTCGTCGGGCATCAACGACGGCTCGGCTGCGCTCCTGGTCGTGTCGGCGGATTACGGCCGCGCTCACGGACTCGCGCCCATGGCACGCATCGTGGGCGGTGCCGTCGCCGGTGTGGAGCCCCATCGCATGGGAATCGGACCGGTGCCCGCGACCCGAGGGGCGCTCGACCGCTACGGGTGGAGCGTAAGCGATCTCGACCTCGTGGAGCTCAACGAAGCCTTCGCGGCCCAGGCCCTGCCTTGCATCGCGGAGCTCGGCCTCGATCCCGAGCGTGTGAACGTGAACGGGGGAGCGATCGCGCTCGGCCATCCGGTCGGTTGCTCGGGGGCGCGAATCCTGGTCACGCTCCTCCACGCGATGAGGCGCCAGGACGCACGCCGGGGGTTGGCCACGATGTGCATCGGGGTCGGCCAAGGCATCGCCAGCCTCGTGGAGCGAGCATGAGCACGATCGATACGGTCGCGGTGCTCGGGGCCGGCACGATGGGACACGGCATCGCACAGGTGAGCGCCGCCGCCGGGTGCGCGGTGCGACTCTACGACATCGACGAAGGCGCCGTCGCGGCCGGACTCGCGCGGGTGCGCGCCAACCTCGACAAAGGCATCGAACGAGGGAAGGTCACCGCGGACGAGCGCGACGCGATCATGGCCAACCTCTCGACGACGACATCGATCGCGGAGGCGGTCGACGGCGTCGACCTCGTGGTGGAGGCCGCCCCCGAGTCGATACAGCTCAAGGAGTCGATCTTCTCCGAAGTCGACGTCGCGGCGCCTGAGGAAGCGATCCTCGCGACGAACACCTCCTCGCTGTCGATCGGACAAATCGCTTCGGTCGTTCGAGATCCGTCCCGCTTCGTCGGCATGCACTTCTTCAATCCGGTGCACATCATGAAGCTCGTCGAGGTCGTGTGGGGCCCCGAGACGTCCGACGCCACTCGGGACGCCGCGGTCGACTTCGCCCGGCGGCTCGACAAGGAGCCCATCGTCGTCAAGGACGCGCCGGGCTTCGCCTCCTCGCGGCTCGGTATCGTCTTGGGCATGGAGGCCATCCGGATGGTCGAGCAGGAGGTGGCAAGCGCGGAGGACATCGACAAGGCGATGGAGCTCGGATATCGCCACCCCATGGGGCCTCTGAGGCTCACCGATCTGGTGGGTCTCGATGTCCGCCTGGGCATCGCCGAGTACCTGCACGAGCGGCTCGGATCCGACGCGTTCGAGCCCCCGGCTCTACTGCGCAGGATGGTCGCGGAGGGCAAGCTCGGGAAGAAGAGCGGCGGCGGCTTCTACGCATGGTGAACAACCCCGTCCCGGGCCGGGGAGTGAGGGGCCGGCGATCAGACCGCACACCCAGGGAGTAGCGAATGTCCGACACGCCCGTCCTGGTGGAGCGACGCGAGGACCACATCGCGGTCCTCACGCTCAACCGACCCGAGAAGCTCAACGCGCTGAACGGCGAGGTCCGCCGAATCCTGCGCGAGGCGTTCGACGAGCTGGCCGGAGACGACCACGTTCGTGCCGTCGTCATCCATGGCGCGGGAGAGAAGGCCTTCGTCGCGGGAGCCGACATCACGGAGTTCCACACGCGCACGCCGGACGAACAGCGCGCCGTCTATCGTGAGCGGCGAATCTACGAAACCGTCGCCGACTTCCCCAAGCCCGTCATCGCCGCGCTTCACGGCTTCTGCATCGGAGGCGGTTCGGAGCTCGCGCTGGCGTGCGATGTCCGCGTAGCGGACCGTACGACCCGGATCAGCCAGGCAGAGATCCGCATCGGGCTCATTCCGGGCGGAGGGGGCACGCAACGCCTCGCGAGGCTGGTCGGCCGGGGGTGGGCCTCGATCATCAGCCTGACCGGGGACTTCGTCGAAGCCGACGAGGCGTATCGGATCGGGCTCGTGGACGTCTTGGTCGACGAGGGTGAGCACCTCGACCGGGCCCTCGAGCTCGCGGGGCGGATGGTCCGCTGGAGTCCCGTGTCGCTGAGGCTGGCCAAGGACGCGATTCGGGCGGCGTACGAGCTGCCGCTCGCCGAGGGAATCGAGTACGAAAAGGAGCGCTTCCTCGACGCGTTCGCGTCCGAGGACGGCCAGGAAGGCGTGCGCGCGTTCGTGGAGAAGCGGAAGCCCGACTTCAAGGGGCGCTGATCCGCCCCGGAGGCCGTGCGAAGCACCCTGCATGGCACTACGATGGCCTTCGTCCCCTGACCCCGGAGAGCCGGATGAGCCGTCGAAAGTTCGACCCGACCGTCCTCGTTGCGTGCCTTGCGTTGACCGCCTTCGGTCCCGGGCCAGCCCGCGCCCAAGCCGAGCACCTGGAGATCCTGAGGGAAAAGCTCCAGACCGACCTCATGGCCGTCGTGGACGATTACGAAGGCGTCGCGGGCGTGCATCTGGTCGATCTGACCAACGGCGACCGTTTCGCGGTGCAGGATCACATGGTCTTTCCCCAGGCCAGTGCCATCAAGGTCACGATTCTGCTCGAGCTCTTCCGACGTGCCGAATCCGAGCCGGGCCTGCTGGGGCGCAGGATCGAGCTGACCGACGAGGTCCGCACCGCGGGGAGCGGGGTGCTTCAGGTCCTCACCGACGGCGGTTCGGCGCTGTCGTTGGAGGACTACGCGATCTACATGATCGTGCACTCGGACAATACCGCGACCAACGTGCTCATCGACGAGCTGGGCATGGATGCGATCAACGCATTGTCTCGCTCGCTGGGTACGACGCAGACCCTCCTCCAGCGGAAGATGATCCGGCCCGAGGAATCCGCTCGAGGAAACGAGAACCTCTCCACGCCACGCGACGCCGCGTTGATCATGGAAAAGATCGCCCGCTGCGAGCTACCGATGAGCGAGGCGTCGTGCGCGCGCGTCCGTGAGATCCTCGAGCTGTTCAAAGGGGGCCCGATCCGGGCCCCGGTCCCGAACTCCGTCCCGATCGCGTTCAAGCCGGGTGGCATCACGGGGGTCTCGACGGTCTGGGGCCTGGTCGACGTGCCCGACCGCCCGTACGTCCTCGTGGTCATGTCGAACTACGGGGGTAACGGTGGGGCCGTGATCGAGGCGGTGTCCGCGCTGGCCTACAGCTACTTCAGTCGACTCTCGGGCGTCACCGAGTACGGCACGAGGGTGCCGCTCGACGTGAAGCGTCGCGTGAGCGGAAGCCGTTGATGAGCCTGAGGACCACCCGGGTGCTCGCGGCCGCGTACTTCGTGGCGATGACGGTCGCCGTGACGTGGCCGGGCCTCGTGCCGTTCTCTCGGGTCGAGCCACTGATCTTCGGCCTTCCCTTCGCGATGTCATGGATCGCGGCATGGATCGCGGGAAGTGTGGTGGTCCTGTTCCTGGTCGACCGGGTTGAAAAGCGGTACCGGGACGGAGAGGCGGACTGATGGAGCAGTGGGTCGTCGTTACGATCATCATCTCCGTCTACCTCGGCGTGACGCTCACCATCGGGCTCCTCGCCGGGAGACGTTCGACGCACAGCGTCACCGGCTATGTCGCGGCCGACCGGAGCTTCGGGCTCCTGGTGATGTACTTCGTGACCGGGGCGTCGGTCTTCAGCGCGTTCGCTTTCCTCGGAGGACCGGGGTGGGCCTATTCGCGGGGAGGGGCGGCCTTCTACATCCTGGCGTACGGCGCCATCGGCATGGCCCCGTTCTACTGGATCGGGCCTCGCGTGGCGGCACTGGGTAGGAAGCACGGCTACGTGACGCAGGCACAGTTGATCACCGGCCGCTTCCCGTCGAAGGGACTGTCCGCCCTGATCGCGCTGCTCAGTCTCGTCGCGTTCGTCCCCTATGTGACCCTCCAGATGAGGGGCGCGGGGATCGTGATCGAAGCCGTCACGGACGGCCATGTCCCGATCTGGCTCGGCTCGCTCGTCGCCTACGGGATCGTCATCGTCTACGTCCTGTCGGCCGGAGCGATGGCCGTGGGATGGACGAACACGTTTCAGGGCGTCTTCATGGTGGTGATCGCATGGACGCTCGGTCTCTACCTTCCGTACCGGCTGTACGGGGGCATCGGAGAGATGTTCACCCAGATCCAGGTCGCACGCCCCGATCTACTCACGCCGCCCGGACTCGACGCAGCGGGCGAGCCGTGGACGTGGGGCGCGTTCTCCACGTTCATCCTCGTGAGCGCGGTCGGCCTGATGATGTGGCCCCACCTCTTCATGAAGGCGTTCACCGCGAAGGACGACGACACGATGCGTCGAACGGTGATCCTGTTCCCCACCTTCCAGTTGTTCTTGATCCCGGTCTTCCTGATCGGGTTCTCCGGCGTCCTTTTCGCGGGCTCACCCCCCGCGCCGGACTTCATCTTGCCGTTCATGATCCTCGAGACTGAGCTACCCGCGATCGTGGTCGGGCTCTTCTGCGCCGGAGCATTGTCCGCCTCGATGTCGACGGGCGACGCCCTGCTGCATGCCTCGGCGTCCGTCTTCGTCGAGGACGGCGTGGCGAAGTTCGTCGACCTGGACGAGAAGATGCAGCGACGGCTGATGCAGCTCCTGGTGCTGTTCACCGGCGCCGTGGCGTACGTCTTCGCTCAGGATCCGGACTCGTCGCTCGTCCTCTTGCTCGCCTCCGCGTATGGCATCATCTCGCAGTTCGCTCCGCCCGTGATCGCCGCCCTCTATTGGCGGCGGGCCACCACGGCCGGGGTCGTCGCCGGCTTGATCGCGGGTGCGGCGACGGCGTTCTTCTTCTGGCAGAACCCCGACCTCAAGCCGTTCGACATGCACGAGGGGATTCTCGGGCTCCTCGTCCATGTGCCGGTGCTCGTAACCGTGAGCCTCGCGACGCCTGCCCAGAGCGAGGAGCACCTCGCCGGCTATCTGTCGTGACCGACCGCCAGAAAAGGCGTGATGGAGCCGCGCGACGAGTCTCAGTCGTCCGCGCGAACCCCGGTCGACCTGTCCGACATCGCCTCGACCACCGACGTGTGCGCCCCGACCGGCACCCGAACCCCGTAGATCTCGCCTGGGGGCGTGACGCCCCGGATCAGGTGGGGATTCAAATAGCGTAGGACCCGAGTCTCGATGTCGAGGGCTCGGGCGACGCTTCGGAGCGTCGTGTTCCCGGGCACGAAGACGTTGTCGTACCGGTACGGCTCGAGGTCCGCGTCGTAGAACGTCCCCGCGCCGATCTCGCGAGCGAGCATGGTCACCGCAATCATCTTCGGGACGTACTCCCGCGTCTCCCGTGGGAGATATTCGAGGATCTCCCAGAAGACGTCGTCCTCCATTCGGCCGTCGGCGTGACGATTGACGATGCGCTCCACCCGTCCCGGTCCCGCATTGAACGCAGCCGCCGCGAGGTACCAAGAGCCACCGAAGCGGTCATGCAGCCACGAGAGGTAGTCGAGAGCCGCATCGGTGGCGCGCACCGGGTCGCGGCGCTCGTCCACGTACTCATCCACACGCAGGCCATACTGCATCGCGGTCGGGCTCATGAACTGCCAGAGCCCGACGGCGGCGACACGTGACACCGCGAAGGGTGACAGCCCAGACTCGATCACCGGGATGTACAGCAACTCCTCCGGCATGTCCCGTTCGCGCAGCTTCGATCGGATCATATCCGAGAAGAGCGCGCGACGACTCATGAGTCGCTCGAACTCCGGACGGCGTGAAGTCTCGAACGCGTGCACCCAGCGATCGACGCGGGCATTCGATTCGAGCGGCAGTGTCCGGGTCGGTGCTTCCGACACCGATATGGCGTCCATCATCGCAATGCCCTGAACCGGCTCTTCCCTGGTCCAGGCGGCGAGGATCGCCAAGAGGCTGACTGCCGAGAGCGTCTTGAACCAACCGGGGTGAGATGCCCCCACCAGACACTCCCGCAAGGACCCGACGAGCGAGTCCGATCTATCGGCACGGCAACTGGGCCCGCGATTGTTCGGGGTAGACATCGTCCACCTCCTTCGTTGTCGCTCAACCCTACCCTACGTGCAGTCGGGGGGCCGAGGTTCTGAGCAAGAACCCCGGGGGTGGACCGAGCGTTCCACTGCACTCGACGGTGCAGCTATGCAAAAGAGCCCGAGAGCCGGCGAACCGCCGACGCCCCCGGACTCCATCGAATTGTAACGAACTACTCTGCGGCGTAGACCGAAACGACGTTGCGCGCACGCATGCGCTCGAACGTCACGACCCCGTCGACCATCGCGAACAGCGTATCGTCTTTGCCCTTCCCGACGTTACGCCCCGGATGGAACTTCGTCCCGCGCTGCCGAACGATGATGCCGCCGGCCCGAATGGGCTGACCGCCCGCCCTCTTCACGCCGAGGAAGCTCGGATTGCTGTCTCGGCCGTTTCGGCTCGAGCCTACACCCTTTTTGTGTGCCATGACTGTCTCGCTATCGAGAGGGTCGGTGCGCTAGCCGAGCGCTACGTCTTCGACCCGGATCTCCGTGAAGTTCTGGCGGTGACCCTGCTTCTTGCGGTAGCCCTTGCGGCGCTTCCGCTTGAAGACGATCAACTTGTCGCCCCGACCGTGGCGGATGACCTCGGCCTTGACCGATGCGCCGTCCACCATGGGCGCTCCAACCTGGATCTTCTCCTCTCCGTCACCGGCGAGCAGAACCTGATCGAACGTCACCGACTGCCCGGGCTCGACGTCGAGCGACGGAATACGGATGCGGGCTCCGGGCTCGGCCCGGAACTGCTTCCCACCGGTTTCAAACACTGCGTACATATGAAATCCCATACAGGGCGTCGGCCTTCGCTGTAGAGCAGGTAAAACTCACAAGAGACACCGACCGGGTCAAGGCGCGCTCCCCCCCGGCGGGTGGGCGGCGACATCCAAGGGTCGCCCCCACGGAGGTGAGGAGCGGATCCGCCGCGAGCCCTGCTACGCCGCGTACTTCTCCGTCACGTCGGTCTCCGCCGGGCCGGACAAGAGGCGGAACTCGTCGAGTCTCATGAGCGGGTCGTCTCGAAGCCTCAACTCCAGGCGGGTACGACCCTTGAGTCGCTTCAGGAGCTCCGGCTCTTCCTCGATCACGCGAAGCGCCACCTCGGGGTGCACGCGTACCACGAGACTCTTCTCCTCCTTGGCCGCCGCGGCGCGCTTGATGGTCCGCTCGATCTGACGAACGACCGTCGCGGGCGTGTAGACCCGACCCACACCTCCACACGAGGAGCAGACCGCGGTCAGCGAATTGAAGATCGAGGGGCGCACACGCTGACGGGTCATCTCCACCAGCCCGAGGTTCGACACTTCGAACGCCTTCGTCCGAGCCCGGTCTCTACCCAGGTGCGATCGGAGCTCCCGCAGGACCTTGTCCCGGTTTTCCTGTGACTCCATGTCGATGAAGTCGACCACGATGATGCCACCGACGTCGCGCAGCCGTAGCTGTTTCGCGATCTCGCGTGCCGCCTCGATGTTGTTGCGCAGGATCGTCTGCTCCGGGTCCTTTTTCCCCTTCCCCGTGAACCGCCCGGTGTTCACGTCGATGGAGACGAGCGCTTCCGTGGGCTCAATGACCAAGCTGCCCCCGGACTTCAGAGGCACGTTGCGACGGAAGGCCTTCTGGATCTCCTCTTCCACCCCATACTCGTCGAAGAGGGACCCGTGACCGTGATGTAGGTGCACCAGATCGAGCAGCTCTTCGTCCACCGTCCGCACATAGTCGACGATTTCGTCGTAGGCCTGCTTCGAATCGACTCTCAGCGCCTCGAACTTGTCGCTGAACAGGTCGCGGATGACCCCGCTGATGAGGGTCGCTTCGCGATGGATCGCGGCCGGGGCGCTCCTCTCTTCGGCGGTCGAGACGATCCCCTGCCACCGCTCGTGGAGCCTGTTGAACTCGCGCTCGAGCTTCTCCTTGGTGACCTCTTCTCCGACCGTGCGGACGATGAGCCCGCCGCTGTCTTTCGGCAGGATCTCCTGGGCCATCTTCCGCAGCTTCGACCGCTGATCCCGCCCCTCGATCTTTCGGCTGATGCCCACCCGCGATGAGTGTGGCATGTACACGAGAAAGCGTCCCGGCAAGGAGATCTCGGCGGTGAGCCGCGGTCCTTTGGTGCTGATCGCCTCCTTCGTCACCTGCACCAGGAGCTCGTCGCCCTTCTTCAGGTGATCCTGAATCGGAGGGAGCTTCTGACTGCGGCGACCCCGCCGCCCACCGTTGCCGTTCCCGTCGTCGTCCTCGTCGTCGAGGATCAAGTCGGAAACATGCAGGAAGCCGGCCTTGCCGGTCCCGATGTCGACGAACGCTGCCTGGATGCCCGGCAGCACGGCCTCGACCTTTCCGAGGAAGATGTCACCGAGGACCCGATTCTGATCGGGCCGGTCGAACATCACTTCCACGAGCTGATTGTCTTCACGGAGCGCGACCCACGACTCACGCGGGTTCGAACTCACGAGGATTTCTCTCCTCAACGATCTCTCCAAATGTAGGGCCGGTCCCGAAAACCCTCACCGGTGACCGGACACGTCCCGCGGCTGCTCGCTGCGAGTGCAGAGCGAGCAGCTTCGGCGACCGCCTGGTCTCCGGCGCACTCGGGCGGGGCCGCGGCCGCGTCTTCCAGACCTTCTATCGGACGCGCTCCGCCTGCCCGCACGGGCCGACGTTCTTGTGTTATCAGTTCGCTTCGATGCCGGCGGGCTCCAACACCCGGTCCGGCACGGACCGCTCTGGCGACTCGGCCAGCACCTCTTTCAACAGCCTTCGGGCGATGACAAGCCGCTGAATCTCGTTGGTCCCTTCTCCGATCTCGCAGATCTTGGCGTCGCGCATCATGCGCTCCACCGGATGGTCACTCGTGTAGCCGGCGCCGCCCATGACTTGGATGGCGCCCAGCGTCGCACGCATCGACAGCTCCGAACAGAAGAGCTTGGCCATGGCGGCCTGCTTTCCGAACGGCTGGCCCTGGTCCTTGAGCCAGGCCGCATGATACGTGAGGTGCTTTCCTGCCTCGATGTCCGTCGCGACATCGGCGAGCTTGAATTGCACCTGTTGAAAGTCCCACACACGCTGGCCGAACTGCCGGCGGTCGCTGGTATAACGGACCGCCGCCTCCAGCGCCCCTTCCGCCAAACCAAGCGAGAGCGCCGCGACCCCGATGCGTCCCGCGTCGAGGGTCTTCATGAAGTTGACGAACCCCTCCCCTTCGGCGCCGAGACGGTGGCTCTCCGGCACGAAGGCCTCTTCGAAGTGCAGCTCACGCGTATCCGAGGCACGCCACCCCATCTTGTCTTCTTTCTCTCCGCAGCGGACACCGCTGGTGAACGGTAGGTCCTCCCGATGTCCCCATCCGACCGCTTGGGCGCGGTCGACGTCGTACGTGGGCTTGCAGACGATGAAGCTGCTGATGCCCTTCGGTCCCTTGCCTGGCTCGGTGACCGCCGTGGCGACGAAGATCTCACCGACCCCTGCGTTGGTGATGAAGATCTTCGACCCGTTGATCCGGTAGCCGTCGCCCTCACGTTCTGCGCGCGTCCGGGTGCCGGACGCGTCGGACCCCGCACCGGGCTCTGTCAGCCCGAATCCCCCGAGCACGTCGCCGGTCGCGAGCGGTGGAACGAACCGGCGCTTTTGCTCTTCCGTCCCGAAAGACAGGATCGGCGAAAGCCCCAGAGTCGTATGCGCAGAAACCGTGATCGAATGGCTCGCGTCGAACTTGGCGAGCTCCTGGACAACCAGGATGTAACTGAGGTAGTCGAGCCCCATACCGCCCAGTTCCCGCGGGACGGGAACACCGAAGAGGCCCATCTCGGCCATCTTCTTGGCGTTGTCCCAAGGAAACTCGCCCGTCTCGTCGAGATCGCGCGCGACGGGCTCGATGGCCTCGCGGGCGAAGTCGTTCACGCGTCGCACCAGCGCAACGTGTTCGGGGGTCAGATATCTATCCATCAATCTCGGAGTCCTGCGTCGAAGTCCCGTCCGCATCTCTTCCCTAAACCGTAGTCCGCAAGCGCCGACTCGATCCAGGCACTAACCTAGCATAGCGGAATGGGGAGTCGGCCGACTAAGGTCTCAGCCCCGGGCCGCCCTCGAGGGTGCCCTTGAAAGACCCTGGGAATGCACAATGTGTTCCCCGGGCGCCGATATGGCCGAGGTGGGCACGGTTCGGACGAAACCGAGAGAGGAGGGAAGATGAGGAGAACGCTGTTGGGCGTGGTCGTCATGGGTGCGGCGCTGGGAATCGCCCGACCCGACGCGGCGGCCGCACAGGCCGTCGAGCTGCCACCGGAGGTGCGCGAATGGCTCGCACGGGATCAGGCTCAGCGATGGGCCGCGATGATCGCCGAGGGCGATTCGATCTTCAACTCCCAGAGTTGCCGACGGTGCCACGGGGACAACGGCTCGGGTGGGCGAAACGGACCGGACCTCACGGACAGCACGTGGGTGCAGAGCGACGGATCGCTCGAGGGGATCCGCAGGACGATCTTCTGGGGCGTGCGTCGAGAGGCGTTCTCCGACCCGGCGTGGCGGTTCGAAATGAACCCCGGGGGGGGAGCCGATCCGACCTGGGCTCAGTACTCTTCGCTCGCAGCGTACGTATGGAGCCTGTCGAACGGGACGCACCTCCCCGGACGCTAGAGCGGGACGCTCGCTCGGCTTGCGGTCAGTCGTTCGATCCCGCGCGAAGCGCGTGGATTGCGTCCACGGTCAGCTTCGTCCGGAATTCGATGACCTTCCGTCCGAGCTCCTGTGTCTCCGCAAGCGGTTCGAGGCTGATGCCGTTGATCGATGCCCTGCCCGCTCGCACCCGCTGGTCGAAGCGAATCGAGGTCGGATCGATAACGGACATGATCGACGCAATCGACAGCTCCTCGTGGATCCCGTCTGAGCCGGAGCTGGCGTTGTAGTCCATCTGTTCGGGAATCCCGAGGGTCTCCTGGATGTACTGACGGACCTGCACGTGATTGTAGAACTCCGGCACGTGATGGAAGCGGGTCGGAATACCGCCATATCGCTCGTTGAGGGCGTCGGCCGCCGCCTGCATGCCGCGGAGATTGCCCCCGCTGTCGCCGAGGAAGTACACCTCTGTGAATCCCATGCCGCGCAAACTGTCGCCCATGTCGGTCAGCCACGCGATGTACGTCTCCTGAGACACCATCGGCCCGGTCGCCCCGACCGTCACCGGCCGGCTCGGATCACCCGGCTCGAGGGTGACCAGGGGTGCGACGAGCGTCGCGCCAAGGGCACGAGCGACCGACTCGCCCATGAGCTTGTTCGAGTAGTTGTGCTTCCCCGACGCCAAATGAGGGCCGTTGGACTCGACGCCACCGGTGAGGATCAGGGCCGTCGTGTTCCCTGCCCGAACGGCGTCACGGATTTCCATCCAGGTCAGCTCCTCGAGCCATACGCTCTCGACCGCCTCGATGGGCCGCGGCGCGTTCAGCTCCGCCTCCCGGGCGGCCGCTCGCGCGGCCCGCTCTTCCGGCGTCATCGGCCTTCGCTGGGCGTCGGCGGACGCGGTGAACAGACTCGCGAGCACCAAGACGACACAACTGGTTCTCATGTGGCTGCACCACTCGGCGTTCCAAGGAATGTGCGGTCGAGCCCCAATTGATTCGGGCTGGAGAGTTACGGCAACTGCCTGAGCGTCTTCCTGATTCCCGGGCGGGTCCACCCGGTTCACGGTCGGCGCTCCCGGCTGTCCGCCATGCGCCAGCCACACCGGTCGCACTGCCCGCAGCGATCTACGCGCTTCTCTCCGAAGTACCTCAGTAACGCGTTTCGGCGACATCGACGCTCGCGAGCGTAGCGTTCGACGTCAGCGACTTTGTCCATCGCGCGGCGACGGAGGCCCGCGGCAGCCGTCCAGTCGGGCTCGGACCGAACCAGGACTCTCTCGGTCCGACCCGTGACCGACTCGACGCGACAGATCGCCCCTATGCGCTCCAGAGCGCCCAGCGCTCCGACGGGGTCGCCCTCGGCCCACGTCCGCGCGGGCTCGGAGAGGGCTCTGACGACCTTCGGGTGGTCGATGTCCGCCACCTCGCCCATCAGCGACGCTCCGCGAAGGGCGCGCCAAAGACGGACCAGCACGCTACGGCGTGGGTGCGTGCGGGCGATGAACCGGTTGGCCAGGCGACGATCGCTTCGATTGTGGAACGCGACACAGATCGAGGGCTCGCCGTCTCGCCCGGCGCGCCCTGCCTCCTGGTAATACGACTCCAGCGTTCCGGGGAGTTGGAGGTGGATCACCGCGCGGACGTCGGCCTTGTCGATGCCCATGCCGAACGCGTTCGTCGCGACGACCACGCGCACGTCGCGGTTCAGGAATCGCTCCTGAACGCTGGAGCGTTCCGCTCCCGTGAGGCCCGCGTGGTAGACATCGCAAGAGTGCCCCCGCGCGGCGAGTCCGTCCCGAAGGATCTCTGCGGCGCGACGCGTCGGCGCATAGACGATGCCCGCACCCTCGCCCCCCATGAGAGCCCGGCGAACAGCGCTGATTCGATCGTCGCCCGGACCACGCCGCTCTACGACCCACCGGAGGTTGGGACGGTCGAACGAGCGCACGACCCGGAGCGGATCGACAAGCCCTAGGCTCTCCACGATGTCAGCCCGTACGGCGGGGGTGGCGCTCGCCGTGAGCGCGAGGACCGGAGCTTCGAGCGTGAGGAGTCGACCGATTCGCCGATACGCCGGACGGAAGTCGTGCCCCCACTCGCTGATACAGTGCGCTTCGTCGACTGCGACCAGTGACACGCGTACCGCGTCGAGGAGCGAGCGGAACCCCGCGATCTCGAGCCGCTCGGGCGAGACGAGGAGCAAACTCACGCGGCCGGCCCGCAACCGCTCGATCACCCGTTGCCGCTCCGAGGCGGTTTGCGTGCCGCTCAGACACTCCGCCCCGAGCCCGATCGCTCGAGCCCGGCGGATTTGGTCCTGCATGAGCGAAACGAGCGGGGTGACGACCAGAACCGTTCCGTCGAGCATCAGCGCCGGCACTTGGTAGCACACGCTCTTGCCCCCACCGGTCGGGAGAACGCCGAGCGCGTCGCGACCTTCGAGAACCGCCCGGACGAGCTCCTCCTGTCCGGGCCGGAATCTGGGATAGCCAAACGCGCTCCGGAGGGTCGCGACGGGGTCGGCGTGCATCGCGAACCAAAGCGACCGAAGCGGGACAGCACCATGTCGAATCGGGTGCGCTGCTTCATCCGGGGCACGCGGCGTGGAGCCAGCTCGCCCTTCCAGCAGCAGGTCGTTTTCGACGAGCTCCACGTCTCCCGATGCCCGATCGACTTCATTGGAAGGGCCGTTCGGGGCGATTATAGACGATGCCGCCACTGAACCCGTGGGATCCACCGCCGCGTTCTGGCGCACTCGCCTCGGAGGTTGACGTGAATCGACCGGGCTGGTTCTTGGTGTTGCTGATCGCTGGCGTCATGGCGCCCCTCGGGCGTCCCGTGTCCGCACAACGGACGGGGACCGTCGAGGTCGGCCTCTTCGCGCAGCGCACCGCCTTCGACGAGCTGACCACGCTCGCCTTCGGCACGGCCCCGGGCATCGGCGGTCGGCTCGGCCTCTACGTCTATCCGAACCTCCTCCTCGCCGCGACGACGTCCTTTACCTGGTCTGAGACGGCCGCCGACCCGAGTCCGAGCGTGTCCTGGGTGCCGTTTCGGGCGACGATCGCGTATCAACTACCGGTGACCGAAAACTTCTACCCGATGGCCGGTGTCGGCTGGGTCCGCAACGGGTATGGCGACGGACTTCGTGAGGCCGACAACGGCGTCACGGCGCTCGCCGGCTTCAAGACCTACCTCCGTGATCGGTGGTCCTTTCGGAGTGACGTGACGATCGACTGGATCTCCTCACCGTTCAACCAGGGTGAGAGCGTCTCGAGCTCGGCCGTGTCGAAGCACGTCAATTGGAGCCTGGCCGCGGGCCTATCGCTCGATATCGGACCCGGACGCTATTCGGATCGCGATGGAGATCTCGTGTACGACCACCGTGACGCGTGCCCGGACACGCCGCGGGGCGTGGGAGTCGATGAGTCGGGGTGCCGCCTCGACGAGGATGGGGATCGCATCTTCGACGAAGACGACGCCTGTGCAGCGACGCCCGCCGGGGTTCGGGTGGACCTGGAAGGGTGCCGCGTGGACGGCGATCGCGACTCGGTCTTTGACGAGGACGATGTCTGCCCGAACACACCGGAGGGCGTGGCGGTCGACCCCTCGGGGTGCGCGCTCGATACGGACGGCGACCGCGTCCCCGACCATCGCGATCTCTGCGCGGCGACACCGGCCGGTGTCGGCGTGGACGGTCGAGGGTGCCGCCTCGATGGGGACCAGGACGGCGTCTTCGACGAGGACGACCTGTGCCGCGACACTTCACGAGGTGTCGAGGTCGACACATCCGGTTGCGAGGTCCTGTTCGTGCGCGAGGAATCCGTCGTGGTTCTGGAAGGCGTGACCTTCGAAACCGCGAGCGCCGACCTCACCGCTTCCGCGACCGAAGTCCTCGACGCGGTGGCCGAATCGCTGCTGCGCAGTCCCGACGTCCGTGTGCGGGTCGTCGGGCATACCGACTCGGTTGGCCTGCGGTCGTATAACCTGACCCTCTCGGAGGACCGGGCGGCGTCCGTGGTTCGCTACCTGACCGAGCGGGGCGTCGCGGCCGAGCGGTTGGAGAGTGCCGGCTTCGGACCCGACAGACCCGTGGCCACCAACGAGACCGAAGAAGGACGCCGCATGAACCGTCGAGTGGAGCTGGAGCGCATCAACTGATCGCGCTCTCGCCAGAAACGTCGTCGTCCTCGTCCGCCTCCTCATGGGCCGCATCCCCCGCATGGGGTAGAAAACGGAGAAGCATCGCCCCGAGAAGGATCACGATGGCCGCGCCCGTCATCCAGCGCTCGCCGAAATAGAGGCCCAACACGACGAGGACCGCCGCGACGGAGAAGAGCCGGACCTTCCACTCGAGGAGCGGGTCGTGGCGCCGCCGCCGGCTTACGAACACGACGGGGTCTCCGGCCCGATCGGGATCCCGCGCAGCAGGGGCACCCTAGACGGCGCCACCCGAGGACTTGTCGAGAAAGCGGCGCACGCCGTCTCGACACGCCTCAGTCATGCGGGCCTCTGCGTTCACCTCGGCACCACGCTCGAGGCCCGACGAGAAGTCGAGCGCGTCGAGCTCGTAAAGAAGCGCCTTGGTCATCGTGATCGCCGACGGCGGCTTGGCCGCCAAGCGGCCGAGGTATCGATCGACTTCGCCGTCGAAGGCCTCGGTCGAGAAGACGCGCGTCACGAGCCCGAGCCTCTTCGCCTCGCCCGCGTCGAAGCGCTCGCCCTGGGCAACGAGGTGGAACGCCTCCCCCTCTCCGACTTTGCGGCGAAGGATGGTCATGACGAGCGCCGGTACGAAGCCGAGGTGGACCTCGGGGTAACCGAACTCGGCGTCCTCACGGGCCAACACGAGGTCACACGCCGACGCGAGGCCGCACCCGCCGGCGAGCGCTCGCCCGTGCACGACGCCTACGATCGGCCTCGGATGCGATCGCATCTGCGCGAAGAGCGCGCCAAGCGATCGGGCGTCCTCGAGGTTCTCTTCCTCGCCCATGCTCGCGATCCGCTCGAGCTCGGCCAAGTCGGCGCCCGAGCAGAAGTCGGGACCGGCACCGCGCAGAGCTACGACACGCACGGAGTCGTCGGACGCGGCCGACTGGAGGCCGCCCTTGAGCGCCGCCACCAACTCGCCATTCAGCGCATTGCGCTTCTCGGGGCGGTTCAGCGTGAGCGTAGCCACCCCAGCATCATCGACCGCGATCTCGAGCAGGGAGCTCACTGTCCGTCGCTCCCGCTCCCCTGTCGGTCCGGCGTCCAGCCCGGGGGCACGCGCCCCCGCCCTCGCACGGCCTCCGCCACGTCGTCGGGTACCTCGACGCGCATGCGAAGGAGGGCCGTGCTGAAGACCTTGCCCTGAGCGTCGTTCATGAGCGACATCGTGCCACCGCCCCCCAACGCACCGTGCAGCAGGAAATTCAGCGCGTAGAGATTCGGCAGCTCGAAACGCTCTACCTCACCTTTGACCATCGGACCGAAATGCGCCTTCACCGCAGCGGGTGTAAGCGCGTCGCGGAGCAGCCCGTAGTGTGCCTCGTCGTACGCGATGACACCCACGTTGGCGGTGTCGCCCTTGTCGCCCGAGCGGGCGTGCGCCAAGTGCACCAGGGGGATCTTCTTCATACCTCTCGCACCTCCACCTGGAGGTGGGACTCGACGACCTCGCGACGGAGGAGCGCGGGCCAATAGGCCATGATTTCCTGAACCCGGGGCCGACCACCCGCGAAGCCCGTGACGGAGGGTGGGCCGGTCAACACGAGGGGCGCGATCTCACGCGTGAATCGCTCCACCGCCGCCCGGTCCGACGACCGGACCCCCACACGAAGCTGTACTTCGGGAAGGTCGGCGGGCGGTTCACCGACGAGCGGGCCGTGCGTGGAGTCCCACCCGACCAACTCCGTCCGGATCTCGTCGAACTGGAGGCCGAGCCTGTCGAGCCTCCGACGGAGGATGACGTCGGCCGACCGAGCCTTCGCGGCCGCATCGGGCCACGCATAGGTGAGCGTCCCGGTCGCCTTCCAACCCGACGAGTAGGCGATCGAGACCTTCAGGAAATCCGTTCTCGGCCCGCCTTTCACTCCGTGGACACGGACCCGGTCGTTGCCTAGATCGTCCAGGTGGATCGTGGTGAAGTCGGCGACGACATCGGGTGTGATGTACGTCGTCGGGTCGCCCATTTCGTAGACGATCTGCTCGGAAACCGTCGCCCGGCTGACTCGCCCCCCCGTGCCGGGATGCTTCGTCACCACGAAGGTCCCGTCCTGCGAGACCTCGACGATGGGGAAGCCCACGTTCTCCATGTCTGGGATCGTCCACCAGTCGATGAGGCAGTTGCCACCCGTGCACTGGGCGCCGCACTCGTTGATGTGCCCAGCGACGACCCCGGACGCGATCCGGTCGTGGTCCCCCTCGTCCCACCCGTGCTCGTAGATCAGCGGACCATACGTCAGCGCGGTGTCGGTGCTCCGGCCCGTGACGATCACGTCCGCCCCTCGCGACAGCGCCTCGACGATCGGGGCCGCGCCGATGTACGCGTTCGCGCTCTGCACCTGGCCCAAGACGGTCGAGAGGGGCGCTCCGGTCTCCATGTTGGCCAACTCGTGACCGCCGGCGAGCAGCTCGTCCAGGCGGTCCATGAGGTCATCCCCCGTGACCAACCCGATCTTCGCGCGCCCCGCGACGCCCGCCCGGCGGCCGGCTTCCACGAGAGCCTCGGCGCACCCGTCCGGATTCACGCCCCCCGCGTTGGTCACGACCCGGACCCCGTCTTCGATGCACTTCGGGAAAATGCGCTCCATGAGCGGCACGAAGTCGCGCGCGAACCCGGCTTCGGGATCCCGTGCCCGCTGCTTTTGCATGATCGACATCGTGACTTCGGCCAGATAGTCCAGCATGAGGTAGTCGATCGAGCCTCCCTCGACTTGGCGCACCGGTGCCTCGAGGTCGTCGCCCCAGAAGCCCTGCCCGCCCGCGACTCGGACCACGCGGTCGCTCATCGAACGTCCCCCGAGGAGAGCTGGAACGCACCGATGTGCGGACCCGGGTTCTGGAGTGCGGCCCGGAGCAGCAGACCCAGAGCGGGCCTGAGCTCTTCGGGTAGCACGACCTCGTCGACGAAGCCACGCGCCGCAGCGAAGCGGGCATCGAGCTGCCGGTCGTATTCCTCGCGCACCTCGTCCATGCGGGTCGTCAGATCTTCGTCGGGCACTTCGCCGTCCGCTTTGAGCCGGTCGAGTTGTCCGCTGAAGAGCGCCATCACCGCGCTCGCTCCCTCCATCACACCCATGCGACCCGTGGGAAGGGAGAGAATGAAGTCGGGGTCGAATCCCTGACCGGCCATGGCGTAGTAGCCGGCTCCGGACGCGTGGTTCAGCGTCACGACCAGCTTCGGTACCGTCGCGGTCGCCATGGCCTCGACGAACTCCGCGCCGGCGCGGATGATTCCCGAGTGTTCGGCCTCCGGCCCGACCATGAAGCCCGAGACGTCCTGCAGGAAGAGGAGCGGCGTATCGTGCCGATTCATCGTTTCGATGAAGTACGCCACCTTCCGGGCGCTCTCGGTGTAGACGATGCCCCCGAACCTGGGCGTCCCTCCGCTCGCGCTCTTGAACATACCGCGCGCGTTGGCGATCACACCGACCGGGACGCCGTCCACGAATCCCGTGCCGCAGATCATCTCCTGAGCGTACTCGGGCTGGAATTCGTCGAGCTCCTCACCGTCGAGAATACACTCGAGCACCTCCCGCATCTGGTACGGCTGGCGATGGTCCTCTGGAAGAAGGTCGTACAGCTCGTAGGCGAGCCGCTTCGGTGGGGTCGGCATGCGTCGGGGCGCGTCCTCGGCCATCGGCAGCTCGGAGACCAATCGGCGGAGCCGCCCGATGCACGCCTCGTCGTCCGGCACCATGTAGTGGGCAACCCCGCTTAGCCGCGTGTGCACCGACGCTCCCCCGAGCTCTTCGGTACCCACTGTCTGCCCGGTCGCCCCCTTCACGAGGTTCGGGCCGCCGAGCCCCATGAACGACGTGCCCTCCACCATGAGAATCACATCGGAGAGCGCCGGTAGATACGCCCCCCCCGCGATGCACGGTCCCATGACCGCGGCGAGCTGCGGAATGCGCAAATAGCGGCGCATGACGGAATTGTAGTAAAAGATCCGAGCCGCACCGTACTGACCGGGGAAGACGCCACCCTGGTAGGGGAGGTTCACCCCGGCCGAGTCGACGAGGTACACGATCGGGATGCGGCAGCGCATGGCGATCTCTTGGGCCCGCAGGATCTTCGTGATCGTCTCCGGCCACCACGAACCCGCTTTCACCGTGGCATCGTTCGCCACCACGACGACTTCGCGGCCCTCGACACGCCCCACCGTCGTGACCACGCCGGCGCTGGGTGCCTGCCCGTCGTACTGGTCGTAGGCCACCAGCATCCCGATTTCGACGGAGGGCTCCGCGTCGTCGAGGAGCAATGCGATTCGTTCCCGCGCCGTGAGCTTGCCCTGGTCGTGCTGACGCTCGATCCGCTTGGCACCCCCGCCCTGACTCAGCCGCTCGCGAAGCTCTTTGAGCTCGCCCGCGAGCGTGCTCAGCCGGCCGGTCGGGCCGGCCACGACGTCGGCGCTCACGGGCCAGCTGTCGACGAGGGGGGTCTCACGCCGTGTTCTGGGCCGAGAACCACTCCTTGACGTACTCGATGGCGGCCGAGGTCGGCGTGCCTGGACCGAAGAGACGCCCGACGCCCTGTGCCTCCAACGCCGCGACATCGTCCTCGGGAATGATGCCGCCGCCCGTGAGCAGGACGTGGTCGGCGCCTGCCTCGTCGAGGAGCTTCTTCACACGCGGGAAGAGCGTCATGTGCGCACCGGAGAGAACGGACATCGCGACTACGTCCACGTCCTCCTGTACCGCCGCGCTCACGATCATCTCGGGCGTCTGATGGAGCCCGGTGTAAATGACCTCCAAGCCCGCGTCGCGGAACGCGCTCGCGATGACCTTCGCCCCTCGGTCGTGACCGTCGAGGCCCGGCTTCGCCACGAGGATTCGGATCTTGCGTTCTTCGGACATGAATCGAGTTTGGCTCGTGATCAGGTGATCGTCATCAGAAGAAGACGGGCTCCTTGAAGGCCCCAAACACGTCTTCCATCGCCGCGCGGATCTCGTACAGTGTGCAATACGCGCGCGCGCAGTCGAGAATGCGCGGCACGACGTTTTCGTCGGACCTGCACGCGTCCCTCAGCGCGGACAGCGTCTGTTCGACCCGGTCGGAATCCCGTGCTGCACGTATGGCGGCCATGCGGGCCACCTGACGCGACTCGACCTCGGGATCGATCTTGAGCGTATCGATCTCGACCTTCTCCGAGCCGTCGAGGAAGTCGTTGACCCCGACGATCACCCGGTCGCCCGATTCGACCTCACCTTGCTGCCTCATGGCCGACGCGGCGATCTCCCTTTGGAACCATCCCTGCTCGATCCCCGGCACGACACCCCCCTGCTCGTCGATCTCGTCGAACAGCTCCAGCGCTTCTCGCTCGAGATCATCGGTGAGCGACTCGACGAAATACGATCCCGCGAGTGGGTCGATCGTGTTCGGTACGCCGGACTCGTAGGCGAGGATCTGTTGGGTACGCAGCGCGATCCGGACTGCTTTTTCCGTCGGGAGAGACAGGGTTTCGTCCATCGAGTTCGTGTGCAGCGATTGCGTCCCGCCGAGTGCCGCGGCCATCGCCTGATAGGCGACCCGGACGATGTTGTTCTCCGGCTGCTGCGCCGTGAGGCTGACCCCGGCGGTCTGGCAATGGGTGCGGAGGCGCCACGAGTCGGGGTTCTTCGCCCCGTACTTCTCTTTCATGCCGCGTGCCCAGATGCGACGAGCCGCTCGAAGCTTGGCGATCTCCTCGAAGAAGTCGTTGTGCACGTCGAAGAAGAACGACAGGCGCGGTGCGAACGAATCCACGTCGAGACCCCGCGCGATCCCGCGCTCGACGTACTCGAAGCCGTTCCGGAGCGTGAACGCCAACTCTTCGGCGGCTGTCGCACCGGCCTCGCGGATGTGGTAGCCGGAGATCGAGATCGGGTTGTACTTCGGCGTGTGCTCGCTGCACCAAGCGAACATGTCGACGATGCAGCGAAGGGCCGGCTCCGGCGGGAAGACCCACGCGTGCTGGGCCTGATACTCCTTGAGGATGTCGTTTTGGACGGTCCCGCGGAGCTCGGACACGTCGACGCCCTGCTTCTCCGCGGCGGCGACGTAGAAGCAGAAGAGGATGATCGCCGGTCCGTTGATGGTCATCGACACCGAGACCTCGTCCAGCGGGATCTCGTCGAAGAGCTGCTCCATGTCGGCCAGCGACGAAATTGCGACGCCGCACACGCCCACCTCGCCCAGTGAGCGGGGATGGTCGGAGTCGAACCCCATCAGCGTCGGGAAATCGAATGCGACGCTGAGTCCCGTCTGCCCGTGCTGGAGGAGATACTTGTAGCGGGCGTTCGTCTCCTCGGCGGTCGCGAAGCCGGCGAACTGCCGCATGGTCCAGAGCCGCGTTCGGTACATCGTTGGATACGGACCGCGCGTGAAGGGAAACGTCCCCGGCACGCCCAGAGCTTCATGGTCCGGGGCCCCGGAACGATCGAGCTCGGTATAGAGCGGATCGATCTCCCTCCCCGACACGGTGGTGAAGAGCGCGTCGCGCTTCGGCGTGCTCTCGAAGGCCTCCTCCCATTCGGCGAGCCGTGCCTTCAGCTCGGCGAGCTCACGCTCGCGTGCGCGCAGGACGGACGCCAGCTCGGCGCGGCTCTCCAGCTCTTTCTCGATCGTAGACATGGGCACCCCTCATCGAACCACGGACCTCAGCCTCTAAAGATACTCATCCTGTCCGGTGGCGCGGAGGGTTTACGCCCCATCCACCCCTACCGGAGCAGCGCATCCGTGATGCGGCGCGCCACCGAATAAGGCGTCTCCTCTCCCCCGGCGATCCCCAGCACGCCCTCCCCGAGCAGCCTCCGCACCTCGTCCGAACTCCAGGTTATGCGCTGGAGCTCACGGTTCACCACGTCCCGCACGCGCCCTTCTGCGCGGTCCCTCCTGCGTTCCTCCAACTGACCGCTCTCCACGAGCCAACTCCGGTGCCGTTCGACGGCGTCCACGAGGTCGTCGACGCCCTCGTTCGTCAACGCGTTCGTGGTGAGCACCGGTACGGGCCAGTCCTCCACCTCTTGCGCGGCCGAGTCGGTCGTGCGCTCCCTCTTCAACGCCCGGCCGAGATCGACGCCGTGATGCGCCGGGATGTCCTTGAGCGCGCTACCGGCCCGCAGGTGCAGCGCCTGTCGGAGCTCCTTGACCAGCCTCGCCGAGCCGGGTCGGTCGGCCTTGTTGACCACGAAGACGTCCGCGATCTCCATGAGTCCAGCCTTCATGGCTTGGATCGCGTCGCCCGACTCAGGCACGAGCACCACGACCACCGTGTCGGCCGCGGCCGTGATCTCGAGCTCGGTCTGTCCGACGCCGACGGTCTCGATCAAGATCCGGGCGAAGCCGAATCCGTCCATGAGGTCGACGACTTCCTTGGTGGTGGTCGCCAACCCACCGAGCGATCCACGCGTCGCCATCGAGCGGATGAAGATACCGGGGTCGGTCGCGACGTCATTCATCCGGATGCGGTCCCCCAGGAGCGCACCCCCCGAGTATGGAGACGTCGGGTCCACCGCGACGACGCCGACGTGCTCGTCACGAACCCGGTAGGTCGTGGCAGCCGCGGCCACCAGACTCGACTTGCCGGCCCCCGGCGGGCCGGTGAAACCGATCCGGCGCGCCTGCGGTCCAGAGGCCATGACCTCGTGCAGCAGCGCCTGGAATCCGGGCCGTTGACCCTCCACGACCGAGATGGCCCGGGCCAAGGCAGGCACCGCGCCGGTCCGGAAGCGGGCGAGCAGCTCCACGGTGCGTGCATCGAGCGTTTCGATTCGACTCATGCGCGAGACGATCCTTGTCAGAGACCACCCGGAGGGCGGATGCCCCTGGCGTGCCGCAACGGATTCTCGAGTAGGTGGGTGGGGATGAACAGCACCACGATGAACATGATGAGGGACGCCAGCAGGCCGATGCCGAGCAGCCACCAGTTTCGCAACGCGATGAAGAGGATCGACGAGATCACGGCGGTCACCGAGGCGAAGATGCTCAAGAGCAGCCTACGAGCCTGCAGATGAAGAAAACGCTCCTGGGATTGGATGTCTCGCGGATGCACGCGTACACGCAGCTCTTCCCGTTCCGCCCTGCTCACGAGATCGCGCACCGACCGCACAACCGACTGCGACTCTTCCACGAAACTGCGCGCGATCTGGGTCGGTTGCTGACCGGTCGTCTTGAGCAACTCCGCCTTGTTGTCGAGGACGACGCCCTTGATGAACCTGAGTCCGTCGAAGCGGCTGTCGTAGTGAAAGGCCAGCCCTTCGATGAGCGCAGACGTGCGGAAGAAGTACACCAGCTCCTGCGGGAGCACGAGCGGCCAGGTGTAGAAGGTGTCGAGCAGCTCCGCTATGACATCTTCCACGATCATCTGAGAATTCGTGGTTCTGGCACGGTCGACGATCCTGAGGATCTCCGTCGCGGCCTCGCGAATGTCACCGCGCGACACCTCGGGGCTGATCATCCCGAGCCTGTACATCTCGTTGATGACGCCGTCGAGGTCTTCGCGACTCAGCGCGAGCGCGATTCCCAGGATCGATTCCCGGGTCCACTTCGGGACTTCGAGCGCGGCACCCCAGTCCAACACGACCAGCGTTCCGTCGTCCTGCACGAGTAGATTGCCCGGATGCGGGTCGGCGTGCATGAAGCCGTCCACCATGAGCATTCGAAGATAGACCGTGGTCAGCGTCTCCATGACCTGCTTGAACGACAGCCGACCGGACTCGAAATGGCGCCCGAGCCCGTCGATCTTCGTGCCCTCGATATACTCCATGACGAGGACGCGCCGGCGAGTGAAACGCTCGATCACGTCGGGCGCCCGAACCTTTCGATCCGCTGCGAAGACTTCCTTGAAGCGCGCCAGGTTCCGGGCTTCCTGTTGGAAGTCCATCTCC
>Ga0224512_10000650_pt1 | contig 35917 bp, 32 predicted proteins | sample SF_May12_sed_USG_4_FD_169103 | JGI IMG/M metagenome (GOLD analysis project Ga0224512, IMG submission 169103) | Sediment microbial communities from San Francisco Bay, California, United States - SF_May12_sed_USGS_13 | ecosystem: Environmental > Aquatic > Marine > Sediment | place: USA... | reverse complement strand
ACGCCGGGGGCAACGGCATCGACGCCGAGCGCTTGACCGAAGAGCTGCCGAACTGGCGTCGCGTGGCGAAATCGCTGTTCGGGAAAGGACTCATTGCCCGTTTCGACCTGCGTTCCGAAGACTTCGACGAATCGCTGGCGATTCCTGCAGCCGACAACCTGGTTCTCAATGACGATCAGGAGAAGGCTGTGGCAATCCTGCGTGGCAGCGATACGTTTGCGGTCTACCTGGTCGACGGCGTTACCGGCAGCGGCAAGACCGAGATCTATTTGCAGCGCATGCGAGATATGATCGACCAGGGGAAACAGGTGCTCGTACTTGCGCCCGAGATTGGACTGACGCCGCAGCTAGTCGCGCGGCTTCGGGAGCGCCTGGGTATCGAGCCGGCGCTGTTGCACTCGGGGCTGACGGACATCGAACGCCTGACGGCCTGGCGCGCAGCGCGCTGCGGCGCGGCTCACCTCATCGTTGGAACACGGTCGGCAATCTTTACGCCCCTGAGAAATCCGGGTCTGATTGTCGTCGACGAAGAGCATGACCACTCTTTCAAACAGCAGGAGGGCCTGCGCTACTCGGCACGGGACCTCGCGATCGTGCGCGCTCAGCACCTGGATATCCCGATCATCCTCGGGACGGCGACACCGACGCTGGAGATGTTGCAGCACTGTCGCGAAGGCCACTACACGCATATCCGTCTGCCGGCGCGCGCGGGCGGCGCGCAGCCGCCCACCGTTCGCCTCATTGACACTGTCCGCGCGCCTGCCACCGATGGACTCAGTGATCCTCTCCGCGAGGCGATTCACGAGCACCTCAAAGCAAGTGGGCAGGCCCTTATTTTTCTCAACCGGCGGGGCTTCGCCCCAACGCTTATTTGCGCCAGCTGCGGACACATAGCCGGCTGCGATCGATGCGATTCTCGCCTTACGGTGCACGCACACAGCAATCAACTGCGCTGCCACCACTGCGGTGCGACTCGCTCGCTCGACACGCACTGCGGCGAGTGCGGAGAGATCGTCAAGCCGCTAGGTGAAGGCACGCAAAGGCTGGAAAAGGCACTGCGTGAACAGTTCCCGGGACACTCGATCACTCGCGTCGACAGCGATAGCACAAAACGCAAGGGCGCAATGCATGAAGCGCTCGAGCAGGCAACGGAGGGGGGCGCGGATATCCTTGTCGGCACACAGATGCTTTCCAAGGGGCACCATTTTCCAAAGCTGTCGCTCGTAGGCATCGTCAACGCCGACCAGGGTCTGTTTGGCACCGACTTCAGAAGCGCCGAGCGCATGGCGCAGTCGATCGTGCAGGTTTCCGGCCGCGCCGGCCGAGAAAGCCGCCGGGGTGAAGTTCTCATTCAGACCGCGTTCCCGGAGCACCCGTTCTGGGCAACGTTGATCGCGGGAGGCTATGGCCGCGTGGCCGAGGAGGCGCTCGCCGAACGCGAAATCACGCGCTGGCCGCCGTTCACCCGGCTCGCACTGATTCGGTCAGCCGCCCATCGCCAAAGCGACGCCCTCGAATTTCTCGAGATCGCGAGAAAGGCTGCTGCCGACAGGGCCGATGAGACGCTGCGTATCCTCGGCCCCGTCGATGCGCCGATGGCTCGCAGGGCGGGCCGCTACCGGGCGCAGCTGCTGCTGCAAAGCAGCGATCGCCACGCCCTGCACGCCCTGCTCCGCGAATTACGGCCCGCCCTCGAACAGGAGCCAATGGCGCGCAAAGTGCGTTGGTCGATCGACGTCGATCCGATCGAATTGTTCTAGTCGATCGCCCGGGGAGCCCACATTCAGCCAAATATCCGGGTAGAATTGCCGCCTCGCAAGACTGGCCGTCCGTCCTGAATGAAGCACCTCGTTGCGCAACTTGTTAATGATGCACTTGCCACGCTGCCTAAACTGGCCCGAGCGGCCGCTGATCTGTCGATCGAAAGCACGGTAGAGCGCACGCGCGACGCCAGCCACGGCGACTTCGCCACGAATATTGCCATGCGCCTGGCGAAACCCGCACGCGGGAACCCGCGAGAAGTAGCGGCGAGTATCGTTGCAGCACTTTCGGACAGTGCTGACATAGACCGGGTCGAGATAGCGGGACCGGGCTTTATCAACTTTCACCTGAGCCCCGCTGCTTTTCATGCCGAGCTGCAAACAATACTGCTGCGGGGCGAAGAATACGGAAGGCAGGCGAAAAAAGACCGGCCGAAAATCCTGCTGGAATTCGTTTCGGCTAATCCGACGGGCCCGCTGCATGTCGGCCACGGCCGTCATGCTTCGTTCGGCGCCACCGTGGGCAACCTGCTTGAGGCCGTTGGCTATCCGGTGCATCGTGAGTACTACGTCAACGACGCGGGCCGACAGATGGACATTCTTGGCGTCAGCGTCTGGCTGCGAATGCTGGAGCGGGATAGCATCGCGGTTGCCTTCCCCGAGGGCGGCTATCGCGGTGACTACATTCGCGACATCGCGGCCGCAATCAACACGGACGGCGTGGCTTCGGTGTCTGCAGAGTCCGTCCGTTCCGGTCTTCCTGCCGATGCTCCCGAGGGCGACAAGGAGGACTACGTCGATGCGCTCATCGATCGGGCCAGGGCCCTGCTGGGCGAAGCCGGCTTCGATCACGTGCGTCAGCAGTCACTGGAGTCGATCCGCGACGACATCGAGGAGGATCTTGCCGAGTTCGGCGTCACCTTCGACACCTGGTTTTCCGAACAAAATCTTACGAAAGCCAACCGTATCGATGACGCACTCGAGGTACTCAGGAAACGCGGGATGTTGTACGAAAGAGATGGTGCAACCTGGTTTCCCTCGAGTGACTTCGGTGACGAAAAAGACCGTGTTGTTATTCGTGAGAACGGCAACAAGACCTATTTCGCCTCGGATATCGCGTACCATTTCGACAAACTGGAGCGTGGTTTCGACTATCTCATCGACATCCTCGGCGCTGACCATCATGGGTATACGGCGCGAGTTCGTGCCGGCCTCGAGGCGATGGGCTACAACGGCGACGATCTCGAGGTGGAACTCGTGCAGTTCGTAACGCTCTACCGGGGCGGCAAGAAAATGCAGATGTCCACGCGATCGGGTGAGTTCGACACGCTGCGGCAGCTGCGCGCCGAAGTTGGCAACGATGCCGCGCGTTTTTATTACGTATCTCGATCGAATGATCAGCACCTGGACTTCGACCTCGACGTTGCGAAATCGCAGTCAAACGACAACCCGGTTTACTACATTCAATATGCGCATGCCCGCATAGCCAGTGTCTTCCGGCAGCTGGCCGAGAAATCGCTCGAGTGGGATAACGCTGACGGCGGCGCTCAACTCGCGCTCCTGGTCGAGCCGCAGGAAAAAGCACTCATGACCTCATTGAGCCGGTACCCCGAAGTCATCGAACTGTCCGCAAACAACCGCGCGCCGCAGCACCTGGTGCACTACCTGCGCGATCTGGCCAACGATTTTCATACTTATTACAACGCGCATGCCTTTATTGTCGACGATGCCGCGCTGCGTAACGCAAGGCTTTACCTGATCTCGGCAACGCGCATCGTGATTGCGAATGGCCTCGGCATACTGGGCGTGTCGGCCCCGGAGACAATGTAGTGGCGCAACGCAGAAAACGTCGCCGAAGTCGTTCGAAAAGGTCAGAGTATCCACCCTTTGTATGGATGTTGTTCGGCCTCGCGATTGGACTGTCCGTCGCGTTCGCTATCTATGTGAAAGACCGCGCGCCGGTCAGGGTTGTGCGGTCCGAGCCGCCGCGGCCCGCGAGTCTGCAGAGCGCGCTTGACGATAACGAAGAGCCGGCGACACCATCGGTCGAGGTTGAAGAGCCCAAAGCCAGGCGCTTCACGTTCTACGACATTTTGCCAAATTTCGAGGTCGTGACGCCCGACGAAGAGCCCGATGTCAAAACGGATATCGAGCCCAGGGCAATCGAGGAACCTGGCGTTTACGTGCTCCAGGCCGGCTCTTTCTCGACAAATCAGGATGCGGACCGTCGTCGCGCAGAGCTTGCGCTGCACGGCATCGAATCTCACATACAGCGCGTGAAGGTCAATGACCGTAATTACCATCGTGTTTACATCGGCCCGACCGACGATCTGGATGAACTGAATATGCTCCGCAGCCGTCTGCGCGCCGCAAAAATAGACGTCCTGCGGATCCGCCTCAGTGACTAGATCACGAACATGGACGCGGCAACTGGCCGTTGTCGCGCTGCTCCTGCAGCTCGCGGCATGCGCAACGAGCCCGCTGCCCGAGACGCCTCCCTCTGCGGAGCCGGCGCCGCCCGAACCCGCGCCGGAAGCTGCGGCGGCGCCGCCGCCATTGCCGGACAAGTCGACCCTGCGCCTCAGCATTGCTTCGGTTGGCGACATGATGATTGGCACCGACTATCCGCAGAACCATTTACCTGACGACGATGGCATCGGCTTTCTCGACGACGTCACGCCGCACCTGTTATCCGCTGACATCGCCTTTGGAAATCTCGAAGGCGTTCTGCTCGATGGCGGCGAGCCGGCCAAGAAGTGCAGCAACCCCAACGCCTGCTACCTGTTCCGTTCGCCCACCCGCTACGCACACCACTACCGTGCCGCCGGCTTCGACGTATTGAGCCTCGCAAACAACCACGCTCGCGACTTCGGCGAAGAGGGTCGCAGCAGCAGTATGCAGGCAATTGCCACAGCCGGCATGCACCATACGGGACGCGTCGACGATTTTGCGAATGTCGAAGTCAACGGGATCAGCGTTGCTGTCCTCGCGTATGCCGTAACCAAGAACTCCAACATGATGCTCGACTATGAGCTCGCCTTCGAGACCGTGGCACGATTCGCCGCCGCTCACGACATCGTCGTGGTTTCGTTTCACGGCGGCGCGGAAGGCGCCGACGTCACGCACATCCCTTTTGCCGAAGAGGAGTACTATGGCGAACCACGCGGCGACGTCGTCTGGTTTGCACGCGGTGTCGTCGATGCGGGTGCCGACCTCGTGATCGGTCACGGCCCACACGTCGTGCGCGGCATCGAAAGATACAAGGACCGGCTGATTGCCTACAGCCTCGGCAATTTCGCAACCTACTACGGAATCAGCGTCGCCGGGATCAAGGGAATCGCGCCGATACTGACGGCGACCCTTGACGGCAATGGTGTCTTCGTCGAAGGCAACATTGTCTCGACGAATCAGTTAAGGCCCGCCGGCCCGGGCATCGACCCGAAACAGCGGGCGTTCAACCTGATCCGCGCCCTGAGCATCGAGGATTTTGGTGAGCCGGGCATCGAGTTTCTTGCCGACGGCCGGATACTGCCGGCCCCGCGACCGCCGGTCGCACCCCACATTCTCCAGACACAGCGCAACTAACCCCCCACCCCCATCCCCTATATCGAACGCGGCGGTGAGATTGACGGTTAGCGGGTGGTTGGCTGAGCAGGTCTACTTGAAGCTGACGCCCAGCGAGCGCAGTTTCCGGTACAGATGCGTCCGTTCCATGCCGACCCGTTTTGCGAGCTGCCCCACCTTGCCGTCGCAAAGAGCCAGCTGCTGCTGAAGATAAGCACGTTCGAACTGCTCCCGTGCTTCGCGCAGCGGCAGTGCGAGAAGATCCTGTTTAACCAGCGGCTCCTCGATGGTTGCCGATGCGCTGATTTCTGCCTCAACTTCTGCGAGCTGAATGTCGTCATCGCGGCCGGATAACAAGAGTCGGCGCACGAGGTTCTTGAGTTCCCGCACATTGTCAGGCCATGGATAGTTTCTCAGTCTATTCTGCGCCGCGACGCTGAATCGTCTGAAGGTCAAACCCTCTGCGTCAACGAGTTTGTCCACGTAATAGGCCAGCAGCTCCGGAACATCCTCGGCATATTCGCGCAGTGCCGGAATTCGAAGGCTGAGCTCGCTCAGGTTGGCAACCAAATCCCGGCGCAGTGCTCCAGATTCGATCTTAGACTCGTAGTCGGCGCCAACCGTAGCGACAACGCGTGCGTCTACTTTGATCGGCTGCGAGCCGCCCACACGCGTAAAATAGCCGCTCTCCAAAACACCGAACACTATTCTTTGTGCATCGTTATCGAGGTCGGCCAGCTCGTCGATCACCAGCGTACCGCCCGAGGCCCGTTCAAATGCGCCCGCGACAATCTCTTCACCGTGCTCACTGCCGAGCAGCTGCTCTTCCATATTGCCTTCCGTGATGGCTGCCGCAGTCAGCGTCGTTATCGGTTCGTTGGATCGTCGACTCATCCCGTGCAGGTAGCGCGCGAACGCGCCACGTCCGGTTCCAGGCTCGCCGCTCATTAATACAGATCCGTCATGGCGTGCAAATTGCTGCACGCGCTCACGCAGCCCCTGCATCAGCTTGCTGCGGCCAACCGGCGCCAGCAACGACGGCAACAGGCTGCGTGCAACTTTCGCCTGTTTGCCGGCTGATTCGAGGGCCGCTTCGACGGTGCGCAACAGCTTCGCGATCGACAGCGGTTTTTCCACGAAGTCGAAGGCGCCCAGCCGCGTGGCTTCGACAGCGGTATCAACGGTGCCGTGCCCGGACATGATCACAACCGGACAGTTCAGATCGCCGCTCTCGGACCATTCGCGTAACAAGGTTATGCCATCGGTATCGGGCATCCATATATCCAGCAGGACAAGATCGAATTTACGGCTCGCACGCGCCTGCCGTGCTTCTGCGGCATTGAGCGCCACCGTTACGCCAAAATTCTCGTCCGACAAAATGTCCTTGATCAGGGCGCCGATATCCGCCTCGTCATCGACAACCAATACATGAGGATTGCTCATGCCTGTTCCCTCCTTTTGTCTGCCCGTCCAGGCGCTTTGGCGATTATCAGCTCGCGCGCTGCATCATCGACTGGCAGCCGAATACTGATCATTGCTCCGCCGTCCTTGCGGTTCTTTGCACGGATCGAACCAACGTGATCTTCGACCAATTTCTTTACGATCGCGAGGCCGAGACCGGTTCCCTTTGGCTTCGTGGTTACATACGGATCAAAGATCTGGTTGATGGACTTCATGTTGAATCCCGGCCCGTTGTCCTCGACCTTGATCTGGATAATCTTCGCACCGTGGATTTCAGCGGCGCTGACGTGAACGTCGATACGTCCGTCGCTCCTTCCTTCGAGTGCCTCCATCGCGTTGCGAATCAGGTTATGCAGCATTTGTCGCACGCGCCCTATATCGGCCTCGATCATCGGCATCGTCGGATCCGTTGTGAGCACGATTTCGATACCGCTTTTCTGCGCGCGATACAGGTCGACCACTTCATGCGCCAACTTGTCGATGTTGAATAGAGAAAATTCCATGTCGGGAGCGCGCGCATAATCGCTGAACGCATTCACCATCTCTTTCATCGCTTCGACCTGCTGCACGATTGTGTGCGTGGCTCGATCGAGCACCCGCGCATCTTCCTCGGGCAACGTGTGCAGATACTTGCGCCGCATGCGTTCCGCCGACAGCTGGATCGGCGTCAATGGGTTTTTGATCTCATGCGCCAGCCGCCGGGCGACTTCACCCCAGGCCGCGTCTCGCTGCGCCTGCAGCAAAGCCGTAATATCGTCGAATACGATGACGTAGCCGGCCGCGTGGTCCTCGTCACCGGGCAGGGCCGTACAAGCGCAGCTCAGTACGCGGCGGCCAACTTCACCGCGCAATACAATCTGCTCACGCCACTCGGTTTCACCGGCATCAAGATGCACGCACGCGACGTCCACAAACTGTCCGATTAGCGGGTTTTCTTTGGCAACGGCCGTCAGCGACACTCCGGCACGACTCTCGAGATCGACGCCCAGAATAGAGCCGGACGCCTGATTGGCCGTGCGAATTGTCAGGTCCGACTCCAGCGCAAGGACGCCCGTGGACAAACGCGCGAGTATGACCTCGAGGTTGGTGCGCTCCGCTTCGACCAGCGCCTGGCTAAGGCTTGCCTCGCGCCGCGCCGTTGCCAGTCGCTGCGTCATGTCATTGAACGAGTTGATCAGGAAGCCGATCTCGTCGCGCGACGGCGTCGGCAGCCGTGTATCGAAGTCGCCCATGGCCACGGCGCGCGTTCCGGCGACCAGGTCCTGAATCGGAGCCACCAGTCGGCGCGATAAAACAAACGCGCCATAAATAGCGGCAAGCAAGCTCAGCAACAGTACGAACGCCAGCGTCAGCGACAACAGGTCCTTCAGATCTTCACGAAAGAACAAAAGCTGCTGATACTCCTGGTAGGACCGTTCGACGCTGTTGATCATGCGCCCAAGCCGCTCGGTAACCGGAAAGTGCGCCTGCACGACGCGGGTCTGCTGCGTGCCGCCGCCCTGGTGATTAAAGACGACCGCGGTACGAACCTCGACACTTCCGGCACCGTACGATTCCAGGCTCACGAAAGGCCGGTCCTGCTGCATCTGCAAAACGACCTCTTCGGACAGGGGTTTGGGCAGGCTTGCTATGGAGCCGTCGGAACTCGTCGCAAGCACCGTGTTGTTTTGCCCGTACAACGTCATTTCGCTGGCACCGGTCTCGCGCCGCAACATGCTGAGTTCGAAGACGATCTGCCTGTCATTGATTCGTGACAGACGTCTCGCCACCTGTTGCGTCGCAAACAGGTTCTGGCGTTTTTGCATTTCCAGAGCCGCACGACTGAGTGTCAGGGCATTTTCGAGCCCTTCTTCGACCTGCACATTGAACCAGCTGTCGATGCCCCGATTTATGAACTGCATGGAAAAGTAGAAGACCACTATCAATGGCAAAACCGCGAGGCCTACGAACATGCCGACCATCCTCGCTTTGAGTTTGGCACCCGGCACATTTTGTCGATAGTCGCGAAACAGGCGCGTGAGGTTGCCGATGAGCAGGGCGATAAGCAGAATGCCGCCCGCGATATTTATCGCAAGAATGATGTCCTGCAGCCGATCGAAATCGTCAGACTTTTGCACGGTCTGCGTAAGCAGGAACAGTGCGGCAAGCGCGAGACCAACGCCGGACACGGCGACCAGGAAATACACGACTCGTTTTAGCGTTCGAGCGACCATTCAAACCATTCGCTTTGTAACTGCCACTGACCGCGCCAGAAAAACAGCAGCCGTAGTGTGGCGGGGTACTGCTCGGTATTGAGCATTGCGCGCAGGCGGATACGGTAATCGCGGCCCGGCTGGAGCAGCGCGTCATCGATAATCGGCAAACCCTGAACACGACCAAGGCTGTTTAATGCCGAGTACAGTGTTGCAAAAGAGTCCTGTTCTCCACTGTTCAGGTTCTTGACGACGTAACGCTCTCTGAGCGGCCGATATTCGAGCTCATAGCGCACGGCGAGTTCGGCGACGGTGTCGTCGAGCAGCCAGCGGCGCTCGCGGATAACCTGCATCTGCAGCTCGATGGTGAGCGTAACGCCGCTTTCGAGGGCCGCCAGCGCCTCGCTGCTCAACACCAGCTGCAGTCGCGCATCCAGCGTATGCACGCCGTCAAAAATCTCGGTTTCCGCCGTGCGAACTTCGAAATAGCCCTCGCGCTCGACGGTGTCCTGGGCCAGGCCAGTGCCGATCGCAAGTCCGGCAATGAACACGAGCAGGGCTTGCGTTATGGTTATCGGGCGGTTTGATCGGGCGGGAGTCAACATCGCGTATTCAGGAGACCTTCCTCTCCAGGCATGCATAGTAGAAACCGTCGAGTCCCGCCGTTCCGGGCAGAACCTGGTAGCCGCAGGCCCGTCTCCGCATTAGATCGCGGATGTTGTTATTTGGCAACACGTCATCTTCCGCTGCATCGTCGTGGCCCGAGAGAAATCGCCCAACTACGGCTTCGTTCTCGGCCGCCAGCGTCGAACAGGTGGCATACAGCAGCCGGCCGCCTGCCACCAACAGGGGCCAGAGCGCTTTGAGAAGCGCGCTTTGCTGCTCGCTCAGCCCCCTGATGTCGCTGGCCCGGCGCAACACCTTGATGTCCGGGTGACGCCGTATCACACCCGTCGCCGAGCAGGGCGCATCGAGCAGAATGCCGTCAAACGGCACACCGTCCCACCAGTCTCTGGTGTTGGATGCATCGGCGGCGATTATGGTTGCGCCGCGTCCGATTCGATCGAGGTTTTCACGGATGCCGTCGATGCGGGATGCGTCCCGGTCGACGGCGGTCAGCGAAATCTCATCCCCTCCGAGCTCGAGCAGGTGACCGCTCTTTCCGCCGGGTGCAGCGCAGGCATCCAGGATTCGCCCGCGCGTACCGGCCAGGAGCCAGCGGGCCGCAATCTGTGCGGCCGCATCCTGTACCGAAACGTCGCCCTCTGCAAAGCCCGGTAGCTCGTCCACGGGGCATGGTTCCGACAAGCACAGCGCGTCGGGCAGAGCCGCCAGTGGTTCGGCCGAGATGCCGGCTTCGCTGAGACGCTGCCGATAGCCGGCCGTATCGCTTCTCGATGAATTCACGCGCAGCCACATCGGAGCCCGCTCATTGTTCGCCGCTAGTATGGCCTCCCAGTCATCGGGCCAGTCGTTTTTCAGGGTGTCGATCAGCCACCGCGGATGATTCCAGCGAACCTCCTCATCCTGCGGAGAAATCGTCGCGCTGCCCTCGCGTTGAAAACGGCGCAGGCAGGCATTCACCAGGCCGGCGAGCTTCGGCCGGCGCAGCAACCTGGCCGCTTCGACTGTTTGCGAGACCGCCGCGTGATCCGGAATTCGCGTATCGTTCAGCTGGAAGAGCCCGAGCGCAAGCAGCGCGTTAATCACGCTGTCTTTTCGTTTTAGGGGTCGGTCCAGCAGTCCTGCGACCCGGGCCTGCAGCTCCCAATGATGCCGCAACACCCCGAAACACAGCATGCGCAGCAGGGCACGATCGTTCGGCGCAACGCGTGTTTCGTTCGTCGCAATCGCGGCATCCAGCGACTGACCTTTCGATATGACGGCATCGACGGTCTCTGCAGCAACCGCCCGCACTCTTGTTCCGCTCATTGCCACCTTCGGGTTTCGCCTAGCTCAGCTCTCGACCGACAAGGTCGAGCTGATTGGCAAACTCGCGAGCCTGTATCCGACGCTTGCCGGGCAGCTGCAGCTCGAGGAGGCGGAGCCCTCCCGAACCACACGCCACATCGATGCCATCGGGGCCGCTTGCGACAACCATACCTGGCGTGGCGGCGAGATCGGCGATGCAGACGGCACGCCAGCACTTCACCCGCAGCGATTCGTTGATAAAGAAGAATGCGCCCGGAACCGGATTGTAGGCGCGGATGCGGCGCTCCAGATCACCGGCACTTAATGACCAGTCAAGACGTGCATCCTGTTTTTGAATCTTGCCCGCATAGGTTGCCGCCGACTCATCCTGTGGAACCGCGATAAACTTCCTTTGCAGGATACCGCCGAGCTTCGCCACCAGTAGCTCGCCGCCCAGACGAGCGAGCCGATCATGCAGTTCTCCTGCTGTTTCGCCGTCAGCGATCGCAAGCGACTCCGCGACGAATACGGGCCCGCAGTCGAGGCCGGCGGTCATCGACATCAGGCACACGCCCGACGTTTCATCGCCTGCCAGTATTGCTGCTTGTACGGGCGCCGCACCACGCCAGCGCGGTAAGAGAGACGCGTGGACATTGATACAGCCCTCTGCCGGGATATCGAGCACGTTTTGTGGAAGTATCAGTCCGTAAGCGGCGACGATCATGACGTCCGGTTTGAGCGCCTCGAGTTCGGCGACAACCCCCTCGTCGCGCAAGGTCGCCGGCTGCATGACCGGTATGCCCTGTTCCTCAGCGAATTGCTTGACCGGGCTAGCGGTCATGCGTTTGCCGCGCCCGGCCGGACGGTCGGGCTGAGTCAGAACAGCAACGGGCCTGATACCGGCTTCGACGAGTGCCGACAACGAGGCAAGCGCAAACTCGGGCGTGCCGGCGAATATCACCCTGGGATCTTTCATAACGATGGTGGTGGCTGCGACTCTCCGGTCGATCGCTTACATGACAACGGCGGCGGATTGATGGCGGCGTTCTTTTTGCAGCTTCTTGCGAATTCGCTGCCGCTTTGCTTCGGAAAGATAGTCGACGAACAGTTTGCCCTCGAGATGATCCATTTCATGCTGAATACAGACCGCCAGCAGTCCTTCGGCCTCCATTTCCTGCGCAGCGCCCTGCCGATCCAGGAATCGAACCCGAATATGCTCGGCACGTTCGACTTCTTCGTAGTATCCGGGAACAGAGAGGCAGCCCTCATCGCTGGCGATCGCGCCGTCTTTCTCCAGAATCTCGGGGTTTATCAACACAAGGGGTTCGGACTTGTCGGATGAAATGTCCACCACCAGCAGGCGCTTATGCACGTTTACCTGCGTTGCAGCCAAACCAATTCCGGGTGCGGCGTACATTGTCTCGAACATGTCGTCAATCAATGTGCGCAACGAATCGTCAACCACCGATACGGCGGTCGCTTTCGTCCTGAGCCTGGGGTCAGGGAATTCCAAAATCGTCAGTTTTGCCATAATTTCCAGAATGCTATTCTTGCGGCCGAATGTGCAAAATCAAGCTATTCAAACATAATGAATCCGGCCATATTTCGCGTGAAGCGCTATAAGAACGAGCTAAATGTTTGACTTTATTGAATAAGATGTCAGACAATGCCGCCTGAAAAACACCCTTCCGCGCCGCGTTTGGGCCGGAAATGTGACGTAATTAGCAGCCTGAGTTTGATCGGACCGACATAGTATAGCAATGCCCGGAATGCACGGGCCTAAACCAATCTGTACGGAGCACCCGCGAATTATGTCTCTCAGCAAGATTTGCCTGAATTACTGTTACCGGCTGACGCTTATCACGCTGGCTGTAACCCTCGCCGGATGCTCTTTGAATCCGTTTTCCAAGGATGAGTCGCCGCGCGCAATGACGCCCGTCGCAACCTCGTCGCAATCGTCGGGCAGCGCGTCGTCGCTCGAACCATCGCAGAGTACGATGGCAGCGCAGTCAACCTACGGCGAGCCCGTGCTGACGCCTATTAACGAGCCCGTGCCACTCGCGGAAGGTCACCCGAATGAATATGTCGTGAAGGTTGGTGACACGCTTTGGGATATCGCCGCGACGTTCCTCAAGGATCCCTGGTTCTGGCCCGAGATCTGGTACGTAAATCCCGAGATTGAAAACCCGCACCTCATTTATCCGGGTGACGTGCTCGGCCTTGTCTATATCGACGGCCAGCCGCGCATTACCGCTGTTCGTGGATCGGCCTATCGGCTGTCGCCACAGGCGCGCGTGACGCCATTGTCCCAGGCTGTCAACACCATCCCGTACGAGGCCGTTGCAGCCTTCCTGACTTCGGGCGTTATCCTCGAGAAAGACCAGGCTGATTCGCTGCCTTACCTCCTCGAAACGCGCGGCGAGCACCTCGTCGCTGCGGCAGGCAATGAGATCTATGTGCGTGGCCTGGCCGACGATACGCCCGGCGCTCGCTTCAACGTGATTCATATCGGCGATCCGCTGCGGGACCCGGATGACAATCGCCTGATCGGCTACCAGGGGCTCCTCGTTGGTGAAGGCGCGCTCCGTCGCAATGGGGACCCCGCGACGGTTGCATTGACCGACACAGTGCGGGAAGCGATCAAAGGCGATCGCCTGCTGCCCGAATCGATCGACGTCCCGCTTAATTTCTTCCCGCGGTCACCCAGTATGCTTGTCGACGGCCGAATAATTTCAGTCGTCGGCGGTGTAACGCAGATCGGCCAGTATCAGGTCGTCGTCATCAATCGTGGTGCCAACAACGGCCTGTCGGTTGGCGACGTTCTGTCGGTTTTCCAGACCGGCGAGATCGTCAAAGATCGAATCAAGGGCGGCAAAGTAAAGCTCCCGGATGAAGAAGCGGGTACCGTCATGATCTTCAAGACTTACGATCGCATCAGCTATGGACTCGTAATGGAGGCGACGGAAGTCATCCACGTCCTTGACGCCGTGCGCAACCCGCTCGGGTAACGCCGCAACAGCATGAAAATAACGGCGCCTTCATGGCGCCGTTTTTCTGTCTGCCAATTGCTGCGATTGCGCCCATTTCTGGGCACCAGTCACCGGGCCAATGGCGGTATCATTGCCACACCGCCTGCCCTCGGATTCGGGAATGGATCGATCACACCGCGCATGGCTCATCCTGGCGCATGCCAATCTTCGTGTCTCGGAAGTCGAAGCGCTCCTGTCCAGATTCGGCGACATTGAGAGCGTCGTCGCACAAAGCCAAGGCGAGCTCCAGGCTACCGGGCTGTCCAGCGAAAAAAGTTCGGCCATCGCGGTTCCGGATGAGCCGCTTCTCGCGCGCACCCTCCGGTGGCTGGATCATGATTCGCACGAATTGATCACATTCGGATGCGACGCTTATCCCGAACTCTTTACGCAAATTCCGGGTCGCCCACTCCTTTTATATGTGAACGGCGACACCGGGGCATTGCACCTGCCGTCACTGGCTATCATCGGCAGCCGAAACCCGACCCGGGGTGGGCTCCGTAATTCTGTCGAATTTGCACGTTACCTGGCGCAACGGGGCTTCTCGATTGTCAGCGGCCTTGCCGAGGGCATCGACACGGCGGCGCATCGTGGAGCGCTCGACGTCGGCGGCAAAACGGTCGCCTTCCTCGGTCACGGTATCGACCGGGTATACCCGGCGGCAAACCGGGATCTTGCGCATGCCATATCGAACAGTGGCGCGCTGGTTAGTGAATACCCGCTTGGCGCGCGCCCTTTACGCTGGCATTTTCCCGAACGCAACCGACTGATCAGTGGCCTGAGTCTCGGAACCCTGGTTGTTGAAGCCGCCAGGCGCAGTGGCTCCCTGATTACGGCGAGACTCGCGGCCGAACAGGGCCGCGAGGTGTTCGCGCTGCCGGGCTCGATCCATAATCCGCTGGCGCGAGGTTGCCACGAACTCATTAGACAGGGCGCAAAACTGGTCGAAACGGCCGGCGACATCCTGAACGAGCTCGCGCCGCTGACCGGGCACATGCTGCAAAATACAATGGAATCAGCACACTCGGAAACGCCGGCCCTGACTTCCGACAATGACTATAACGAACTGCGCTTGATATTGAGCCATGATCCGATAAGCATCGATGAACTTGAAAGCCAATCGGGTTTGACGATCGACCAGCTTTCCTCCATGCTTCTGATCCTGGAGCTCCATGGAGAAGTGGAGTCATTGTCCGGTGGACGCTACGCCTTATCGAGTTGAGCATTTAGTCAAAAGACAGCGCAAGGAGCCGCTCCAGGCATGAAAGAAAACGTACTCGATGTGCTCATGTACCTGTTCGAAACGTACGTAGACACCGAAGAAGAACCGGAACCCGACCAGAACGAACTCCGCGCCGAGCTGGCCCGAGCCGGTTTCGGCGACAATGAAATCGACCGCGCGTTATTGTGGCTGGATGGTCTGACGGACCAGCAGCAGTGCCTCGACTACGGACCGCAAACCGGGTCCGGCACTCGTATCTACAACGACTTCGAACACGAAAGGCTGGATTCATCATGCCGTGGCTACATGACCTATCTCGAGCAAATCGGCATTCTGTCTCCACCGCAGCGCGAAATTCTCGTCGATCGACTGCTTGCGCTGGAAACACCCGACATTGACGTCGAACAGATCAAGTGGGTCGTGCTGATGGTGTTGTTCAGCCAGCCCGGCCAGGAGCTGGCGTACGCTCGCATGGAAGACCTCGTATTCGACGAATCCTCGGGCTCCGTTCATTAGTCCGAACGTGCGATAACTTGACACGTAGCGAGCAAGCCTGTAATTGAACCGCGGCACCGTCCGCGGTTTATGGTTTTAGGATCCCGAATATACGATGTCAAAGAATCTCGTCATTGTTGAATCGCCAGCCAAAGCGAAAACGATCAGCAAGTACCTGGGCAAGGACTTCGACGTTTTGGCTTCCTATGGCCATGTCCGGGATCTCGTCCCCAAAGAAGGCGCCGTCGATACCGAAAACCAGTTTTCGATGAAATACCAGGTCATCGAACGCAACGAGAAACACATCAAGGCGATCATCCGCGCCCTGAAGAAAGCCGATGCGCTGTATCTCGCAACTGACCCCGACCGCGAGGGCGAAGCTATTTCGTGGCATTTAATCGAGCTGCTAAAGGAAAGAAAGGCCCTGGACTCGAAGGACGTACACCGGGTCGTCTTTCATGAAATTACCAAGCAGGCGGTGCAGGACGCCGTCGCGCATCCGCGTGAATTATCCGGCGACCTGATTGGTGCGCAGCAGGCTCGCCGAGCGCTCGACTACCTTGTCGGGTTCAATCTCTCGCCGCTGCTGTGGAAGAAAGTCCAGCGAGGACTTTCCGCCGGTCGCGTGCAAAGCCCTGCGCTTCGAATGATCGTCGAGCGCGAGCTCGAGATCGAAGCATTCAAGGCGCGCGAGTACTGGACCATCGAAGTCGACGTCAGCAAAGACGAACAACCTTTTGTCTCGCGGCTCGTCAGCTATAAAGGCGACAAGGTCGAACAATTCAGTTTTCAAAACGAAGCCGCGGCGCGCGACGTCGAAAAGACGATTCTTGATGCAGCGAAAGGGCGGCTCGGCGTTGTAAGCGTCGCGAAGAAAAAGCGCCGCCGTAATCCCGCCGGGCCGTTCACCACGTCGACCCTGCAACAGGAGGCGTCTCGCAAACTCGGCTTCAATACCCAGCGCACGATGCGCGTCGCCCAAAAACTCTACGAGGGTATCGAATTACCCGGCGAAGGGCTGGTCGGCCTGATTTCCTACATGCGGACGGACTCGGTGACGCTCGCCGATGTTGCCGTCGAAGAAATACGCGAGGTTATTGCCGAGCGCTATGGCAGTCAGAACGTCCCCGATGCGCCGCGCACGTTCAAGAACAAGTCGAAGAATGCCCAGGAAGCGCATGAAGCGATTCGTCCGACGTCGGCCGCATACATACCCGATGACATCAAGGGATCGCTGGACAGGGACCAGTTCAAGCTCTATTCGCTGATTTGGAAGCGCACGATGGCTTGCCAGATGGTTCCCGCCGTGTTCGATACGGTTGCGATCGAGATGGCGGCCGGCAGCAAAGACGAGGGCCACCGGCTTCGAGCCAATGGCTCGGTCCTGGTCGAGCCGGGATTCATGGCCGTGTACCAGGAGGGCAAGGACGACTCGAAAGACGACGAAACTGACCGACTGCTGCCCGAGGTGGCCGAAGGGGACGTAATCAAGCTCGAAGAATTACGGCCCGAACAGCATTTCACGGAACCGCCGCCGCGGTTCACCGAAGCGAGCCTCGTCAAGGCGCTCGAAGAATACGGAATCGGCCGGCCTTCAACGTACGCCAACATCATTGCGACTCTAAAGAATCGTGAGTATGTCGAAATGGACGCCAAACGTTTTATCCCGACCGACATTGGCCGAATTGTCAATGGTTTTCTGACGGAACACTTTACGCAATACGTCGACTACGAATTCACGGCAAGACTCGAGGATGATCTTGACCTCGTGTCGCTCGGCAAGAAAGACTGGGTGCCGCTGCTCGACAATTTCTGGCAGCCGTTCCGCAAGCTGTGCGAAGAAAAGGAGGTCTCGGTCACGCGGGAGCAGGTTGCACAGGCACGGGAGCTGGGAATCGATCCGAAGAGCGGCAAACCGGTTACCGTGCGCATGGGCCGCTACGGTCCGTTCGTGCAAATAGGGACCAAAGACGACGAGGAAAAGCCGAAGTTCGCGGGCCTGCGGCCGGGCCAGAAAATGAATGAGATCGATCTCGAAACTGCGTTAGCTCTGTTCAAGCTGCCGCGAAAACTCGGCGAGACACCCGACGGGCTGCCGGTATCGGCAAGCATCGGTCGCTTCGGTCCCTACATTCGCTATGGCGACAAGTACGTATCGATTCGCGGGGGCGAGGACAGCAAGGACGATCCGTATACGATCGAATTGCCGCGCGCGCTCGAGCTGATCCAAGCCAAGAAGATCGAAGACGCCAACCGTATCATCCTGGACTTCGAGGACGACGGTATCCAGGTACTGAACGGTCGCTATGGACCGTACATTACCGATAAGTCGAAAAACGCCCGCGTACCGAAGGACAGGGAGCCGAAGTCGCTGACACTCGAAGAGTGCAAGGAACTGCTGGCAGCTGCGCCGGAGCGCGGCCGCCGCGGTAAAAAGAAAGTGGCGAAAAAGAAAACCGGCCCCAAAGCGGCCAAGAAAAAGAAAAGCCGGAAGAAATCCGGGAAGATAGCCGCAAAGAAAAAGCCAGCTAAGAAGACAAAGAAGAAAAGCGGCTGAGAACTGAGCAATGATGTCTGTCATGCGTGCCGCCGACGTACTGCTGGGCGGTGGCATCATCGCGTATCCAACGGAAGGCGTGTTCGGCCTGGGATGCCTCCCCGATGACCTCGTGGCGCTCGAGCGTCTGCTGGAAATCAAGAAGCGCGATGCCGCGAAAGGCTTTATCCTGATTGCATCGAACGTCGATCAGCTCGACGGATGGGTGTACGTGTCCGACAAGGCGTCGATACCTTCACCTGACCCGCTGCACCCGGTAACCTGGATCGTACGACCGGGTCCGAAAGTCCACCCCATCATTCGCGGCGAACATGCCGGACTCGCGATTCGCATCACGACCAACCCCGTCGCCGCCGCGATCTGCGATGCCGTGGAATCTCCGATCGTGTCCACCAGCGCCAACCTGAGCGGCAAAACCACGGCACGCAATCGCATCATCCTTCACCGGCAATTTGGCGCTCGTGTAGACTACATCGTTCCCGGCGACTGTGGGCCCGCCTCGGGTGCTTCGGAGATTCGGGACCTGACGACCGGCAAGGTGCTGCGGCCGCGCTGACAATGAGCGATATCGACGACGTAAAACACTACCTGGTGGGACTGCAGAATCGCATCTGCGCCTCGCTCGAACAGCTCGACGGCGAAGCGCAATTTGCGCGCGATGCCTGGCAACGACCGGGCGGCGGTGGCGGCGAGAGCCGCGTACTGGCAGACGGTGGCGTGTTCGAGCAGGCGGGCGTCGGTTTTTCTCACGTGTTTGGCGACCAGATGCCGCCATCGGCCACCAAGACGAGGCCCGAGCTCGCCGGAAAACGCTTCCAGGCCGTCGGCGTCTCACTCGTCCTGCATCCGCACAATCCCTACGTTCCGACCACGCACGCCAACCTGCGGTTCTTTACGGCCGGAGAACGAAAACCCGTGTGGTGGTTCGGCGGCGGCTTCGACCTAACGCCGTATTATCCGTTTCATGAAGATGTACGGCACTGGCACGAGACGGCCAGAGCTGCCTGTGATCCTTTCGGGACGGACCTGTATCCGCGCTACAAAGAGTGGTGCGACAAATACTTTTATCTGAAGCATCGTGATGAGACGCGTGGCATCGGCGGGCTGTTCTTCGACGACGTCAACGAACTGGGCTTCGAGAAGAGCTTCGCGTTCCTGCAGTCGGTCGGTGAAAGTTTCCTGCGCGGCTACAGGCCCATCGTCGACAAACGTGTTGCCCATCCTTACGGGCAAAGGCAGCGAGATTTCCAGCTTTACCGGCGCGGCCGATACGTCGAATTCAACCTGCTCTACGACCGTGGCACGCTATTTGGCCTGCAGTCCGGCGGTCGCACCGAGTCCATTCTCATGTCGCTGCCGCCGCAGGTTCGCTGGTGCTACAACTGGCATCCTGAGCCCGGATCGGCGGAAGAAAAGTTGTACCGGGACTACCTCAGGCCCCGTGACTGGCTTGGAGAAGTCGATGACTGACAGACGTTCTTGCCATCGTATGGTAACGTCCAACGTTTTGAAGCACGGTGCGACGAGTCATGTCCTGGATTGAAGAGATTGAGGTCAGCGAAGCCGAGGGCAAGCTGGCGGAAATGTACGCCGCACTGATCAAGCAGCGCGGCAAGATCTCCAACATCCTCAAGGTTCACAGCCTGAATCCCGACGCAATGGGCAATCATCTCGATCTTTACATGACGCTGATGTTCGGTAAGTCCGGGCTCAGTCGTGCCGAGCGAGAAGCCGTTGCCGTCGTCGTTTCCGCGAACAACGACTGTGAATACTGCGTCAGACATCACATCGAGGCGCTCAGACACTACATCGATGACGAAGAAACGCTAACCATGCTCATGACGGCCGACGGTCTGGAAACGCTGGAGCCACGACTGAGCAATATTGTGCGACACGCGGAGAAGCTCACTACGGCGCCCGTCGCGATGACCGAAAGCGATCTCGATGAGCTTCGCACCGAGGGCCTTTCGGACAGAGACATTCTCGACCTCACACTGATCGTCTCGTATTTTAATTTTGTCAATCGCGTGGCCCTGGGCCTCGGCGTCAGGTTTACCGCTGAAGAGCTGAGCGGCTACCGGGACGATTAACTAAGGCGGCCTGCCGATGAGACGCTTTCGCTTATTGTTGCTTGTCAGCCTGCTGCTCGCCTCCGCCGCGGTCGTCGCGCAGCCTGAATCATCGCTGCGCGATGCGGGCGCGATTCCCGTGCACCTTGCCGGCAGTGAAGATCCGGCCGCAGCACGGGTATACATCGTGCAGCTGCAGGCGCCGTCAGCTGCCGAGTACCACGCCAGACAGATGAAGACGTCCGCGCCCGCCGCAGCCATGAAACCGAGATCCCGCCTCGACAGGACCAGCGCGGCCATTGAGATATACGCCAGGGAACTGGCTGACGAGCAGGACAGGGTGCTTGCCAAAGCCGGCCCCGGCACGCAAAAAATCTACGGCTACCAGTTCGGTCTTAACGGGTTCGCGGCCCGCATGAGCACCGCACAGGCGCAAAAACTCGCAAACCTGCCCGAGGTGCTCAACGTCTGGGAGGACGAGATTCGTCCCATGGCATTACGCTACAGCCCTACGTTCCTCGGTCTTTTCGATAATGAGGTTGGCTTGAGAAGCGTGCAGGGGCTCGACGGCGAAGGCGTCGTTATCGGCGTGATCGACAGCGGCGTCGCTCCCGAACACCCGGCGCTTCGCGATACCCGCGAGGCAGATCGTCCAAGGCTGTGCCGCAGCAGCTGGGCGGAAACCACGTTACTCGGACAGTGGCTCTGTCGGCGCTTCAGAAAGCTCCCCGACACGCTGGTTTTCGAGGCGCCGGAGAACTGGAACGGTGCGTGCCAGTCCGGGGAACGGTTCCTTGAAACTGACTGCAACAACAAGCTCATCGGCGCGCGCTGGTTTATCGATGGCGCACTCGAATCCGGCCCAATCGACGACGGTGAAATCCGCTCGGCGCGCGATGTGGATGGACACGGCACACACACCGCGACGATCGCCGCCGGTAACCGCAGCAGCGCATCGATTTTTGGCACGCTGATCGGCGACCTGGAAGGCATTGCGCCGAAAGCTCGTGTCGCCGTCTATAAAGCCTGCTGGCTACGCCCCGGCGCTACGCGGGCGAGCTGCAACACGTCGGATCTTGTCAATGCCATCGATGCAGCCGTTGCCGATGGCGTCCATGTCATCAGCTACTCAATCGGCAGTTCGCTACGGAGAATAACCGCACCCGATGATGTCGCGCTCATGGCGGCGACGAAAGCCGGCGTGCTATCTGTCGTGGCTGCCGGTAACGACGGGCCGAACCTCGGGACAATCGGTTCGCCGGCCGGCGGACCGTGGGTCATCACGGCCGCCGCCTCCAGTCGCGACGGACAATCGTCGGTTGAAGCGCTGGAAATAACGGCACCACCTGCGCTGGCTGGCAAATACGCGACGAAAGAAGCCAACTTCACGCCGCCGCTGCAGGACAATGACCCGATTGAAGGTAGCCTCGTCCTCGTCGACGATGACGATGATTCGCTGCCCGACGGGTCGAGCGGCACATCGTCGGACGCCTGCCAGGCGCTCGTGAACGGCGACGACATAAGCGGCAACATCGCCCTGATCCAGCGCACCGGCTGCCTTTTCGAAGATATGGTGAAGAATGCCGCAGACGCCGGTGCAATTGCGGCCGTGGTTTATAACATTGCCGGCGACCCTATCGTCATGAGCGGTACGACAGGTTTGTCCGACATCCCGGCGCTCATGATCGGCCAGGCCGACGCCAACCTGGTCCTGGCCGAGCTTGATGCCGGCAACGACGTTACCGTCGTTCTCGACAAGGGCTTCCTGCTGACGACCGACGATACCGGCAACGTCATGGCAACTTTCTCTGCGCGTGGTCCGGCTCCCGTTGCCGACATTCTCAAGCCGGATGTCACGGCACCCGGGATCAACATACTGGCGGGCTTTACGCCTGACGCCGCCAATGCCGCATCGGGCGAGAACTACGCTTTCCTGAGCGGCACGTCGATGTCCACGCCGCACGTCGCCGGCGCCGCCGCACTGCTCCTGCAGAAGCATCCGGACTGGACGCCGTCGGCGATCAAGTCAGCACTCATGACGACGGCAAGGCACGATGTCAAAGCATCGGCAGGCCTGAGCGATGCCAATCCCTTCGATCTCGGCGCCGGCCACATCGAGCCAAACGGCGCGATCGACCCCGGTCTCATCTTCGACGTCAACGACGATGAGTACGACGCTTTTGCCTGCGGTACCGAATCGCCGGCCGTCTCGTCGACTCGCTGCGACGAGCTGGCCGCCGCCGGCTTTTCGTTCGAGCCCGCGGATCTCAACCAGCCCTCCATCGCCATTTCCGAACTCACAAGTCAACAAACGGTACGGCGACGGGTGACCAACATCGGCGACGAAGCGGATTCCTACACGGTCACCATCGCTGCGCCGCCAGGCATGAGCGTTGACGTGAGTCCGCAGAGCCTGTCCCTGGTTCCCGGTGAATCGGCAAATTTCGACGTTACGCTGACCTATCTGTCCGGGCCTCTCGACCTGTGGCGTTTCGGTTCGCTGACCTGGTCGAGTGCAACCCGCGATGTATACAGCCCGATCGCCGTGAAGCCGGCATCTATCTCTGCGCCAGGCGAGATAACGACGTTTGGCGGCACCGGTACGACAAGCTTTACAGTGGAGTTTGGTTACGCTGGCGGTTATTCGCCCGGCGTGCACGGCCTGAATCTGCCGCTGATCCTGGACGGCTTTGTTGACAACGATCCGACCAAGACTTTTTCATTTCGCAACACCGATGGCGTGACGTCGCACGTTATCTCTGTGCCAGCGGATCAGCTTTACCTGCGCTTTTCCTTGTTTGACGCGCTGACCGACGGCGACGATGATCTCGACATGTACGTGTACTACTGCGGCGCCGACGGCACGACCTGCAGCACGATTGGGGAGAGCGGCGAACCGACGTCCGAGGAGCAGTTCAACGTGTTTCGGCCGGCCGCCGGCCTCTACACTGTGTTCGTTCACGGCTTCGAAACCGACCAGATATCCGGCGGCCCCGGCGCGAATTACCAATTGCTCGGCTGGGCCATCGGTATCGTTGACGACAAGCACAATATGAGTGCGTCGGGACCGGCGTTCGTCAGCCCCGGCACGACCGCGGACATCAGCGTTAACTGGTCCGGCTTGATTTCGAACACGATCTATCTGGGCGGCATTTCGCACAACACGCCGCAGGGCCTGTCGGGGCTGACGGTCATCACGATCGGTAATTAACCGCAACAGCCAGCGGAAATCTGCCTAGGTGAGCCAACCCTTTGTTTTCGCGGACCACGAATACCAGATCTCGACGATACAAAGAATGAACACGACTGACGGCAGGTACAGGGCGGTGTTACCCCAAACGCCTTTCCAGTCGCTCAGGATGAACGCATTAAAATCCTGCACCAGCACGGCGACAAACGACAGAATGAAGAACGGCAGGGCAAGTGCCTTGCGCATCAGCAGCAGCGCAGCGGCGATCACACCAGCCGTAACCGCAATCGCATAAGCCGAGGTTGCCCAGGCGGGTTCGTTCATCATCCACGCCTGCTGTGCCTCTGTGAAATTCTCGGCCATTACTTCGGGGGTCATCGTGACCTGCGTGTAGTAGCCAAACAGTCCGAGCAGGTTCCAGAGCAAAAACACGACGCCTATTATCCAGAACGAAGTCGGGAGTTTGCCGTTCAGTGCATCAGTCATGGTGCATCCCTCTTATTTGCTTTATTCGCGGGGGAGACCAGATATACAGCCTGCAATGCCTTCATTGCAAGCACGGCTCGCGCTAGCCCTTGTTTTTCGCCAATGCCGCGCAGCTTTTGTGGCGAAAACATCCGGTCACGTGATCGTTAACCATGCCGGTCGCCTGCATATGTGCATAGACAATCGTGCTCCCGACAAACTTGAAGCCGCGCCGCCTGAGATCTTGGCTTAACGCATCCGACTGTGGCGACGTGGCCGGTATATCGCTGTCCTTCTTGAAGTTATTCTGGATGGGACGTCCGTCAACGAACTGCCAGACGTAATCGCAAAATGTGCCAAACTCCTTCTGCACCCTCAGAAAAGCTTTGGCGTTCGTCACCGCCGATTCGATCTTGAGACGATTCCTGACGATAGCCGGATCCAGCAGTAGCTTCTCGATGCGTTTCTTCGTAAAGCGCGCGACCTTCTCCGGATCGAAGCCGGCAAACAGTCTGCGGTAGCCATCGCGCTTGTTCAGGATCGTGGACCAGCTTAGGCCCGCTTGAGCTCCTTCAAGAACCAGGAACTCGAACTGCCGGCGGTCGTCCCACACGGGTACGCCCCATTCTTTATCGTGATACGCGATGTACTCGCGGCTGACGCCTTCGGCCCAGCGGCAGCGTGTGACAGCTTTGCTCATGACGATGTCTTTGCGAATTGCTGGTCTTAATCTAACAGTCAACGCCGCCCGGGTCAGCCGCAATAATTCAGTTTCGCGCATAAAAAAGCCCGCGCGGTTGCGCGGGCCTTGTTACACCTTTGTCAGGCCGGTCTCAGACAGCGCCTCCGCAGGTACTTTCGCCTTCTTTCTCGCCGCAGCTGCCTTCGCTTTCCTTGTCGGCACCGCAGGAGCCTTCACCGCAGGCGCCTTCGCCTTCTTTCTCGCCACAGCTGCCTTCACTTTCCTTGTCGGCACCGCAGGAGCCTTCACCGCAGCTGCCTTCGCCTTCTTTCTTGTCGCCTTTGTCACCGCCGCAACCCCCTTCGGTCGCGCCGAGCATGTAACCGGCGCTCAGCGCAGACATTGCAAAGGGATTTTCTACCGTGTCTGCGTTCACCGCGCCGCCAAGCGCGAATGTTCCGGCCAATGCAGCGCCCACAGCCAGCGCAACCGGTTTAACTATTTTCTTATCTGACATTTTAATATCTCCTACCAGGATTATTGCCCACGACCGGGCGCTCGTTTCTCAGCAACGGGAGTCTCAGGTACTCCACCTCACTGAATTCAAAACACTGTTTTCGATTCGCTCGAGCTTTTCTTCCCGAGCGCCGATTATGGCGATACTGCCGGAACCTACCGGAAGGATAACGCCGTGAACGTTTTCGCCGTCCAGTGGCGTGGCCTGCGCCACACTCTCATCAGGCATCAACAGGATCGTAACCGGCCCATGCTCGCCCTGTATAACGAGGTGCGGCACGGTCTTACCATGTATTTCGCAGCTGCGAGCATAGGTGATCAGCCCGGCCCCGTGATCCAGGCGGGCGACATCGTCAGGCACAACCCTGGAAAGGCGCGCATCGGACACCGGGGTGCCAGACACTCTCAGCGCGTACGGCTCATGATCCAGGTGTGCGAGCACTTCGTCGGCCAGCGAATCATAGTCAACGCCAACGCTCATCATGCGAACGCCAAGCAAGGCTGCCAGCAAGACCGATGCAGCCAGCGCAAACCAGGCCGGTTTGGAAACCCCCTTGCGCGCCATTATAGGCACGATGTTCTCCGCATCGATCGCGGGAAGTTCCGGGAGCTTGAGGTCGGGCACCTCGATCTGCATCGCTTTCGCGATCTTCTGGTTCAGCGACTGGATTTCACGTCGAAACGCCTGGCATTCGCTGCACGCAGCCAGGTGTGCGGCGCCGTCGTCAAACGCGGGGTCCGCTGAAATCATTTCTCTGAATTCGTCGCAGTTCATTAGCTCATTCGCCGGACTCACGAAGTTGCTCGTCAGCCACTTTTTCCCTTAGTTTCAGCCGGGCCCGATGCAGGCGTGTCAGTACCGCACCCTGCTTCAGTCCCATTAATTCTCCAATCTCGGCAGTGCTATAGCCCATCAGGACCTGCAGTACGAGCGGTTCCCTGTAATCGTCGTCGAGCTCGTAGATCGATTCACGCAGCTCCTGGAGCTCCTCGTTTGGTGCCTCAGCCAGCAATGCCGCCTGCGATGCCGTCAAATTGTCTATATCGACGGTTTCCAGCCGCCGCCGCTCAAAGTAGCGGGCATTTTCCCGTCGCACGATCGTCAGCAGCCAGTGTTTGGCGGCAGCGTCGTCGCGCAGGGCGTCCAGCGATTTCCAGGCTCGCAGCATCGCTTCCTGAACAACGTCCTCCGCTATCGCCCTGTCCCTGCAGAGCCAGGCCGCGTAGCGGAACATGTCGGCGTGGAATACGGCCACTATCCGGTCGAATCTCCGCCTTCGCTCAGCCTCGGCACTGCTACTGTTCATACGAGATGACCCGCTCGTTGTGGCAATTATTACCGGAATCGCCAAATACTGTGATTAAGACGTGGAAACCGTAGCTAAATACATGGAAAATAAGAACTTCTCTTTATTATTCTAGATTCCTATGAGTGCATCACCACCCGGACAGTTCCCCGAGACCCGCATGCGGCGCGGTCGCCGAACGCCCGCGCTGCGGCGCCTCGTGGCCGAAACGACGCTCTCGAGCGCCGATTTCATCTACCCGGTATTTGTCCTGGACGGGGAGGGACGCACCGAAAATGTCCCCTCGATGCCTGGCATTACGCGCAGGAGTATCGACGGCCTGCTGCCAGAGCTTACCGAAGCTCACGCGCTCGGGATACCGGCGGTCGCCCTGTTTCCCGTCATTGACGCTGACCTGAAGACGCTGGATGGCTCTGAATGCGCCAATCCCGATGGCCTCGTACAGCGTGCCGTACGTGCAATCAAGAAGGCCCTGCCTGACCTCGCGGTTATGACCGACGTAGCGCTGGATCCCTACACCACCCACGGCCAGGACGGCATTATCGATGGCAGCGGCTACGTGCTAAACGACGTGACGGTCGCGATGCTCGTCAAGCAGACGCTGTCGCATGCCGCCGCCGGGGCCGATATCGTTGCGCCGTCGGACATGATGGACGGGCGTGTCGGTGCAATGCGTCGCGCGCTCGAAGAAAACGGTCACGTTAATACCGTGATTCTTGCCTACGCCGCGAAATTTGCGTCGGCATTCTACGGCCCGTTCCGGGATGCAGTGGGTTCGGCCAAGAACCTCGCTGGCGGCGATAAATCAACCTACCAGGCAGCGCCGGCAAACAGCGACGAAGCGCTTCGCGAGGTCGCCCTGGATCTTCAGGAAGGCGCTGACTTCGTCATGGTCAAGCCGGCGATGCCCTATCTCGATATCGTCCGTCGCGTCAAAGACGTGTACCAGGTGCCGACCTTCGCGTACCAGGTCAGCGGCGAGTATGCGATGCTGAAGGCGGCGGCCGCCAATGGCTGGCTGGACGAACGTGCTACCGTCCTAGAGGCGCTTCTGGGCATCAAGCGTGCGGGTGCCAACGCCATACTTACTTACTTTGCAGTGGAGGCCGCGCGCTGGCTTTCGGAGAACAAATAATGTCCGCGGATCGCTATGGAGTAATGGGATACCCGATCTCACAGAGCCGCTCGCCGATGATACACCGCCTGTTTGCCATGCAGACAGGCCAGGACATGCAGTACGAGTTACTGCAGGTTTCTCCGGAGAAGCTGGAGTCGGCGGTGCGCCAGTTTCAGCGGACCGGCGGCAAGGGACTCAACATTACTGTGCCGCACAAAGGCGAAGTCACCCGACTCGTGGATCACCTGAGCGAACGGGCCAGCACGGCCGGCGCCGTGAATACGCTTACGTTCAAGGAGGGCGAAATCCTCGGCGACAATACCGACGGTTTCGGCTTGCTTCGCGATCTCGTCGTCAATCTCGAGCTTGCGCTGGAGGGCGCCAATATCCTGGTTCTCGGCGCGGGCGGCGCTACGCGCGGCATCATCGGGCCGCTGCTCGAGATGCAGCCGGCCTCGCTGCGTATCGCCAACCGCACGCTGGGCAAGGCCCAGGCGCTTGCCAAGCACTTTTCCCGCTCCGGACCCGTGACCGCGTGCCGCTTCAATGTCGTACCCGTGACCGAGAATTACGACCTGATAATCAATGCGACGTCGGCCGGTCTGAGCGGCGAGGCGCCGCCGTATCCTGCTGCCGCCGTATCGGGGCAAACCATTTGTTATGACCTTTCCTACGGCCTGAAGCCCACGCCGTTCAGCGTATGGGCGCGCGAGCAGGGTGCAGCCCGCTCCATAATGGGCTGGGGTATGCTCGTTGAACAGGCGGCGGAGTCGTTTCGTATCTGGCGAGGCGTGCGGCCGGACACGGCCGAGGTCCTGCGTCGCATGGCCATTAGCGCATAGTCACGAGTTCTTCGGCGCTGGTCGGATGGATCGCGACGGTGTCATCGAAATCAGCTTTGGTCGCACCCATGCGCATTGCCACAGCGAATCCCTGCATCATCTCGTCGGCCCCGTCCCCGAACACGTGACAACCGACGACACGTTCTTCCGGCCCGGTCGTTACCAGCTTCATTGCTGAGCGCTGTTTGTTCTTGCCCAGAGCGTAGTACATGCCAATGAAACTGCAGTTGTATACCTTGATGTCGTCGCCGAACTTGGCGCGCGCTTCGTCTTCGGACATGCCGACCGTGCCAATGGTCGGATGACTGAAGATGACGGTGGGTATGAGGTGATACTCCAGGTGTCGTCCCTTCATACCGCCGTACAAACGATCGGCAAGCCGGCGTCCCGCCGCGATCGCTACCGGCGTCAGCGCATCGCGGCCCGTTACGTCACCCAATGCAAAAATATTTTCCACGTTGGTCTGCTGGTACTCGTCCGTGGGAACGAAACCCTTGTCGTCCATGTGCACGCCGGCGTTGGCCGTCTCCAGCATCTCGGTGTTCGGTTCGCGCCCTACCGCCCAGATCAGGACATCGACAGGTCCAAAAGAACGCCCGTCTTCGGCATGCAGAACGATGCCGTCACCCGGCTGCTGCACGCTCTTCGGGATGACACCCGTGTCCAGCGCTATGCCGCTGTTTCGCATTGCCTCCATCAGCTCGGCGCTCAACATCCTGTCGAAGCTGCGCAGCACGCCTTCTTTGCGGACTACGACATGAGTCTCGCTGCCCAGGGCATTGAGAACGCCGGCAAGCTCGACTGATACGTATCCGCTGCCCGCAACCAGCACGCGCTGTGGGCGGTCCTCGAGCTCGAAGAAGCCGTCCGACGTGATGCCCAGCTCGGCCCCGGCAATGTCGGGTACGATAGGTCTGCCGCCTGTTGCAATCACGATGTGCCCGGCCTTGTACTCGCGGCCGGCCACCTCGATAGTATTTGCATCCACGAAGCGGGCGCTACCCTGAATATGGGCCACCCCGTGCTTGTCGAGGTTGTTGCCGTAAATTCCGTTGAGTCGCTTGATATAGGCATCACGGCGCGACTTGAGCGCACCCCAGTCGTGGCCTTTGACCTCGATATCGAACCCATAGTCCGGCGCATGGTCAAACTGGTGCGCATGATGCGCGGAATACCACATGATTTTTTTCGGCACGCATCCGACGTTGACGCAGGTACCGCCAAGCGGGCCATGCTCGACTACCGCTGCGCTTGCGCCGTATTCAGCTGCACGCTGCGCGTGGGCCAGTCCGCCGCTGCCACCACCAATCACCAGGAGGTCCAATTTGTCCGTCACGTTTCCTCCGTCGTTAAGTCAATTTGCATACCCGGCACCAACAGCGGCCCGTGCTAATATCGGGCGCCAGGAAACAGATATCAACCCGCTTTATGAATAACCCCCTGCTCGATACGTCGTCGCTGCCGCGTTTTGACGAAATTACGCCGGAGCACGTCGTTCCCGCTATAGAAACGGTCATTGCCGATCATCGAGCGCGGCTCGATGAGTTACTGGATGCCGATACTCAGCCCGACATCGAGTCGCTGGTCAGTCCGGTAGAACTGATGGAGCACACGCTCGGGCGCATCTGGTCACCCGTCAGGCACCTGCAAAGTGTACTTGGATCAAACGACTGGCGTGAGGCTTATAACCAGGCGCTGCCATTACTGACCGAGCATGGCACCGAAATATCGCAGAACGAACGGCTGCAGCAGGCTTACGCGCGGGTCGAAAAAGCCTTGCCCGATGATGCCAGCGAGGCGAGCCGCCGAGCCGTCGAGCACGCGTTGCGCGATTTCCATCTGGCCGGGGTCGACCTCGAAAAGGAAGCCAAAGAGCGCTTCAAGGCTATCATGCAAGAGCTTGCGGCGACGCAGGCGAACTTCGAGCACAATGTCCAGGACGCGTCGGATGCGTGGAATCTACACATCACCGATATCGACGAACTGGCCGGTTTGCCGCAACAAGCCATCGCCCGCGCGAAGGAGGATGCCTCACTCAAGGGACTCGACGGCTGGTTGCTGTCGCTTGATTATCCGACCTACGATGCCGTCATGAAACATGCCGATAACCGCGGCCTTCGGGAAACGCTGTACCGGGCCTGGGCAACGCGCGCATCGGATCAGGGCGACAATAAAGAATGGGACAACAGCGCCAACATCGAGAAAATACTTGCGCTGCGCCACGAGGCGGCGAATCTCGTCGGGTTTCCGACCTATGCCCACTACTCCCTGGCCACGAAAATGGCCGATTCCCCCGACCAGGTTATCGGGTTCCTGCGGGAGCTCGCAGGACACTCGCGCAACGCCGCCGCTCAGCAGTTCGCGGACCTGTCGGCGTTCGCCGGGATCGACCTCGAGCCCTGGGACGTCACGTTCTGGCTGGAGAAATACAAGCAGTCGAGGTTTTCGGTATCCAACGAAGAACTGCGACAGTACTTTCCTGCCAATACCGTCATCAATGGCCTGTTCTCGCTTGCCGCAAGGCTTTATGACATCGAGCTGACGCCCGATGAGTGCGTAGAAACCTGGCATGACGACGTGCGTTACTACGCGGTTCGAGAGTCCGGGGGGAGATCGCTCGGCGGTTTCTACACTGACCTGTTTGCACGCAACGGCAAGCGCGCGGGTGCGTGGATCGACGAATGCATCGGCCGCCAGAACCTCAATGGCTCCTTTGATTTGCCCGTAGGGTTCCTGGTCTGCAATTTTCCGCCGCCGAATGAAGACGGCCAGTCACTCCTGACACACGAAGACGTAGTTACACTGTTCCACGAGTTCGGACACATGCTGCATCACCTGCTGACCCGGATCGGTTTTCCGAGCATTTCCGGCTTCAATGGCGTGCCGTGGGACGCGGTGGAACTGCCCAGCCAGTTCATGGAGAATTTCGCATGGAGTTACCGCGTGCTGACTCTTTGCTCGTCACATGCAGAAAGCGGGGAGCCGCTGCCACGCGACTTGTTCGACAAGCTCGACGCAAGCCGTCATGCGGGCGCGGCACTTGCGATGGTCCGCCAGCTCGAACTCGGGATCTACGATTTCAGGCTGCATGCGGAGTACGACCCACAAGCAGCACCACGTGTGCTTGAAACCCTGGCCGAAGTGCGCGACGAAGTGGCCCTGATTCGCCATCCGGATTACAACCGTTTTCCCCATGCGTTTTCGCATATTTTCGCGGGCGGCTATGCGGCCGGCTATTACAGCTACAAATGGGCTGAGGTGCTGGCGGCTGACGCGTTTGCGGCTTTTGCCGAGGCCGGGATATTCGATCAGGCCACTGCACAGCGGTTCAGGCAGGAGATACTCGAAATTGGGGGCAGCCGGGACTTCATGCAGGCTTACGTTGCCTTTCGGGGTCGCGAGCCGACGATCGACGCTCTGCTTCGGCAGAACGGAATCCAGACCTTGTGAAGGTCGCAACCTGGAACATCAACTCGATGAATGTGCGACGGAACCACGTCGTCGAGTGGCTGCAGGCCCACGAGCCCCATGTTCTCGTGCTGCAGGAGATCAAGCAGGTCACCGAGAAGTTTCCGTCTGACGACCTTATGGAGCTGGGTTACCACTCTGTCGCCAGCGGACAAAAAACCTACAATGGCGTTGCTGTCCTCAGCAAATCTCCGCCGTCCGATCCCGTGACAGACTTCCCCGACTATGAAGATCCGCAGCGACGTATCCTTGCCAGCACGATCAACAATGTCCGCGTAATCGACCTATATGTGCCCAACGGATCCGCTGTTGGTACGGATAAATACGAATACAAGCTTGCCTGGCTTGCGTCGCTCAGAAACTTTCTGAAAACGGAATTACGGCGTCATGAGAATGTGATTGTGCTTGGCGATTTCAATATCGCTCCGGCTGATGAGGATGTTTACGATCCTGTGAAATGGGGTGACGCGGTTCTTTGCAGTCCGCTTGAACGTAAGGCGCTGAACGCACTCCTTGATCTCGGCCTTAGCGATGTTTTTCGTGAATTCGAGCAGCCTGAGAAATCGTTCAGCTGGTGGGACTACCGGGCCGCCGGTTTTCGCCGAAACGCAGGCCTGCGCATCGACCTGATTCTGACCAGCGCGGCAATGACCAAGCGCTGTACAGCCAGCTACATAGACAAAGAGCCACGTGCCTGGGACCGGCCATCAGATCATGCCCCGGTTATTGCCGAGTTCAAAATCTGAGGATGCGTAAAGAAAACCGACATAACATATTGCCGGTTTTCTAACTGTGCGCAACGAGCCCGCCATGTATCATGGAAAGAAAAAAGGTGGGGGCACGATGCCGCAGGACCGCCGTAATGACTACGACGTAACCAATACTGTACAGGTTAGTAATCCTGCCGCGGTCCGAGATGCCGTGCACGAATTGTTCTTCCAGACTTTTCCCGGCACATCGTTCGACAAGCTCTGGCTGGCGTTCTACGATTTCGAGCGCCTGTTTACCGGTCGTTATCCCGGCTACAAAGGCTGTGACACGACCTATCACGACATGCAGCACACGCTCGACATGACGCTGGCGCTGGCACGCCTCGTTGCGGGTTATGAACGCAGTGTCGAACCACCGGACAGACTTGGTGCCGCCCGTGCGCAAATGGCCATCATCACATCTCTGTTCCACGACTCTGGCTACATTCGTCACGAGGAACGTGACAGTGAATTTTCGAACGGCGCTGAATTCACGCTCTATCACGTCTCCCGCAGCGCTGATTTTCTTCGCCGTTACCTGCCGGATCTTGGCCTGGCCAAAGACGTGGGTGTCAGCAGCATGATCGTGCACTTCACGGGCTACGAGCTGGATCTCGACAATATAGAGCTCGACGATCCGCGCGACATTATTTGTGGGCACCTGATTGGCACCGCCGACCTGATTGCGCAAATGGCTGACCGTTGCTATCTGGAGAAATGTCGCGACCGCCTGTACAAGGAATTTGTGGTCGGGGGCGTCGCCGTAGAAAGAGCCTCACCGGGCCAGTACATGGTGCGATACAAATCCGGCAAGGATTTGCTGCAAAAGACGCCGGCATTTTACCAGCAGGTCATGCGCGAACGGCTGAACTCAAAGTTCAACCGGGTGTATCGCTACATGGAAGTCCTGTACGACGGCCACAATCCATATATCGAAGCTATCCGCAGCAATATCATGCACCTCGTTCGAATTCTCGAGACCGGAGACTGGTCTCTACTGCGCCGTGAGCCCGCATTTTTCCTGGGGATAGCCAACGCGGTCCAGGACATCGAACAGCTCGTCGCAAAGCAGCTCGCATCGTTCAAGGGCTCGGCTATTGCGAGTAACAATCCCCTAGTCATGCCCGTCTGATTCCGCGCGCCACAGGCGCAAGGCGAAGTACTGCGATCGCGAAAGCTGCCTGTTTGCCAGGAATGCCGCCAGCCCGGCGGCCATCAGCCCGTAAAACAGATCGGCCACGGTCAGGACCTCGGCAAAGAACACCGGCCACGTCATACTGGTGACCGACCGCAGAACCTGCAGCGTTCCCGTATCAAAAGTCTCTGCCGTATAAGAAGCGGCGACGACAATGTTGGCCAACAGTGCCCCGAGCAGCGCCAGCACCGCCGCCAGCACAGGAAAACGCCAGTCGACACCACGACCGGCTCGCCGCACCGCAAAGCCCAGCATTGCGCCCAGCAACACCGTCATCCACGGAAAAACACGGTTGGTTAACGACGACAGCGCGACCCACAAGACCGAAAAGATAACTATCGTGACCAGCCCGGCAAATAGACCGTAGCCAAACGATTGTGCGAGGACCAGACGCTCTCCATCCGCTGCACTGACATCGCGGCGCGCTCCGGATCCGTGCTTCTTGCGCAGCCTGAACGGCAAATGTGGAGGGGGCTCTTTCATACTGGGTATCTGTCAGACGCTCCGATTGCAGTGCTAGACTGCCTGCAAATTAATGTTCCCGCAAATGACGAACATCCGCGCGGCGGCGCCGTTTGCAGTCATAGCGCTCGTCCCGGATACTCGATGTCATTCGGCTTGAGCGATAGGTAGCATAGATGCAGTCCGACTTCCTGTTTCTACTCGCCGCGGACGTTTTACTTTTTGGTCACGTCCTGTTCGTTGCGTTTGTCATTTTTGGCCTGGCAGCGATTCTTGTCGGGAAACTCCTCGATTGGGGGTGGGTACGAAACCCGTGGTTTCGCGTCACGCACCTCGCTGCCATCGGTGTTGTCGTGCTGCAGTCCTGGGTCGGTGTAATTTGCCCGCTGACAATCTGGGAGATGGCATTCCGTGAACGCGCGGGCGCGGGCGTTTACGCCGGTTCGTTCATTTCACATTGGCTGGATGCGATCCTGTATTATCGGGCCCCCGCGTGGGTGTTCACCGTTTGTTACACGGTTTTTGCCGCCGCCGTGGTTGCCAGCTGGTTCTGGGTTCGTCCACGGCGGTTTGGCGATTTACCGAAAAAACCTGGCGCGACCAGGTGCGAATGAGAGGGCTCAGTGAACGACAGATCGAATGCCCCTATTGCGGGGAAAGTATCGACGTACTAATCGACCTCTCTGTTCCCCAGCAAAACTATGTAGAGGACTGCCAGGTCTGCTGTCGTCCCATCGACTTCAGTATTGACATCGGGCCCAACGGTGATGGCAGTGTGCGGGTCACCAGTGAAAATGAATGAGCGACGCAAGAGTATTTACGATGCCTTACAAGAGCGAATCGGATTTACCAAAAAGAGTGCGCGAGCATTTGCCTCGTCATGCGCAGGAGATATACCGCAAAGCGTTCAACAATGCCTGGAAGCAATACGCGGACCCCAAAAAACGGCGGGGCCGTGATTCACGCGAGGAAACGGCGCACAAAGTGGCCTGGGGGGCCGTGGAGCGGGTTTACGCGAAAGATCGGGCCGGCCGGTGGCACCGCAAGGATCAATAGCCGCACGGCAGCGTAATCATCACGCGGCGCTGGCGGGCGCAGCCGGCTTTCGCGCCCAGACCATGCCCTGCGTCAGGGCGACGACTTCGCCTTCGCCGATGGGCTCCCACGGCTCGTCGGTCAAGGGCACACTCGCAACGAGCGCCAGCTCCTGAGCCATCGGGGCCAGCATAATGCCGGACTGGCTCAGATCCACCGCCTGCTCATTGCATGAACGGGCGAGCAGGTGCAGCCCCGGTGGCCGGATCTCGCCGTCGCTCTGGATCCTGCGGTGCGCATGAACGAACAGCGCGTCGCCGTCGGAATATACGAAATTGAACGGGCCGAACGGCCGCAACCACGCGGCAAAATCGGCCACGAGTTCCAGGCGTGAGTCTATTGGCGGCTCACCCGTCGACTGGTCCCACAACTTTCCAAGCCGCTCGAGCAGGCAGCAGAACGCAAACTCGGAATCGGTGTCGCCCACGGGCGTAAAGCGATGTGATTCGAGACAGCACTTGTCCTTGATGCCCGGCATGTTGCCATTGTGGGCGAACACATGCGCTCGTCCGCCAAGTTCGCGCTGGAATGGCTGCGTATTGCGCAGCGCCGCTTCGCCCTGGGTCGCC
>Ga0224512_10000649_pt1 | contig 35967 bp, 32 predicted proteins | sample SF_May12_sed_USG_4_FD_169103 | JGI IMG/M metagenome (GOLD analysis project Ga0224512, IMG submission 169103) | Sediment microbial communities from San Francisco Bay, California, United States - SF_May12_sed_USGS_13 | ecosystem: Environmental > Aquatic > Marine > Sediment | place: USA... | reverse complement strand
TCGCAGCTCGGCGACGTCGAGACTCAGCCCGCCCTCGAACAAAATGATCGCAACGGAGAGCGACACGATCGGGAAGAGCAAGTCACCAAAGATGACGTCGGGATCGACTGCACCTGCCACCGGTCCCGCGATGAAGCCGACGACGAGCAAGAAGAGGATTGCCGGGACCTTGAGCCGCCATGACAGCCACTGTGCTCCAATACCGAGCACCACGATTATGGTCAGGCCGGTCAGCAGGTGCTCCACGGTCTCAGCTCCGGTTCTGCTCTATGCGATGCGGGACGCCGTTGGGTGGTACCTCGGCTGTTCCACGAGACTGGGTGAGCGCGCCCAGTCCAACGGAGATGGTGCCTAGTCCGAGGAGGAAGCCTGAGCCACTGGCGACTGCATTGCCACTGAGCACGGCCGCCGCGAAGAGCGCCAGGACCGCGGTTCCTGTTGCGAGCTCAGCCATGGTCGCTTTCGGCGCCGCGAGGCGGTACGGCGCCGAACGCCACCCCGTCGTGCGTCGGCCCTCCACACAATACTTCGGCGTTCGGTAGAATGGGGTACGAGTTCCGCGTAGGCCTCTCAAGACCGCTCCTGCCTGTCCCAGCGCGATCCCAGCGCCGAGCAGCATAATGACGGGGACTAGCAGGACCCGGCGCTTCCACCCTGCGGCGCCACGACTCCGGGCTGCCACACCGTAGAACGCGGTGAGGCAAAGCGCAGAGCACAGGAGGAGGGTACCGTCGAAGGCGAACACGAGATCACGTTGCATCGGGGAAATCATCCACCCGGCGATGAGACTCGTGAGAGCCAATACGACAAGCATGAGATAGGTCGCATGCCCGGTCAGCTGCCAAAACGCCTCGAGTTTGACCCGGACCGGGACGGCGGCACGTAGAATACGTGGGAGGAGCTTCTTCGCTGTTTGTATTCCTCCCTGCGCCCAGCGCTGCTGTTGAATTCGATATCCGGCAATCTCGACGGGCAACTCGGCCGGCGCTTCGACATCATCGCGGTACACGAACCGCCAGCCCGCTAGCTGGGCACGGAGCGACAAATCGAGGTCCTCCGTCAGGGTCTCGGCGGACCACCCACCGGCAGCATCGATGGCACGACGTCGCCAGATGCCCGCTGTGCCGTTGAAGTTGAAAAAGCACCCAGTGGCGGCGCGCACGCCATGCTCAATGGTGAAGTGCGCGTCGATCTGTAGCGCCTGCGCTCGCGTGAGGACGCTCGAGGCTGCGTTGAGGTGACTCCATCGAGCCTGCACCATTGCGACGGTGGGGTCGTTGAACTCTGCGACCAGCGCGAGGAGAAAGGCGGGGTCTGGCACGAAGTCCGCATCGAGCACCGCGACCAATTCACCGGTTGCGTGGTCGAGACCCGCCGCAAGCGCGCCAGCCTTGAACCCCGTCCGCGCGGAACGCGGCACATATTCGGCGTCGAGGCCTTGATTGCGGAGCCGCTGTACGGCCTTTCGGGCCACGATGGTAGTCCCGTCGGTGGAGTCATCCAGCACTTGAATCTGCAGCCTATCGCGTGGGTAGCGCAGGGCGCCAAGCGCCTCGACGCCACGCGCAGCAACGTACCGCTCGTTGTAGAGCGGAAGCTGTACGGTCACGCGCGGAAGCGGTGTGGGCAGTGGTGCCGGAACACGATCTGAGCGGCGGACGTGCCGGAGATAGCGCAATGCCAGCGACAGCCGATGTGCCCCGTACGCCGCCAAAATGACGGAGGCACCGACGTGCGCGAGGATGAGCAACGTGGAGAACACGTGAAGCGTTAGAAGGCTGGTCCCGCACCGGTGTCCCGGCCAGATACAGCGACCATACCGTCGCACCGGGCGCAGACGACGTCTCTCTCATCGCGCAACTCAGCAGTGCAGAACACGAGGTTCGTGCCGACACGGACAGGATAACCAACGATGTCGAATCGCTCTCCAAGAACAGGGCGCAAGAACTGGATACTGAGTTGTGCAACGCCGGCCCGTCGCCCGAGGGTTTGGAGGTAACCCGAAAGGCCGATGACCAAGTCGAACACGCCGGCGATCACTGCACCGTTCACGGCGTCTGTGCCCAGCCCGCCGCGGTGCTCAGGCTTGATCGGATCCACCACAGCACGTACGTGCCGTGGGTCAGAGAGATCGAGGCGCGCACCCATGTGCACCATGCCGGGATGCCGGTTCCAAGTTGCTTCGAACTCCTCGAGCTGCTCGCGGTCGAGGTTCGGGAGAATACTCTTACCACTCATGTGTTCATCACCTTCTCGGTGCTCCGAAGAAGCTCTTAGTTGCCGAATCCGACGCAGTGGTGAAGCTGGCGACAGCTCCCGGTGGACACAAGCAGCATCACGAGAAGAGCGAGATGGACAGAACGGCAAGAGGCCTGGCGGGCAGTATGGATGGGCGCGCCTCGCCGCGCAAGCTGGGAACGTTCGAATTGCATCTTCCGTCGAATTGGCGATACTCTATCGGCAACCATGGAGAAAGGAGAGGAGAGATGAGCTGGATCAATGAGGCTGGGTGGGATCGGGTGCTACGCGTGATTGCGGGTATTGCGCTTCTGAGTCTCGGCTGGGCCGGCATTGTGACCGGAACGTTGGGAACCGTGTTTAAATGGTTGGGCTTTCTTCCGCTCATCACCGGACTCGTCGGCTGGTGTCCGGCGTACGCGCTGTCAGGGCTGAAGACGAAGAAGGCCAAGACGGACAGTCTGTGACGACGGCGTGACACCGATCGAGACAATCAACCCTGCTTCGGGTGAGCGCATTGCCCGGTATGCCGAAGTACTGCCGGCCGAAGTTGCGTCGATCGTGGGTGACGTGGCAGAGACCGCAGTGGAGTGGCAGCAGACCACGTTCGAGCATCGCCGATCCCTGGTGCTCAAGGCCGCATCGCTGCTGCGCCAGCGCGCCTCTGACTACGCTGAGCTCATGGCACTCGAGATGGGGAAGCCCGTGGCGCAGGGAAAGGCTGAAGCAGAGAAGTGCGCGTGGGTGTGTGAGTTCTATGCTGAGCAGGCCGAGGCGTTTCTTGCCGACGAGTCCATCGCAACAGATGCGACGCGGAGCTTCGTGGCCTACCGCCCGCTCGGTGTGGTCCTCGCCGTGATGCCGTGGAACTTCCCGTTCTGGCAAGTCTTCCGGTTTGCGGCACCTGCTCTCATGGCGGGCAACGCAGGATTGCTCAAACACGCTTCGAATGTGATGGGGTGCGCGCTGGCCATCGAGGCGGTCTTCCAGGAAGCGGGATTTCCGACGGATCTCTTCCGTGCGTTGGTGATCGGATCGAGGGGCGTCCGTGCCGTGATCGAAGCGCCGCAAGTGAAGGCGGTCACGTTGACGGGTAGCGGGCCGGCTGGTGCGGCCATTGCGGCAGCTGCCGGTACGGCGCTCAAGAAGACGGTGTTGGAGCTGGGCGGCAGCGATCCGTACGTCGTCCTCGCCGACGCCGATCTGAGAGAGGCCGTCGCCACGTGTGTGAACTCGCGGCTCATCAACAGTGGGCAAAGCTGTATTGCGGCCAAACGGTTCATCGTGGTGCGCTCAATCCGTGACGAGTTCGTCGAGCGGTTCGTTGAGACCATGCGAGCCAAGCGTATGGGTGACCCTTTGGAAGAAGGCGTCGACGTCGGACCACAGGCTCGGCGTGATCTACGAGACGAGTTGCACGACCAGGTGGTTCGATCCGTCGAGCGGGGAGCACGGCTTCTGTTGGGAGGTCGTATTCCTCCGGGGCCAGGCGCATTCTATCCGCCAACGGTGCTCGATGATGTGCGACCGGGCATGCCGGCGTACGATGAGGAGCTGTTCGGCCCGGTCGCGGCCATCATCACCGCGGAAGACGAGGAGGATGCCGTGCGCCTCGCAAATGACTCGTCGTTCGGCCTGGGCGCAGCTGTGTTTACCATGGACGTGCAACGGGGTGAGCGTCTCGCGCGGGACCGTCTGGACGCCGGTGCCTGTTTCGTCAACTCCTTCGTGAAGTCGGATCCGCGGCTACCATTCGGTGGTATCAAGCAGTCGGGCTTTGGTCGCGAGCTCGGGATCTTCGGTATTCGGGAATTCGTGAATATCAAAACCGTCTACGTGCGCTAGAGATCTATCATGGAATTACGCGGACGACACTGCGTTGTCACGGGAGCGACGCAGGGAATTGGCCGAGCCATTGCGGTAGCGCTGGGCAACGAAGGGGCGAGGCTCTCCTTGTGCGCCCGAACCGGCGACGCGGTTGAAGCGCTGGTTGGGGACTTGAATCGCCAAGACATCACTGCGGTGGGGGGGCGATGTGACGTGGCGGACGAGCGGAGTGTCGACACCTTTGTCGCAATGGCCCGGTCGCGGTTTGGACCGGTCGACGTGCTGGTCAACAACGCGGGCCTCGCGTACTTCGTTCCGGTCGAGCATATGTCGACGGACGATTTCGACGCAACACTGGCAGTCAACGTTCGCGGTGTCTTTCTCATGACGCGGGCGGTTCTCGCCGAGATGGCTCGGCGAGAGCGGGGACACATCGTCAACATTGCCAGTCTGGCTGGGAGGAATCCTGTTCCGGGTGCCGCTGCCTACGCCGCCTCCAAACATGCGGTGCTCGGCTTCTCCAAATCGCTGTTCGGCGAGGTCCGCAAACAGGGGATTCGCGTGACGGCGATCTGTCCGGGGTCGGTCGTCACACCGTTTTTTGAGAAATCCGGCGGCGCGTTGGAGCGTCCGGAGCAGAAGCTCCAGGCCGATGATGTTGCCGCAATGGTACTTGCGGCGCTTCGGCTGCCGGATCACGCGTTGGTCTCCGAGCTCGACATTCGGCCCACCAACCCGTAGCACCCTGACCGACCAAAAGTCACAGTCCCTCAAGCACTTGTGAGACATTCCTGACCGCGGCAAGCCGCGGGAGCGCGGTGCGTCGGGCACCGCCGCGCCGCGCGCGAACGAGGTCTCCAAGCGGGGGTTGCGACGGGTAGCCCAGAGGAGCATGTTCTGGGTCCCTCAAGGAGGAGGTGCGACCGTGAAGGTCTATACGGGAGATGTGATCCGCAATGTCGCGGTCGTGGGCCACGGCGCAAGCGGAAAGACGAGTCTGGTTGATGCGCTTGCGTTCGTGGCTGGCAGCAGCACGCGACACGGATCTGTTTTGCAGGGAACGGCTCTTACCGATTACACCCCCGACGAAATCGAACGGCAGTACTCCATCAGCTTGGCGCTGGCACACGCGGAGTGGAAAGGCGTCAAGATCAACCTTATCGACACACCAGGGTATCTCGACTTCATTGGCGACGCGTTGGCTGGCATCTATGCGGCCGACACGGCCTTGATCGTCGTGAGCGCGACTGCGGGTGTCGAGGTGGGGACCGAGAAGACGTGGGAGTTCGCCGCCAAGCGAGGGATACCTCGCCTCTTCTTCCTGTCGCTGCTGGACAAGGAGAATGCCGATTTCGAGAAGGTGTACAAGGACATCAAGGAACACTTGACCCCGAATGTCGTTCCGATCGAGGTCCCGGTGGGTGAAGGTCCGGACTTTCATGGCATCATCAACCTCTTCTCGCAGAGATGCCATCTGTACAAGAAAGGCACGAAGAAGGGCGAGTACCAAGAAGTCGACATACCCGAGGAATACCAGGCCAAGTTCGAGAAGTACTCGCAAGAGCTGATTGAGACGATCGCGACGACCAGCGACGAGCTACTCGAACGCTATCTCGGCGGGGAGGAAATCCCCCGTGAGGAGGCCATCGCGGCCATGAAGGCTGGCATGGCCAGAGGAGAACTCTTCCCGCTGCTCTGCGGATCGGCCGAGCAGACGTACGGGATGCAAGCCCTGCTTGCTAAGCTCACCGAGCTCGTGCCCGCACCGACCGAGCGCGGTCCGACGGTGGCGGAACAGTGGGGGAGCGCGCAGCCTGTCGAGCTGGATGCAAGTGACAAGTCCCCGTTTGTTGCTCAAGTGTTCAAGACGGTATCGGAGCCCCATGTGGGTGACGTGTCGTATTTCAGGGTGTATTCGGGCAGCGTTGCCAACGGAACCGAGGTCTATAACGCGCCCCGCAGCGCGATTGAGAAACTCAACCATCTGTCGGTCGCCCAAGGCAAGGACCGCACAGAGATCCCGATCCTGCATGTCGGGGATCTTGGGGCGGTCGCCAAGCTCAAGGACACACACACCAACGACACGCTTTCGACTCAGGCCAAGCCGGTGGTGTTGTCCAAGATTCCGTTCCCCAAGCCGCTGACGGTGTTGTCGGTGGAGGTGAAGCAGCGCGGGGAGGAAGACAAGCTGTCGATGGGTCTGCAAAAGCTGCATGAGGAAGACCCGACCTTCCATCACGAGTACAACGCCGAGCTGCGTCAGACGCTGATCGGCGGTCTTGGAGAGCGCCATCTCGAGGTCGTGGTTGGTCGGTTGCAGCGCAAGTATGGAGTGCATGCGGAGCTGGGACGGCCTGGCATTGCTTATCGGGAGACGTTCAAAGGAAAGGCCGAAGGGCAGGGGCGTCACAAGAAGCAGACTGGAGGTCGCGGCCAGTTCGGTGACTGCTGGATTCGGATCGCGCCGCTGCCACGGGGGAAGGGGTACGAGTTCGTCGATAAGATCAAGGGTGGTGTGATCCCTTCGAAATACGTTCCGGCGGTCGACAAAGGGGTCGTCGAATCCGCCGAGCGTGGCATCATTGCGGGGTATCCCGTGGTCGACTTCCAGGTCGAATGCTACGACGGCTCGTATCACGACGTGGACAGCAACGAGCAGTCGTTCAAGATGGCTGGCATTCAGGCCTTTCGGAACGTGGCGTCGAAGGCCAAACCCATCCTCCTGGAGCCTATTTTAGAGGTCCAGATCTGGACCCCAGATGACAACCTCGGGGAGGTAATGGGGGATCTCTCGTCCCGCCGTGGTCAGATTCTCGGCAGCCAAGGGGACGGGCGGTTGACGAAGGTCAGCGCGTACGTCCCGGAAGCCGAGATGTACCGCTATGCCACGACGCTGCACTCGATCACGCACGGTCGTGGAGACTTCCGGTGGGAGCTTTCCAGCTATCAGGAAGTTCCAGCGGAAATCGCGGAGAAGATTCGCGAGGAGCGTGAGAAGGAGCGTAAGGAGGAGCGAGCCAAGTAGAAAAACAAAGACCCCGGCGCGCCAGCGCCGGGGTCTTCCTATGCTCTCCGATCAAGAGCGTTTTCGCTTGGCGGTCTTACGTTTGCCGTTTTGTGACGAGGCGCGCGCGCGTCCCTTCGGTGCGGCCGCATCGAGTGCGGGCAGCAGCGAATACTCGGGCTCGGCGAGACCGGCCGCGACGAGGACCTGAGATCGTGCTTGCGGATACACGAACCGCTTTCCTTGGTAGTTGCGCAGCACGACGTCAGATTCCGAGATGCTCTCGATGTATTCGGGTAGGATCGGGATCTTCCCGCCTCCGCCAGGGGCGTCGATGACGAAATGCGGCACCGCGAGCCCGCTGGTCCATCCCCGCAGTCCGCTGATGATCTCCAGTCCCTTCTCGATACTCGTCTTGAAGTGCTCGACCCCGGCGACATTGTCGCACATGAAGATGTAGTACGGCCGTACGCGGGCTGCGAGCAGCCGCTGCATCAGTTCCTTCATCACGTCGACATCGTCGTTGACGCCGGCGAGCAGCACGGTCTGACACCCGAGTGGCACGCCGGCGTCGGCGAGCATGCCCAGCCCGCGAACGGCATCGGCCGTCAACTCGGCGGGATGGTTGAAGTGCGTGTTGATGTAGATGGGGTGATGCTTCCGCAGCACCTTGCACAGTTCGGGAGTGATCCGGTCCGGCAGATGGCATGGGACCCGACTGCCAATGCGAATTACCTCGATGTGCTTGATCTTGCGAAGCCGTCCCAAGATCAGATCGAGCCGCCGGTCGGAGAGCAAAAGTGGATCACCACCTGAGAGAATCACGTCGCGGATTTCGGCGTGATCTTCCAGATAGCTGAAGGCGCTCTCGAGCTGCGCCATCGGAATCTTCTCCGGATCACCGACCTTGCGTCGCCGCGTGCAGAACCGGCAGTAGGCAGCGCACACGGGACTGACCAGAAACAGGGCCCGGTCGGGATACCGATGCGTGATGTTGGGAACCGGGCTGTCGGCTTCTTCATCGAGACTGTCCAGCACGCCATCCACGATCTCCAGCTCCTGCAAGTCGGGTACGTACTGGCGCCAAATGGGGTCACCGGGTTCCTGGATCAGATCGACCATCGCGGGGCTGATACGGAACTCGAAGCTATCGACGGCCTCCTGCAATCGGTCCAGATCGGGGAACTCTTCTGGACCGAACCTGTCGACCAACTGTTGCAGCGAGCGGATGCTACGCTGATGGAGTAGCTTTTGCCATTCAGCCATTGTGCGTTGTCTCTGCGTCGGGAGGAGAGAGGGACTTGATGTAGACTACCAGGTCATCACCGGGGCCATAGTAGTTCTGGATATGCGCTGCCGGCACGTAGGCAATCGTCTCATAGAACGCCCGTGTCGGACCGTAGTCGTTGCGCGAAGAAGTCTCGACCACGACCAGCGTCCCGCCCTGCCACCTGATGGCGGTTTCGGCCGCCGCCATCAACTGGCGCCCGATTCCCCGGCCCTGGGCATCGGGAGCAACCACGATCCAATACAGGTCCCAAGTCGATGCGGTGCACGGCGTGGGACCGAATACCGTGAAGCCAGTGAGCGCATCACCGTCCAAGGCGCAGATGCCGTGGTAATCGACACCGGGCTGCGATGCAGCGCCGTTGAAGACTTCGACGGCCACCGCAATCTCGTCGGGTCGAAACACACCGGTGGCCTCGACCAACTGCGCCACGCGGTCCCGGTCGGCGAGTCGTGGAGGCCGAAGGGTGAGCGCCACGTCCGAGGCGGTCATGTAAGCGTGACCCCCGCGTGCGTCGGGGTCGTCAGCGCGCTGGTGGGAGTCTCGAGTGCCGTACGCACGATCTGCTCGACCAGATCGCCGTAGGTCCATCCATATGCGCGAGCCATGCGCGCGAGACCGGCGTCGGTGGAAAGGTCCGGATTGGGGTTCACCTCGAGGACCCACGGGTGCCCATCCTCGTCAATGCGAAAGTCGACCCGCCCGTAGCCACGTCCCTCGACCGCCTGCCAAGCAGCACGGGCGATCTCCAGGATCCGGGTCGCGAGCGCATCATCGACCCGAGCCGGGCACCTCGGCTCAGTGCCGATGTAGTCCGGGCTGTCTTCGTGCCACTTCGCGGAAAACGATACGATTGGCCATGCATCGCCGGGCATCCGGCTGAAGTCGATCTCTGACAGCGGAAGCGTGTGGCTACCGACGAACCCGACAGCGATCTCGCGGCCAGTCACGTAGCGCTGTACAAACGCGGTTCCATGGAGCGCTTCCACATGGGCGATCCGCCGCTCGAGCTCCTGAGGAGTCGTGACGACGGATCCTTGGTCGATCCCGATGCTGGCGTCCTCAGCAGCCGGCTTGACGATAGATGGAAATGGCCAGTCGGCTCGTGGCGGCCTCCGTCCATCCGGGACGAACGAAGGAGGAATGGGAAGTCCCAGGTCGCGGAGTGCCGCATTGAGCAGTGGCTTGCGATGGCAAACGGTCATCGTCCACGGTGAACAGCCCGTGTACGGAACCCCGGTTAGCTCGAGGGCAGATGCCACGGCGTATTCCATGCGGCTGACGCCTGCCACACCTTCGCACAGGTTGAAGACGAGATCCGTCTGCCGCGCCGCGTCGAACCATTCGAGGTCGGGTCGGGTCGCGATGCGCACGACGTCGTGTCCGGCAGCCAGCAGCACCCGCTGAACTCCCGAAACGGAATCGAGTACGGCCTGGATGTCTTCGGGACTCCAGCTGTCAGCTCCGCTGTCGTAGAGCAGCGCGATCCTCAGGTGACGCCTCCAGCCAGAGTTGTGGCCATGAGCTCTCTGCCGGAAATGCGACGCCAGGCGATTTTGGCGGCCGTCTGAATCAGCTCGTCATAGGTCATGCCTGCTGCTGCCGCTGCCCGCGGGAAGCAGCTGTTGGCCGCGGGATCCGGGATGATGCCGGGAAGCGGGTTGAGCTCCAAGACATGTGGCGTGCCGTTCTCGTCGAGACGCAAGTCCACCCGAGACCAGTCTCGGCAGCCCAATACCCGATAGGCGGCAAGCGCGGTGGCCTGCACCTCCTTGGTGAGTGCCGATGGCACAGCGGCCGGGCATTCGAGAATCTGGAGCTCGGCCTCGAGGGTATCCCATGTCCACTTGGCCTCGTAGCCCATGATTGGAAGTGCGCCGCTCGGAAGCTCGTCGAACCGGTACCGGATGATCGGCAGCGCCCGTGCCTCGGCGCCGTTGCCCAGAATGGCGACGGTGAACTCCTCACCTGGCAGGAACGCCTCGGCAAGCACCGGCTGCCGATAGGTGACGAGCAATTCTCGAGCGCGCTCGATTGCCTGGCCCGGCGTCTCCACGTAGTTCGCTTCCGCTATTCCTTTAGAGGAGCCTTCCCAGACCGGCTTGAGAAAAACTGGGTAGCGATGCCCGTTGGCCAAGACGCCGAGCTCGTGCTCCGATTCGACCCAGGCAAACGCCGCTGTCGGGATCCCGTGCTGAAGCAGGATTTCCTTTGTACGAACCTTGTGGAGGGTGATCGCAAGGGTGAGCGGATCACTGCCGTGGTACGGGACGCCGAGGAACTCGGCGATGGCCGGCACATGTGCCTCGCGGCTCGGTCCCCGCTGACCTTCGGCCATGTTGAACAGGAAGTCCACCCGCGCCTCGCGCAACCTGGCAGGGAAGTCGTCGACGCCTTCAAGGGGAATGACATCGCCAAAGACGCTCAGTGCGTTGCGGACCGCGTCGATCGTCTCCTGGTCATCCCACTCGACGTACGCATCGGTGAGCGGTTCGTAGGTCGTACGAACCGCGTCGCGGTGTTCGGCGACGTCGTCGTCGGGACGTTGATTGAACGCGAGTCCGATGCGCATCGATTCCTTTTCCAAGTTCGTGTTGCGCAACACGATACGAAAAGCTGTTGAGATGCGCAATACTTTTTTCGCGACTTTTTTTCGACGGCGCCATCCGAAGGTGGTGTCCGGAGTGGTTTGAGAGGTCGGTTTCGGACCGGTTAGGAAGTGCCGGACGGCCTCTGGCGTCGTCTTGTGGAGCGCGCGGCGCGCGAGTAGAGGAGGAAGCTGTGGGCGTGGAGATGGAGGGCGTCGGGCTCGTACCGGACGTCTTCTTCCAGGTGCCAATCGTCCAACTCGAACTCGGGGAACACGGCATCGCCGTCGAAGGGGCGGTGCACCATTGTGAGGTAGATACGATCGGCGCGGGGAAGCGCGAGACGGTAGATCTGCTCCCCACCGGCAACGAAGACCTCGAGGTCTCCAGAGGCCGCGTCCAGTGCCGCATCCAGCGTCGGAAAGACTTCGATCCCTGCACTGCGGTAGTCACGGCGCCTGGTGAGCACGAGGTTCCGGCGTCCGGGCAACGGCTTGTCCATTGACTCGTAGGTCTTGCGACCCATGATGACGGCGTGGCCCATCGTGATCTCTTTGAACCGACGCATGTCCCGCGGCAGGTGCCAGGGAAGAGCGCCATCACGGCCGATCGTTCGGTTCTCCGCCATCGCGGCGATGAGAGAGAGGATCACACGGCCACCGGCGCCGGAATGCGAGGATGCGGGTCGTACCCCTCGAGTGTGAAGTCATCGAAGGTGAAGTCGAACACGGATCGCACGTCCGGATCGAGACACATGACCGGAAGTGGTCGGGGGGCGCGTCCAAGCTGGAGTCGCGCCTGGTCGAGATGGTTCATGTAGAGGTGAGCGTCCCCGAACGTGTGGATGAACTCACCGGGCCGCAATCCTGTAACGTGTGCAACCATCATGGTGAGTAGAGCATAGGATGCAATGTTGAAAGGCACGCCCAGGAACGAGTCGGCGCTCCGCTGGTACAGCTGACATGAGAGCGCGTCTTCCACTACGTAGAATTGAAACAGCACATGACAGGGAAGCAGCGCCATCGATTCCAGGTCGGCGACGTTCCAGGCACTGACCACCATCCGGCGCGAGCTCGGATCCGAACGGATCAAGTCGATCACCCGGGAAAGCTGATCGATCGTCCCGCCTGCGGGGGTGGGCCAGGAACGCCACTGGGCGCCGTACACCGGTCCGAGATCTCCCCGTTCATCCGCCCATTCGTTCCAAATGCTCACGCCATGATCTTGGAGGTAGCGGACGTTCGTGTCTCCTCTGATGAACCAAAGGAGCTCGTGGATGATCGACTTGAGATGGACCTTCTTGGTCGTGACGAGCGGGAAGCCGTCGGCAAGGTCGAATCGCATTTGGTAGCCGAACACGCTCAAGGTGCCGGTGCCCGTCCGGTCCTGTTTGGGCCGGCCCCGATCGACGATGTGTTGGAGCAGGTCCAAATACTGCTTCACGGCCACCCCCACCATCAAGAGATTCAAACGGAAACCGACTATCCGAATTATCGCGCGTTCGGTGCTCCTGGCAACTGTGGGTGCGAAGTCCGCTGGCGGTGTCTCGGTGCCGTCAGAGACGAGAGGTCGCGTTCCAGTCGCTGCCGGCGAGGGTACGGAAGTACCATGCAACCAGCGTGTTGCTCGGTGCTACGATCCGAGCTGCTGTGAGTGTCCGGTATACCTCCGAGCGGGAGATCTTGAGCCGGTGCGCTGGGTCGAGCAGCCGGTCGTTGCCCTCGGCCAGTCGGAGCGTTCGGACGGCGAAATACAGAGCAGAAAGGCAGAACAACCGGATCCCGTACTGACGGCGGGGAAGCGTGCGGGAATACTCCAAGGCATCGACGAGGTGTCCCTGGGCCTTGGCAATCAGCAACTGCATTACGCCTCGTCCGGCCTCGCGGTGTGCCGCGTCCTGGAGATGTGCCGGGTCGATACCCTCGAGCTGACAGAGCTCCTGCGGGACGAAGATCCATCCTCGCCGACGATCGTCAGCAACGTCCTTGATGATGTTCGTGAGCTGGAGTCCGAGACCGAAGCTCGTCGCCAGTCCTTCGAGCCTTTCACGGCGCTGCTGGGTCCAGCCCGCTCCGTGACCCTCGAAGAGCCGCGTGAGAAGGTGCCCCACGGTTCCCGCCACGAAGTAGCAGTACCGCTCAAGTTCCGTCATGGTAGATAGGGCGGCGACTCGGGTCTGATACGACTGCCCGTGGCGGCACGCGAATTCCGCCATTCCCCCGCACATCTCTTGTATCCACGGCTGCACGGCGCGCCGCTGCTCGGAAGGCAGTCGGCGGTATTCGCGCAGGACCGTCTCGGCCTCCCGGGCGAGCATCTCTTCATCATTGGCCGGGGCAGCAAAGGTCTCGCGGAGCACAGTCGCTGGACGTGCGTCGGGATCGAGTGTGCTGGCAAACGTGCCGAGCAGTTCAGCCTTGCGTTCGGCGGCCACGTTTGGGCTGTCTTCGATAGTGTCGGCGATACGACACAGGAGGTACGAGATGAGGACCGGGCGCTCCAAACCTGTCGGCAACAGACGAATGGAGATCGCAAAGGTACGCGAGACCTTGGGTAGCATGGCGTCGCAAAAAGCGCGATCCGATCCCTCTCGACTGCGAAGGCTCGCTGCCGAGACAGTGGCACTGACCGTCACGTAAGGCGCTCCGGGAGGAACACCCTCCACGAAAAGATTGATTGCGGATCGGTAGTTTCGCTCACCACGCCCGCCGCCTTTCGACGTAGCGTCCGGCTGTGTCGCAGACGTCGCGCAACGAAGTCCCCCAGCCAGGCATGGGCCAACCAGTTCTCGGCGATTCTGTATCCCTTGTACCTGGGTCTCAGCGTCGATTCGAGGTGGGCAGGAAACGCCGCGAGCCGCTGACAATCGTCATGCGCTAGTGCCGCTGCCACGTACGGGGCTCCAGCTTCGCCCGTTTCCATTGCCTTGCCGATGCCTTCGCCGGTGAAGGGAAACGTCGCCGCGATTGTCTCACCGATGGCAATCGTTCTCCTGCCGTTGAAAGCGGCGGACGTGTCGAGACCACAGCGGAGACGTGCCCCTCTCAGTGGTGTTGCATCGATCCGGGCACGCCAGAGTTCCCGTGCTAATGGGAACCGCGAGACGAAGGTCTCGAAGGTGTGTCGCAGGTTCACAGGCCGGCCGTGGGTGTCCCGATTGAAGACGCCGCAACCAATATTGTATGCGTCGTTCCCCAGCGGGAAGATCCACGCGTAGCCGGGGGCAATCGAGCGGTCGAACGACATGACGAGCTGGTCGATGGTAAATGGAGATCGAACGTAGCAGCGCAGGGCCACCGCACTGGGCCGCATTTGCACAGAGACCCCTTGCCGCGCGAGGAGTGAGACATCGGATCCGGTTGCCAGGATCGCAAGACGAGCACGGATTGGCGTCGCCTGCGTGGAGAGTGTCGCGCGAATCTCACGACCGTCGTCCTCGAGGTGGTCCACGTTTGAGACCCGGAATGCGGCTCCGCATTCGAGGGCGGCCTCCAACATGAGCTGGTCGAGCTCCCTTCGACGCAACGTCAGGAATTGGCCGTGCAAGTCGACGCGAACTCGAGAGGCGCTGAACACGGACAGCACGTTGGTGGCAAAGCCCCGCTCCTGCACCGCGTCGTGGAGCCCGGCACGCCGCAACGCGTTGAGGGCGTCAGGAATCAGGCCGTCTCCGCACACCTTGTCCCGCGGAAACGGTCGCTTGTCGGTTAGCAAGATCCGATAGCCGCGCCCTGCCAGGATGCGCGCGATCGTGGTCCCCGCCGGACCGGCACCGATGACGAGCGCATCCCAGTCGCGGCAATCGGCGGAGGCGACGCTCCCCGCAACGTCGTGCGGATGATCGATCATGGCCTTCGTGGCCCCAGTCCCGCCGCAACGGCAGCCACGATTCGACGCGCGAGGTGGCTGCCTGGATGGTCAGAAGGCACGAGCCGTTCGCGTTCTCGTTCGGGAAGTGAAGGGTCCAGAAGGCCTAGTGTCACCGCTTCGGACGTCAGTTGTGTTTGACGTTCTCCAATGGGATCGGCGAAGAAGCGGAAACGGACTGTCGAGTGGGAGTCGCGCACGCTCGCGTCCTCGTCAGCGGACAAAGCAAGCTCGTGCCAACGCGTTTCTAGGAACCCCTCGGCGGCGGCCATGATGCGGATCGTGACCCCTTCGGCGGTCACTTGGGCCGCAACCTGTTCGATCACCACCATCGGGTCGGTCTGCAACGTGTCTATGAGTGCCCCAGGGAGCGGCGTGAGGTAGGGGCGCGTGTTGACCGCTCCGCAGGCACCCAACGCGATTACTCCGGTCCACACCGTGAGTTGGGAGCGCCAGCGTTTGGCGATCCTCGCTCGCCGCGGGATCGTCATGGACCGAGACTCCTCTTGATCTCGTCGGCAATGCGCTTGATGGTACCCACGCCGCCGAGCGCCGGCTTGCCGGACCGCGGGATCTCGCCGTGCTCCAGACGATCCAAGACTTGCTCGAGCGCAACCTGTGTCTCCTCTACCCGACTCCGCCGGTGGCGCGCGATGGCGAGACCGGCAAGGAGTCCCAATCCTATGGGAAGGAGTGCGACTGGCAGGGCGACGCCAAGGGTCACGCCTATGGCCGTCGCCAGTCCCCCGATACCCGTCACCGTTGCAGCACCCGTCAGATGCGAACGTCGGGTGTTGGAGAGATCTGCCGAAAGCTGGACATGGCTGCGGCCAGGCTCGAGGTCGGTCACTGTTCCGACAATTTCTTTGGCCCGCGCGAGTCGGTATGGCCGCCCGCCGACTTTGAATTCGCGTTTGATCGAGGAGAACATGTCCTGTCGCGCTTCCCATGAGGTTCGATCGGGATATCGCCGCTTCACGCTCAACAGCTCCCCATCGATCATCCAGCGCCCGAGCGCAGCCTCTATCCCCTCCGCGTTTTCGGGAACTGACCGCTGCACGGCAATCTGGCGGGGCCCCGTGAGCCAGCCGGCGAGCTTGGAATCGTCGAGCTGGATGGCGCGCGTTCGCTCTTCGAGGAGGGCTCGCTGCAAATAGGCTGCGGGAATGCCGACGTCGTAACCGAGGTGCATGAGCTCGGGTTCGGTGAGCCCCTCGCCGATGTCGCGCTCCTGCGCTTGGAGCTCAGCGGCCCGGCGGATGATCCGTTCGAGCCCCGCCCGGTCAATGCGTGCCTTGTCGGGGACGAGTTCGTTCATGGGCTCCCGGCGATCTGCTGTACCAGAAATCGTCCGACGTCTGCCGTCGTAGAGGTACCCCCAATATCTGGTGTCGTGACGCCTTCTGCCACGGCCCGCTCGACAGCCAAGACCAAACGATGCGCCCCTTCGCTGAGGCCCAGGTTCTGCAGCATGAGCGCTCCGGTGAGGACGGCAGCCATCGGGTTGGCGATTCCTTTGCCCGCGAGTGACGGCGCCGAGCCGTGTACTGGCTCAAAGAGCCCCGTGCGTCCGGGGTGCAGGTTGGCGCTAGGGGCAAGCCCGAGGCCGCCCACGAGCTCCGCACCCAGGTCGGAGATGATGTCGCCGAACAAGTTGTTCGTCACAATGATCTCGAAGCGTTCGGGGGTGCGCACGAGCTCCATGGCGAGTGCATCCACGTATCGATGTTCACGCTCGAGCTCCGGATACTCCAGGCCGATCTCCGTGAACAGCCGCTGCCACAGCTGGTGAGCCGGCACGGCATTGGACTTGTCACACATGGTGATCCGTCGCCGGCCGTTTGCACGTGCCCATTCGAACGCTGCGCGGACGATGCGGTCGACCTTCGGAGCCGTATGGATCTCTTCTGCGATCCGCTCCTCGGCGGCTGTTCCTTCTCCGCTGGAACGGCCACGACCCAGGTACATGCCCTCGGTGTTCTCCCGAAAGATCGTAAAGTCGATGGCTCGCCCTCGCTGACCAAGTCGATCCACGGATGTGGACGCGGTCTTGAGCGGACACAGATCTGGATGGAGGAGGCGGCATGGTCTGAAGTTCACATACAGGTCCAGCTTGACCCGCAGCCCCAGGAGGATGTCCCGAGCGTGTTCGTGAGTTGGGATCCGGGGGTCGCCGAGTGCGCCCACTAGGATCGCGTCGACAGTTGTCTGGAGTCGTTCAATCGCTTCGTCTGGCAGGGTCTCGCCCGTTGCCAAGTAGTGGTCTGCGCCAAAAGGCAGTCGCTCCCAAGTGATCTCCGCCCCGTTGCCCGCAGCCGCCGAGTCGATTGCCGGCAGGGCGGCATCGAGCACTTCCGGGCCGATGCCGTCTCCCGGAATGGTGGCGATGGAGAAATGGCGCCGTCGACCCGTCATCCGTCGTTCGCCGACCGCCCTCGTCGATTCACTGCCCCGCAGGCGAGACAGAAGCTCCATCCTGGTGCGATGGGCTCGCCGCAGGTCCGGCAGTCAGCGACGTCGAGTTGCTCTCCGCAGAATGGACAGAAGATCGCCTCGCGTTCCGCCGGCAGTGCTCGGGCACAGTGCGGGCAGGCAAATGTGCCCGGCACCGGCTCGAACACGATCGCCCGCTTTTGGTCCGACACCTCGGTGGTCGGCATCTCGGCTGTGGTGTCGCCCACAGCGATCGGGAGCACAGGTGTCGGAGGTGGCGGCGCGCTGCGCGGTGCGGTCTCCGGCGGCGCCGGTTTGGGAGGAGGCGCATAGGCGTCGTCCGAATGAGCGACGCGGCGAACAGCGCTCGAGTCGAGGATCATGGTTGCCGCCGCGAATTCGCGAAACGAACCGGGGTTGGGATGCGCCATTGCCATTTCTGCGGCGAGAGCTTCCTGCGCGTCGGCCGGCTCCAGGCTGGCGTAGCCTCGCTCCCCGGCAAGCAGGCGCAGAACAGCCATCTCATAATCCTCAATCGACTCAAAGCCAAGCTGCCGTCGGTGTGCGCGATAGGGAATGAGCCGCTGATACAGCTCTGACACCTGCCACGACTTGGAGAGCCGGCCGGGTGCGGTCTCCTGAAGATGGGCCACCAAGTAGTTGAACAGTCGGTCGAGATCGTCCATTGTAGCTGTCCTATCTCCACTCCTTCGCCCAGCGATCGTACAACACAGGCGTGACACCGCGTGCGGCGAGCAGCTCGACACCGCTCGGGTCACGGTAGAGCCGGCGGTAGAACACGTGGCTGACCCCGGAGTTGATCATCAATTTGGCGCACATGACACACGGACTGTCGGTCAGAAAGACGACCTTATCCGTCCGGCCGCCAGGTGCCTTGACCAGCGCATTCACCTCCGAGTGGATGCAACCGCAGTTTCCTGGGACCGTCGAGTCACACCGGTTGGGAAGACCCTTGGCGTTACCGTTGTACCCGATGGCCAGCACGTTTTCGAGGCGCGCGTCGGTGATCACGGTGCCCACCTGCAGTCGACTGCAGGTCGAGCGTTTCGCGAGTTCCTCGGCCATGCGCATGTACACCTCGTAGAGAGGTATCCGCGTGGTAGGGGGCCGCGCTCCGTCGGGCAGCACGTTCAGGGCGTGCGTATTCTCCGCCACGCTGTCCTTGTACACCATCATGATTCTCCAACCATGTTCATTTCGCACTCGGCAAAGTCGTCATCGGGATCGTACCCTGCGAACATCTTCCGTTTCTGTCGCTCGGACAGCCACTCCTCAAAATGGGATGGTTCTGCACCATTCGAGTGTAGCTGCTCTGCCGCGGCCCTCATCGCCAGGTCGTTGACGTACTCGTTCTTGGGGTGGCCGGCGTGGCCACGTACCCACTGCCAGCGCACGTGGTGTCCGGCGGTAGCTTGTGCCAACTTCTGCCACAACTCCAGGTTCTCGATCTTGCCACCCTTCCGTCGCCATCCGCGTGCCTTCCACGTGGGTAGCCACTCGGTCATGCCTTTGACCAGGTACTCGGAATCAGACACCAACAGCACGCGATACCGTCGTCCTCGCTGCGAAAGGAGGGCGAATGCCGCAATTGCTCCGGCAAGGGCCATCCGGTTGTTGGTGGTGTCCGGAGCGCAGATGAACACGTCCCGGCGTGCGATACCGTCTGGCGTGGAGGCTTCGATGAGGACACCGGCACCACCTGGGGTCGCCTCCTCCGCACCATTTCGTAGACAGCTCTCGTCCGCGTGAATGAGAATGAACCGTTTGGGGCGCTTACTCTGTGCCACCACGTACCTCCACCGTTCCGCGCTCTCCGGCGACGATCTCCCCAATGACTGCGCCCGCGGTCTGTCGTTCCTCAAGTGCGATCAAGAGCGGATCGACGGCGTCGGCATCCACCGCGATGAGGAGGCCACCGGAGGTTTGCGCATCGCAGAGGGCCGTCTTGACAGTCTCGTTGATCTCGGACGCCCACCGGACGTACGCGTCGCCAGCGGTCACGTTGCGCTGGGTTCCACCAGGTACGGCACCTTCACCGATGAGCTCGCGTACGCGGTCGAACAACGGGACCGCGTCGGCCCGCACCACTGCGGCCATACCACTTGCCTGCAGCATGGTATGAAGGTGTCCGACAAGGCCGAACCCCGTCACGTCGGTCACGGCCCGCACCGCAGATCCAACCGTGCGTGCGGCTGCTGCGGCGCTGGCGTTCAGGGTCGTCATGGCACGCACGGCCTCGGACATGTCCTGCTCGGAGATGCGTGACTGCTTGAGGGCCGTTGCCAAGATGCCTGTCCCAATGGGCTTCGTCAGCACGAGTCGATTGCCGGGGCGGGCGCCTGCGTTTGTCAGGAGGTCATCGGGTCGGACCTCGCCAATCGTGACCATTCCGAATTTCGGCTCACGGTCTTCGATCGAATGACCGCCAAGAATGAAGACACCGGCTTCGCGCGCTTTGTCGACACTCCCTTGTACAGTGGGGCCCACGAGCTCGAGGATCTCCGGCTCGCGTGGCCATGCAACGAGATGGAGCGCAAAGCGGGGAGTCGCGCCCATGGCATATACATCACTGAGGGCGTTTGTCGCCGCGATCGCACCGAACGTGTAGGGGTCGTCAACGATAGGCGTGAAGAAGTCGACTGTCGCAACGATCGCACGGTCGTCATCCACACGATACACGGCGGCATCGTCCCGGGTCAGGGAGCCGACGAGCACCCGGGGATCTTCGACTGCTGGCACATGACGCAGTACCTGCATCAACTCGGCCGGGCCGAGCTTGCAGGCTCAACCGGCGCCGTGTGACAGCGTCGTCAGCCGAATACGCGGCCGCTGATCACGCGGGGCGTTGGGCATCGACGACCTCTCCCGAAACACGGTTGGTGCTGAATAATCGCTGTACCGACCACGGAGATCCGCGATGGTGGACGACTGCGCTAAAGGTAGCGGATTAGACCTCGGCTAATTGCGGCTGGTCCATCCTGGACCTCGCAGCCCCCGTCCAGGACGAGCGTCGGTCACCCGAGCGTCGTCCAGGACCATGACACCATTGACCAGCACGTAGCGCATACCGTCCGATACCCGGTGAGGGTCTTCGAAGGTGGCACGATCAATAATACTTTCCGCATCGAATACGACGATGTCCGCAGCGAGCCCAGGTCGCAGCAGGCCTCGATCGAAGAGACCCACCCGCTGTGCAGCCAGCGATGTCATCTTCCGGACCGCGAGTTCCAGAGTCAGGAGCTGATGCTCACGGACGTAGCGGCCGAGCACACGGGGAAAACTTCCGTAGACGCGGGGGTGGACCTGGTCGGTCGAGAGGATGCCGTCGGGGGCTACGGCGCCGTAGTCCGTACAAAAGCTCGTCCACGGCGCGCGAATCGCCTCACGAACGTCGCTTTCCTGCATCATGAAGTAGATGGCGCCCGTATTGGCCGCGTCTTTGATCAGCATGTCGAATAACGCATCTTCGGGGCTCACCCCCCAGATGCTGGCCACCTGCCTGATGCTCTTGCCTTCGAGGTACTTGAGGGAGTCGGCGAACACGCCTGCGACGAGGACCCCGTTGGCGCCTCCGGCGTCACGATAGAAATTCTGGATCCCCATGCTGGGCCCGGTGATTTCGGCGCGGATGCGGTCCCGGGCGGCTGGATCTCGCAAGCGTGTGATCAGCGAATCGGTACCGCCCTCGTGCGCCCACTGGGGAATGCTCGCCCCCAGCGACGCCGCGCCGGCTTGATATGGATAGAGGTCTGCGGTGATATCGATCCCCGCAGCACGTGCGGAATCGAGCCGGGCAAGCATTCGGGCCATGTCGCCCCAGTTTGCTTCTCCTGCTCGCTTGAGATGCCAGATTTCCACCGGGATGTCCGCGGCCTGGGCGATTGCCAAGGCCTCATCCAAGGCGGCGTCCATGCCCGCGCCTTCATTGCGCAGGTGCGTCGCATAGACTCCGCCATGGCGTTGTGCGGCCTGGGCGAGGGCAACGAGTTCGTCCGTCGACGCATAGAAGGCCGGGGCATAGACCAGTGATGTCGACACGCCCAATGCACCCTGCAGCATCGCGCTGTCCACCAGCGCCACCATGTGCGCGAGCTCGTCGGGAGTTGGTGCGCGATCGGCGTCTCCCAGCACGACCTTTCGTACCTGCGTCGCTCCCACGAATGATGCCAGATTGATCGCCGAGCCCGATCGTTCGAAACGCGTGAAATAGCCGTCCAAGTCTTTCCAGTCGACGACGACACCGAGGCGCGCGTAATAGTCTGCATCTTCTTCGATCGTCGCAGGGCTGTGCGGCGCCACCGAAGTGCCTTCGCCCGTGATTTCCGTCGTGATGCCTTGGGTGATCTTGCTCACCGCGCGGCCATCCGCCAACAGCTTGATATCGGACCATCCAAGCATGTCTATGAACCCCGGGGCGACCACCAGTTCCGAAACGTCGACCCTGCGTCGTGCCGGCACGTCGGTCAAGTGGCCGATCGCCGCAATACGATCGCCTCGTACCCCGACGTCGGCTCTGAATCGTGGATTGCCGGTGCCGTCCACGACCCATCCGTTCTCTAGGATGAAGTCGAGGCGATCCGAAGGCCCACAGGCTGTGCCTGCCAGGACCAAGAGGAGTATGAGGCGCTTTAGCATGATCTCAGTTCCACACCATGAGCTCCGCGGGGGCATATACAATCCCGCGGAAGACGACGCGATCGATGCGTCGTGTGTTTGCGATATCGAGGAGAGGATCGGCGTTCAGCACAACGAAATCAGCGACCGCGCCGGACCGCAGGACACCGAGCGAGTCGGCCCGGATAAGGCGTGCTGGTGTTCGCGTGGCGGCGAGCAACGCATCTCGCGGCGACAGCCCGGCACGCACGAGCAACTGGAGTTCATCGTGCAGGCTCGCGCCAGGCGGAAGGAGCTGGTTCGGCGAGTCACTTCCTGCCGCGATATCGCCCCCAGCTCGATTGAAGTAGCGGACGAAGCGATCTTGATATGCGCGGGCGCGTCGCAGGTTGGCGAGGTCGGTTGCCGTCAGTCCGGCTCGCCTGACGAGATCTGGAATGTCCCACCCGATCTGTACGTCCAGTGGCACGCCTGACAGGTCGAGTCGCGCGATGTAGGCGGCATCGGTCAGCCGGCTATAGGCTTCGTGAAGTGCAAGCGTCGGGACGATGGTCACGCCGTGATTCAGCAGTTCGCGGATGGTCCCTTCGATTGCAGCTGAGTCCAGCGTGGCCCAATCATACTCCGTGCGATTCCAGCCGGTGAAGAAGTCATCGTGCGCATTGAAATAGGCCTCTGGCCGGCTGACGGACGCTTCGACGACACCCGTCATGTGTTCAATGGCATTCAGTCCCAGACTGGCTGCCGTGACCGCATCCACCTTGCCGAGATGTGCCGTGACCGGAACATCGAGGGCCTGTGCTTCGTCCAGCACGGCACGCAGCAATGGTTCATCGATCCGCGTGTAGAGCTTCACGTGGGACGCGTTCAACGTCACGAGCCGGTCCACTGCCTGTCGTGCCTGCTCTGCCGTCGCGACCTCGATCGCGTCAGGCCGTGTGGCAGGCGGTCCATCAATCATTGCTCCGGCGATGAACATGCGCGGGCCCAAGGTTGTATTGAGCTGGACCTCGTCGCGCAGGGTCACGATGCTGTCTAGCACGCCACCGACATCGCGTACGCTGGTGACACCGTAGGCGAGAAACCGGTTGAGTGTCCAGCGCTCGGCATGCGTGTGAGCATCGATCAGGCCGGGGATCACCCAGGTCCCATCGAGCCTGACCACCTCGGCATTTCGTGGTATGGCCACGCTTGCGGCGGGTCCAATTCGTTCGATGCGTCCACCCCTGACGACAATGGCGGCATCGAGGATGGGGGCGCCGGCAGTGCCATCCCAAACGGTTGCCCCCACATAGGCGGTCGACGGTTCTGCCGGCCCACACCCCATTCCGATCGCGAGGCTGACAAGGACGAGGAATTCTCGGGGGCGAATGCGACGAGCCCCCTGAGGGGTGGACGTGGGCACGGTCATGCGGGCTGTTCCATGCTTGTGGCACTCACGGGTGAGCGTAGGGGATCAGTGGCGAAATCCGCAGCCTGGAGGAAGCGACCCCATAAGTATGGCGAGCTGTCTCAAATAGTGACGCGCCGGCCACCGCCACCGCGGCGCCGGCGCGTGACTCACCGAGAGGAGAGCCGGAGCGACATCCTCTTCCTAGCGACGTTTCTTCGCGCGACCCGCTGACTTCTTCTTGCGGGTGGCCTTCTTCCTCGTCGCTTTCTTCTTTCTCACGGGTTTCTTGCGCTTGGCAGCTTTCTTCTTGGCTTTCTTCTTGACCTTCTTCTTCACCGTCTTCTTTGCGGACTTCTTCTTGACCGCCTTCTTCTTTGCCGTGCGCTTCTTCGGCGCGGCCTGCGCCGGCGCTTGCTTTTCCTTGGCAGGGGCGGCGGGCTCGGGTTGTGTCCAGATGAACTGCGGCTCCTCGCGCGGTGCCGGCGGTTTCACGGGCGGCGTCAGCGGCATTGGGTCCCACATACCGGGACCGCCCAGTCCGGTCCCGCTGGGATCAGAATTCAAGGTCATCACAGCCCTCCATCGGGGAGATCGGTTTGCCTCTAGTAGTTTTCGTGTGTGGCCGTGCGAAGGCAAGGCCTGGTTTGGGTCCCAACGCGAAGAACTGGCGCACCAGCTTGAAAACCTCGCTTGACACTGGGGAGCGGTGGTTCTAGCGTTCCAAGATATCTTCTGAAACGATAGTAACTTACGGTCATATCACGGCGGCAGGTCATGCATCGAAACGAGAAGCTAGTTGGATGTGTCTTGGGAGTGCTCGCAACGCTGACCCCGGTCCAACTCCTGGGCCAACGCATTGCCGACCTGCAAGTCATTCCGGAAAGGGTCACGCTCGCGCTCGGCGAGCGGAAGGAAGTCCTCGCGGTGGCTTACGGCAGCGGTGGGGACGTGTTGACCAGGGTTTCCTTCAACTGGTCGGAGTCTGACCGCGCAACGGTGCGCGTGGAGATCGATGCGGCGGCCCCGCCCGGTGTGGCAAATCTGGTCGGCACGGGACCCGGTTCGGCCACGGTCACCGTGCAGGTCGGGAGCCTCCGGCGAACCCTCCAGGTCACCGTCACGGGGGGGCAGGCGAGAGGACCCCAAGGAACGGGGGTCGCCAGTGTGTTGAGAATCGAGCCGATGCAGCTGGCGCTGTTCCCTCTGGAAGATCGGCAACTCCGACCGGTCTTTCTCAAAGCGGACGGCACACTCGCTGCCTTCTCCCCGGTCACCTGGCGCTCGTTCAGGCCGGACGTAGCCGATGTAGACCAGACGGGGAAGGTCGTGGGGCTCTCGCCGGGACTTGGGGCGATCGAGGCAACCGCGCAGAACGGCCTGCAAGCGCGCATTCAAGTACAAGTTGCCCTGGCGCCATGGACGTTTGCCGATCCGGTGATCGCACTGTCCCCACTTCGGTCTGACACGGTCGACATCGTTGTCCCGACACAGGGAAACCGACGCGTCGAGAACCGGTGGTTCACGTGGGGCTCGACGGATCCCAACGTCGTCACGGTTTCCCCGCTGGGCGTGGTCACGGCGATGTCCGCGGGTAGTGCCGAGATCGGGGCGAGTGGGTTTGGTCAGGACCTCCGCATTCCGGCGCGAGTGCACCGCGAGTTGGCTGGGCTCAACGTTCGCCCAACCCGCCGGGACACCGTGATCGTTCCGCTGGGTGGCACGCAGCGGTTTCAGGCGTTGCCTGTCGCGGCGGACGAGACCCTCGTGCTCGATGCTCCGGTCACGTGGACGGTGGGAGATACAACCGTTCTGGGCTTCAGCCTGCGAGACTCCCTGGCAAGTGGAAAGGCCATCGGCACCGCCACCCTCACGGCGCGCGCGGCGGGCGACTGGGAATCCGTGTGGAATGTGCGCGTGGTGGCGGCGGGGCTTGCGCTCGATCGGAACCGCGTGGGAATGAGCCCGAACGATCGCGTGACGCTCACCGCATCGTTTGCCGATTCACAGGGGAACGCGCTGGCGAGAGCGACTGGGGTCACCTGGACGTCATCGAATACCTCCGTGGCCCGTGTGAGTCCTGAAGGGACCATCACGCCGATTTCCTATGGCCGGACGGATGTGGTGGCGAGCACGCCGTGGAACGTCGCCGATACGGCGGCAGTGTTCGTGCAAGGCGAGCTCGTCGTGACCTCTACCCGGGCAGGCACGGCCGACATCTTCGCGTTCGATCGCGCAACGCCCACGCAGTTCAACGCCGTCACCTCAGGTCCGGGTGACGACATTGGGCCCGCGTACGCACCTGACGGATCACGCCTGGCCTATGCATCGAACGTCGACGGGAATTTCGAGATCTATGTGGTGGATGCCGACGGCGCGAATCCGACACGAATCACCGAGACTGCAGTGAACGAGACGGAGCCGGCGTGGACGCCGGATGGGAAGAAGATCGTGTATCAGTCCGATGCCGACGGGACGCCGCAGATCTGGGTGATGAATGTGGATGGCACTGGCCAGCGCCCGTTGACCAGCGGTGCGGCGAACTTGGAACCGACGGTCTCGCGCGATGGTGGAACCATTGCGTTTACGTCGATTCGTGACAGCGATTACGAGATCTACCTCATGGATCTCGACGGAGCGAATCAGAGGAACTTCACGCGGGGTCCCGGAACCCATCAACGGGCCCCAGCCTGGCTCGGTGGTGACACGGTGCTGTACCTGCAGGAAGAACGGGTCGGTCGCACGGCGACGTTCGTGGTCGTGAAGCAGAGCCTCGACGGGCAAACGCAAGCTCTGACGGATGCGACTCTCGTCGTCACCGATTTCGCTGTTGCGCCGACGGGCGATCTCCTGGCGGTGACGGTCGAATCCAAGGGCAGCCGTGGAAGGGTCGCTCGGCGACTTTACCTCCTGCCGCTTGGCGGTGGAGAGGCGGTTGAGGTGCCGCGACAGGCAGAGCAGGACCAGCTCGTGCGGCCAGCCTTCCGGTGGTAGCGCCTGCGCGACGGTGCCCGCAAAGCGGACCCGCTCGCATGATATGAGGGCGCTCGTCATGCGGGGCCATGGTGACCGCTCGCAGCTCGAGGTGACCGAGGTTCCAACTCCCCGGGTGTCGAAACCCGGTGACGTGTTGGTTCGGCTCAAGGCCGCAGCGTTGAACCATCTCGATTTGTGGACGCTCCGCGGCCTCCCCGGTCTGTCACTGACCTTCCCCCACATCCTCGGAGGCGACGGCGCCGGCGTCGTGGAAGCGGTCGGTGACGCGGTGACGCGGGCCAAACCCGGCGACCGGGTGATGATCAACCCAGGGGTCTCGTGCTATCGGTGTGAGTACTGCCTCGCCGGAGAGCACTCGTTGTGTGAACGCTATGGGCTTCTCGGTGAGCACGTCCCTGGAACATTGTGCGAGCTCATCGTCCTCCCGGAGCAGAACCTCGAGCGGATTCCCACCCCACCAGCCCCACACACCGAGATCTCGTGGACCGAGGCGGCGGCCTATTCTCTCGTGACCCTCACGGCGTGGCGCATGCTGGTGACCCGAGCCAAGGTGCGTCCCGGTGAGACGGTGTTCATTTGGGGAGTGGGTGGCGGAGTTTCTTCGACGGCCCTGGCCATCGCGAAACTCGCCGGTGCGCGGGTTGTAGTCACGTCGTCGAGCAACGAAAAACTCGCAGTTGCGCGGCGGCTGGGTGCTGATGAGACGATCAACCACGATCGACAAGACGTCGTCAAGGTCGTCCGTGCCTTGACCGAGAGACGTGGCGTAGACGTCGTGGTCGAGAACGTCGGAGAGGCGACATGGGATCGGTCCCTGCGGATTCTCGGCCGCGGTGGCCGGCTCGTCAGTTGCGGGGCTACAACCGGGCCGAAGGTGTCCGTGGACGTCCGCAGACTCTTCTGGTTTCAGTGGAGCATCATGGGCTCCACGATGGGAAGTGCCGAGGAGTACCGTCAGATCGTCGAACTGCTCGGGCAGGGCCACCTACGGCCGACTGTCGACTCCACATACCCCCTGGACCAGGGGGTAGATGCGTTTCACCGTTTGGAGCAGGGTCAGCAGATCGGAAAGGTCGTAGTCGAAATCGAGTAGGTGTGCAGCGGGGATGGTGTCGGCGGAGGTGACGCCCGTCAGCCGGCGCCCCGGTGACTCGAGCGTTGTAGGAGAACCGTCCCCGCGCCTGGACCGAACGTCACGTAGCCTACCGAAGCCTCGATAGCGCCGACGTAGTGACCCGTATCATTGAACAGCGCAAACCCCCGACGTGTGCGAACTGCGCGCGCGCCCGACGACCCTCCGACGTACGACGTCTGGGGAGGTGTCGTGGGGCGAGCACCTGTCACTGCCCAGGGAACCATTACGGCTGCGTGTGCCATTGTTGTCGCTCCTTCATTCCTTCGACACTACGTATCGCCGCGCTCGGAGATTCGCGGGCTGCGTCATCGGCGCGTTGAGGCTCACCCGATTAGATGCGCCCACCCGGATGATGGTTGCACGAGCCGCCTCGTGAAGCGGCAAGTGGCTTGCGGGGCCGCAACGGTTGATCGAGTGGCAGCGAGTAGCTTTAAACGTTTGTCGAACAAAGATTTACGGCTCCATCGGGCCATTGATTTCACCCCTTGAAATCGGTATATTAGACAGACCTCGTGTGGGGTCGGTCGCGGCCCCTTTTTTCGTATAATCAGCCCGAGTCACCATGACTGCACCCAACCAACGCGAACGCATTCTCCCACGCCTCATCGAAGACGAGATGAAGGAGTCGTTCATCGACTACTCGATGAGCGTGATTGTCCAACGCGCTCTGCCGGACGTGCGAGACGGATTGAAGCCCGTACACCGTCGCATTCTGTACGCGATGCACGAGTTGGGTCTGCAACCGGGCAGGCCGCACAAGAAGAGCGCGACCGTCGTCGGGGATGTCCTCGGCAAGTATCACCCCCATGGCGACACGACGGTGTACGACTCTCTCGTCCGCATGGTCCAGAGCTTCTCGCTCCGGTATCCGCTGGTTGACGGACAGGGGAACTTCGGGTCGGTCGACGGTGACAGCGCGGCAGCCTATCGGTACACCGAAGCCCGGCTCACCCCGTTGGCCGTGGCGATGCTCGAAGACATTGGGAAGAACACGGTCTCGTTCATTCCCAATTTCGACGACCGACTCGAAGAACCCACGGTCCTGCCGTCGAAGCTCCCGAATCTTCTGATCAACGGGTCATCCGGCATTGCCGTTGGGATGGCAACGAACATCCCACCGCACAATCTGCAGGAAGTCGCCGCGGCGCTGAAGCACATCATCGACCATCCAGAGTGCAGCATTGACGATCTCCGCAAGCACGTTGTCGGACCGGATTTTCCGACCGGCGGGTTCATCTATGGCCGTGACGGGATCAAGGAGTGCTACGAAACGGGGCGAGGGAGGATTGTGATGCGGGCCCGGGCGCAGGTGGAAGAACGGGAGTCCACGGGCAAGACGCAGATTGTGGTGACCGAAATCCCGTTCATGGTGAACAAATCGCGGCTGGTCGAGCAAATCGCCGAACGGGTGCGGCTCAAGAAGATCGCGGATATTTCCGATCTGCGTGACGAGTCTGACCGCGACGGCATGCGCCTAGTGATCGAGCTCAAGCGCGACGCGAACCCCACGATCGTACTGAACCAGCTGTTCAAGCACACACAAATGCAAACGACGTTCGGGGCGATCATGTTGGCGCTGGTCGACGGACAGCCCCGTGTCATGAACCTGAAAGAGCTGCTGCAGCCCTTCGTCGATCATCGACACGAGGTCATCACCAAGCGAACTGAATGTGACCTCGAGCAGGCGCAGGCTCGTGAGCACATTCTCGAAGGGCTCAAGATCGCCGTAGACAACATCGACGAAGTCGTCAAGATCATCCGCAAAGCCAAAGACGTACCCTCGGCAGATGCGGCGTTGCGCAGGCAGTTTGCGCTGTCGGAAAAGCAGAGCGAGGCCATTCTCAACATGCGGCTGGCGCGACTGACCGCGCTGGAAATCGACAAACTCGACGCGGAGCTCGCTGAGGTACACTCGCTGATCAAGACACTGAAAGCCATCCTCGCGTCGAGAACGAAGCGGATGGGCATCGTCAAGAGCGAGCTGGATGAGCTGGTGAAGAAATACGGTGATGCGCGCAGGACGGAGATCATCGCCGACGTGGGAGACTTCTCCGTGGAAGACCTGATCGCCGAAGAAGATATGGTCGTCACGATCTCTCACTCAGGCTATATCAAGCGCATTCCGGTTACCACCTATCGGCGACAGCGCCGCGGCGGGCGTGGTCTGAACGGGATGGGCACCAAAGAGGACGACTGGGTCGAGCATCTGTTCATTGCGTCGACCCACGACTACGTCCTGTTCTTCACCGACCGGGGACAGGTGTACTGGCTGAAGGTGTACGACATCCCGCAGGGAGGACGCGCCGCGCGGGGTAAGCCCGTCATCAACCTCATCCAGGTCGGAGCTGGCGAGGGTATCGCCGCTTTTGTGACGGTGCGGGCGTTCAGCGATCAGCACTGCTTGATGTTTGCGACGGCGAAGGGAGTTGTGAAGAAGACGGTGCTTTCGGCCTTCGGCAACCCGCGCTCGAGCGGCATCAAGGCCATCAACATCGAGAACAACGACGAGTTGATCGATGTTCAGGTCACCGACGGAACCAACGACATCGTGCTCGCGACTAGCAGTGGGATGAGCATCCGGTTCAGTGAGAAGGACGCGCGCAAGATGGGACGTTCCACGAGCGGGGTGCGCGGTATCCAGTTGGAAGCGGACGACCGGTTGATTGGCATGGTAGTCATACGGCGGGACGCCACTCTGTTGGTCGTGTCGGAGCGCGGCATGGGAAAGCGCTCCGAGCTGTCGGACTACCGACTCCAGAAGCGTGGTGGCAAGGGTATCATCACCCTGAAACGCACGGAGAAGACGGGCGCGGTCGTGGCGCTCAAAGAAGTACTGCCCAACGACGAGCTCATGCTGGTCACGCGGCACGGCGTGATCATCCGATTGCCGGTGGAGGGGATTCGTGTCATCGGCCGCAATACCCAGGGCGTCAAGATCATGAATCTCGATCCCGGTGACGCAGTGGTGGATGTTGCGCGCGTCGTGCGGGAAGACGATGCCGAGGTGGTCGAAGAGAGCACGGAGGCGCAGGTCGTCGTCCCGGGTCGGGACCAAAAGGAGATGGAGATCTAGTTGGGTAGGGCAGGCCCCCGCGTCACGCTCGACGATATTCGTGACGCGGCTCAGGGAATCGAAGGGGTGGCGGTTCGTACACCCCTTCGACTGGTTCCGAGCCTGACCTCGGTCGCCGGCGTTCCCGTATACCTCAAGCTCGAGAATCTGCAGCCGACTGGGGCGTTCAAGCTCCGGGGCGCTTGGACGTTCGCACGACATCTTGAGCCCGCCGCCCGCCGGCGGGGCGTCGTGACGTACTCCAGTGGCAATCACGGACAAGCGGTCGCCTTCGCCGCCCAGCGACTGCAAATCCGGGCGGTCGTGGTCATGCCGGAGACTGCCCCGCAACACAAGATCGATGGTGTACGACGTTGGGGTGGTGAGGTGCTCCTTGCCGGAATGACCTCAGAAGATCGGTTTGGGCGCGCCATGGAGCTCGTCGAGTCTGAGGGGTTCACCCCGATCCCGCCGTTTGACCATCCACACATCATTGCTGGCCAAGGCACGGTCGGGCTTGAGATTGTGGAGGCGCTGCCCGAGGTCGCGCACATCGCCGTCCCCGTGGGTGGCGGCGGCCTGATCGCGGGGATCGCCACCGCAACTGCCGCGCTTCGTCCATCCGCTCGGGTGACCGGGGTCGAGCCGGAAGGTGCGTCGGCCCTGAACGCCGCGCTCGCTGCCGGCCAGCCCGTCCGCCTCAACCGCACGAGTAGCATCGCGGACGGCTTGCTGCCTCTCGCCGTCGGGAGGGTTACCTTCAGCCACGTCGCTGAGCTCGTGGATGCCGTCAAGGTATCCGACCGGGCGATTGCCGAGGCGGCAGTGTGGTTGTACCACCACGAACAGGTATTGGCGGAGCCGTCAGGTGCGGCAACCACGGCGGCGCTCCGATCCGGAGTGCTCCGCCCGGAGGGTCCACTCGTCCTCGTTGTGAGCGGAGGGAACATGGATGTTGGGGCGATCGAGGCACTGAGCCATGAGTGACGGCAGAGGATGATGACCACGACCTCTCCCAAGATCCTGGTCGCGGATGACGATCGCACGACGCTGACCACGCTGGCCCTTGCCCTGGAGCGGCGTGGGTATCAGGTCGTGCAGGTGCAGGAGAGCAGAGACGTCCTGCCGACACTGGAACGCGAGCGCCCGGATCTTCTCATGCTCGACATTCTGATGCCGGACGAAGACGGCCTGCAAATCCTCAAGAAGGTCAAAGCGGATGATCGCTGGCGTGATCTTCCCGTGCTCATGATTTCCGTCTTAGCTCCCGAAGAGGCCACTGTGAGCGCATTGGGGCTTGGGGCTTCGGATTTCATCGCGAAGCCGTTTCGTACCGAAGAGCTCGCTGCCCGGGTTGAGGCGCAGCTCCGGGCGAGCCGGGCGCTTCGGGAAGCGCGGTCAGAAGCCCAGCAGCGGGCCGGCGAAGCCGCCGTACACGCAGAGATGTTGGATATCCTGCGAGAGGTGACCGAAGCGTTCGCGCCCGAAGGTATCTACCGCGTTCTCACCCACCGTGTCGCGAGCGCACTCAAGGTGCAACGGTGCTCGATGATCCTGGCGCGGGCGGGGGGTACCGTTGGAACCGTCGTGGTGGCCGCGGAGAATCCATCGCTTTCCAGTCTCCAGGTACAGTTGAGTCGGTATCCCGAGGTCCTCCGTGCGCTCGAACGGAACCGCCCCGTCCTCGTCGCCGACGTCGGATCGGATCCGTTGTACGCGATGGTGCGTGAGAATTGGGATCGGGACGGCGTCGAGGTCACCACTCGCTCCGTGATTGCCGTGCCATTCGGAATGAGTAGTGGCGAAACTGGCGTGTTCTTTCTCCGCACCGTAGAAGGTCAGCCACGGCTCACGCCCGAGGATTGCGCCCTTGCTGAGAAGGTCGTGCGTACTGCTGTCAGCGTCATCGAGAAAGCTTACGCGCTGCAGAGTGCGCAGTCGGCCAAGGAGCGATACCAACTCCTCTCCCGGACGGATCCGCTCACGGGATGTATGAACCGCCGGGCACTCACCGAGCATCTCCAGTCCGAGCTCGAGCGTGCGGACCGCTACGAGTTGGCCCTCAGCATCTTGATGGTGGACCTGGACCACTTCAAACAGGTGAATGACACTCGCGGCCACCTCACCGGTGACGACGTGTTGCAGCAAGTCGCGGGTCTCCTTCGCAAGGAGCTTCGAGCGGTCGACGTGGTCGCGCGGTACGGTGGAGAGGAGTTCGTGATGCTGTTGCCGGAGACCGCGCACGCCGGCGCCATGGCGTTGGCAGAGCGGATCCGGGAAGGCATCGCGACACATAACTTTACCCCGGAGAGCGAGCCCCTATCCCTTACCGCTTCGGTCGGCGTTGCCACGATCAAGAGCGAGGAGCACGTCGACGCCGAAGAGGTGCTGGCCCGGGTGGATGCGGCGCTCTACCGTTCGAAGCGCGATGGACGCAACTTGGTGCGGTCATGAGTCGCCGATGCCCGAGATGTAAGACGGTGTATGCGGGGGATGCCCGTTTCTGTCCCAAGGATGGCAGTCCCTTGGTGGATGTCGGCGGGACGGGTGGCAAACCGATTTCGACCACACCCAAGCCCGGACAAAAGACCCTGGTGCGGAAGGCCGGGGCGCCGAAAGCCGGTCCCAGCATGAGCAGGGCCGGGAACCTCACGGACCAGATTCTCGACAAGCGATACGAAATCCTGCGCAAGCTGGGCGAGGGTGGGATGGCGTTCGTGTATGAAGCCCGCGATCGCACGACCGGTCAGTCTGTGGCGATCAAGGTGCTCCTCCCGAAATTGGGCAAGGACCAGAGTGCCGTCGAACGCCTGCGCCGAGAGGCCGGGCTTGCGATGCGCCTCGACCACCCGAATGCGTGTCGGATTCAGCGGCTCGGCGAGACGGAAGACGGCCTGATCTATCTCGTCATGCCGTACCTCCGCGGACAGCTCCTGTCCGATCGTGAGGTCCAGCAGGGACCCATGGATCCCCTTCAAGGCGTCGAGATCCTCGTACAGTGCTGTGCTGGTCTTCATCATGCTCATCAACTCAACATCGTGCATCGTGACCTCAAGCCCGAGAACATCATGCTCGTGCAGGATCCATCTGGTCGCGAACGAGCGATTGTCATGGATTTTGGGCTTGCCAAAGAGAACCGCGCCTCGCCGAACGTTGCCAAACTCACTGCTACGGGGATCATCCTGGGCACGCCGGAGTTCATGAGCCCTGAGCAGATCCGTGGAAAACTCCTGGATGCGCGAAGCGACGTCTATGCGCTGGGGATCGTGGGCTATGAGATGTTCACGGGCAAGCTACCGTTCCAAGGTCGCACACCGCAGGAGATGATGATTGCCCGACTCCGCGGTAGGCCCACGCCGTTGCGTCAGGTTCGATCCGATTTCCCGAAGAAGCTCGAGGGAGTGCTCATGCACTCAATGGCGACGGATCCGGGAGATCGATTCCCAACCACGCACGCGTTCGGGGAGGCACTTGCCGAGGCGGCCGAAGGCAGCGATCGCGATGCGCTGCTTCGACTGCTAGCGTAAGTCGCCTCGACGCGTCAGGGTCGCTCGAACCGCTCTGGCAGCACCGCCGCATTCACTGTCACGTTCTCGATCACAAGAGCCTTGGTGCGCTTGCCCGATGCCGTAATGAAGTCGCGGCGCGTGACGTGTGGGAAGGCGAGGTCGCCAGATCGTGCCGTTGGGCCCCAGAGAAGGCGATTGATGTTCTCTCGGCCCTCTTCCACGTAGGTGACTTCCAACGGAAAGCCAGAGCCCGGCGCGAAGTAGTAAGTGAAGACATCTTGATGCTCGCCGACCCCCGCGCCAAAACTCACGGCAACGGCGTGGTACCGGCCATCCGGCGCGCGATGTTCGAAGTCTCTTTCTCCAGACCACGGCGATCCGGGTCGCTCGCGCAAGCCAAGATACGAGAGGTGCACACCGGGGTCCCGCAGCTTGAAGGGCAGGCCGATCCAATAGAAGAGGTCACGTGCCACGTACAGTGCCTCGCTCGCGTCTTTGGCCGAGTCGTTGAGCCACTCCCCGTTCATCACTGCCCAGGCCGGATCTCGACCGTTAAAACCCTGAACGATGAAATCATCACCCTCCCAGCGTTCGACCCGGGTTGCCTCACCGAATGAGCCCTTGGCGAGCCAGACGTATCGGGGCCTTGCCCGCTTGAGTCGGGTCGTCGTGGTGTCATACAGGAACGTCGTGACAGTGAATTCGGCAGTGCGCAATGCTTCGAACGTGCGCATACCCCCTACGGAATCGGTCCAGAGACCCACCAGCGAGTCGGCGACAGGATCGATGGTCTGCTGTGCGGCGAGGGCGGCAACCGGAGAAGCCATGAGGGTCGCTGCAAAAGCTACCGTCTTGGCGTACTGCCTGACGTGGACGAATGGGGCGTGATTCTCGTCGCAGTTCATGATCGCTGTCTTGCTCCCGATGGACTGGTCGAAGATATTAGGCGCTGTCTCCGTCGAGGGCAACACAGGAAGTCATGAAACGGTTTCCCGCGTACGATCCGCCCGAATACGTAAACTGGCAACCGGATCCCGAGATCGTGGCAGCATATCCCGCCGCTTGGGAGGCCTCTGCAGAGCGACTCGCAGCAGTGGCGGCGCTGGAACGTGGTGCCAAGCTCGACCTCTACGCCGGAATGCTGAGAAGTCGGCTTCACGACATCATGCTCAAGCGGTGGGTCCGTCAGGGTGTCATCTCCAAGGCATGGCTTGGGACCGGCGAAGAGGCGGTCACCATTGGACCTGTCCATGCTCTGGATCGGACGACGGATATCGTGGCCCCAATGATCCGCAACGCTGGCGCATGTTGCGAGATGGGCATGTCCGTGGCAGACATGTTACGAGGATACTTGGGAACGTACGATTCGCCGTCCAAAGGTCGCGATGGACACGTGGGGGACTTCTCCACCCGCGTGCTGCAACCGGTCTCCAATATCGGGAACGTCCCCATCGTCACCGTTGGTCTCGCGCTCGCCTTCAAGATGCGAGGCCAGACAGGTGTAGCCTTGACGTGGGTCGGCGATGGCTCGGTCAAGTCTGGACCGACGCATGAAGCGTTCTGCATGGCAACAGCACTCGAGCTTCCTGTCGTGTTCATCATTCAGAACAACCAAATTGCCCTTGGCACGTTGGTGCAGCAGCACCACCGTCCGTCGAGCTTCGAAGGCGTGCATGCCGCGTATGGGTGCGCCGGCTTTGCGTTCGACGGCAACAACGTACTGGATGCCTACGCTGCTGTGCGCTTTGCCGGCCGACACTGCCGTGAGGGCAACGGTCCCGTGATTCTCACTGCGGAGACCTTCAGGATGGGGGGGCACGCGACCCATGACGAACAGGAAGCGCGGGACTTGATTGCGGCCGAGACGTTTGCGTATTGGGGAAAACGGGACCCGATTGGACTGTACGAGGAGTACCTCAAGCAGGACGGCGTTGACGTGACGGAGCTCACGAGAATCGAAGATGACGTCTCGACGGAAGTGGATCGGGCCGCCGACGAGGCGTT
>Ga0224512_10000647_pt1 | contig 36010 bp, 33 predicted proteins | sample SF_May12_sed_USG_4_FD_169103 | JGI IMG/M metagenome (GOLD analysis project Ga0224512, IMG submission 169103) | Sediment microbial communities from San Francisco Bay, California, United States - SF_May12_sed_USGS_13 | ecosystem: Environmental > Aquatic > Marine > Sediment | place: USA... | reverse complement strand
CGAGACAACCGATCTCTTCTTACTGGGGGATCGTCTAGCGGTAGGACTGCGGACTCTGACTCCGCCAACGGGGGTTCGAATCCCTCTCCCCCAGCCAAAAATAAAGGGCCCACAATAGGGCCCTTTTTTTTGGCTGGGGGAGAGGGAAGACGCACGAAGTGCGCCCGAAGGGCGAGGAGCAAAGCGACGAGTCAATCCCTCTCCCCGCAGCGGCGCGACCATCCCTCTCCCGACAGCGGCGGGAGAATCCCTCTCCTAGACCCGCATCTCCCTGACGCCGCTGCCACCGGCGATCAGAAGAATATCGGCAGGCCTGTGCGCGAATATGCCAACCGTCACAACCCCGGGGATACGGTTTATTCTCGCTTCCATTTCAACCGGGTTGGGGATCTGCAGGTCCTCGACATCGAGAATGTGATTTCCGTTGTCCGTGACGAAACCTTCGCGCCAAATCGGGTGTCCACGCATTTTCAGGAGCATTCGGGAGATGAATTCTTGCGCCATCGGCAGCACCTCTATCGGCAGCGGGAAGTTGCCGAGCATGCCTACGAGCTTGCTGTCGTCCACAATGCAGACGAAGCGGCGCGCCGCAGCGGCGAGGACCTTTTCGCGGGACAATGCGCCACCGCCGCCCTTGATGAGCTGCAGATGCTTGTTGCACTCGTCCGCGCCGTCGATATACACATCTATATCGCCGCCCATCTCGTTGAGTGTCTTGACCTCGAATCCCTGATCCTCGAGAAGTTTGGTCGATGCATTTGAACTGGACACAACGGCTTCAATACGATCGCGCACTCCTGGCAGCATGTCGATCAGGAAGTTGACCGTCGATCCGGTGCCGACACCGAGAACGGTACCTGGCTCTATGTATTCCAACGCGGCCTCGGCGGCGCTGCGCTTTTTCTGAGATGCGTCCATAAATGCGTACTATAGTGAAATCGCCGCGAATTGCACGCATGAGCCGCGCTTGAAACTAACGAAAAGAGCCCGCCGAAGCGGGCTCTTTTGCTTGCTCGGGAAGAAGGCCTCTTCCGAAGCGACCAGCTAGCTACCGCCGACTGCGTTAAGCCTTCTTCTTGGTAGCTTTTCTCTTGGTCTTACGCTTGGCGGTTTTCTTCTTCGCCTTACGTTTGGCCTTTTTCTTGGTCTTGCGCTTGGCGGTTTTCTTTTTCGCCTTGCGTTTGGCCTTCTTCTTGGCTACTTTCCGTTTCGCTTTGCGTTTGGCCTTTTTCTTGGTCTTACGCTTGGCGGTTTTCTTCTTCGCCTTTCTCTTTGCTACTTTCTTCTTCGCCTTTCTCTTTGCTACTTTCTTCTTCGCCTTCTTCTTGGCGGTCTTTCTCTTCGTTGCACGCCGTTTAGGCGCGGCTTTCTTCCGTGCTGTTACTTTCCGCTTCTTGGCGACTTTTCGCTTCGAAGCTTTTTTGCGAGACTTCTTTTTGGTAGCCATCTATTTTCTCCGTGTCGGGTACCCGGCGTTGAGTATATACAACAATCGCAAAAAATCCAGAAAGTTACGTGGTTGTCAGGCCTTTAAGATGAGGCTCGCTGCGGGATGGGTCCAGAGTTGATGGCTCTGACAACTCGTCAGGTTCGAATTGCGTCGACGGCGCTTCGGGCAAAACGGCAAACCGGAACTTCAAAACCGAACCGGGCGTGCATCGAATCACGACGTAGGACGGATTCATCGTGAGTGAGTGGTGCGTTACAGAAGTGTCGCCGGTAGGCGACATCTCGGCACGCGCAAAATGTCTCAATTCGCTGAATCGGGACGCAGCAGGGCGTCGCTAAAAACGCGATAAAGCCGTATATCCCAAGCATTTGGCGTAATTTTCTCGACTTTTTGGCACGCAAACGCGACGCCGACAAGTTTCGGCTGGAACCAGTGCTTCCGGTGTCGCAAGAATGAAAAACAGCGGTCGAAATAGCCGCTGCCCATGCCAATACGATTGTTTTCTTCGTCGTATGCAACCGTTGGCGTGATGACGATGTTCAGCTTGCGTGGGCAAATGAATTCGCCGCTCGTCGGCTCCCAGATTCCAAACTGGTTTTGTTTAAGCGTTGTCTCCGGGCGTATTTCCCGAAACGACATTTTATGCCGGGCGCGCAAAATGGGGACGAAAATGCGCTTTTTTGCGCGCCAGGCGCGTTCTATGATGCCACGCGTATCGACTTCGTAATCCAACGGCAAGTAGCATGCAATGAAATAAGCGGACAGGAATTCGCGGGAACGAATGACGCGCTGGCAAATTACGTTCGATGCGCTGGCGCGCGCATCTGGATGCATTTCGCGACGTGCGCGCAATGCGGTTGCGCGGTGCTCATTCATAAGGAGGCGCCTCCCGCCTGTGCCGTTACAGACCGTCGCTCTCGAACCGGAGCAACAGGTGGGGTCAGCCGTGACTTCAACAGGCTCACCGCCGAAACGGTTCTGCACATATGACGCCGACAGTACGCAACCCCGAGGTAATAATTTAGGGTCGAAAGGTATCCAGGTCGGTATCGTACACTGCAGGAGACGCCAATTCAGTTTTTAACTTCATCGCGCTACAAGATTCAGAGATCGAGCTGCTGCGTGTCGCTCAGAACATGGTCGACGCGATCGGAAATCAGTTTAAGACGCTGACTAATACCACCTTCGAGTTCCAGATCACGCGCCCGCGCGTGCATCAGGTCATTAGCCATATTGAGAGCCGCCATTACGGCGATGCGATCGAGGCCGACGATTCTGCCGCTGTCGCGGATCTCGCGCATTTTTTGGTTCAGCATTTCAGCAGAGTCGAGCAAATCGGTGCGTTCATCGAGCGGACAAGCAACCTGGTATTCCTTATCGAGAATCCTGACGCTCACCTGGGCGAATTGATCAGTCATGCGGCGTGCTCCATATGCCTCTTTTGCGACGCAATCAAGAACTCTGCTCCATCGCTTTGAGTCTGCCAATCATTGCTTCGACACGCGCACGAACCTGCTCGTTCTTTTGCAGCAGGTTTGCGCGCTCGGAGGTCAATACATCTTGGCGCTGCTTCAGCGACCGATTCTCGTCCTGCAACCGGTCGCAAACGCGAACCAGGGCATCGACGCGTTTTTCCAGTCGTTTGAGTTCGTGTTCGAAGGTCGAGTTGATGCTTTCAGCCATAGTGAGAATATAATCAGGCGAAAGGGGAGAATCAATGATCTGTCTGCATCTGACAATGGCGGCATGGCCTCGAGAAACACTCCATGGGATCATAAGGGTTTGGCAGAATTGAAAAGGTTGGCGCTCGAATGCACGAAAAAGTCGATCATGACAGGCTGGACGATGCGCTCAAACGGTGCGGTGCAAGTTGGGATGCCGCGCAAACTCACGGCCTCCTGACCGGCAGGCTGGCTGTAGCCGGCGTTTGTGCCGGACCGGAATGGCTTCGCCAGGTGCTTGAAGGAACCGATGAAAGCAATGCCCTGCGATCGGAATGTCAAGAAATGCTCGACACGCTGTACCAGTCGACATTCTGGCAGCTGTCGGAACGGTTATCGGAATTCGCGCCTCTGCTGCCCGACGACGACAACGATGCGGGCGAGCGGACGGCCGCCATGGCGCACTGGTGTGAGGGCTTCCTGCACGGCCTGGTATCGGCGAAGCATGGTGACGAAGTCAGAGACCGGCTCGCAGCCGAGCCACTCGCAGATATTATTCGTGACATGCTGCAAATCACGCGAGCGGAGTTTGATGCTACCGCGGACGATGAAACGAATGAAACCGCTTACGTAGAGCTGGTTGAGTACCTGCGCGTCGCGGCCCAAATGGCCTACGAGGAACTCTCCGAGATTCGGCACAGCGCCGATTTTTCGCCGGAGAGCGGTCGCGACACCATGCATTAACCGCCGCGAGGGGCGTAGAATAGCGCTCGCTAAAATCAACCACGGGCGCAGTGCCGAATGGACAGGAAGGAATTTGAACGCCGCCGCAAGCAGCTGGCGCGGATGGTCGGCGCCGACGGCATAGCCATTCTCCCGGCTGCGCCGGTCAGGACGCGAAGCCGCGACGTCGAGTACCGCTATCGACAGGACAGCGACTTTTATTACCTGACCGGTTTTGCCGAGCCCGAAGCTGTGGCGGTCCTGGCTCCGGGCCGCGACAGCGGTGAGTTCCTTTTATTCTGCCGTGACCGTAATCCGGACAAGGAACAATGGGACGGTTCGAGGGCAGGACCGGACGGCGCGGTTAGCGACTACGGTGCTGACGATGCGTTCCCTATCGACGATATCGATGACATCTTGCCGGGCGTAATCGAATCCTGCAGCCGCGTCTATTACACGATGGGCATGTATTCGGACTTTGATGCCCGCATCGCGGAATGGGTTAATTCCTTGCGTTCGGGACTGTCTCGGGGTCTGCACACGCCGCAGGAATTCGTGGCGCTCGATCATCTGTTGCACGACATGCGCCTGTATAAGAGCCGTGGCGAGATCGCGGCGATGCGCAGATCTGCCAAAGTGGCCGTGAATGCGCATAAACGCGCCATGCGAATGTCGCGGCCCGGACTTTTCGAATACGAGGTGGAGGCGGAGTTTCGGCATGAGTTTCGGCGTAACGATGCCTGGGTCTCCTACAGCCCGATTGTTGGCAGTGGCCCGAATGCGTGCACATTGCATTACGTCAAGAACAACGCAGAGCTAAAGGACGGAGACCTGCTGCTTATCGACGCAGGTTGCGAACTCGACTACTATGCATCGGACATCACGCGCACTTTTCCGGTCAACGGGCGATTCAGCCCGGAGCAACGTGCCGTCTATGAAATCGTCTTTGAAGCGCAGCTCGCGGCAATTGACAAGACGGTCAAGGGTAATCATTGGAATGATCCCCACGATGCGGCGGTCAAGGTCATAACCAAGGGCTTGCGCAAGCTTGGACTGCTGAGCGGCTCACTGCCAAAGCTCATAAAGGACGGCGCCTACCGCGAGTTCTACATGCATCGAACGGGCCACTGGATCGGGATGGACGTGCATGACGTGGGAGATTACAAGGTCGGCGACGAGTGGCGCATACTTGAAACGGGCATGGTGACCACGGTTGAACCCGGCCTGTATCTTTCGGGCAAGAGAAGTATTCCAAAGAGCTTTCGGAACATCGGTATCCGTATCGAGGACGATGTTGCCGTGACGGCCCGGGGCCCGGACGTGCTGAGCAAGGGCCTTGCGAAGGATCCCGATCAAATCGAGGCGTTGATGCAGAGTTCATGAGTAGGACGGCGCGAGATATACATTACGATATTGTGATCGCCGGCGGGGGCATGGTCGGTACGAGCCTTGCCCTTGCCCTTGCGCCTCTTGGCCTGAGCATAGCCGTCGTCGAGGCCGTCGCCCGGCAGGCCGGCGCACAGCCCAGTTTCGATGATCGCTCGACGGCGCTGTCGCGCAGCACGCAGCGCATGTTCATGGCGATGGGGCTGTGGGGTGAGGTCGTCGCTGCCTCGACGCCAATTACCAGTATCCACGTCTCGGACAAAGGTCGATTCGGTTTTTCGCATGTCGATGCAGAGGAACAAGGGGTCGAGGCACTCGGCTACGTCGTCATCAATCGCGTGCTCGGCAGCGTCCTTGACGCGGCGATGTCGGATCTTGACGGCGTGGACCTGGTTTGCCCGGCGCGCATCGTCGATGCGGAGCTGTCCCCCGAGCAGGCTGGTGTGGTCATCGAATATGGCAACGGGAAACGACAGACCCTGCACTGCAAGCTGCTGGTTGCAGCGGACGGCGCGAATTCAGCGGTACGCGAAATGATGGGTATCTCGGTACGGAAACGTCACTACGGCCAGCGCGCCGTAATCGGCAACGTGCTGCCGGAACACAAACTGCATAACCGGGCCTATGAGCGTTTCACGGCGCGGGGCCCGCTCGCCATCCTGCCGGTCGCCGACGATCGCGCGGGATTCATATGGGCTGTTCCGGAGGACGATGCGGAACGCGTGCTGGCGCTCGATGACGACACATTTCTGAGCGAGCTTCAGGCGGAATTCGGCTATCGGCTCGGAACTTTTTCACAGGTGGGAAAGCGCGCGTCGTATCCGCTGACGCTGAGCAGGGCCGTGCGCCTCACGTCAACGCGCAGCGTACTGATTGGCAACGCCGCTCACGGACTGCATCCGGTCGCGGCCCAGGGCTTTAATCTGGGCATGCGTGATGTTGCTGCCCTCTGCGACTGCATTGCCGATAGCCGCGCAGACTCGATCGAAGTTGACCCGGGCGACGAAGAGCTCCTGGAGCGCTATGCGCGCTGGCGCCGCAGCGATCAGAACAAGCTCGTCCGATTCACGGATAGCCTCGTTCGTTTGTTCGGTAGTTCTCGCCGGCCATTTCGCGCACTACGCAACCTCGGCATGCTCGGGTTTGACCTTATTCCCGGGGTTCGCTCCGTATTTGCAAAACACACGATGGGCCTTGCCGGTAATCTTCCGCGACTGTCGCGCGGCGTGCCGCTTAAATGAAGCCGCATTTCGAAGTCGTCGTTGTGGGCGGTGGCATCACGGGGCTGACGTTTGCGGCGCTGCTCGCCGAAAGCCAACGCGAGGCATCGCTCGGCATCACTTTGCTGGATGCCGGCGCGAGGCCGCAGATTCCTGCGGGCGATGAGATATCGCTGCGAGTCTCGGCTATTTCGAGTGGATCGGCCCGGCTGTTGGAGTCGGTCGGCGCGTGGCAGCTGATCAGCAATTCGCGGCTTAGTCCCTACGAATGCATGCGCGTCTGGGACGAGGACGGTACGCCTGACGGTGCGGCGGCCCTGCGATTCGATGCGGCCGAATTCGCGGTGCCGCAGCTAGGGTTCATCGTCGAAAACGTGTTGCTGCAGGACGCGCTGCTCCGCCAGCTCGATACGACAAATGTCGAGCTGCAGTTCGCGAGTCCTATCCGCTCGCTCAGGCAATCCGGACGGCAGTACAAAGTCGAGCTGGAGGGAGGTGTGTGTCGTACTGCCGATCTCGTCGTGGGCGCCGACGGATCGCGTTCATTCGTGCGCCGTGCGGCCGCCATCGAAACCAGGAAATGGCCCTACGATCAGACCGCATTCGTCACGCATCTTCGTCCCGAATTCGAACACCAGGCAACGGCCTGGCAACGATTTCTTCGCAGCGGCCCGCTTGGTATCCTGCCGCTGGCTGACGGCCGGGTCTCCGTGGTCTGGTCTACAACGCCGGAGCTGGCAAAGCGCGCGCTGGACGCGTCCGACGAAGCGCTCGGTACAATGCTCGCAGACGCATCTGACCGTGTCCTTGGCGAACTCGCCGCGGCCGGACCGCGCGGCGCGTTTGCGCTCGGCGCACAGCATGCACGACGTTACGTGCTTCCGGGCATCGCGCTGATCGGCGACGCGGCCCACGCGATTCACCCGCTGGCCGGGCAGGGCGCGAATCTCGGCCTGCAGGATGCCGCGGAACTTGCATCCGTCCTGCATACCGCGTTACAGACGGGCCTGCACCCGGGCGACGAGCCGGTATTGCGACGCTATGAGCGCGCTCGAAAGGGCGCGAACGCCACGATGCTGCATTTCATGACTGGCCTGAATCGCCTGTTTGCGACAGACTCCCGTCTGGTCGGAGAACTGCGATCGTTCGGAATGCGGATTTTCAATCGCAGCGGCCCGATCAGAGAACGCGCCGTCAAAGTCGCGCTCGGCGTCCGCTGACGCCGCATGAGGGGAAACATGAAGCAGCGTTACGTTTATGTGCTCGCGGCATTGCTGACGGTCGTCGGTCTGTCGGTCTTTCTTTACAAGTGGCAGGTGTTGGGCTTCCCGGTAACCGAAAACCAGGAGACTCCGGTCTGGACCATCGAATCCGCTGTTAATTTCGACAGCGGCCCCGGCTCAATCAAGGTGCAGCTGCACGTGCCGACGCTCACGCCCGGCTTTCGAATGCTCAACGAAAATTCGGTGTCGCGTGGCTATGGCTTCAGCCTGAACTACGGCAGCGGCGGACGACAGGCCCAGTGGGCGATCCGTCGTGCCGATGGCGAACAGACGATCTACTACCGAATATCGGTTTACGAGGATGCCAGCGTCGACCAGTCCGATACGACGCCGCCGTTTCCGCCTTTGCCCGTTATCAACGAACCGCTGAAAACGGCCGTCGACGTGCTCGTGTCCGACGTACGCGACCAGTCGGCTGACACGGCCTCATTCACGACGGAACTGCTGCGACGTATGAACGACCCGTCGCCGGATCCCAACGTGGAGCTGCTGATAGCAGGTGTGCGAACGGACGCCGACTTCGTCGCGGTCGTCACGACGGTGCTTGCGGCGGCCCGTATACCCGCACGCATGGTGCGCGGTTTTCCGCTTGCCGGACGGCAGCGCAGCGCTTCGCTGGTTGCCTGGCTCGAGGTGCACGATGGCGACCGTTGGCTCTATTTCAATCCCGCGACGGGGGAAGGGCGCCTGCCCCAGCGCTTTCTGGTTTGGTGGCGCGGCAACGAACCGCTCGTCAGCGTGGAGGGCGGTAGCAACGTCGAAGTGAGTTTTGCGATCCAGGAAAACCACCTGGACGCGGTCGCTATTGCCGAAACCCAGGCAGCCAAAAGCGGCACGTTCGCCGTCGACTTCTCTCTTTACAGCCTGCCCATTCAGACCCAGGCGGTGTACAGCGTGCTTCTGATGATTCCGGTCGGTGCGTTGATCATGGTTTTCTTTCGTAACTTTGTGGGCATCGATGCATTCGGCACGTTCATGCCCGTGCTGATCGCGCTCGCGTTTCGTGAGACCAAGCTGCTCTGGGGCGTCGTGCTGTTTACAACCCTGATTGCACTCGGACTCAGCATTCGCTTCCTGCTCGATCGGCTGCGGCTACTGCTCGTGCCGCGCCTTAGTGCCGTGCTTATCGTGGTCGTTATGCTGATGCTCTTTATCAGTCTCACCTCCCATCAACTCGGGCTCGAAACGGGTCTCTCTGTCGCGCTGTTTCCGATGGTTATTATCGCCATGACCATCGAGCGAATGTCCGTAGTCTGGGAAGAGCGCGGCGCCGCAGACGCCATGCGTGCGGGACTGGGCAGCCTCGTCGTAGCGATCGCCGCCTACATTTTCATGGGCATGGCGTGGCTTGAGCATCTCATTTTCACGTTTCCCGAGCTGCTGCTACTGATCCTCGCACTGGTTCTCCTGGCGGGTCGGTATACGGGCTATCGCCTGACGGAACTCCGGCGTTTCAAAGCGTTGGTCACGGAATGATGTTGGCCGCCGCCAGAAAGCTGCGCGGAAAAGGTGTTCTCGGGCTGAATGAGCGCAATTCCGACTACATCATGCGGCTCAACCCGCGGCGCCTGTACCCGCTGGTGGATGACAAGGCCCTGACCAAGGAGCTCGCGCTCAAAGCGGGCATGGCCGTGCCGGATCTGTACGGCATCATTGCGCACCAGGGAGAGGTGCGGATGTTCGCGGACATCGTTCGTGATCGGGATTCATTCGTCATCAAACCCGCTCGCGGCAGCGGTGGCGACGGGATTCTTGTCGTAATCGGCCGCGGCAGACGCAATCGCGACAACTACCGCCTCAGCAACGGCATCTTCGTTTCCGAAGGCGAAATCCTGCACCACATTTCCAACACGGTCGGCGGCCAGTACAGCCTGAGCGGCAATCCCGATAAAGCGCTGATCGAGTACTGCGTACATTTCGATCCGACGTTTGCCGAGGTCAGTTACCAGGGAGTGCCCGATATCCGGGTCATCGTCTATCGCGGCTACCCGGCCATGGCCATGGTGCGGTTGCCGACGCGCGCGTCTGACGGCAAGGCCAACCTTCACCAGGGTGCCGTCGGCGCAGGCGTCGATCTGGCAACGGGCGAGACACTGACGGGCGTACTCGGCAACGAGGTCATTGACGAACACCCCGATACCGGCGCACACATTGCCGGGCTGCATATCCCTCACTGGGATGTCATCCTGGAGTCGTCGGCACGTGGCTACGATGTCACCGGTCTCGGCTATCTCGGCGTCGACATGGTCATTGATCGCGACCGGGGTCCGCTGATCCTGGAGATGAATGCGAGGCCCGGACTCAACATCCAGATTGCGAACGGTACCGGGCTTGCGCAGCGCATCGAGCGCATCGACGCACTTTACGATGCTTCCGCCGGCGCCGCAGAGCGCGCCACCGCAGCGCGGCGCGAATTTGCGGCCGGGGTGGAACACCAGACGAGCCTATTCTAGGGTCGCGCTTCGGCTTCCTGCTTCATCTGTCCTGTCAGCCACTCATCCATGCGCTGCTCGAGAATATCGAGCGGCAGCGCACCGCCGCCGAGCAGTTCGTCGTGGAAGGCCCGGACGTCGAATGCATCGCCGAGGTGCAGTTCGGCGCGCTCGCGTAATGCCAGCATCTTGAGTTGCCCGATCTTGTAAGCGAGCGCCTGGCCCGGCATCGCAAGGTAGCGGTCAATTTCGTTAACGATATCGTGCTCGGTTTTGGCGGCGTTGTCCGTGAAAAAGTCGATGGCCTGTTGGCGGGTCCAGCCTTTGTAATGCATGCCGGTGTCTACAACGAGGCGCACCGCGCGCCACATGTCATAGGTCAGCTGACCGAACCGCGAGTAGGGATCCCTGTACAAACCGAGATCGTAACCGAGCCGCTCGCTATAGAGCCCCCAGCCTTCGACGAAGACCGTGAAGCCGAGAAAGCGCCGGAACATCGGCATGTCACCCAATTCCTGTTGCAGCGCTATTTGCAGGTGATGACCGGGCATCGCTTCATGCACGCTCAGAACCTCGATTTCGTACTTCGGCCGGACTTCCGGCCTGTAGAGATTCACCCAGTAAATGCCGGCGCGGCTACCGTCAGCGGCTGGCCGGGAATAATAGGCCGTCGTCGTATCGGGAGCGATCGATTCGGGAATCGGTTTGACCCCGTACGGCATTCTCGGCAAAACGCCGAACAACTTCACAAGCTCCGGATCGATACGTTTGCAGGTTGCGAGATAGGCCTCGTACAGGTCATCGGGGTCATCGAAGTAAAACTGCCCGTCGGTGCGCAGGAAGACGAGGAAGTCCTGGAAGCTACCCTCGAAACCGACCTCATCGATGATCCCCTGCATCTCGCCGCGGATGCGCTTGACCTCTTCGAGTCCGAGCCGGTGAATCTCATCGGGCGACATACGGGTTGTCGTGAATGAGCGCGCCAGGTGTTCGTACCAGGCGTCGCCGTTCGGCAGCGCCGACTGGCCGATGCTCTCACGCGATGCCGGCAGATACTTACCGTTGAAGTAGCGGTCGAGCTTCTTGTATGCGGGCAGGATCTTTTTCTCGATCGTGACGAGCGCCGCGGCGCGCAGGCGCTGCTGGTCCTCGGGCGAGACGGAATCGGGCATGCTGGCAAAGACGCGGTAAAACGGGCTGTCGGCAGGGTCGTCGACGAGCTGCATTGCGAGTTGCTCCGGTATGCGCTGCATCAAGACCCGGGGTGCCATGATGTCCGCTTTGCGGCCGGCCTCGGCAAGGTCGATTTCCTGGTCGATGACGATGTCGATCTTGCTCATGCGCGCAAGCCAGTCTTCGAAATCCCGGCTCGTCACTAAGCGCAGCTGGTTCGTCACGTTCTCGAGGTTTTGCACACCGCCGCGATGAAAGAACGGCAGCAGGTATCCGCTAAACTGATGCAGGTCGACGTCGTCCTGAAGCTGGCGCCGAAACAATTCGTAGTTGAGCTGATCGGCGTCGGGCAGTGCACTGCGATCGATTGCGTACGCGCGGCGCAGGAATTCGCGGGTTTCTTCATGGCGACGCCGGATCGCATCCAGGCTCTGATCCTGCCATTGGTCGTTATAGCGATGATCGCCGATCATCGATGCCATCATCGGCGAGTTCGCGAGCTGCCACTCCCAGTGCTCCTCGAGCAGCGTCGCGAAATCGGTTCCGGCATCGGCACCGACCGCGAACGATGCCGTCAGGAGCAGGGCGGTCAGCGCGATGTTGAGCCTCTTCATGAAGATTTCCTCGTCTGGGATCGGTGGCATTGTCACCGTCGGCGCCCCGGCTGGCAACCGGACCGGCCTTTGGCTATGATTGCGCGCACTGATCTAAAGCGTGCACAGAAGAGACCTCGTTCAATCGGGGCGCCGAAGGCGCAACACGCTCGGAAACGCTCAGGCAGAAGGACTGAGTACGCTGATCAGCTCTGGAGAGCGGCCAGACGGCCCACCGAAGGGGTATGTGGCTTTAGCCGAAACGCCGGCGGCCATTGATCTCTCAGGTTGCAAAGGACAGAGGGGCGGCAGGCCCGGCGGCCTGCCGTCCCTAGTTTTTTGCGCATAACAACGGCGAGCTGACAGCATGGGTTTAAGAACATCGCTCTACGACAAACACGTTGAAGGCGGGGCGCGCATCGTCGACTTTGGTGGCTGGGATATGCCGCTGCACTACGGGTCTCAAAAAGAAGAGCACCACGCCGTGCGCCAGAGTGCCGGCGTTTTCGATGTCTCCCACATGACGATCGTCGACCTCAGCGGCGACCGGACGCGCGAGTTCCTGCAGCGGCTGGTAGCCAATGACGTTGCCAAGCTCAAGGACTACGGCAAAGCGCTGTATACCTGCATGCTCAATCCGGCCGGCGGCGTCATCGATGATTTGATCATCTATTTCTTAGCCACTACCAGGTACCGCCTGATCGTCAATGCAACGACGCGCGAGAAAGACCTGGCGTGGATCCGGGAACAGGCCGCTCCGTTCGGCGTTAAGGTTATCGAGCGTGCCGAGCTGGCGATGATTGCCGTGCAGGGGCCTCGTGCACGGGAGCTGGCGGCCCCGTGCATCGAAGCGGACTGGCGGGACGCGGCGCTGGCATTGAAACCGTTCAACGGTCTGCAGGCGGGCGAGATCTTCGTGGCCCGCACCGGCTACACGGGTGAGGACGGCTGGGAGATCATGCTGCCGGCCGCCAGCGCGCCGGCGACCTGGGATCGCCTGCTGGCGGCGGGGGCTGTGCCCTGCGGCCTCGGTGCCCGTGACACCCTGCGGCTCGAAGCCGCCATGAACCTGTATGGCTCGGACATGGACGAGTCGGTGTCTCCGCTGGAAGCGGGGCTGGCGTGGACTGTGGCCTGGGAGCCTGCAGATCGAGATTTCATTGGTCGGCAGCCGATGGAGAAATTACGTAATTCCCCGGACAAGCGGCGTTTCGTCGGTCTGCTTCTGGAAGATCGTGGTGTGTTGCGTAATCGCCAGAAAGTTGTCGTCGGAGGCGGGGGCGAGGGGGAAATCACGAGCGGCGGTTTCTCGCCGACGCTGGGGCGATCGATAGCGCTGGCACGCTTGCCTGCCGGCGAATACGACCGCGCCCAGGTCGAAGTCAGGGGAAAGCTCCTGGACGTGCGGATCGTCAAGACACCGTTCGTTCGTAACGGAAAGATTCTGATCGACGTCTGACGTCGTTGCTGAAAAAACATAGGGAGTAGCAAGATGACTGAACTGCCGGGAGATCTTCTTTACACGAAAGACCACGAGTGGCTGAGGCATGAGGACGACGGAACCGTTACGGTCGGCATCACCGAACATGCGGCAACCGCGCTGGGCGACCTCGTTTACGTCGAGTTGCCGGAGGTCGGGCAAGACGTTGAAAGCGACGGTGAAATGGCGGTCGTGGAATCCGTCAAAGCGGCGTCTGATGTATATGCACCGATTACGGGCAGCGTTGTTGCGGTCAACGACGACCTCGCCGACGATCCGGAAAAAATCAATTCCGAACCGTATGGCGAAGGATGGATCGTGAAACTGGCGCCTGACGATGAAATCGACGAAAGCCAGTTGATGTCGCCCGATGCCTACCAACAGTTTCTTGATGAACTCGACGATTGAGTAGTCCGTAATGCCCTTCATTCCCCATACCGAGAAAGACACCCAGGAAATGCTCGCGGCAATCGGCGCCGATTCCATCGAGGACCTGTTCGACGAGATTCCGGCAGAGCTACGTGTCGATCATCTTCACGGTGTGCCGGAAGCGCACAACGAGATGGAGATCTCGCGCCTCATGCGGGATCGTGCCGCGATAGACGGTTCGCCGCTTTGTTTTATCGGTGCCGGCGCCTATGAGCACCATATTCCGGCCGCCGTCTGGGACATTGCAACCCGCGGCGAGTATTACAGTGCGTATACGCCCTACCAGGCCGAGGCGAGCCAGGGCACGCTGCAGACCATTTACGAGTACCAGTCGATGATCACGCAGCTGACCGGACTCGATGTCAGCAATGCATCGCTGTATGACGGCGCGTCGGCGCTTGCCGAAGCGGCTTTGATGTCTGTACGTACCAACAGGCGCGTGAAGACCGGGCTGGTGCTTCTGGCGCCGGGCGTGAATCCGGTTTACGAACAGGTGGCGACGGCCATCGCCGGCAGCCAGGGGCTGAGATTCGAGCGTTTGCCGGTCGACGCGGCGTCCGGCAACGTGGCGTTCACGCAACTTCGTGACGGCCAGAATCCGGTCGCGGTTGTCCTGCAACAACCCTCGTTCCCGGGGACGCTGGAAGATGTCGATCGCCTGACGGACTGGGCGCATGCACAGGACGCGATCGTCATCGGGGCTGTGAATCCGGTTTCCCTGGCGCTTCTGAAACCGCCCGGTCACTGGGGCGAGCAGGGAGCCGATATCGCGATCGGTGAAGGACAACCGCTGGGTGTGCCGATGTCCTCGGGCGGGCCTTACTTCGGCTTCATGACCTGCAAGCAGGCGCACGTGCGGCAGATGCCGGGCCGCATTGTGGGCCGCACGACGGATCTCGACGGCAACACGGGTTTTGCGCTGACCCTGCAGGCGCGTGAGCAACACATCCGGCGCACCAAAGCGACATCGAACATTTGTACGAACCAGGGGCTCATGGTCACGGCGGCGACAATTTACATGTCGTTACTGGGACTTGACGGCATCGCAGCCGTCGCTTGCCGCTCGCATGCCAACACGACTCGACTGGTCGAAGGTCTTACGGCCATCAAAGGTGTCGAGCGACTGTACGAAGGGCCGTATTTCCACGAAGTGGCGCTGAAACTCGATCGCCCGGTTGCGCCGCTGCTCGCCGCGCTGGCGGAGCGTGATATTCTCGGCGGCTTTGACCTTACAGAATTCGCGGGCACCGACGCCCTTTTGGTGTGTGCAACGGAAACAAAGTCAGCGGCGGATATCGACGCCTATGTTTCGGCGCTAGCCGACCTGATGTCCTGAAGCGGCAGGAGAAACGATCGTGGCAAGAATTCAGTTTGAACATGCGTCGTATCGCACCTACGGGGACCTGCCGGCCGTGGGCAGCCGGGCGCCGGACGTTTCGCTCGTCAATACCAGCCTGCAAAACGTCTCTCTTGCGAACTGGATGGGCAAGCGAAAAATCATGAATATATTCGTTAGTATCGATACCGCGGTGTGTGCGGAATCGGTCGTCAAGTTCGAGCGCTACGCCGGCGATCGGGAAGATCTCGCGCTGCTGATGATTTCGTACGACCTCCCGTTTGCCCACAAGCGATTTCAGCAGGAATACGATCTCAAGAAAGTCATCGGCCTGTCGGCAATTCGTCACGCCGGTTTCGGCGAAAACTATGGCGTGATGATCATTGACGGCCCGCTGGCCGGCATGTTCTCGCGCGCCGTTGTCGTCCTGGATGAAAACAACACGGTCGTACACGGTGAATTGATCGAAGACATAACCACCGAACCGGATTACGGCGCGGCCTTCCGCGCGCTGGGCATTGAAATCGATGAGTGAACTAATTTTCGAAAAATCCCGATCGGGCCGCCGGGCATTTGCGCAAGCCCCGTTCGAAGCGGCGCCGCCGGCGATTCCCCAGCAGTTCCTGCGCAACGACAAACCGCGTCTGCCGGAAGCTTCTGAGCTGCAGGTGGTGCGGCACTTCACGCGTTTGTCACAAAAAAACTTCTCGATCGATACGCAGTTTTATCCGCTCGGCTCCTGCACGATGAAATATAATCCTCGCGCCTGCAATGCGCTGGCGTTGCTGCCCGAGTTTGCGGGCCGCCATCCTCTGGGACCGGTCAGCCATGGACAGGGTTTTCTCACCTGCATGTACGAGCTGCAGGAAATGCTCCGGGAGGTAACGGGCATGAAAGGCGTCTCGCTGACGCCCATGGCCGGTGCGCAGGGTGAACTTGCCGGCGTCGCGATGATCAAGGCTTATCACCAGGCTCGCGGCGACCACGAAAGAAACGAGATTATCGTCCCCGATGCGGCGCACGGCACCAATCCGGCGACAGCGAACATGTGTGGCTGCATCGTCAAGGAAATCCCGACGGGTCCCGATGGCGACATCGAAATCGCGGCGCTCAAAGCCGTTCTCAGCCCGCGGACGGCCGGCATCATGCTGACCAATCCGTCGACGCTGGGTGTATTCGAACGGCATATAAAGGACGTGGCTGACATGGTTCACGCCGCCGGTGGACTCCTCTATTACGACGGCGCCAACCTCAACGCCATCCTTGGCAAAGTGCGGCCGGGGGATATGGATTTCGACGTCATCCACATGAACCTGCACAAGACTTTTTCGACGCCGCACGGCGGTGGTGGCCCGGGCTCGGGCGCCGTGGGCGTCAACAAGCGACTGCTGCCGTTCATGCCGATCCCGGTCGTCGGCAGGTCAGAGGTTGAGGGGAAAACGGTCTACGACTGGCTGACGGAAGAAGACCTTCCGCAGAGCATCGGTCGTCTTTCCGGTTTCATGGGGAATGCCGGTGTCCTGCTGCGCGCCTATGTCTACATGCGCATGATCGGCCGGGCTGGCATGGAACGCATAGCCGAGTACGCTACGCTGAACGCCAACTACCTGATGGCACGTCTGCGTGATGCAGGATTCGAACTTGCGTATCCCGGGCGTCGCGCGAGTCACGAATTCATCGTGACGCTCAAACACGAAGCAAAGTCCGTCAGTCTTACCGCCATGGATATGGCCAAAGCTCTGCTGGATCGGAACTATCACGCGCCGACTACGTATTTTCCGCTGCTGGTTCCGGAATGCCTGCTTATTGAGCCGACCGAGACCGAAAGCAAGGAAACCCTGGATGGATTTGTTGCGGCAATGATCGATATCGTGCGCGCCGCAAAAGAGGATGGGGCCGACTACAAGGAAGCCCCGTACAAGATGCCGGTGCGGAGACTCGATGACGTTAAAGCTGCCAGGCAGCTCGATCTTGCTTACCGCCCCGAATGAACCTGAGTCGCATCGTGCGACTGATTTTGTTGAAATAGGGAACCGCTCCGGCCGCAGTCAGTCGAGAGTAAGGACGAACGGGCATTCGGCCCGACAATTGACCAGGATAGCTATGAATTTTGGCAGGAATCTGGCGGCACTCGCCGCACTGATGCTTGGCGTTGCGGCGAATGCTGCCGAGGACTCGGCGTGGACGGCGACGCTCGAGCGCATCTCATCGGGCGTCGTTTCCATAAGGGTCGACAGCACGCGGGCATTTGATACGGAGTGGAACAGCTCGAGCCAGGCGACCGGATTTGTCGTTGACGCCGAGCGCGGTCTGATACTCACTAATCGCCATGTTGTGACGCCCGGACCCGTTATCGCAGAAGCGGTCTTTCGCAACAACGAGGAAGTCCGACTCACGCCCGTGTATCGCGATCCGGTGCATGATTTCGGGTTTTTTCGCTACGACCCCGCAGAGTTGAGTTACATCAAGCCAGTGGAACTGCCGCTCGCCCCGGACGGGGCCGGCATCGGCCGGGAGATCCGCGTAATCGGTAACGATGCCGGTGAGCAGCTCTCGATACTTGCCGGAACGATTGCGCGGCTCGATCGTAAAGCGCCCGAATACGGTCGCGGCAAGTACAATGACTTCAATACGTTTTATCTGCAGGCCGCCTCAGGCACTTCCGGCGGTTCGTCGGGTTCGCCGGTCGTCAGTATCGACGGCCAGGTTGTGGCGTTGAATGCCGGCGCCGACAGCTCGGCGGCAAGCAGCTTCTTCCTGCCTCTCGACAGGATCGATCGCGCGCTGAAGGAGCTGCAGCGCGGCTTGCCCGTTTCGCGCGGCACGCTGCAGACGACATTCCAGAGCAAGGCTTACGATGAATTGCGGCGGCTGGGCTTGAGTGCCGATTCCGAGCGTCTTGCGCGTTCGTCGTTTCCGAAACAAACCGGGATGCTGGTTGTGGAACAGGTCATTCCGAATTCGCCGGCCGCGGGCGAACTCGCGCCTGGCGACATCTTGATCCGCATTAACGGCCAGCTCATAACACAGTTCGTGCCGCTGGAAGCGCTCCTGGACAGTCACGTTGGCAAAGAAATCGATATCGAACTGGAGCGCGGCGGGAGGCAGATTGTGGCCAAAGTGCTTGTCGATGACCTGCATGCAATAACGCCGGATGAATATCTCGAGTTCGGCGACGCGATTGTCAACCGGCTGTCGTACCAACAGGCCCGGCACTACAATCGTGCGGCGGAAGGCGTATACGTTGCGAATCCCGGCTACCTGTTGTCAAAAGCCGCAATTCCGCGCGGCGCCGTGGTCGTTGACGTGGACGGCGAAGAGGTACTCGACCTCGATGATTTCGAGGCGGTGCTTGACGGCCTCGCGGACGGCGAACGTGTGCTCGTGCGTTACGTTACGATGGAAAACCCGCAGAATTCCATTGTCCGCCTGCTGGAAATGGACCGTACCTGGTTTCCGACGCGCCGCTGCAAGCGGAATGACGCGCTGGGATTCTGGCCATGCCGCGACCTCGCGGACGGGCCTGCACCCAAGCCGGCCAAAGTAAGCAGCACTCGCTTCACCAAAAACAGCGACCCCATTGTCAGTGCAATAGCGCCGTCGCTGGTCGTCGTGAATTTTGACCTGCCGTACACGCTGTCAGGAGTGTCGGATCGTCATTACTACGGCACCGGGCTCATCGTCGACAAGGAGCGCGGTTATGTTCTCGTCGACCGCAACACCGTGCCGATCGCCATCGGTGACGTAACGGTGACTTTTGCCGGATCGCTCGAGGTCAAAGGAAAAATCGAACAACTGCATCCTCTGCACAATTTTGCGATCGTGTCATATGATCCCAGGAGCATCGGTACGACGCCCGTCCAGGAAGCGAGGTTCAACACATCGGCGCTGAAGCCGGGGGACGATGTCTGGGTCGTCGGAATCAAGGCGGATCACCAGCTGGTTCACCAGAAGAGTACCGTGTCGTCGGTTGACCCGCTGCTATTGCCGCTGTCGCGGACGCTGCGGTTTCGCGATTCGAATATCGAAGGCATCTCGCTGGTCAATGCGCCGAACGACGTGGACGGCGTACTCGTTGACAAGAAAGGGCGTGTGATGGCGACCTGGTCGAGCTTCATGCTGCAGTCGGGTGGGGACCCGGCGCAGCTCAATCGTGGCGTCGGAAGCGAGGTCGTCAGGGATTTCGTTGAAACGGTTCGCGAAGGCAGGCCGTTCTATTCACTCGAAGCGGAGTTCGTGTACGCACCGCTGTTTGCGGCCCGCAAGATGGGTGTCGACGAAGATTGGGTTGCCCGGCTGGAGGAAAACAACCCGGTGCGCCGACGGGCGCTGAGCATCACGCGCCTGGTTGCCGGCACGCCGGCATCGATGCTGCTCAAGAACGGCGACATGGTATTGGCGATTGATGGCAAGGTCGTTACCTCTTATCGGGCGCTCGAAAAAGCCGTGCAAAAGCCGGAAGTCGTGGTCACCGTGTGGCGCAACGACACGGTTCATGAAATAACGGTCCAGACGGCCGCGCTTGACGGCCGCGGCATCGACCGGGCAATTTCCTGGGCGGGAGCACTGTTGCAGGATCCGCACCGTGCCATGGCGGCGCAGCGTGGAGTCGATACAGATGGCGTATACGTTGCCTATTTCAGCTACGGATCACCGTCGACCCGCTATGGCCTGTGGGCGGGCCGCAGGGTCGTCGAGGTTAACGAAACGCCGACGCGCGATCTGCAGGCATTCATCGATGCCGTCAAGGACATCAAGCATCGCGAGTCGGTTCGGCTGAAAACCGTTACATGGAACGGCACGGCCGAAGTCATCACCCTCAAGCTCGACAACAAGTACTGGCCTGCCTACGAAATACGGCGGACCGAAGACGGTTGGCGTCGAACAGGCTTCGGTTCGTAGGAAGGCGGAACAGCTTATCGCTTCTCTGACGACAACTGCATGTTGCAGGGACGACGTGACCGCTTAATAACGAAGGCATGCACCGCATACGAGCGGTCGCTGGCTCAGGCCCCGCTCAGCTGTGCGGCCAGAGCCTCCCAGGTGGTCACCGGCATATCGCAGTGCGTGCCGAGGCAGCGGTAGGCAACGGTCTCACCGTCGATCGCCGCGCGCTCCGCCAGCGCGCCGGGCAAGCTGCGAGCGTCGGCGCTTATGCCGAAGACCAGTCGTCGTGGTGCATACAGCCTGGCGGCCGCATGCTGCCATCGGGCGATCTCATGAACATCTCCGCGAACGACGATGATCTCGGGATGATCCAGGTATTCCTCGAGTGCGCTCAGCAGGCTGACATGGCCATGCGGATATTCACTGATAGCGCGCCAGCTCGCGCGCAGCGTCCTTTCGGCGGCATCGAGATACCGGGTGTCGCCCAGGAGGAACCCCAGGCGTTGCAGCGCGAATGCCGCGATGCCGTTGCCCGACGGCACAGCTTCGTCCGCCAGTGGTTTCGGCCGATGGATCAGCGTTTCGTGATCGTCCGCGGTGAAAAAGAACGCGCCGCCCTCACGGTCTTCGAAGTGCGCGAGCATCAGTTCGGCTAATTGCACGGCAAACTCCAGCTGTGCGGTATCCCAGCGCGCCTGCAGTAATTCCAGCAGGGCGTCGAGCAGGAAGGCATGATCGTCGAGGTAGGCCGGAAAACGCGCCTCGCCGTCCTTGTAGCTGGCGAGCAGGCGGCCGTCGACGAACAAAGTGCTTTGCAGAAAGCGCGCGGCACCGACCGCGGCATCGACCAGATCCGTACGATCGAGTGCACGCCCGGCAATCGCGAGGCCACGAATCGCCAGCGCGTTCCAGGACGTCAGCTGTTTTTCATCGCGCCCGGGCGCGACGCGCTTGAGGCGCTCGCGCAGCAGCTTTTTTTTCGCAGCGTCGATTGCCGGCAACACGTCCTCTTCCCTGCGTCCGGTTGCCGTTGCGATATCGCTGATCGATTCCCGCACCGTCAGGTGCCACTGACCCTCGAAGTTGGCGTCCTGGTTCAGCCCGAAACGTCGTGCGAAGAGCTCGTAGTCGTCGCCGAGCAGCTCACGGACCTGTTCGGGGCGCCACAGGTAGTAAATTCCCTCATGTCCCTCGGAATCCGCGTCCCGCGTGGCGAAGAAGCCGCCGTTATCAGCCCGCATGTCGGTAAGCATCCATGCGGACGTTGCACTGGCCACATCTCCAAACATCGTGTCGCCCGTCGCCAGCGCGGCCTGCGCGTACAGTGCAAGCAGCGGTCCGTTGTCGTACAGCATTTTTTCGAAATGCGGGATCTGCCAGTATCGATCGACCGAATAGCGACAGAATCCGCCGCCGACGTGGTCGAACAGGCCGCCCTCGGCCATGCGCGTCAGCGTCAGCGTCGCCATGAACAGTGCCTCAATGTCGGGTTCGGCTTCGTTCGCGCTTGCACGCCAGTGCCGCAGCAATCGATCGATCGTCGTCGGATGCGGGAACTTCGGCGCGGAACCGAAGCCGCCGAGGTCGCGATCGAAGGTTTGCTCCAATGTGTTACGCGCGGCGGCGAGTGGAGCCGCACCCAGCGCGGCCCCGGGTCCCGCCGGTGCCGGTTCCAGCTTCGTGAATACCTCCAGCAGTCTTGCACCGTGCGAACGCACCTCGTCGCGCTTGTCCGCGTAATAGCTGGCGACATTTTTCAGCAGCTCGCCGAACGCCGGCATGCCGTAACGCGCTTCGGTAGGGAAATAGGTGCCGCCGAAGAAAGGCCGCTGGTCTTCGCCGTCGAGAAACATCGTGAGCGGCCATCCGCCACCACGCTGAGTCAGCAGCTGGTGCGCGGTCTGGTAAATCTTGTCGATATCGGGACGCTCTTCGCGATCGACCTTGATATTCACGAACAGCTCGTTCATGAGCTCGGCCGTGGCCGCGTCCTCGAAGGACTCGTGTGCCATGACGTGGCACCAGTGGCAGGCCGAATAGCCGATTGAGAGCAGCACGGGTTTGCCGGTTTCGCGCGCCACCCGGAAGGCCTCTTCGCCCCACGGATACCAGTCGACGGGGTTGTCCGCGTGCTGCTGCAGATAAGGACTGCTTTCCCGGGCAAGACGATTGGTCATGGTTTCCCTGTGGCGATCGCCACTATGACGGGTTGCTGAAACTGACTATGATACCCATCTTGTGTCTACTCCGAGCGGGATTCCATGCTGACCTACCCCGAGATCGATCCGGTCATATTTTCGATCGGGTTTCTCAAGATCCGTTGGTACGGGCTAATGTATGTCATCGGCTTCCTGTTCGCGTGGTGGCTCGCCCGGCGCCGCTGTAAACGCAGCGACTCCCCGGTCAACGCGGAGCAGGTAGATGACCTGATCTTCTACGCGATGCTCGGCGTCATCATCGGCGGGCGCGTCGGCTATGCATTGGTCTATGGCTGGACTCAGCTCACGAGCGATCTCTTTTATCTGTTCAGGATTACAGAGGGGGGCATGTCGTTCCATGGCGGCCTGGTCGGTGTGATGATCGCGATGTGGCTGTATGGCCGCAAGTTGGGCCACTCGATCTGGCGCATGACGGATTTCGTCGCGCCGGTCGCGCCGCTCGGACTCGGCTTCGGACGCATCGGCAATTTCATCAATAGCGAACTCTGGGGCAAGCCGACAGACGTCCCCTGGGGATTCCTCGTAAATGGCCAGGTACTGCATCCTTCGCAGCTGTATGAATCCATTCTCGAGGGATTTCTGCTGTTTGCGATTCTCTGGATCTACACCGCCAAACCACGGCCTTACCTAGCCGCATCAGGCTTGTTCCTGCTGCTGTACGGCGTGTTCCGCTTCATCGTCGAGTTTTACCGGGTTCCTGACGCGCACCCGGGCTACCTGGCGCTGGGCTGGGTCACGATGGGCCAGGTGCTGAGCCTGCCGATGGTTTTGGCCGGTGCAGTTCTGCTGATAATGGCCTACCGTTGGGCCGGTGCGGCCGCGCAGAAGGCCTGACATGCAGCAATACCTCGACATGATGCGACTCGTCCGTGACACAGGCGTCCGGAAAGATGACCGGACCGGCACGGGAACGCTCAGCATTTTCGGCCACCAGATGCGCTTCGATCTCGGCCAGGGCTTCCCGCTGGTGACGACCAAGAAACTGCATACTCGTTCGATTATTCATGAGCTGCTGTGGTTCCTGAGTGGTGACAGCAACATTGCTTATCTCAAGGAAAACGGCGTTTCTATCTGGGACGAATGGGCCGACGAAAACGGTGAGCTCGGACCCGTTTACGGCGTGCAGTGGCGCAACTGGCCGACGCCGGACGGCGGTAGCATCGACCAGATCGCGCGCATCGTGCAGCAGTTGCGCGAAACGCCCGACTCCAGGCGCATCATCCTCAGCGCCTGGAATGTTGCAGAAATCGACAACATGGCATTACCGCCATGCCACTGCCTGTTCCAGTTCTATGTAGCGGAAGGCAAGCTCTCCTGTCAGCTGTACCAGCGCAGCTGCGACATTTTCCTCGGAGTGCCGTTCAACATCGCATCGTACGCGTTGCTCACGCACATGCTCGCCCAACAGGCTGATCTTGGCGTCGGCGATTTCGTATGGACGGGCGGAGACTGTCACCTGTATTCGAATCATCTCGAGCAAGCGGAGGAACAGTTGGGCCGCAAGCCGCTGCCGCTGCCGCGCCTCGTCATAAAGCGTCGCCCGGAGACTATCTTCGATTACAGGTACGAGGATTTCGATATTCTCAACTACGAATCGCACCCGCACATCAAAGCAGCGGTCGCGGTCTGATCGCGGCGCAGTGATCAGTATCATCGTCGCGACGTCGATGAACGACGTCATCGGCATACGCGGCGATCTTCCCTGGAAGCTCTCGGATGACCTGAAGCGATTCAAGCAGCTGACGATGGGAAAGCCCATCGTCATGGGCCGTTTGACCTGGGAGTCCATCGGTTGGCCCTTGCCGGGCCGGCAAAATATCGTGCTGACTCGACAGGCCGGTTACGCCGCCGACGGCTGCGACGTCGTGGCTTCACCCGCCGAAGCCCTGGCCGCTGCCGCCGATGCCGAAGAAATAATGATCATCGGCGGCGGCCAGATCTATGAACTGTTCCTGCCGAAAGCCAGCCGTCTTTACATTACGCGCGTGCAGGCCAGTATCGACGGCGACGCTTTTTTTCCCGGGATCGATGAAGCAACCTGGCAGCTCGTAGACCGTGTGCGCCACGCCGCCGACGACGCCAATGAATACGCGTTCGAGTTCAGGACCTACGAACGGCGAGGTCGTTCCTGACCGTATCTATTCGGGGCAGGCGTTTCTGCAGGGCGTCAATTGCCGCTGAAATATCGATTTCGTCGATGGAATTCGCGTCTTCCGTGAATTCTTCCAGCAGCGCTTTTTGAACTTCGCCGCGCTGCTGTGCCACGAGGTACGGGATGTCGGCGTGAAACATCACCATCGAGTATCGCGGAATGAACTGCTCGGGCAGGCGTTTCTCGAGTTCGAAAGCGAGCGCTTTGCGCAATGCGAACTTCGGGTCACGCACGGTGTCGCGCATTTCGATGTAGTTGTCCAGCGCCATGTCGGCGATCGCATTCGCATTCGCCAGCTGTTCGGCTTCGAATCGCGCAAATACGTTGGCCCAGTCATTGCCGTGTTCGGTGACAAGGCGATCGAGCAAGACGCAGTCTTCGAACGCGAGGTTCATGCCCTGCCCGTGAAACGGCACAATCGCATGCGCCGCGTCGCCCAGCAGCAGGACGTTGCCGCGATCATGCCAATGCCGGCAGCGCACGGTGCCCAGGGTGCCGAGCGGGTGGTTCAGCATATCGTCGCAGAGATTCGGTATCAGTGCGGCCACGTCGGGGAAATAGGTTTCAAAAAACGTGACCACAGAAGCTTCATCGCTGAGACTTTCGAAACTGTTGTCACCCACGTTGGGCAGGAAGAGCGTCAGCGTGAAATCGCCGCCGGGATTGGGCAGAGCGATGAGCATGAACCCGCCGCGCGGCCAAATGTGCAGCGCGTCCGTTGCCAGCTGGAACTCTCCGCCCGGCCCGGCCGGGATCGAGAGTTCCTTGTAGCCGTGTCGCAGCAGCGTTTCGATGCCGCCGAACGTGTCGGACCCGTCGAACGAACGACGTATGCTGGAGCCTGCGCCATCCGCCGCAAAGAGAGGGTCTGCTTCGACCTGGTAGAGGCTGCCGTCGGTCTCGTCACGAACATGCACCGTTCGATCGGGCGCATCGTAACCAATCGCGTTTTGTTCGAAGTTGAGGCTGAGATTCGGCAAGTCATCGGCGACGCCGAGAAGGACCTGGTTGAGGCCGAGCCGGGTCACGGAATAGATTTCCTCATCGGCCTGCTGCCCGTAGCGCAGGAACTCGGTTCGCCCGTCCTGGTGATGCAGCATGCGGCCGCGCATCGGTACGAGCAGTGGCTCGACCAGCGTATCGATACCGACCTGGTGCAATGCGTTGAGACCCCGCGCGGCAAGCGCCAGGTTGATCGAGCGGCCAGCCTCGGGATCCTGGATACGCGGGTCTTTGAAGCGCTCATAAACGTCGACCTTGAAACCGTGCCTTGCCAGCATGATCGCGATCAGCGTACCGCACTGGCCGGCACCGATGATGTTGACTGATCGTGTACTCATGCGGCCTTCATGTCGCCAGGACTACGGACATTCGTTCCCCGAATTCAAAAACGTCGGTGAAACTGTTGTACATGGGCACCGGTGCAACACGAATGACGTTGGGGTTGCGCCAGTCTCCCGTGACATTGAGTTCACACAGTGCGTCGAACACTGCTTTCGCGTCGACGGACTTGTCATTAACCACGAGCGAAAGCTGGCAGCCGCCTGCATCGGCAGGGGTAATGATTCCAAGGCGGTCGCCGAAGTTCGCTGCGACCAGCCAGCGCAGGAAACCCGTCAGCATCCGCGACTTGTCGCGCAATGCCGCGAAACCGGCCTCCCGGAACAGCTGCAGCGAGGCAATCACGGGGGCGAGCGACAGGATGGGGGGATTGCTTATTTGCCAGGCCTCGGCCCCTTCGGCGGGTTCGAACGCCGGGCGCATCTTGAAGCGGCTGCTCTCTTTATTGCCCCACCAGCCCTGCAGAAAATCATCACACGAGTGGTGTTTTTCGTGCACAAAAGCGCCGGCGACCGCGCCGGGACCCGCATTGAGATACTTGTATGTGCACCAGGACGCGAAGTCAGGAGCCCAGTTATTAAGTGACAGTTCGACGTTGCCGACAGCATGGGCGAGGTCCAGGCCGACCCTGCAACCGTAGCGCCGTCCCAGGGCGCAGATCGCCTGCATGTCGAGCACCTGGCCCGTGTAGTACTGCACGCCCGGCAGCAGCAGCAGTGCGACGGAGTCCCCCTCCCGCTGCAAGAGCTGCTCGAGATCATCGATTCTGAGATGCAGCTCGCCGTCGCGAGGTTTCCATTCAAGCAGGTCGGATGCCGGATCGTGGCCGTGTATCCGAATCTGCGATGCTGCCGCGTATTGATCCGATGGAAACGCGCCGGCTTCGATGACGATTTTTCGACGCTCAGCGGTGGGGCGGTAGAAGCTCGCCATCAGCAGGTGCAGGTTGACCGTCAGCGTGTTCATCGCGATCACTTCGCTCGGCTTCGCACCCGTCAGGTCGGCGAATCCGGCCGTCGCCAGCCGGTGATAGCTGAGCCAGGGGCGATCCGAGTTGAAATGGCCGTCGACCGCGTAGTTCTTCCAGTTTTTCAGTTCGTCCTGGACGAATTTCACGGCAAGCCTGGGCTGCAAGCCCAGGGAATTGCCGCACAGGTAGACAGGTGATCGACCCTGCTTGTCGCGCGGAAAATTGAATTGCCCGCGGAACCCGGCCAGGGGATCGTCATGATCCAGTGCTTCCGCAAATGCACGCGTGTTTTCGTAACGCATCAATTCTTGCCGGGCCGGGGCATGACAGTGCCGCATTTGTCGCAGCGGCGGTGCTTTTTCGAGCCGTAGAATCGATCGAAAATCGGCGGAAGCTGCTTGACGATATCATCGACATAGACGTTTTCTTCATACAGCTTGTTGTTGCAGCTCTCACAAAACCACATGAAGCCATCGAGTTCATGCGGCAGCCGCATTCGTTCTACGACGAGACCAACCGTGTCCGCGAAACGCTGTGGCGAATGCGGAACTTTGGGTGGCAACAGCAGCATTTCGCCTTCACCAATCCTGATGTCTTTGCGCTCACCACCGTCGATGACCCGCAGGACCATGTGGCCGTCGATCTGGTAAAACAATTCCGGGCCTTCATCCACGTGATAATCCTTGCGCGAATTCGGGCCGCCAACGATCATGACGATAAAGTCGTCTTCTTCGAAGACCTGCTGGTTGCATACCGGCGGTTTCAGCCGGTCGCGGTGCTCGTCGATCCAGGCCGCGAGATTGAACGGTGTTAATGATTTCAATTTCGCTGCCCCCTGACCTGTACGACACGTGGAATTCGTTTGTCGATTCGCACGGCAGTAAGCTGGCGGCCCCAGACGCAGCCGGTATCCAGGCTGATTAATTCAGGGAGCACGATAAGTCCGAGCACCGACCAGTGGCCGAAGATGATGCGCGTACCCTGCCAGGCGGGTTTTTTAGCGTTGTACCACGGTATTTCGCCCTTGCGCGCGCGCCACGGGGGGCCGCTGAAGCTGAGGTCGAGATGTCCCGCCGCCGTAATCATGCGCATGCGTGTCAGGCAATTGATGATAAAGCGCAGGCGCTTGTAGCCGGACAGCTTGTTGGACCATGCGTTGGGTGTGTTGCCGTACATTTTGCCGAGCAAGGTCGGATAGTCATAGGCCTGCAGCGCGGCCTCGACCTCAGCGGCGAGCGCCAGGGTCTTCTTGACGCTCCAGCTCGGGTGCGTGCCGGCGTGCACGAGCAGGGTGTCGAGATCTTCGTCGTAATGCGCGAGGGGCCGGTGTCGCAGCCAGTCGCACAGCTCTGCGACATCCGGTGCGTTGAGTAATTTCTGCAGGGAGCCGAATCGTTTTCCGAAACGCACGACGCCGGCCTCGAGCGCCAGCAGGTGCAGGTCGTGGTTGCCGAGCACCGTGTTGACGGAATCACCGAGCTTCTTCACAAAACGCAGCGTCTTCAGTGACTTGGGTCCGCGATTAACGAGGTCGCCGGTCAGCCAGAGCGTGTCCCTGGAGGGCTCGAACCTGATTTCGTCAAGCAGCCTGCGAAATGGATCGTAGCAGCCCTGCAGATCGCCGATTGCATAAACTGCCATGAACACGTTACCTAGTGGAGCAGGCCGGGGACTGCCAGTGTGAAGGGTGCGATCGGCGCGTCGAAGCTCGCGCCGCTGTCCGTTTCCATGCGATACAGACCCTGCATGGCGCCGACTGGCGTTTCGAGGACAGCCCCGCTCGAGTACCGAAAACGTTCGCCGGGGTTTAGATGCGGCTGCTCACCGACAACGCCATCGCCGCTGACTTCCTGAACCTTGCCATTGGCGTCGGTAATGATCCAGTGGCGGCTGAGCAGTTTCGCCGCCACGTCCCCGTTGTTGGAAATCGTGATCGTATAAGCGAACACGTATCGATCGGCATCGGGTTCCGATTGTTCATCGATATAGCTTGTCGCAACCTGGATGCGGATGTCGAACTGGTTTTCGTCCATGGCGATATTCTAACGTAAGCCCTCTAGCGTTGGCGCGCTGATTTTTGTTTCAGGTGATTTCCGAGGGCGACATACTCGGCGATACTGATCTGTTCCGGCCGAAGCCCGGCGTCGATGCCGACCGCGTCGAAGTCGGCCGCCTGCGCGACCCTCTTGAGGGAGTTGCGCAAGGTCTTGCGGCGCTGCATGAAAGCAGTGGCGACCAGGGTCGAAAGCGCGGCCTCATCTTCTATAGCAAACGTGTCGGGCGGCAGAGGGTCCAGCCGTACGACGGCCGACGTCACGGCCGGCGGCGGATCAAATGCGAGCCGGTCCACTTCGAATAAGGATTCAATACTCATGTGCAAACCGAGCATGATTCCCAGGCGACCGTAAGCTTTGCTGCCGGGCCCTGCCGCTATGCGATCAACGACTTCCTTTTGCAGCATGAAATGCATGTCGACAATCCGGTCGCGGAATTTCAGCAGGTGGAAAAGCAGGGGCGTCGAAATGTTATAGGGCAGATTACCGACAATGCGTAAGCGCTCGCCGAGCATTGCAAAGTCGAAGGACAGCGCATCCGCCTCGTGAATGGTGACCGCAGGATTGTCGGCAAAGCGTGTCCTGAGTTTGGCGGCCAGGTCGCGATCGAGTTCGATCGCATGCAGATGGCCGGCCTGGCGCGCGAGTGCGCGGGTAATGGCCCCATGCCCCGGGCCGATCTCCACAATGATGTCCTGCTTTGTGGCGTGAATGCGCTCAATAATCGCGTCGATAACGCCGGGGTCTGTCAGGAAGTGCTGGCCGAATCGCTTGCGGGCCCGTCGAGCAGCCACTATTTGCCGACCAGTCTTGCGGCGAGTTCGATCGCCGCGAACAGACTGCCTGTATCGGCCTTGCCGCTGCCCGCGATGTCGAATGCGGTGCCATGATCGACCGACGTGCGAATTATCGGCAGGCCCAGGGTCACGTTGACGGCATGGCCGAAGCCCGCGTACTTCAACACGGGCAGCCCCTGGTCGTGGTACATGGCGAGAACGGCGTCTTTGCGACCGGCGGCCGGCGTAAAGGCCGTGTCTGCAGGCAGGGGTCCGCGTAAATGCAGGCCCTGGGCCGACAGCTCGTCGACGACCGGCGCGATGATATCGCGGTCTTCGTTCCCGAGGAGACCCCCTTCGCCGGCATGTGGATTGAGTCCGCACACGATAATTTCAGGGATCGAAATTTTGAATTTCGAGCGCAGCTCGCTATCGAGAATCCTGATGACGCTGCGAAGACGCTCCTGGCTGATGTAGCCCGGAACCGCGCTCAAGGGTATATGCGTGCTGGCGAGCGCAACGCGCAGCTCACCGGCAACGAGCATCATCACCGGCAACGCCGTGTCCGTCAGTTCCGCCAGCAGCTCCGTATGGCCCGTAAACCGGATACCGGCATCGGCGATGACGCTCTTCGCGACGGGCAGGGTGACGAGACCGGAAAACTCCCCGTCGAGGCAACCGTTGACCGCCGTCGTCAGGCCGTCCAGCAGTGTCCTGGCATTCGCCGGGTCGGGTTTGCCCGGGATTACCGGCGCAGGATAGGGCGTGTCGATGACGCGCAGCCGGCGGCTAAGCCGGGATCTGTCGCCGATAATGACGACATCCTCCGCGTAGGCGGAGTCCGCCAGTGCGTTACAGAGCTCGGGACCGATGCCGGCGGGTTCGCCGGCCGTGACTGCCAGTGGTTTGTCCAGGTTCACGCTCAGATGCGCGGATCGACGAAGGCCTCATCGCGAAGGCGTTGCATCCACAGCTGTGTTTCCTCTTCCATCTTACTGTTGCGAATGCGCATGTCGCAGTTGAGTTTCTTGAGGTCTTCAGTGTTGTCGTAGACACGTCGATCGAGCACCTCGACGATGTGCCATCCGAACTGGCTGCGAAACGGTTCACTGACCTCGCCGATTTCCGCTTCGTTTATCACGGCGTCGAATTCCGGTACAAACGTTCCCGGGCCGGCCCATCCGAGGTCACCGCCGAGATTTGCCGAGCCTGGATCATCAGAAAGCAGTTTTGCTTGTTCGCCGAAATCTTCGCCCGCCCGGATCTTTGCCAGCGCTTCATCCAGCCGTTGCTTCGCCGTGTCGTCGTCAATGATTTCGTTGGGCGTTATCAGGATGTGGCGCGCCTTGACCTGGTTGATTTCGCTGCGTTCGACGGCACTTTTCAGGTTATCGACTTTGACTATGTGAAAGCTGGTTCCTTTGCGAAACGGTTGCGACACGTCGCCGGCCTTCATCCCGGGCAGTATGTCGGCAAACAGTGTGGGAACATTCTGACCCCGCATGGGACCGAGCGATCCCCCTTCGAGTGCGGTTGGGCCTTTTGAGTATCGGATCGCGAGTTCGCGAAAATCCGCATCGTCCTGGAGTTGAGCGTAAATGTCGTTGGCCAGCTGCTCGACCTCATCCCTCTCTTCGGCGGTCGCAGAGGCGCCGAACGGCAGCAGAATATGCGACAACACCCAATCGGAATTGACTACGACATTCGTTTCGAGATCGACGATGCACTGCTGGACTTCACGATCGGAAACATTGATGCTTTGGCCTACCTCGATGCGGCGCAACTGCTCGATAGTAATTTCGTCACGCAGGTCGCGACGAAACTCCGTGTAATTGACGCCGTCCTTCGCGAGCAGCGCCGGCATGTCTTCGAAGGCGACGCCGTTCTGAGCGGCGATGCGCGCGATCGAATTGTTGAGCATCGCGTCGGAGACCTGCAGGCCAATGCGCTCCGCACGCTGCAGCTGGATCTCGCTGAGAATCAACCGTTCGAGAACCTGCTCCTCGAGTACGCCGGCGGGCGGCAGCTGCATGCCCTGTTTTTCCGCGCGCTCCAGGATCAGGTTCATCTGTTCATTGAACTGACTCCTGAGCACCACGCCTTCGTTCACGATAGCGGCGATGCCGTCGAGGAACTCGCCGGTTTCCGAGAGATCGCCGACGGCCACAGCCGGCGCGCCTACCAATGCGGTCAGTGCGCATAAGGCATTGATTTTACTCACAATTGTCTACCGGAGGTCTGGAGAATAGCCAAGAATACCACGTTCAAGAAGTTTGTCTGCCGCTGCGCCAACGCTTGTCATTCCCTTCAGTACCAGCTGCAGACCAATTGAAGAATCCCGAGTTCCGTCGCGCGTGGATATGTAGCGGCGGGATACCAGCCTCAGTCCCCAGCAGCAGCTTTCGTATTCAAGGCCGAAAAACTGTTCCAGCGCTTCCTGATCGCGGAACGAGAAGTTGTAGCGACCGACGAAGTTCCACTTCGTGCTAACAGGCCAGGACCACGACAGGTCGCCTTGTTCCAAGGACTCGCGCCGAAATCGATAGGCGAGATTCAGGATTTTTTTGCCGGCCGGGCGGTATTGCAGGCGCGCTTCCGATTTTGTCGTACCACTGGCGCCGGTACCCCACTGGTGTCCGAAGTCGAAATTGACATTCTTCCAGAGGAGAAAGCGCAGCTGTGCAATGTAGTCCGAGGTTTCAAAAGTTGAAGCGGCCATTCCAGGCAGCGTTACGAACCGGTCGCCAAAGTAGCGTGTCTGGCCGACGGTTGCCGTCATCAGTTCGCGGCCCGAGGAGACGTCAAGAATCCGCGATGTGACGCCAATGCTGAGCTGGTCGGTGTCTCCTATGCGATCGATGCCAAGAAACCGGTTCTTGCGGTACAGCTGCACAAGATTGATGTCCGGTGTGATCGTATCGAAGACGGGCAGGCCCGCCTGGTCACGGTACGGAATGTGCACGTATAAAAGCCGCGGCTCGATCGTCTGCAGGCGGTCTGCACCGTTGAGTGAGCGTTCGAGCACCATGCCGGTATCCAGGCTGGCGATGGGCACGGTGCGGGTCGGATCCGTCTCTGCACCGGACGACGTATCGCTGAGTTCGTAACGCGTGTGGTCCAGGGACATCGCGGGTGTAACAAACCAGCCGGGCCCTGAGAATGGAATTTCCAGTGAAGGAGCCGCATTGACGCGCCAGCCGGTTACCCCCACATCGCGATCGAAATTAACGACTTCGGCCTGAGCACCAAGGCGCAGCAAGCCGAGTGGCCACGAGCCGCTGGCCAGCAGTTGGGGTAGGCGGCGATAGGGTTCATCGATCGGCTGTATCGCGTCATCGATGGTCTGATAGTCCTGGACCTGTCCGAACAAGGAATAACGATCCCCGAAAAAGTCGAAACGCACGCTGCGATTGAGGTGCGTGATACTGGATATGCTCTGGCTGCCACCAAGATCCTCGAAATACTGGTTGTCCGAGACTTCCCGGTAGTCGATCCGGTTTCGCCAGCCGTTTTCGAACAACGTTCGGTGCTGGACGCGCATCTGGTGGCGCGCCTGGTTCACGGTGCTGTCATCGGGCAAATAGTCGGCACTGACTATGCCCTCGTTGCGCGGCGTCAGGTAGCGAAACTGCGTCTCCAGCTGTACGCCGCGACTTGTAAGCAGGCGGGGCGTGATGGTGGCGTCGTAATTTGGCGCGATGTTCCAGTAGTAGGGCAAACGAATCTCGTTACCGCCGCGATCCGAACTGCCGATCTCGGGGGTTAGAAAGCCGGATTTGCGTGCATCGCTGAGCGGGAATGACAGGTAGGGTGCGTACAGTATTGGCACGCCTTTGAATTCCAGCTTGATGCCCTTGGCCCTGCCAACGCCCTTGCTGGTATCAAGTTCGATGGACTTACCCTGCAGCAACCAGTCTTCCGATCCGGGCGGACAGGTCGTGTATTCGACGCCCTCGAGTATCAGCTTGCCCTCCCGGTTGATCTCGAGCACTCCGGCTGCGCCGCGTGCGTTAGTGCTGCCAAGCGAAAACTCTGCGCCTTCGAAACGAATGCGGCCGCTTTCATAGGAAAATTCTGCCAGGTCACTGTGAATCTGCGTGCCGGGGTCCTCGTAGCGCACGTCTCCTTCGAGGAAGATTGCCTTCTGCTCCGGATCGTATCGGGCCGCCTCGGCACCGGCGAGCTTGTCCTGTCGTCGCAGCAGTACGCCGCCGCTCATTCTCGCGATCGGCTCCTTGCCGATTCGCGCCTCGAGTTGACCGGCTTCGAACACAATGCTGTCGGGATCATCGAGCGGGACCCGCGATAGCGTCGGATCCAGAGCCAGCGATTCACCGATGGACGTTTCGCAGGCAAGCCGGTCCGATCCGTGCGCACAGGTGACCGCCAGCAGGCAGCAAGCAAGAATTGGTGGCTTCGCAGACAATTTCGAGGTCCGGTCACGTAGGGGCAGTGCAAATATGACCGGGATGTTAGCATGCATTTCGTGTGTTACCTTCGCATAGTTTTTTAGGCGCTTCAACGCGTTACGGAGAACTCATATCGATATTCCGAAGGCTGCCAGTGACGACCGCCTGGCCGCGCTGAAAGACTGGATCAACAGCATCGATGCGGTAGTCGGCTGCGAACCGACTCCGGCATCCGGTGATGCGAGCTTTCGGCGATATTTTCGATTGCGGGCCGGGGCTGAGAGTTTCATCGTCATGGACGCGCCGCCCGGGCAGGAAGACTGCCTGCCGTTTGTGCGCGTGGCGGGTTACCTCGAGGCGATGCGACTCAACGCACCGCGAGTTATCGCTGCGAATCTCGACGACGGATTTCTGCTGCTTACCGACCTGGGATCGCGCCTGTACCTCGATGAACTGCGGCGCAATCCTGGCGCCGCCGAGCGGCTGTACGCAGACGCGATAGCCGCGCTTCTCACGATGCAGCGTCGTGGCACGGCTTACCAGGCATCGCTGCCGCCATACGACGATGAACTTCTGCGGTTCGAACTGTCGCTCTTTCATGACTGGCTTTGCGGCAAGCACCTGCAGCTATCGTTCACCGCCGCGGAAGAAGCGGCTTGGCAAACGTGTTGCGACATGCTGGTAGACAACGCGCTGCATCAGCCGCAGGTTTTCGTGCACCGCGACTACCACTCGAGAAATCTGATGATCACCGGCGATGATAATCCCGGCATTCTCGACTTTCAGGATGCCGTTGAAGGTCCGCTCACTTACGACCTGGTGTCACTGCTCAAAGACTGTTACGTGCGCTGGTCGGCCGAGCAGGTCAGGCATTGGGCGCTGGAGTTTTACCGCGCGCTCGACCGGTCGATGCGCGTGCAGGTCGACGAAATGCAGTTTCGTCGCTACTTCGAACTCATGGGCGTGCAGCGGCATCTGAAGGCTGCGGGGATTTTCGCGCGACTCAATCACCGTGATGGCAAAGCAGCCTACATGGCCGATATTCCACGCACATTGTCGTATGTCATTGAGCTCGGCCCGCATTACGAGGAGCTGCAGTTTCTCGTTCGACTCGTCGAGCAGCAGGTGTTGCCGACACTGGTTAGCGCATCATGAATGCCATGATTCTTGCCGCAGGGCGCGGAGAGCGTTTGCGACCATTGACCGATAACATTCCCAAGGCTCTCGTCGAAATTCGTGGGCGGAGTTTGCTTGAAAGGCACCTTGCCAGTATGCGAGATGCCGGCGTAGAAACCGTCGTTATCAATCTGGGCTGGCTGGGCGCCGAGATTGTCAGCCGTGTCGGCTCCGGTGCTCGTTACGGCCTGCAGGTTATCTATAGCCAGGAAGGCGACAATGTCCTCGAGACCGGCGGCGGCATTCACAAGGCGTTACCGCTGCTGGGCAACAAGCCTTTCCTGGCCGTGAACGCGGATGTTTACACGGACATGCCGGTTCCACGGACCGAATTGGCTGATGAGATCCTGGCTCATCTCGTCATGGTGCCGACGCCGGCCTATCGTACGCACGGTGATTTCGACCTGCAGGAAGGGCTGATTCGCAATAGCGATGTAGCAAAGCTGACGTTCAGCGGTATCGCAATCTATAGACCGGAGTTTTTCCACGACTGCGAAGCAGGCAGATTTCCGCTGGCTCCCATGCTGCGCGAAGCAGTCGACGCCGGCCAGGTATCGGGCGAACTTTACGAGGGACTTTGGGCTGACGTTGGCACGCTGGCGCGACTTGACGCACTCAATCGAACCTAGCCGCGGGTAGTTCGTCGTTGCTACGGACGACGGTCGCGTCAGCAAAACCCGAATGACGCAGGAAATGCGGCAGCAGCCGCGGCCATACATCACCGAGATTCGTATCGACGCCGAGTCTTCGCAGATCGGTCATCTCGAGTTCACTGTATCCGCAGGGATTGATACGTGAAAATGGCTCCAGATCCACATCGACGTTAAGAGCCATGCCGTGAAAACTGCAGCCCCTGCGAA